>Ga0307517_10008383_pt1 | contig 14833 bp, 12 predicted proteins | sample 23_EM_MG_FD_194515 | JGI IMG/M metagenome (GOLD analysis project Ga0307517, IMG submission 194515) | Populus trichocarpa ectomycorrhiza microbial communities from riparian zone in the Pacific Northwest, United States - 23_EM | ecosystem: Host-associated > Plants > Roots > Unclassified | place... | reverse complement strand
ACCAGGGCCCGCTTTATCAATGTGGTTTTCTTTGAAGCTTGGATCATTGATGTAAGTATTTGAATTTTTGCAAAGAATGAAGATGGATAAAGGCATACGATTTCATCATGCGGCAGATCCAAGTTCCATCGTTATAGTCTGGCTCTCGCAGAGCGCGAGAAACAATACCCGCCGCTTTGACAGCTTCTGCACCGGACTCGGTATCGGTAAACTCATCATAAAGCCAAAGGATATTGGTCTGTGGGTATTGCGTCAGATATAGATTGACTACGGTGCGAAGAGGGAAGATAATTTACAAGATCCATTGTCGCCCTGAGTCCTGTGTGGCCGGCGTACGGGTAGCAGTGAGAGTTAGAAAGCTCAAATTCGCAGTTATCCATGAAGGCAACCATCTTGGGCCCACAAACGGCCTTGTTATATCGATTAATCCATGCTCTTGATTCCGTACGCGCAGACTCGTAGTGGGGGTTCAAGCCATTATTTGGGAAGACAGAGAATGTCTCTTCCAGATCTGGGAGACGAAAGACGCGAGTAGAAGGAGAAGTCGTGTCGATGTTAGTGACAATGTATCCCTGGAGTTGTGAGACGGCCTTCTTGAAGAGTGTATCTTAATGCAAAGTAGGGAATCGAAGTTAGTGCAGTTCGATCTTTATTTTTCCAAATACATACCATGTTGTTTTGCCCAGTTGAGGGAAGCTTTCAAGGACTCTTTTTTTGACGCGAGCAGTATGACTACCGCGATAGCGGCCAAACGTGGGTCAAGCAAAGAAGAGGCCATAGCGTTTACTGACAAAACCACAGAACAGAGACATCAAAAACCTGTTCTTTTACATAGGTCTGACTTCGTCTGGGAATGTAGGTTCGAAGGCCAAAAGGAATATTCAAAACAATCCGCTTCTCTTACCCGGTGAAGACGATATTCCTAGTTTGACTCGGAGTTGCCTGTAGTTCGTGCTATGTCAATTGCGGATAGTGGTACTATGGCAAGGTAACACCGGGAAATGAACCCGGGGTAGGGGGCGAACAAGTACGGCAGTTATATTTTAAAATAAATGATCTTTGAAAAAGCGCACATGTGAGATAAGATTTTACGGTGGTCTTGGTTCCGATGTGAGCAAGACATGTTTGTTTGTTTCGTAATCACAAATTGAAGCCATCGAGAGCGCTGGGCGCTGACCCATGGCCCATAGATTGGTTTTCGAGATGAAATTAGGAAAGGGGGATGAGTATTGTAGTGTTTCGACCGATTGTTGATGCCATGTTAGGCGTTGCATATATTGCTCATTTGACAAGTTGTTCACGGCTCCCTAAATAGGAAATGAAGGGTCCATTTCGGGCTTCTCAGGCGCTTTTTTGCAGATTCTGGATCGAAAACTCATTCTTTCAGGCCCCGTTACACATTTGCTACTATTGTTCAGTTCATGACCGACAGTTACCCGCTCCATGAACGACCGGTCAAACAGCGAGAGTCTGACCGGAGAAAATGAATGGCAATGGCCGTGCTGGGTAAACGGATTGTTCATAATTTGTTCATGTGGACAGAAGGTGTATATAGGTAGCAAGACAATAGATATCGGTCTGAGTGGTGGCGGCGATGAGAGGTGGCTATGACTTGCATGTAATCCTACTGCTTGAATTAAGTTGCTGCTTGGAAGTAACTGCTTGAATGAAAATGAGGTGCATAAGAGGGCATAGGATTGGAGACAGGTCGGGGACATACGGCCTTGGTACGGCGGAGGGGAGTAAGATAATGAGGGGAGTAAGATAATGATTGAGGTGCCGAACCGGTTAGGACCGGTTTAGTCATAGTTCTAAATTTAGAACTAACCGAGGACCGCGGTCGAGATTAGCGCCGGTAACAATATTTTACGGTTAGGGTCCGGTCTCGGTGATTTTCTTCAAACACTAGGCCCAATGCCATCATCTTCCTTGAAAATGGTGACTAGCACTGCCTATTTCCAGTGATGTGTAGCACTTCCCACCTCCCTTGTTCCTTTTGTAGAAATTCACACGACGGCTCCGGGGACCGGCAGCTGCAGTAGAAAACACAGTTATTCAACGGTGTCGAGTCGAGCGTTGGATCGCAAACCAAATCTTTTTTTGCTCAAAGCGAACAGGTCGGGGTCAAGGCCTTGGCGCACCGCCGTTTGGTTGTGTCTTGTACTTACGTGACGCCCGCCATGTCAGGCGCGGCATCTGAGCAATGGGTGGATCGTGCCTTCGTCGCCCTCTTCTTCCATCCATATCGTTTCTTCCTTACATGACAGAATGACGGATACCCATATCGTAAGTTTTAGTGACGGCCCGTTTGGGGGTCGGCCTCACTTTCCCTCATACTCAGGACGGGAACGTGTTCCCTAGACCGTGAAACAAATTTTTGTAGAGAAATATCAAATTTTATGGTTCCTAGATCAATTTGTATTGAGGAAATGTAGGTTATAAGGATCCAGGTATCTGACTACTGTACTGTACTATCTCGACCAGTTGGTTCATACCATGTTACGCGTTACAATTTTGTTAATTTGACAAGGTGTCCACATCACTAAAAATCTTGCTAAAAATTAAACTAAATACATACTTAGGTTCTACTTCGGCGCCGGTACATTTTTTATCTAGGGCCTTGTTTCATTTACAGAATGTAAAAATTATTTAGTTCACTCAGCCCTTTTATTACCGGGACTAAATTAGTCCTGTTTTTTTACCGCGCCGCTAGAAAACCATTATGTAATCTTTCGACTTTCAAAACCATGTCACGTCGATTTCACGCGACAGCACTCGCCCTGTTTTTTGAGAGGAACCATTCATTTATAGATCATTAAATGTAGAAACGAAAATTTGAAGGGACACGGGCTCCCGTCGTTGGAAATCAGGCCAAAACCCATACACGTGATCTGAAGGTGCTCCTGCTATCGACACCAATTTCCTAATGCTTCCACATCCACTTAGAAGGCCCCAATTTTTTGATACAATACACACTTAGACCCATTAAAAAACTTTCTTTCTAAAGAAATCTGAAAAGACCCTTCGATCTATGCATTCAATGGGGGAAAGGTAATTTCCACGTTCGAAGATTACATAAACATTTTCTGGTGCGGTTTGGGGCGCGGTAAAAAACAGACTTCAAATAGTATCGTGATCCGTAGGGCACATCACCTATTTCGAAGACTACGAGGGTTTCATCATAAAACCTGACATCGGGTAGTTTATAAAACCTCCTTGCTTGCACGGGGTAACAGTTGCACTCAACGAGTTCTCACCTTTCTTTCTCCTTTTGTAGAACTTGGCACATTTACTCCGGTAGAAAACACAGTCATGAAAGATAACGCGGCCTGGAACTCCTCTTATCGAATTTTCACGGTACATCAAAATCAAAATGACATTCATCTTGATGCACCTAAAAGAAGCTTCGATTTGGAAGTTTTCAATTCCTTACCCTCGGATTCCTTGTCGCCTGAAAAGATGAGCCCCGTCACTATCGACCCTAACCTATGTGCACTTGCAGCCATTGCGGTGTTCGCCTCTTACATATACTTGCGCAAGCCAAGTCCGACGCCCCCAGGACCGCCTGGATTGCCGCTAATTGGCAACATCCTTGACTTTCCGAAAAAGGAGTCATGGAAAGTGTATCTCCAGTGGGGGCAACAATACAGCGAGTTCCTGAAGTCCTCCGAATTGATGGTCAACGCTCACTGGCTCTCTAGACAGCGATATCCTTAGCATGAAAGTTCCTGGAACGCGATTCTTCATCCTGAACTCGGCCAAGGTGATCAACGACTTGCTCGTTAAGAAATCGAACATCTACTCGAACAGGTGTGGATCTAACCAGGTCGCTTTTAAACTCATTTTATAATTCGGAACAGGCCGCACTCTGCGATGTTAAATGACCTGTAACAACTTTAGTTCTCGTGCTCTAATAGTAATTAACATCTTCACAGTATTCAAACTAACTGGTTGATTGTCTTCATGAACACGGACGAACGGTGGAAATGTAGGTTCATTCCTCATTCTCACCATTCGCATGCCACTCACCTCCAACTTCTACTCCAGTGCATCGCCATCTCTTCCGAAGAGAATTCGACGGCACTGAGGCGACTCCCGTGAACAGATCTCATGCTCTCCGGGCTTCTAGAAGGCTCCTTCGTCGTCTTTTGACTAGTTCGGATCATGAGGGCGAACTCAGATTGTGCGTTGATTCATGCACCTAGATTGAATAGACATTCATTCAAGTTCATAGGGCTGCTGTTGACTCCATTCTCTCCTTGACATACGGCATCACGCCTACAAACTTTGAACATCCTTTCATCAAAGTCACCGGAAAGGTCAATGCGATTTTCGCCGATGTTGCTCGTGGAGCTTATTTCGGTGCGTTTCACTTGGTCTGGGATCATGAGCCTTCGTATATTAACCTACTGCGCAGTTGACCGTTTCCCGGTTATGAAGTACCTCCCAAAGTGGTCACCTGGACTCAAGTTCCACGATATCGCGACCAAGGCCAAAGAATATGCAAAGGAAGTCGTTGTAGGACCTTACGAGGAAATCAAAACTCAAGTAGTAGGTCCAATTGGTTCTCCAAGTTACTTTGGTCGCTAATTTAAGGTCAGAGTAACGGCACTGCTGTGTCGTCCGTTGCATCCCGCTTCCTTTCTGCGCTCCAAGATGGCGAGAAACTGTCGAAGGAGGAAGAAAACGCAACCCGTAATGTCCTGGCAAACGCATATCTCGGTAAGGTTATTTTATGTGATCAGTTGCGCACTTGTTTATATCTAATCTCTTCGAATTCTTTGTAGCTGGTTCTGATACTGTGAGTAACCGTTCCTTTTGAGGAGCATGCTATTTGATATGGTACATCCCAGTCCATTGGCGTCTTATATAACTTGGTTCTCGCAATGGCGATTTATCCCGAGGTCCAAAAGAAAGCTCAGAAAGAACTGGACAGCCTCAATGGAGATCAGCGCCTCCCCGACTTCACCGACTTCGAGCATCTCCCATACCTCGCCGCAATCGTTAATGAGGTCTTCAGATGGCACCCGGTCACTCCATTCGCTGTTTATCACGTTTCGACCGAAGATGATGCCTACAATGGCTATAATATCCCCAAGGGCTCTATCTTGATTCCAAATGCATACGCCGTGCTGCGCGACGAAACCATTTTTGGCCCAGATACGGACAGTTTCAAACCGGAGAGATTCATGACAAGTACCAACGGAATGAAGGCCCCTGACTTTTCAGACGTTGATACTGCATTTGGATTTGGTAGACGCGCCTGCCCCGGACGATGTGAGTGTTTAACTCAAAATGACTTGGATAGCTGACCACCTTGTTATTTGCAGTCATCGCTCGCGATACCATCTGGATTTTGGCAGCGTCAATCTTGTCGGCATACGAAATTTCAGACGCCTACGACATGGACGGAAAGAAGCTGACGCCTGATAGCCCGTTGGAGTTTACAAATGCCATGATCAGGTATGTGGGATTTGAGATTTTTTCGGCATTTCTTGCTCAACGTTGTGTGACATGAAAGCTTTGCGCCGAAATTCAAGGTATCCTTCAAGCGCAGAGTTCCTGAGAACATGATCCACGATGGCATTCTCAACTAGATAATTTGTCTTCTTCAAGTAGAACAAAAAATCTGAATTGACAGAAATATGTGCATTTACTATGGGATTGTGAATACAGGTCAAAATTACCAGGAAACAAATGTCAAGCGTTCTTATGTAAACGTGTAATCAGTGGTCGAACTGTCGGATCAGGGGAAACCGCTCCTTGAGACAATTTCAAGCCTATCTGGAAATATTACAGTGTGGGTGAAATAAGTAGTCAGACAAACACACATGTTTTTGGGAAGAGATTACACGCAGGTCGGCTTGTGCCATTTAAAAAATTGCATGTGGGATTTAGCCGAGTGAAAAAGAGCGCACCTTGGGTCCAACGTTACTTTTCACGCATGCCAGCCTTTTAATTTCCACCCGCTTTTTATGGGGGTCAAAGTCGTACTAGTATCTCTTCCTCTCCCGACATGTGTAGATATATATCTAATTGTCAGTAATTTTTGAGTTAAAATAAACAAAAATAACCCAAGGCAAGGGATCAAGGGGGCCTTGTGGAATGATAAAAAAACTGGTCTGGTACAACTTAAATTGACCACAAGGATGCATCCGGAGAATTACCAACCTCTGAAGCAAGCTATGTCAAGGGTATATTTCGGAAAAAAAACCTCCTGCACATGCATAAAGAATGCATGGTAATGTGCTTTCTGCTGTGTTGCGCTGTTTCAATAATAGGTAAGCGGCATGTGGGAAATAGAACCTGCGTATTTTTTGCCCCCAACAGAACTTGTGCAGAAAATGTTTTCGGCACCTCAACGTGTGCAAAATTTTATCTAACATGTCGCTAACATGTCTGTTTTTTCAAAGCAAGTTCAGGAAATCCCGGACCGGTACCCGGTTAGTTCATGCATTCATGAAGTGGAATTGGAAAGTGCGGCGAAAAGTGCAGCGATCGTGTGCGGTGCCGCACACGTAACGTGACGACACGACTGGGTTTCCCTCCCTCCTGACATCCTCCTGTACATGACAGTATCTACCTGCCAATCACTACGTGGACGCTTCCCGCGATTGAAAGAAAACCGTTCTGGTAGGAAGTTAAGGTACGGTGTTATTATGGTTTCCGCAAAGGCGAATACATCATGGTGGGCAGACACGGCGGTAACATGACTTATTTTTTCTCTATGCAACCCCACGCCCTCCATAATATACTTGTGCACATATATATCTCGGTGTGAACTCTGTGGAGATGCGCCTTCTGATTGAAAGTTCCACAGAGGCGGTGATGCGCTCACACTGGTGACTGCGCTGGCCGTGCCCTAAACAAAACAAAACAACGGCGGTAGCGGCAGGTGTGTGAGGGTCGCGCTGAGGTGTGGTCTGGTTCTAAGCAGAAGTGGTGCGAGGGGGGAAGGTTGGGGGGTTGCGCCGAGGTGCGCAGAATGAAGGGAAACGAAATGCGAGGACGCCGGGATGCGAGCGAGGTGCGAAAACGAAGGGGAACTCAATACCTTGTCTGCAATAATTTAGTGTACCGGAATATATGTAGCCTAAGGTACAAAAACCAAGAAAAGCAAATGCGGAAAGTAAAACAATAAGAAAAACAAAAGAGGAAAAAAAAATACAAGTAAGAGCTAGTGAAAAAGTGAAAAACCTGAAGAACGGAGAGCTTCGGAGGTTCGCTCCGAGGCAGAAATGCTCGGAAATGGTTGTCGCTACTTCCCGCTAGTCGTCGCTAGTCGTCGCTAGTTGGTCGCAGGTCGGCGCTACTCGTCGCAAGCGATCACTACTTTTCGCAACTGGCCGCATTTGGTCAAAAATGCTCTGAATTTCTCGGAAACGGTGCGCGAGTATGTTGCAAGTCGGTCGCTAGTGGCTCGCAGTGAAATCTGTCGAAATCGCGATTTCCGGGGGTAGAGCCGAGTCATGCTCATCAGCGGGTATCTTGAAGCTCCTTGGGCTCTACTAACTTCATTACTTCATAATCAGCTAGTACTTGATGTCAGCCACGTACAATTGCCCGACACGGCTCGCAAGGCGTAACCACGCCATGTAAAGTAAGCCTCTCAAAAATCGCCACAGTGTTCATTCTCTATTTCGATATAAATCTACTACTAGTACGCGAGACGCGTCGAATTGAAGTTGATGAAATTGGTCACGTTATTGCCTAGCGGATTTTGGCGCCGCACTCGCCGCACACTATCATTCCAATTCCCGGATTTACTGCCGCCGGAGGCTCCAAAAATAAAAATTTGGACCTCTTGGTAAACAAGTTTCTAAATATAATTTTTAGGGATATAATGACTACTTAATGTTGCTTGTAGCTATTGGAAGGAAACAGAAGCCCTTCAGCACCAAAATACTCCTAATTTAATCAACATACAGTGGTGATCCGGCCAGATCAACTGTAAATGGGTAACTAGTAACCTTTTCTTCTTATATGGCACCCTTTTGGATAGTATCATCTAATTTGCATTAAGCTGGAAATAAGGTCACGAAAATGGCTTTGTACGGCGTGTGAGGCCTCTGGACCAAACAAGAGATGGGAAGCGCCCACATCGATGATGTCATATTTCCTTATATAGACACGTGCCTGATTACATAGTGGGTTAGTGCAACTCACGATTAAAAAAAAGGCGACCCTAGGTCGGCTTTTTTGGAACACCTTGTTTCAGAATATAACCACCATACCTGTGCGCTCCCTTACCATAGTACGCAATTTGACATGAACATTGAATACCGAGCGAACTACGGGCAACTCCGAGTCAAAATTAGTCTCTCGTACACAGTATATGAAGTCTTTTTTTTACCGCGCCCCCAAAACCGCGCTAGAAATTGGCTAGAAAATGTTTATATGACCTTCGAACTCGGAAGTTATCTTTCCCCCATTTGAACGCATAGATCGAAGGGCCATTTTAGATTTCTTTAGAGAGAAAAAAAATTAATGGGCCTAAATGTGTACTGTATCAAAACTTTGGGACCTTCTAAGTGGATGTGGAAGCGCTAGGAAATTTGGTGTCGATAGCAAAAGCACCTTCAGATCACGTGCATTGGTTTTAGCCTGATTTCCGAAAAATGCTCACACAAGGGGAGCCCATTCTCCTCAAATTTTTGTTTCTACAATTATTGATTTACAAATGGTTCCTCTAAAAAAAAAAAAGGGGCGAGCATTGTTGCCGTCGCGTGAAATCGACGTGACGTTTCAAAGTCGGAAGATTACATAATGATTTTCTAGCGCCGCTTTTGGGGGCGCGGTAAAAACAAGGCTATCAAAGCCTATCATTGACAAGGGTAATCCCGGATCTGATTCCGGCACCTGGGGTCATTTTTTGTTTCAGCCTAAGTTTGTAACAAGTCTAAATATGGTAAGTTCGATACTTATGTTGATACTTAATGGATCCCGGTTGGATCCTGGCCCTGACACCACCGTATTTCGGGTCCCGTTAGGCTGCAAATTGCAAAATTATTCAGTTCACTCTGCCCCGTTACGCGTTACATGAACAATAAGTCGAAATAATACAGTGGTGCTCCCAGAAGACAGTACCACCTTAGACATCCATCTGACTGTAAATTGAAATGAAATTGTTAGTGTACTGTAGGGTGTGAAAATAAAATTCCCGTAGTCACTGGTCACTTGTAGACATGAACAAGCTTGCAGATATCATGGGCATTTTTAGTGCTAGCACGAACCCCGAGTACTAGGGAAGGGTGTACAATGAGCCGGAACTTTGTATAAAACGCGTGCGGCGTGTGCAACAAGAGCAACCACCAAAGCTCTCTGGAAGATGAAGAACGCCTTTCTCACCCTGAAGCTGCTCCTCTTGTCCGCTACTGCCATCACAGCTACCGCGCAGACATCTGCTTCACAGGCGTGTAATTTGATACAAGCTGCGCTTCCTGGAAAGGTTTTCTACCCTGGCAAGTTCCCTCCCTTTGTTCACTTTTTTTCGTGCTATATACTCGAAACAGGAACGGAAACCTACCTAGAAGATATCGCCCAGTTCCAAACATCCTCCCAGCAGAACGCCACTTGCGCTGTCAACCCTGATTCCGTTTCAGACCTCTCGACGATTGTGAGTTGTCCCTTAATTTTTAAAGATGTAATGCTGAATGCTCTGCAGATCAAGATCATTGGACGTGATGACATCCGCTCACCTTTTGCAGTCAGTCTGCTTTTCCTTGTTTTGTTCCCCGCTAAAGACCAGTGCAGATCAAAAGCAGTGGACATTCTACCAACCTGGGGTTCAGCTCAACCACTGGGGTCCAGATTTCTATGGCGAACTTCACCTCGGTTGTCTACAACGAGTCCGCAGGGACTGTGTCGTTTGGAACTGGTCACTCCTGGGATGAAATCTACTCTATTCTCCAACAATACAATGTAACAGTTGCTGGGGGACGAGTGCCTGGCGTCGGCAAGTCTATTGCATTCTCTTTGAAGTATTATTTATCTTAAATCTCTCAGGTGTTGGTCTCATCCTCGGAGGAGGTTACAGCTGGATTGCGGACCAGTACGGTCTAGGCGTTGATAACGTCGTTTCATATGATCTGGTCATGCCAAACGGAACCTTTGTCACAGTTAGCAACACCAGCTACCCCGAGGTCCTCTTCGGCTTGAAAGGAGGATTAAACAACTTCGGGATAATCAGTGGAGTCACTATGTATGCTCGCCCCATGGGATCTGTCTGGGTATGTTGGTTCATCGGGATACGCGACTTTATTCCACTGACAGCGCCAACCTTACTAGGGTGGGGTAATCAACTACGCCCCTTCTGCTCTGGTCTCCCAAGCTGTGGCAAATTTCAGTTTATACAATACCGATCGTAAAGCCCAAATTGCTGCAGCCTATGTTCAGACCGGCTCCGGTCAGGTAAATTAGTATTGAAACGTCTCACAGACTGATTCCTGACCAACTTTCTTAAGGCTGTATGGCAAATAATCATGTTCTACGACGGAGGTTTCCAACCAGCCGTTTACCAACCTTTCTTGGATATTCCAGCCCTTGAAAGTAACGTCGGCGTCCGCTCTTTCTCCGACCTTTTGGCGACAATTGATGTTGTCTCAACGTAAGTGATTAACCTATGATTTTATTCATATACATATACGCGTCACTAGAAATTCCGGAGGATTGTCGAACATGGTGCCCATCGTGAGGTATACCCTGCCCATCATCGACGAAATTCAAAGGCAAATCAATATAACCTACCAACAAGCTGTCAGGGATAACCGCTCTGTCATCGCCGTCTTGTTGGGTGTTGAGCCATTCCTCGGGGCTTTCGATTTCGAAACACCTTCTGCATACCCTCACTCGGCAAACCGCCAGGTTACACCTTGCAACCCTTGGGTCACATTCTCTGACAATGCTGATGCGGATTATTTCCATGATCTCTTGTGGAATATGTCCAACGCCATTCAGGCTTTCGCCGTCTCGCAGGGAGAGAGTCGATGGGACGATATCCATTACCCGAACTATGCTCTTGGGGATACCCCAATAAATCTGTTGTATGGGTCTAACGTACCCAGGTTGCAGCAGATCCAACGGGACGTAGACCCCAATCGTGTCATGGAACTGACTGGAGGATTTAAATTCTAAATTTGACGAGTCCTTACGTTTATTAGTTGTCGGTCTGTGAAATTTCAGTCGAGCGTACTACTAATTGTGACACTTGTTTGCCTCTGAACTAGACACCTTACCATTCGACTCTTGACGTACCACTATCTTCATGTTTCTTCGAACTTTTGACATAACTTACACGCACATTATTTATAAACTTCTAGTATGATCTTGTTTGCATTCACCTTGAGCAGGTACCTAAAAATTGAAGCACGGCGGTGACATCATATTGCCTCATGGTTCCTAAAAGGGATGAGTACCTGATTATACATCAAACAATTCGACCATAGGTCCATTTTTTTAATCCCGATAGACCAACTTCAAATTTTTTTGATTTCTTCTTCATCGAGATGGCCAAAGAATTTTCTTTTGATTTAAGACGAATAAAAAAATACGTTGGTTTTTCCGTGTGATGTGTGACTGAAGAGTTGGTCGATTTAGTACGGTAGAGAGTAGACTGATGAGAAAAATACAGTTGCTCCCATGTCGGAGAACGGCGGCAATGACTTGAACAAGGCTTGAACGAAAACCAGGTGAGCTGCACTTACTGCCGCTTTTGTCGTCATAAACCTAAACTTTGATTCGAACTTGAACAGCGTGCCTATTTAGCGTGTAAGTAACCTGACTGCCACTGCCCAGTACCATTGACTCTTCGACGGCAACCACTCCCTCGCAGACTCAATCCGACGCGAGAGCCACCCATTCAACTATGACAAGTGGGCTCGAGAACGAGGAGACAAGTCGAGTCTCAACCACAGAAAAGCGTGAAATGTATGTCACACTGACTCACACAAACGTCGCCCTCATTGTTCTAATATAACTTCGCTGCTCAGCGCCAAATATGAGCCTGCGAATGATGTGGCTGTGTGATCGAAAGTGTTGCGTAGACGGTTGCACATCGTTGATTGCAGGCTTAACGTCAAGCTATCTTTTCAAATTGGGTGGAAACAGGCGTCAGCCACGCGTTCTCAGGATTTTTTTACAGTCGTTTCAAAAATTGTCCAGCGGTGAATTCCGGTGTTTTGAAATAATTAATTCAGGAGACTTTATAAAATCCCCAGTGTCCTCAACTCTGATTCGTTTTGAATAAAAAATACCACCATGAGATTTTCGTTGAGAAGCCGCATCAACATATATATAAAAGTTACGAAGAAGATAGGTTTGAGGAGCAAGTATACGCCCTGAGGTCACCTGGCTTTGATTTTCATAACCGCTGTACGGCTTGTCGCGCAATATTTGGTCAATATAGCACAAATCTTGAGAATTTTGGATCTAGCACCAACATATGTCTGCAGTTGGTTGAAGTAAGTGTTTCTAGGTGAGTTCATTGGAATTGAACCAAGATTAATGAAAATATGAGCCCGTAATTTGCCCGTAATCCTTGTCAAAACGGCTTCAACCTGATTGCTGCTGTGTCACTTCTTACTCGAAAAAGTACTATTTTCGATAGAGTACATTTATTCGAGTAGTACGAGACCAAAATTGAGGATTTTGAAAAAGAAATGAGTAATCTTATGCCACGTTCGGTCAAAATCTTAACTTATTTCCACCTATGGATACGCATTTTCAATGCAAATCGAATGGTTTTATTTTCATTCGAAACGAACCAGAATTGAGACCGCTGGGGATTTTATAAAATGATTTTGTTTGTTTATTTCAAAACACCGGAATTCACCGCGGGAAAGAATTTCCGAAACGATTCTCGAGACTCGAATAGTTGATGGAAAATAAATCGATGTTTGTTCAAGTTCTGTTCACTGGCAAGCTCGTTTTCAAGTCCCTTTTTTGCTTTCTGCTCTCTTATAAAATTGCTTCTAGTGAGGAACAAGGTGTGCATGCAGCATGAGCTAGTTGACTCGTTTTTGCGCTCCTTCACTTGACATACCATTTCAGGTACAAGATCGGCAGCTGCAATGTTCGCGTTCATCAGTGCTGTTGCAGTGCTGTATGTTCCGAAATTTCGTGGAATAGAACGTGGATTTGCGAATCATTAAAAAATGGTACAATTCGTGTGTATACCGAGGATGTAAATACCGAGTCGCGAAAGAGAGAAGTCAACGAGTTGAGAATTTTTAAAGGTCAAAGGCGGCACTCTCCCATCCCGATCTCCCCTTCTCCAGCTTACTCTTCCTCTCCACGCTCTGCCTAAACCCCGCCATCTGCCTCTGACCCTCCTTCATCACCCCCTTGGCTCGAGCTTCCACCTCTTCAACCATCCTTTTCGCGCCTTCCTCGACATCAACATCCATACTCGACTCTCTCGCAGCATCGGTGACGCCCGCCTCCTCGCCCATCCGCCCGAGCTTATCCTTGATCGGCTCAGAGCCAGTACCCAAAGGCCCTTGCTTCTCGCCAGTCAGAATCTGCGGCTCCGCCCCAATCGCGAACTGGGTCTTCCGAACCTGACTCGCCTCGCCCACCTCATTCGTCTCCAACACGGTCTTCTGCTCAACGACGAGGCCAGTGCCTGTCGCTCGCCAGTCCATCTCCACGGGACCTTCCCTTCTCTCCCTCTCCAACCGTCCGACTTCGCTCCAGATAGCAGCCATGAGCGACCCCCCAGCACCGAGACCCGTGTCCTCGAATACCTGCCTCCTCTTCGAAATATCAAAAGCAACACCGTCGGCGAAGTCAACGACCGCCCGGAGCTGCTCCGTAAGCGTCCTTTCCAAGGCTTCACGCAAACGCGTCACCATCATCGGCCGGAAAAGGGTTACGAGCACGGCGTGGTTGGTGTCGCGGACACTAATACGGACGTCATCAGAAATCGAAACTTCGGCACGTTCGATGACGTTGAAATGCTTCTGGGCCTCGCGAGAGTTCGCGCCAGTGACAAGCGCAGGGATGAGGCGTACTTTCAGGTCGACGTCGATTCCTTTTTCAGGGAGCTCGAGGCCGAGGAGCCCAGTAAGTTCGCTAGGCCCGATAGCGGTAGCGGCTTTATCCTTGTACCAGAACGAAACGTCCTTGAGAGCAAGCTGAAGGGCTTGGATACGGATATGGGTCAACGCTCCGATGCTGGTGCGAGAAGGTGTGGAAGGGGAGGCCGAGGTTTGAACATCCACATCAGTGATATTGCGAATGTAGACATGAGAAGGAAGAATGTTGAAGGAAGAGACGTCGAGATTCTCGAGGACGAATTCGATTTCGTTGTCCTTGTACTCGGTTCTGTTTTATTTGAGAGTGAGTACATGACAAAACAAGACAATCAGGAAGTACTGACCTCGGAATAGGAATATCTCTCATCTTCGACATGATTCTGGGCAAATAGACCTTGAATAAATCCTGCCAGAACCAGGTCGCCTGCTCAACGGCGGCCTGCATACCCGTCTGCGCCTCCTGGCCGGCTTCGACGAGACCTCGTTCAATATCGCGGCCCAACTTCGCATGGGCCTCCCGGACTCGATTAAGGTCCTCGTCGTTCCGGATACCAGCCTCGACTTTCTTCGACTCCTCCATGACGTCGTCAACAGCAGCCTTCCACTTGTCGCTCTTCTCCAGGAGCTCCCTCCAGCGCTCGCGTAATTCCTTGCGCTTGCCTTGCGCTTCCTCCGAGCGGGCATAACCAGGCTCAGATAGATTCTTCCTCGCCGTAGAGAAGAAATCATCGAACCACGTATTGAGCTCTTGATCCTTCAGGATCGAGTCGGCGCAGATACGTGCCTTCTGGATCAGAGGA
>Ga0307517_10008381_pt1 | contig 14836 bp, 5 predicted proteins | sample 23_EM_MG_FD_194515 | JGI IMG/M metagenome (GOLD analysis project Ga0307517, IMG submission 194515) | Populus trichocarpa ectomycorrhiza microbial communities from riparian zone in the Pacific Northwest, United States - 23_EM | ecosystem: Host-associated > Plants > Roots > Unclassified | place... | reverse complement strand
AACCCTCCAACATCTAGAACTTAGATATCTCTCCCAATTACTCTCAATGATGTGGGGAGGTCTAAAATTCTTCCACACCTCAAAGTTATCTAACTCAGCTCTTTTTTTAGCGTAAGTGTGTGTGTCATACCAAGAATCACACAACCTAATTCAAAAGTTCATTAAACTAAAAAAAATAATTATAAGAAATATTACAATTTTATATAAAAAAAAACTTTTCACATTAAAACTTACCTAGTTGCATTGTGATTTTTCTAGACTTGCATAGCAACCTTATAGTTTGCAGCATCTAACCAAATATTTTCCTTATAATCATTTGAATAAAATAATTAGTTTTTAAATTTAAAAAACATGTACATTAACTAAAAGTTATGATTACACACACACACACACACACATACACACATTAATCTTAAACTTTCCCCACCAAGCCTCAACCATAGGCATCCATTCTGGATAACCTCTAGTCTGACTCTATTGAGTTAAAGAATGAGGAAGGTAAGTGATAAGTGCAAAATATGCATATATTTTTATTCCTTTTACACTATGTCTTTTAAGTTATTTTGAACTTATTTGAGTTGATTGGAAGTTATTTTTATGAGTTTGGCATGCAGAAAAGATTTCGTGAATTAATTGCTAAAAGATAAAATTCTGCATTTTACATTTTGGATCTAGCTTCTTGTGACAGTTTTTTTGCCAAGTTAGAGTTCCAGAATGAGAATGTGGGCTTAATCTAAGTTGAATTACACATGTCAAGCTTTCCAGGAAGGTATTATGGGCAAAAATCTGATCTCATTTGGACCTCGAATCAAACCTGCAAACTCGGGTCAGAATCCTTCTCACAACAGGATTCTCTACTTTCACACTAGATATTCAAACGAGAATATCTTAATCTTCTGATATCGAAATCAGGCGATTCAAAAACCCAAATTCATCTACACATACAAGACTACAACTTTAATGAAGGACTCTAATCAATTTCTTGAATTTTTCATTCAAAACCCCCGTTCTTTCTCATTTCAGTATACTGTAAGAAGATTAAATGAAATTTTCCTTGGGTTCGACGTGGTTTTCATGATCATACTATAAATTTATTTTGTTTGTGATAATTATATTTTGGTGGTTCCGACGACCGACCAAGAAGATCATTTCAAGCTTGCAAATTTTCTCAATGATGTTCATTTCAAGCTCTTTAATATGTTGGGAATGCAACTTGTTCAAGCAAACATCTCTAAAAAATAACTAATCTTCATGAGTGCATCTCATATCTCTTTTGACGATAAATCATGATAAGCAATTGAAATGAATGTTTGTATAAACACATGGAAATCATAACTCTCCATTCCATATAATTTGCATTCCTTTAAATTCATCAATCTAGTTATGTTCAAAGTATATCCATCAGAAAATCGCGGGCTCTTAAATCATTTATACACAAGAAATTATGTTTTTTTTCTAAGATGAATGTGCCTTTGGGCTTTGCAACACATACCCCATCATTAAGTAGCTTCATATTCTATTAGTCACAAAACAAAGCTATATCCATTCTAGCTTTTATATTGTCACTTTTTTTTTCCTTTGACATCCATGATTGTGTTAAAAATATTTCAAACACATTCTTTTCGATATGCATGACATTCAAATCATGATGAATGAAATTAGTCTTCTAATAAGTAAGCTCTAAAAAAATATTATGATTTACCCAATTATAAGTCACACCAAAACAAGAAAACTTTTGCTTACCAGATTAAAAACTAAATATAATGTCCTCGAACTGTGAGACTACATCATACAATTCTTCACCTTACAGTAATAGTGGTGCAACATACATTTTTGCTTTACTTTTCAAGAACTCCTTTATGTTATTTCTATATCAATGATGACTTGGTAAGAACCTTCAATGACAATAAAAAAAAATAAAAAATCTTTACCCCCACTCGTTAAGGTGAAGGCCTTATTGTTTTCCATATAGTATGGACATACTAATTTTTCATGTGTGCTCCATTTGAAAGACATCCCATTCAAGAAAATCATTTATAGTCCACATCAAAGCTTTCTTCATTTAAAAATTTTGTTTCCTTAATACATCATATGCCAAAGCCCTGGATGAACATAGCTGATTCAACTCATCAATTAATGATTAAAGACAAACATCAATATGCATACTTGGACTGTAAGGAACGGGTATGACTATGGATAAAAACATGAATTCTAACCTCATAAACATCGTCAGAAGCAAGTTGTAAATTGCTAATATGACCTAAACAGATGAAACCCATCGATACACAAACCAAGGTGCACGTTATATGGTTCCATCGAAAATTGAGGATGCATATTTTGCAAACTACTTTCAAGCTTCACCATCGGAAGGATGCACCATGACGCCATCCACCGGATCATATGAATGATGTCATGTGCTCGACTATCTTCTTAGACATATAAAAATACCCAATAGTAAATATCCAATGATAGGAGCTGAGAATGAGTCATCTAATCCTGGGTTGAGTTCAAGGTTTTTTGTTCTTGTTTTAGTAAGAAATAAATGCTCTCTAAGAAAATGGTGCTATATGAATATGTTAAGAATGAACCAATTATGAACCCTTTTATCTTAGTGGTTCAGGGGATATTTATACATCCTAAACCTTGTCCCCTTGCTTGAATGAGGTGACTAAAAAGTTATTCCACCTTGGTAACATTAATGAGGGATAAATATCTCTTACACGTGCATTAATAAGGAATAAATATCCCTTACACAAACATTAAGAAGGACAAATATCTCTGACACTAACATTGATGAGGGAAAAATATATCTAACACTTATATTAATGAGATGAAAATATGGTAGGTTATATAATACTTGTACACCTACAAGTGTAAATGAAATGGGATCTAGGCTAAAAAGCCTAGGTCAATCAAAAATCCCAGGGGGGGCATACATTAGTTCCAGACCACAAGTCTGGACTCAAAACATTAGGTTCAGGCTGGGCGACGGGGCCCAAGTGGCACCACGACATGAGCCTAGAGCCATTGGGCCCAAACACTCTTCCTGGGCCCAAGGGTGTCAGGCTGTGCACCTAGAGTCTTGACTCAGACATGATGCCTAGACCAAACCTATTTTTTGATCCTCCGGGGCATGGATTATTCTTAAAATAGGCTTGGACCAATAAAAATTTGTTTTAAAAATATTGATAAATCCCGGTCAATCTAAGTCATTATAGTACTAATTGCTCACTAGTGGGCAATGTTTATTATTTGTTTTGCTTGTAAAGATTTGATTTTTGGATAATGGGAAATTGGCTTTGTTGTTCTAGTTATGTACAAAAATATAGAATTGAGTTTGATTGCTATAAGAATTAAAGAATGAACGAAAATCCATGTCACCCTTGTATGGTTCAATGCTTAACACACTCTCGAGGCCACCCCTGTTTAACAGCAGTACTGACTGATTGCTCCACAAATATCTGGGAATCAAAATCTTTGTGCACCAACACGCAGCAAGTCAAAAGTTAAGAAGGAAACAGTGATCGAGCCTCTTTTTTATTGCTTAAAATATATTAAGCAACTAATATGATCTACACGCATATGTATAGAGTGCCACGCCCTGAGCAGAGTTTTTGTTCTTTCAAATTGCTTTCGTAATTTTCCTTTTTTTGTTTTTTAACCACACACATCGTAAAAGATTAGATGATCCGTTTTCTTTTAAATTAGTTTATTTTTTGTTCATTTAAATACATAACCGAAAAGATAATCCGGCCATCCATTTGAATGACTGGTCGAGGTGGTAAATACTTCACTCTGAATGACGAAGTGGTTGCAGGGCAATAACCACAAATCCAGGTGTAAGGGCTTGGATTGCCCAGAACAACACGGGAGATTCCTCACCTAAAACACTACCAAAGATTCGAATTCTTGTTTAAAAGTTGTGATTAACTTGTAATTGAAGTGCATAAAATACATTTTGACTCTTAAGTTGACATTACATTAGTCTCTGGTAAGCATATGAGCCTGGCCTTGGGACGCTCTGTCTCTGCAACTTGCAATCAAAACCATGGGAAAGTGTTGGAGTAAGATCTACATATCTATAACATTACTCCCAGGGCAGCCATGGATAATAACTCTGTTTCCTGCGTCTAGAAATAACCCACCAAATGCTGGTTAGGATTACTGGGCTCGTATATTATATATGGATTGGAACTTCATGTTCTCCCAGCTATTCCAGCTTGTTTTACCAACTGAAAATATTTACAAACAACACATAGAAGAAACAGTTTGGGTCATATGTTACGAGGTGGGTTGATTAAAACAGACATTAGAATTAGTTTCTGCTTGCATTTTACACTGCCGCTCAGACCTGAAAGTAAGTTTCTAGCTTCCTCCTCAAAGTGGCATGCTCTTGCTTGAGTTGTTGAAATGTCTTGATGCATCTGCAAAATTGACAAACCATTAAAAAGGGCCGAGAATTCGAAGCAATTCATAGGATATATATATAATATGTTACCCTTCGATGTTTCCAGCAGAGCAGCATTCCCTGAACTGTGAGCATTCCTTTTTCACCTTCTTGGCTCCAAAGCTGCAAGTTATTAAGAATTTTCAACAGATAAACATAAATCAAGCAAAGTGCTAAACGACCATCTTCATTTTAATTCCCTTATTTGTAAATCAAGATATTTCTGTATAGTTTACAACAGCTAATTACCTTGAGCTACTACCCTTGAACTGATGCATGTAATCATCCAGCTTGCCAAAATCAATATTAGGCTTCTTGATCCTGAAAGCAATAAAAAAGCAAAAGAGTCGCTCTTACAGCTTTTATCACCGCCGTTATGCTGTAGAAACGTTGATTACTGTATACTTACATTGCCTGCTCAATGTTCTGAATGAATCTAGCGGAGTCACTGTAAAACAGTGTCACAACTTCCTCTACAAAATTTGGGTTTGCTTCATCTTGCAAATCCTCGAGTTGATTGAATTGATCATCAAGGTATCCCTGCAATCATCGATTATTAAAATCACCTTACGCCACAGACCTGTCTGTTCTACTACTTTAACAGCATGGCTTTTCTCTCTTTATCTTTCTTTTCTAGTCCTAATTCAGAAGTTTAAACTATAAATCCTCTACTTATTGATGTAGTTGCAAACTGGGGGCCCAATCTAGGTTTGGACCAAGCATAGCTCGAACAAGAACAAGCCCAAAAATTGATTATAATAGTTCATGGAGGAAAGAGAGATCTATTTAAAAGATAGCAAAGCACGAAGTTAGCATTCGTGATTCATGATCGGTAAATCTATTTAAAAGTCAGTTTGTGCATTTTTCGTATATTTTGATCTTTATAAGGCGTTTATAGTTTCCCTAGAATGATATTTGTAGCTAGAGTTTTATTTATTTTCCCAAAAAAGTATATTTAAAGAAAAAATATATTTTTTAATCAATTTGAGAAAAATATGTAAACCGAGAAAAATATTTTTGTAGACACTGTCAATTTATAATTTTCACCAACATCATCAAATAACTACTTAAACTAATATGTATCGTCACTAACATCCCACTACTATCATCACATCAACACTACTCATTATTGTCATCATCAAAATCACCACTACCATACCAACTATTATCGTAAAAATTTTATCATTACCAGTAATATTATCGTCAGAGCTACCATCACCACCACTATTTTTGTTATTTTTATATTTTATTATCATTAATGAAGAATAATTTATTTTTTATAAAACTATTTTCTATAGAAAATTTGTTTTTTCAAAGCAAACCTACCTTGAAACAAAAGTTAAGGGAAGACGAGATTTCCACATCAAGCTATACATAGTTTAGAGAGAGAAAAAAATACAAACAAAATACTCCATGTAAGAATGACAACAGTTTGTATATATTACGAAGAGGACAGAACCTGATCAAACAGGGACTTCCTCATGGAGGCGACCTGGTGTTGCAATTGTTTCCTGTCCATCTTTGAAGCAGCAAGTGGAGAAATGTGAAGGCTTGATGACAAAACAGTAGCGGAGAGGGACTGTGTCTGCTACTCAATGCCATGGCAAGGGAAGAGGAGCTATTTATATAGTTCATGGAGGAAAGAGAGATCACATGATGGTGAATGGGTAGAATAATGTCAGATCCACGTGTCATGCTGGAAAGAGTGGATCCAAAATGGTCACAAATCTCTCAAGATGATTGGTCCACTTGTGCTTTTGTCTTCCCTTTTCCTTTTCCTTTTGTTATTTTGTACTTTGGAACTTGTATTATCGTTCCCCCTATATCCATTTGCTTGGATTCCGAACTATCTCGTAAAGGGAAAATGGAAATTGCAGATGCGATAGGTCTTTCACTTCAATTTTTTTTTTTAAAATGTAAGAGTTAATTAACACAGTTACACAAATTAAATGTATCTAAAGATACCACTTGTTAATAAGTTTTTTTTAGGGTTTTCAAGAAAAAATTAGATATTTTATGCCAAGAACAACCCGATTGTTTTTAGTTTTAATTAAAAGTAAAAAAAAAATTAAAAGTTTTTATTTTATTTTAAATTAATTTTTTTTATTTTCATATTGTTTTGATGTGCTAATGTTAAAAATAATTTTTAAAACTAAAAAAAATTATTATAATGAATTTTCAAATAAAAAATATTCACTACTCTTAAATACCCCTGAATTAAAGTGCCATCCTTTTTACACTCTATGTCCATACAGAGTAAAGTTAGGCTAATTACAAATTTCTTATACATCGACAAATTATATATCTCTTTTTCATTTTACTATATAGGGTCTAATATATACAATCATGATAATACTATTACATTATGTTTTTAAACTAGAAAATGGCTAATAAGTTTAGAGTAGTTCAAAAAAGCAAAGAAGACTAAAAATAGAAACCAATATTTAAATGTTGAGAGAGTAAAAATGTAAAAAAAATAATAAGTTATTATTTATTCGTGAAGAAATGACATAATTAGTCATGAGAATATATATAAAATTAAAAGACATCAGTATTTTACTTAGATTGCACAATATAATTCACAATAAAAAAACTGATGCTTTTAATTATTATTTTGTTTAATTTAGTTTGTTAATATTAATTTTTTTTCTATTTAGTTATCAAACTTTTATGGCACGAATCTCAGATTGACAGGTTAACCTGGTTTGACGGGTTAATCCAATTAATTCATATTTTTTTTTCTTTTTCTTCATTATATATATATCATCATCAGACAAAGCAACCAGGTCCTGGTGCGGAGTCCAACATTAGCAAATTTTAATTCGGTCATATGAAGGTGTTCGAATGTCCATAAAAGAGCATCATTCGCACAAGTTTTGTTACTTGTATGCTCATCCTGTCTGCTTACGAGGGTCTCACAAGAAGAGCCTCAAAACTACAATTAATACACCAACACAAAATTGAATTACACTGATGAAATATTTTGTCCATGTCAAATCTATGTTTCTGTCTATAAAAATATTACCCATGAATTTACTAAAAAAATCATGTTGTTACTAGTGTCATGTTTGTGATTTCATATCCATCGATAATTTTGTTATTCGTTTAAATATCGACGGAGAGGCTAACATAATATTATTATTGGTTATAAAAATATGCAACGATTAATTTTTATCAATCTATTGGTCAATAAACATTATCTACAGAATCACCGACAAATAAATCGTCGGTAATATATCACGTCTTTTCGACAGATAACCGACAGAATCACTGACAATCATGTGCTATTAGTGATTTTGTCTGTATATTTCAAAACAGTTAACAACTTTTTGTAGTTCTTCGAGGAAAATTGACATGTTGTATCGACAAGTTTTTATGTCCGTTGGTGATTCCATCGATGGTGTACTAATTTATTTATTTTAATGCTATCAAAATATTTTAACATTAAACAACATTAAAAAATATTTAACTTGAAGAATTCATTTAATGTAATTAGTTTAACTGTAAAAATCAATTATAAATGTTTATAAACATTAAGAAGAGGTTGCAGATGGAGGGGAAGGGGAAATAAAATCTTGTGGAGGTCCGTAAAGGGGGGGGATAATGATTGGACATGTATGCAATCATATCCTCCCATTGCTAGTTTTTTTGTTGTTCATACTTTGCCTCCATTTTGACTCTCAAAGCACCAATTTATTATTCAACCAACTCCTCAATGGCAGGTGATAGCTGACTTGTACCAGATTATGGGGTGCCTATGGTCGAGATACTACAGTCTGACCTTATGTCTCGGGTTGTAGTCATAGAAATACCATAAAATTGATCCTATTGAATCCCCTGGTTGCTTCAACCTGTAACCATAATTCCAAATCGTATTCCAGACGGGTTGAAGGGTCCTTCTTGTGTTTGGCATGCATACCAACGTTATATTGTTCCTACACAACAAAATAAACAAGTCAACGATATGGATACAAAAACATTAGTCCAAATAATATAGAAAATGTTTAAAAGTTTACTTACAATAAATGTCTCAGCTCAGTTGTCCACAAACTATTACACCTCTTTTTGTCTATCCTCCATCCATATATGTGTTTCCATGTATAACTCCATTCGAGTTGGCTCGCGTCTAAGCTATGTAGCCTAAAAAAAAATGATTAGTTAAATGTTATCACAAATAATAACTATCATTTTAAGAAAAATATTTAAAAATAAAGCAGGCTCTCTTACTAGTACCTTGCATGATTAGTAAAAGGAAGCGACCCGTCGATATGCTTTCTAATAGAATCGTGAGTCTCTTTGTTTCTGTTCGAGGACCCACTCCGTGAACGCCTCCTAAAACCTTCTAACGTGAAGAACTCTAGATATATCTTTCAGTTGCTCTTAATGATATGGTGAGATCTATAGTGATTTAAATGAGGTCTACAAATCTTCCACTTCTCAAATTCATCTGACTCGGCATATCTCTTAGTATAAGTGTGTGTCATCCAAGAAATCACGCAACCCAGTTCATAAATTCATTAAACAAAATAATATAACAAAAAAAGATTATAATTTGACAAAAAAATATATACTTCACATGTTAAAATTTACTTAGTCACATTATGATGTTACCAGACTTGTCTTACCACTTTAGAGTTTGCCTCATCCCACCTAAATTTTGCTTTATATTCGTTTATCTAAAATAATTAGTTTCTAAATCAAAAAAATATTTTTTTATAACTATAAGTGCATTTTTTATATGTATTAGCCTTAAACTTTCTTCACCAAGCCTCAACCACATGCATCCATTTAGGATTCTCATTAAGCTAGCTCCATTGAAACAAGGCCACTTCCATCGACAATTTCATCGTCGATGTTATCATTCATGCAACTTCTATATTTGTGAACATGAAAATCAATTAATTAAAGATTAATTTAATGTAATGTTTGAATATAAAAATTTTTCTTACATGCTTAAATATGACTTCTATTTTGCTATTAACTTGCCAAAAAAAGATCTCTGGCAGATAGGACGCAAAATCTATGACCCGTAGTCGACAAGCCTCTTTATGATCATGTGCCTCTTTATGATCAGCACCTAAATACACCGTAGGCTCAGGAACACTATTGCTTGAAGATGCACAACCACTCTATTTTGACCCTGAATTGTTCCTCCGTATCTAAACAATATAACTTAATAGTTAAGCATGTTTAATTAAATTCTCAATCTATGGTTTATGGTTGTTTATTTTAGTGCATCTATCCATTTAAAGTAAAATTTGGCAGCACCTCCCCTATATTCGACCCCACCTAAAATTAAAAATAATATATAAACAACCAAGTACAACTAACCAAATCATCACCCACAAACGAAACGCACATTTACTATGTAACCTTTTCAAGGACAAGGTTTAAGAGCAGCTTTTTATACATTATGAACATAAGTCATGAGATACAAAATAATGTACCGAAAGGCATAAGAAAATAACTACATCATTAACCATAAGTGACTAGGAGAGTATATTGTTTTCAAGCACAAATTTTTTTTTTTACAAAAATGATCTTTTATACATTATCTTTAAAGAGCTTATGTTATGTTAAAAGCAAGAATAGGTAAAAATATTAATGGAATATTTAATACCTTTAGTCTTGATATTTTGTCAATGTAGTTCATCTACTCTTCGTTTATTCTTTTTACTCAAGAAAATTTCTTAAAACGGTTCCACTATCCAATTTCATGTTATTTTTTACAAACAGCCTACCATGTTACCATAATGCAAATGCTCTTATCCTGGATGTAAAGTTTAGCAATCAAATGTATTGTTATATGGAAATATGTTATCTTGTTAATCATTTATACCAATGTTTTGCCTCTAAAAGCAAAGAAAAATTCTAGATCCATGTGGTGTGCTTGTGAGTTCTCACAGTAGTAAAAGAAGTTTGGGGTCATGCATAAAGCATCCTAGGGTTCGATAGGTCCCAATTATTCATAGGTATTAAACATAATTCGTCAACATTTTAAGTGTTAGCCACCAATTTAATCCTTTCTATATCACTTTCATAACCTAATTTCACCCCAAAAGATCCAAATTCCCACATTATGTGCAATGAAAATAAATCCTCGAAGTTTCAAGAATTGAAACTTTCTAATTTCTATGAAATTAATTTAAATTAACTTCTACATAGTCATAAGTTAACTTTATATCATGCTTTAACATCACAATTCACCACCAATTTCATAAAATAACCTAAATCTCAAAACAGAATTACAGATTTTCTAATTTCTAACACAAATAAGAGAGAAAACACAATTAGATCATAGAAAAACACCTTACTAATGTGGTTCAATCCATCTTACCAAACCTTTTGAGTTCCTTTCCAAAAATTTCACTCTTTTTTTTTCAATTGAGCCAACTTCATGTCTTTAGTTTTTTTTAATGATGATAAAATTAAAGAACAAAGAAGAAAAAAATGATAACCAACACATAAAAGGGGAAAATATGGAAAACAAAAGGACAAAAATGAAACATATACATAGTAGAGGCCAATAGGTGAAAAGAAATCAAACCTGGAGGAGAGAAAGAGCTCCACCTAGAGGACAGAGAGAGCATCAGTGTAGTAAAGAGAGAGATCACCAATGATGTTTAAGGTAGAAGAGAGAGAAAGAGGATAGAGAGGGAGAAAGATGAGATTGTCTTGACATATCTAGGTTTTAACATTACCAATGGAATCTTTCATCAATGAGTCCATCAAACATCAACCACGTCAACACATCAATGATGGTCTCACTGACAGAAGATTTTAAACCCTTCGGTGAATTCGTCGGTCATTTCAAAAAATTCAAAACTCTTTTAAACACCATCAAATTCACCAAAAAAATTTCATATGTTGGTATATTCGTCGGTGAATCCAACCCCCTAAATTCTTGGCCAAACTCTCTATAATTATCTGATATTTTTAGATTCAATTGGTAAATCCATCAGAGAATTAAGTTCCTAAATTCTTCTTTATAATTCTTATATGTTTTTAGATTTCATGGTAAATTTGTTGATAAATTAAAATTCTTGAATTCATCCCCAAACTCTCTGTAATTATTCGACGATATTATTGTTTGTCAGTGAGTTTGCCAGGGAGCACTATATCACCAACGAACTAATTTTGGTTGGATAATCCATCTGTTGGTTGACATTCCTAAATTCTTCCCCAAACTCTCTTTAATTCTATAATGATTTTATCGTCCATTAGTGATTCTATCGGTGAAATTATAGTGGTGATGGAATCACCAATGGTTAGTTAATAATTTATTAATTGGGGGGGGGGATTGAAGCAAACAAAATCTTAACTACTAAATAATATGATAAAAATTAGTCATTAATTTAATCTTTAAATCTAAATAGCAATCAGTAGCTCTGTTATTTTGTTTTTTTTCCCTCATTACTAAGTGTTGTCATCCACTAAGGGGGTGTTTAGGAGTATGATTACACTTCAAAATGTTTTTCGCTCGGAAATGCATCAAAATAATATTTTTATTTTTTAAAAAAATATTTTGACATTAGCACATCAAAACAATCTGAAAACAAAAAAAATAATTTTAAACAAAAAAAATCAAATTTTTAGGAACACAGTTTCAACCGCGTTTCCAAACACTGCTTAAATAAAATTCAATCCATTAAGATCCATTGAATAAACTTCCATAAAGAGCTCTTGTAAGAGAGAGAGAAAAAAAAAATAACAATAACATCTATAAAAATATATAGGTAAAAAAACACCCAGATAAATTAAATATCTCAAATAAAAAAATCATATCTAAATTTATAAAGCTTAGATATGATATTTCTGAAAGAAAATATTAAAATAAGAAAAAGAATAGAAAAATACAATGATAACCAAGAAAAAAAATCTAGGGGACTCTCAAAATAAGGAAAATGAAAAAAAAAAAGATGACATAATCCTCCACAAACTAACTTTTTGTTAACAGAAAAAAAAGAGAGGAGGTATATTTTCTTTTTGAAAGATTATTTATATTTTATATATTAAAATTAGTTTCTTCAAGAACAAATATAAGAAATAGAGTCCAAAAATACATAGAAATTATTGGATGAGCGAGGTCTACAAGTGCAACTTTAAGATCATAATCCAGCGGTAGGTGTATTTTCTTAATGTTACTTTGTCTAGAAAATATTCGTGTATAGATCTCTAGTATTCATAAAGTACCATAATGATTTTGAAAACTCAATCCAAACAAAACTCCAAATAAAAAAACAGGTTAAACATCTTGCTAATCTGGGAGTACTTGATAGTTTGACAGGTTTTAAGACATGTTTGAGAGTGCATGTTGAGATTTGATTTACTATAATTTGTGGAGCCAGTTTTGATAAGATATTTTGAGTTGATCTCAATCTCTTGTAATCCCACTTTTACAGGCACAAAATATTAACCCTTTAATGTACAGTTTCACAGGCATATACATGTATATATAATCGTTGTAACATTGAATAATATATTTATTTAGAAATATATTCTTTTCATATTTTTAGTTTATTTTCTTGGTATCAAAGAGTTAATCCTAACATCTCTACCAAGCATCCGTAAATTTTTTTTTCCATGGAGGATAGTACTGATTCAACAAGTGTTACCCAAAACACTACTCATCAGAACATGTCTTTTTTTTTTTATCATTGATCAATTTGATTCTTTTTTTATCCATGCCTCAAATCATCCATGTATGATTCTTGTGCCAAAAGTCCTTGATGGAACCAACTATGCTATGTGGAGACGTTCCATGTTGATAAGTCTTAATGCCAAAAACAAACTAGGATTCATTAATGGGACTATACCTACACTAGGTGAATCTAATCCTAAATATTCATTATGGCAACGATGCAATGATATGGTTCTCTCTTGGATTCTTAACTCTTTAAATCAAGAGCTTGCCAATAGTGTCTTTTATATGGAAACTCCCTCTGAAATCTGGTTAGATCTACAAGAACGATTCTCAAAGGGTGATTTTTCTCATCACTATCAGATTCAGCGTTCCATTGTGGAGTTAAAGCAAAATCAGGATTCATCTTCACATATTACACCAAGATAAAAACATTATGGGATGAGTTGAAAATGTGCAGTCCAGCTATTCAGTGCACTTATGGCGGACTCAAGCAAGTGTCGAACAACGAAGAAAGGGTGAGACTTGGGCAGTTTCTTATAGGTTTGAATGAGACCTATTCAGCTGTTAGAGGGCAAATCATGCTTATGCACCCTTTACCAACTGTTAAGAAAGCATATTCGCTTTTACGTGAGGAAGAAAAACAAAGAGGACTAGTTGAGCACAAGATTACTAAACGAGTTTATTCCATGAATGTCAAACGATCAGACTCTGCTTCACAACGACAGGATTTCTCTCGAACTTGGATGTCTGGCTCATCAAAGATACAAGGATCTAAGAAACGACATCAGTATACCTATTGTGATGGAACTACAAATATAGTAGAGAGATGCTTCTATTTGAATAGATTCCCTATTGGCCACAACCTTCATGATAAGGATGTTTAACCTCAAAATCGAACAAGAGTTGAATCATCTCATACAAACACCAAGGCTGCCCAACATTCTGATCAACTTCTTCAATTCACTCATAAAGAGTTCTTTCAAATCAAAGCCTTTTTTTCAAAATGAAAAATCTGTTATCTCGGCCAATTATGCAGGTAACTCTACTCCATTTTGTTCATCATCCACATCTCAAAATTCTGAGTCTCTTTAATGGATCATTGATAGTAGTGCTACAAATCATATAGATAATTCAGTCATTGATAAAGCCATTATTCCTATGTTTTCTCAAGTCATCTTACCAAATGGTTCTTGTGCAAAAATCAAAAGTGTTGGTTTTGTACATATTACTCAAAAACTGCATGTCCATGGTGTTCTTTGAGCACCTTTATTTCATGTGAATTTTCTTTCTGTCAGTCAACTCACATCTAGCCTTAATTGTTCCATTCACTTCTTCCCCACTTTCTGTATATTGCAGGACCTAGCTACAAAGAGGATGATTGGCCTGGGAAAGCAGAGTAAGGGACTATATTATCTTATGCCACAATCAAAGTTACATCCACCTTACCAACCTCCTATCAAGTCTCTTTCACTTCAGAAGCTATTTGGCATAAAAGACTAGGACATCCATCCAAATTGCCTTCCATCTTTTGTTTGTGATTCTCAACATTCATGTGATGTTTGTCATTTGGCAAAACAAACAAGGTTATCTTTTCCTATAAGATCTATTCAAAGTACTTATTTTTTTTTTTATCTTATACACTATGATATTTAGGATCCACAAAAAATTGAAACACATTCTGGTACACATTATTTTTTAAGTATTGTGGATGACTACACCCGCTTTACTAGGATTTCTCTAATGAA
>Ga0307517_10008379_pt1 | contig 14838 bp, 12 predicted proteins | sample 23_EM_MG_FD_194515 | JGI IMG/M metagenome (GOLD analysis project Ga0307517, IMG submission 194515) | Populus trichocarpa ectomycorrhiza microbial communities from riparian zone in the Pacific Northwest, United States - 23_EM | ecosystem: Host-associated > Plants > Roots > Unclassified | place... | reverse complement strand
AAACCTCAATGATTGAAAGTGACCAAGCAGCACTAGGGGCATAAAAGAAAATTCTCAATCATCAAAAGTGTCCAAACAAAGCTTGGGGGCATGAAGAAAAATCCAAAGGATCCAAAAAATTTTGAGAAAAAAAAAAAAAACAACCAATACAATGATGCTCAAAACCAAATGAAGAAACACAAAAACAAAGAGAAAGAGCCCAAGCCCAACACTAGGGGGGCACGACAGACCATTTTAAAAGACAAAAGGTTAAGAAACAAGCACAAGTGATCTTTAGTCTTGAAATCCCTTAAACACCTTTTGAGCCTACAAATATCTTTTTCTTCATAGCCAAGAGCCTAAGCCTATATTACGTGCCTAATCAAGCCCTTTTTGATCAAAGACAAGCAATCAGGATCGGTAGGCAGTGCTTTCTCATGCGAACCAAATCATTATTCATGCAAATAAAATAAATGCTTTGAAAATCGGTTCTCTGTAACCCTCAAATTGAATTTAGAACCATTGTTTTTGACCAACCAAATGTCACTTCGCATTTTCGCTAAAAGCAAAACAAAGAGTTTTCATCACTTTTGAAAACCTCTCCATAAGAATCACTTGAATTTCTTCAGAATGAGTTTGCTTTGAATCGATGTCAAAATGATTTCTGTGTCTGGAATAGCTTTGAAATTCCAAAAAATTATGCATGAAAACAACTCCTTGTCAAACCTTCCTTCACATAACCTTATCCCTAAACCCGAATTGAATACTTGGGGGCATGATCAAGCTGGGGGGCAATAAAAAAACTCTTGGTAGGGCTGGCTCTATGATTCCCTTTCTAAGAAAAATGCCGGTCAAAATTAGCAACCCTTGAGATAAAGGGTGGGGGACAAAGAAGTATGATGATATCAAGTCCTTCTTAGAGGTCAAGATCATAAGAGATGACTCGAGTAAGCAAGAGCGAAGAAGACATCGAAGTTCACTACCAACACTCCAACTTTTGAGAAAGGAAAGACACCATGAAAAAATGAGGACCTATATTTCTCAGGTAAGTATACATGCATATCAATCATAATGCTTTGCTTTCATCATTGACAGATCGGTGTTACACCTTCTTTTGAGTGCGCTTTTGAGCCCTCACTTCTCAGGTAGTGCGTTTTCTAACCCTACCTCATTTCAAGTGTGCCTTTGAGCCACCATCTCTTGGGTAGTGCGTTTTCTAACCCTACCTTATTTCGAGTGCGTCTTTGTGCCCTCACTTCTCAGGTAATGCGTTTTCTAACCCTACCTCCTTTCAAGTGCGCCTTTGAGCCACCATCTCTTGGGTAGTGTGTTTTTTAACCCTACCTCCTTTCGAGTGCGCCTTTGAGCCACCATCTCTTGGGTAGTGCGTTTTCTAACCCTACCTTATTGCAAGTGCGCCTTTATGCCCTCACTTCTCAGGTAGTGTATTTTCTAACCCTACCTCCTTTCTAGTGCGCCTTTGAGCCCTCACCATTCTTTTTCTAGGTAGGTCACCCATTACAACACGACCAATTCTCCATGTTTTTTTTATCTGGGTAGGTCACCCATTACAATGAGGTCATTCTCCCACCTGGATAGGTCACCCATTACAATGAGAGCACTCTTCCATTTTTTTTCCACTTGGGTAGGTCACCCATTACAATGAGACCAACATTTTTTGGGTAAGTCACCCATTACAACACAACCAATTCTCCATGTTTTTTTTATCTGGGTAGGTCACCCATTACAATGAGACCACTCTTTCCTTTTTCCTTGGATAGGTCACCCATTACAATGAGACCAACATTTTTTCTGGGTAGGTCACCCATTACAACGCGATCAATTCTCCATGTTTTTTTATCTAGGTAGGTCACCCATTACAATGAGGTCATTCTTCCACCTGCGTAAGTCACCCATTACAATGAGACCACTCTTCCTTTTTTCCACTTAGACAGGTCGCCCATAAAATAGACCAGGGTAAGTGCGTGTCGGTGGTCACCCCTGAAAATAGACCAGTATGAATGTGTGTGGGCAAGTCACCCGTGAAAATAGATCAGTGTAAGTGTGTGGGCTGGTCGCCCCTGAAAATAGACTACTTTTCTTCAAAAAGGGCAGGTCACCCAAGATAATGACATCATTTTCTTTTTCTTTTCTTTCAAAGCTTACTATGCAAAACATTGAGGAGTTTTGCTTCGTAAGCATTGTAAGGAGGGGGCATATGTTGTTACTCAATTTTTGACCAACCTTTTTGATAAAATTTTTGAAAAATCCAAAAAATAACGAAAAACAACGAAAATAAAAAAAATATATGTTTTTAATATATTTGCATCGTTTTTAGCATTTTCAACGTCGTCTAAAAAAGAATTTAAATTTTCAAAGGTTTTTGGAACGCGTTCGACTTTTCACGCGTCATTTTTAAAATCATTGATTTTCCTCATTGAGTCGACGTTGATATTGCTCGTTTTCAAAAAATACAAAAAAATTAAGAAAAATCAAATTTACAAAAAAGGAAAGAAGTTGAGGGATCAATTTTGAGGCCCAAACAACATTTTTGCCTATAAATAAAGTTTCCAACACATACACAAGGGGAGAGAATTTTGCACATTTAGAGAAAACACAAAAAAAAACCAAACCCTAAACCTAAACCTATCACTTTCCAAACAGCCGCCCCCCACCCGGTTTTGATTTTTCTCTCCCAAAACAGCCGCTCACTCCCCTCACCCAAAAACAAACCAGAAACCGGCCGCTCCCTACCTGCACCACAACAGCCAACCACTTCCTTCTCTCGGCTGCACCCAGATAAGCCTCCCTCTCACAGACAACACCCACCTCTTCAGCCGACCATAACTTCCTTCATCTTCCGCAGCAGCAACACCTTCATCTTCTTCGCCCCTGATCTCCCTCATCCCTCTCTTGGCCGCGCCTCTCCTCTAGCCGTTGCTCTCCCTCTCAGCGAAGACAGACCCAGCAGCCCCTTTCATCGCCATTTTCCCTGCAAAACCAAGGACCCCTCACTCTCCATCCCAGCTGTTCCCTTTCATCGGCCTCCCTCCCCGGCCATCTCATAGATCTCCAACCAACCAACCAGCAACAGACTCAGCTCTCGCCGGCCAGCCTTCTACTGCAGCAAATACACTGCAACACCGCCTGCAGACCAGACGGAAACCCAAAGGCCAGCAACCCTATGGTCACACGGCCGGCCGCCTGAAACAGAGAACAAGGGGAAACGAAAAGAACAGATCTATGGGAAGTAGATCTAAAAAAATCGAGAAGGAAAGGGGACAAAGCTTGTTGTTTTGTTTTGTTCTTTTTGTAGGTGGCGGTGACCCTCACCGACGGCGTAGGAAAGCAGAGAAGAAGAAGACGTTCCTGATCCACCGGTTTGGTTGCCTTCATCGACGGCGGCGCGTGAACCCACACGTTGCTAGTGATGGTGGATTGTGGAGCAGATGCGCCGCCACTGTTCAAATGTCCAGAACCTTCTCAGCACTGTTCCTACAGTTCTAGAAGCCTTCCTCTGCAATTCCTAGATTTTTTTAGGGGCTATTTTGTAAATTTGAAATTGTGTAATGTAATTTTAGTTTAGTTGTTTTGAATTTGTATTTTGAAGTGTAGATGTAAAAAAAAAACAAAGAAAAGAAAAAGGAAAAAAAATATAGTAAAAGTGTATGTATGTGTTTGTATGCTTTTTATGGATGTTTTTTTTTATGATAAAATTGCAAAGAATAAAGAAGAATTTAATATTTTGATTTGCTCATGGTCAAGAATTATGAACTTACACATAAGTCATATTTCTAATATCCGATGAAAAGACAAAATTTTTAAAACTTCTTTAACACATAAAAGCCACGAAGCAGCTTACCTCAGGTAGGGTGCGTTAGGGGTGCTAATACCTTCCCTAACCACAAACAGTCATTTACTCGTGAATCTCTGACAAGACCAGTACACCCAGGTTTCCTAGTAGCCCTCAATTAAATACTAGGTGGCAACTCCCAACGAATCAAGAAAGCAAACATAACGAGAAAATTGCCAAAACAGACACCGCGCGGATGACGTGCGACATCCCTCATTTGTGAATCCCCTTGGCAGTAAATTTTTGTTTTCTATCAAGCTTTATTCTGATGGGTCCATACAATGTTACAAGGCTCGGTTAGTGGCAGACGTCGTGCGGGTGACGTGCGACATCCCTCATTTGTGAATCCCTTTGGTAGTAAATTTTTGTTTTCTATCAAGCTTTATTCTGATGGGTCCATAGAATGTTACAAGGCTCAGTTAGTGGCACTTGGCAACAAACAAGAATATGGTCTCGACTATGATGAGACGTTCGCACTAGTCGCCAAAATGACCACTGTCTGAATTATACTCGCCCTTGCTACATCTCAATCCTGGCCCTTGCATCAAATAGATGTCAAGAACGCCTTCCTTTATGGTGATCTCAAAGAAGATGTTTACCTGAAACTTCCTTCTAGTATACCTACTTCCTTATCTAATGATGTTTGCAAACTGAAATGTTCTTTGTATAGTTCATGCAAGCACTAAGGCATCTTCATCTATCTGATGTCCACCGCATAATTCACTACCTTCTTAGCACACATAGTCGTGGCTTATTCTTCCCTACAGGTTTTTCACTTTAGTTACAAACCTATAGTGATGCTGATTGGGTCGGCTGCCCAGACACCAGGAAATCTACTACTGGTTGGTGTATGATTCTTGGTGATGCCCTTATCTTATGGAAATACAAGAAACAAAACCACATCTCCAAATCATCTACTGAAGTAGAGTATTGAGCCATGTCTGCTGCTTGCTCTGAGATCATTTGGTTGCTTAGTCTCCTCACATAACTCGGTTTCTGTCCAGTTCATCCTACTCCACTCCATGTTGACAACACTAGTGCCATCCAAATTGCAGCCAACCCCATCTATTACGAACACACCAAGCATATTGTGGTTGATTGTTACTCAATCAGGGAAGCATATGCTCATCAGATTATCAACCTTCCACATATCTCCACTACTCTACATATCGCAGATATCTTCACCAAATCCATGCCCTGTCAGCCATCATTTCCTCACTGGAAAATTGATGCTTGTCAATTTACCAACATCAATTTGAGGGGGGGTGTTAAAGGAAATACCTACACATTTAATGCCACAGATTCTTTGCCTTGACAATTATGATATACAGATTTATTCTTTCCTTGATTGGGATATACTAGCTGTAGGCTATAATTAGATTAATGTATATATGGTAGGTTATCTGTTTTTAATGGTTGAAGATCAACCTATATTCTTTCCTTTCTTAGCTTGTAAATTCTGTCTATATAATGGGAAATTCTCAATGAATAGACACACGATTTTATTCAGAAAAGACTCTAAATTGTCAGGAAGATGGTTGTGGACGTAGGGGAGGCCCTGGTGTTGATTACTGGGTCATTTCTAGGTTGGTTTCAGGTTGGGAAAATTAAGGAGAAGGTCGTTGTTGTCTTGGCTCCCCCTAGGCCACTTAGGGGGAATAAATCACAGCTATTTATTGAAGATAAAGACAAAAAAATATCCTATTATGCAACTTAGAATAGTATTGGGTTGTGATTTTTAAAGATAATCTTCAGGTATTTTTTATGTCATTAGAGATGAAATTTTTTCTTAAAGTGAAGTAAAAATATCAGGGTATAAATTGATATAAAATTTATATGTCATTGACAAAATTTTGGCATGCTCTGCAACTGACTAAGGGAGGACCAAGGCTAGTTTTGCAGGCAAAACAATGTTAGGTGGTGTTTTTAAAAGAGAATCTACAGGTGTTTTTAGTGCCATTAGAGCTGCAATTTTGGTTTATAGTGAAGTATAAATACCAGTGTATAAGTTGATATAAGATTTATATGGTATGGTGAAGGGGTAAGGGAGAAGTTATGGCTGAAAGATGGTCACTTGGACATCTTTTTCTCTTGTTTTAATGGGAAGAAGATGGTGAATAGGGAAATTATGATATTTTTTTTAATTTGTTCCCTAAGTCTTTGGAGCTTTATAATGGAACCCTCAATTAGTCCTAATCTTTTGGATTCCTTGCAATTTTACCCATAACATTCTTCAATTAAACCCTCAAATTTCAACATTTTTTACAAAGTGATCTTTGGTTTCTGATTTCTTCAATGTGGTCCTGAATTGAACTTCATATTTCAAATTTCTTTCAATTAAACCCCTGACCAATTTAGCCTTTTAAACTTTCAATTGTGTCCCTAATCTTTCATCTTTATGAATCGATCCGAATTAGGCCTCCAAACTTTATTTTTCTTCAATTGAGTCATTTATTAAATCCATACAACTCATTAGAAGTTTAATTAATTCCTTGAACTTAATTAATTCTTCCAATTTATACCTAATTGACTTTTAAACTAAATTTTTCTTCAATTAATTCATTAAATAAGTCAATCAAACCTGTTAGGAGTTTAATTAAGTCTTTAGACTGAATTAATTCTTCTAGTATTTTGGTCTTTTGCAGTTCGAAATCTTGTTTCCTCGTGTTTCAAAAACATTTTTGGATTTTATATTTTATAATTTTTTGGATTTTTTAATACAAAATAAAAATATACTCTTTTTATAAAATAAATTTAGGGGGTCCAAAGTTGGGTTATGACAAAAGCATAACTGAAGTTTCTTGAAAAACTCGTTTTGCATGGGAAAGCATTTCTTACCAATCTAGATTGCTTGCCTTTGATTAAAAAGGGCTTTATTGGACATGTAACATGGGTTTAAATATTGGTTATGAAAGAAAATGGTATTTGTAGGCTCAAAAGGTGTTTAAAAGATCTCAAGACTATAGATCACTAGTGCTCGTTCCTAGAACTTCTTTTGGTCAAGGGATTCCCAGACCTCATATTGTCTTTACAAAACTTCTTTTGGACTTTTTATCTTTTTCTATTCATTTGATTTTGAGCACCATCATCATATTTCCTATTTTGTATGGCATGCTCAAACTTTTTGAATTGTTTGAATTTCTTCGTGCCCTTAGCTTTATTTGGGTACTTTTGATCATTAAGGATTATCTTGTATATCCTTGCAGTCGACTTGCTTTTCTAGTCATCGTACTCACCCCTAGTGCAGGGTGTGATCATAGTCAGGGTTAATTTTCAAGGAAAATTTACTAGGCTTAAACGGGGATTACAAATGATATTTTTTAGTATTGTAAAAGTATTATCAAATATGATTTTTTCTCATTTCAAATACATATGTTTAGGATCAGTAAACTTTGTTTTCCTTCATTGTGGTTAATTTGAACATGCAAAATGGTTTTTCATTATGATTATGAATTATTATTTATTCAACTAAAATTCAACTTTTAAGTTATTTTGTGGTGTTTGGTTTGTTTTTCAGGTTTTTAAGTTTTTTGTCATCTCACTAAAAGATCACTTGAATTTCCAAGACTCGCTTATTGAAAACAAACACCAACTTGACTTCTGTATTTGTACTAATAACTTTGATTTCCCAAAAATCTTTGTGAAAACACAAAAATAGAGTTTTTAAGCTTATGAGATCATATAGAGTTTTTAGAGAAAAGAAAAATACACTACAGAATTCCTGGTCAAACTTCAATTTTTAATGATTGATAGACAAAGTACATTAGACATGACACTTCTTTACAATATCATAGTTTATAGGTTTAGGCAGATCACCCTCATCCATCTTGGTTAAAATTAAGGCTCCTCTAGAAAAAAACTTTATTTACCATGTATGATCCTTCGTAGTTCGATACCTATTTACTCTGATCTTCCCCTGATGCTGGCAAGATCTTTTTCAATACCAAGTCTTCTTCTTTAAACACTCTTGACCTAACCTTTTTATTGTATGCCTTAGCCATTTTGTTTTAGTACAACTGGTGGTGACAAATGGCTGCTAGTCTTTTTTCACTGATCAGATTCAATCTGCTCAAATTTCAGCTTTGCCCACTATGATTCCTCTAGTTCAGGATCCCTCAAGACCCTTAATGATGAAGTCTTCATTGCTAAAGGCATAACTACTTTCATCTCGTATACCAAAGAGTAAAGGGTTGCACTCGTAAAAGTTTTGACCATAGTGCGATACACATGAAGTGCGTATAGAAGCATCTCATTCTAATCTTTATAAACGACCACCATTTTCTGGATGATCTTTTTGAGATTTTTGTTGGTTGTCTCAACAACACCACTCATCTTAGATTTGTAGGGAGAAGAATTAAGATGTTTAATCTTCCACTTAGTACAGAGCTCAACAATCAGCCTTTCATTGAAATTCTAAGTGTTGTTAGTTACTAAACTTGTCGACAAGTGATTAGTACTTAAAAGTGTATTTTTATCAAGGTTTTATATCATCATTTTGAACTTGAAGTATCAATAACTCCTTAACTAAAACATGTTTTATAATAACAAGTCTGATAATATAAGATACCTTTAATTTATAGTAAATATTCATCTTAAATGTAGGCCTATCACATAAATCAAAGGATTGATTGATGAGATTAATTACTGAAATTGAGAAGACAAAGAGAGGGCTAAGCTTAGAAAAGAGATGTTGGTTCTGTCCAAACTGGAACACTATTCGGTTATTGGATCATAACTAGAGCTATAGAACTTGGATTTAGGTCTGGTTTATATGTATGGAAAGCTAAAACATAGGCCTAAAACTTTCATGAGAGTCCAAGATTAAAAAAGGTCATTTTTAAGTTCAAATTGTAGTAACAACGGAGAAGTCGAAATATGTCCTGCAGCCTAGACACTGTTCAGTATTTAGCCCATATCTCGAGTTTTAGAAGTCCAAATGCACCTATTTGTTTTTTAATGGAAAGCTGAGACAATTTCCTAGAACTTTCATGAAGACTATCTGTTCAAATTCTGACGTTAGCAATGACGTTTTGTTCAGACAAAAAGATAATGATTGTCACCAAGTCAAGATGTGGCCACCCACTCAACAATTAGTCATCAAATTAATAGTTCCAAATTTTAGCCTATAAAAGGAGACATTTGCCATGCATTTAGGTATCTTGATTTTCAGATCAAGATCATGCTCTTTATTTCTTTCTTTATATTTTTGTAATGCTTAAGTTTTGTTTATATTAATCTCTTGTTTATACTTTTCATTTCCTTTCCTTTACTTAGTTAACTTATATCTTCTTTATGTTCTTATCTTGTTTATTTATGTTTCTCTCTTTCATTATGTTTAGCTAAGTTTATTATGTCAATGTGAAAATGTTACACTAATGGTGTAAGAATAAAATGGTATAAACTCAAAGTGGACTTTAATGTTTGATACTAACATGTTTTGTATTTGTTATCTTGTTCACTTTTAATACTTTGCTTGTTAAATGGTTAATCTATATTTATGTTGTATAACCCTTGTTACAACAAATACTTGACACTTTCATAGTCCAACTGTATGGTATAACCGACACTTGTGCTATGAAAGGAACTTGATTTGTTGTTAACATAAGTTATAATCATGATTACCTGACAACATTTATAAGTATTAGCATTATTCGAATAAGATAACTAATGTAATCATGTTAACAATTTATAATCCGATTGAAATCTCTTTTGTGCGTGGTTTCCAGTTTAGTTATAAAAAGAGTTTATACTATACTTGTTTGAAATACCATTAGTGGATCCTCTAACCTTGACAATTATTTTATCCTTGTTTAATCCTTATATCATTATCACATCTCAAAGCTCTCTTCAACTCCTTTTATGTTATTATCTATTTTTTTATTTGTAGTTTATACAGTTAACCTCCCTGTGGTTCGACCCCGGTTTTCCGGGTTATTTATTACTTCGACACTCCTGCACTTGGGAGAAGACATCAACTCTTTGATCATGTCAACAAGCCATTGTGACTAATTAGATCTTTCTTAATGAACCTCTTAACTGCTTTCTATATCACATGTGCATAAGAGTTGACTTCAACTCATTTAGTGAAGTAGTCAATGAGCACTAAAATGAACTTATACCCATTATTGGTCTTTGGATTGATTGGTCCTATGACATCTAATCCCCACATATCAAAAGGTCAAGACAAGGTAATATTGAATAGCGACACTAAAGGTGCATTTATTTTATCACCGTGTATCTGACACTTGTGGTATTTTCTAACATAGTGTACACAGTCTCTGTGATATCCTACATTGGAAGCGAGCGTCCAGAGCCAGGGCTTTATGAGTAGTGTTGGTCGCTGACCTGCTGTACGTGTTTTGGGGCGTTAGGCTTAGAAGTGGGCTCGCGTTATCAGGAACAAAACCGTGAGGGCGGTAAGGTCCAAAGCGGACAATATACGACAGGTTAGGTCGGGCTATTACATTTGGTATCAGAGCCGATGATGGCTTGCCTTAAGGTGGGGGGATTGTGATATCCCACATCGAAAGCAAACGTCTAGAGCGGGGCTTTATGAATAGTGTTGGTCGCTGACTTATTGTACGCGTTTTGAGGCGTCAAACTCAGAAGTGGGCTCGCATCACCAGGAGCAAAACCATGAGGGTGGTAAGGCCCAAAGCGGACAATATATGACAGGTTAGGCCGAGCTATTACAGTCTCTCTCTATGGTCAATAAAAAATATCCAGATCTCTGGATTTGCCTTGCCATCGTATGTCCGTTAATATAAGTGGCACAAATTCTCTCATGGATTTCCTATAATTCTTGCCTAGCCTCCTTCTCATTCAAACACATAAGCAAAGTCCCATCAAATGACCTTTTACACAGGATTTCATCATCCAAGTAATAATCCATGGCCATTCTCCATAAAGTCTTTTCATCTATCTTGGAATCCCTCTTAGGATATTCCCGATACTGGTTAATTCTCTTAATGTCATTGTAACATGGTTTCATGTCTGATGACTCTTCAAGTGCGCAATAATGAGCTTGGAAATTTCTGACTTCAATGTTTATTAGTTGGATCCTGCCCCCAATAATGACTTGTGTCATCAAATCTAGGGTTCATCAAACTAATTCTTATCTCTACTTATATGGGTGAATTTTATCTCTTCGAATTCGTTAGCTAACCTCGAGAGATAATCTTGGTATGACTCTAACTTCTCATTCTTAGTTTGTTCTTCTCCTTTCACTTGACAAATGATTAGCGAAGAATGCCCATAAACATCAAGCTTTTTCATTTAAGTTCTAAGATAGCTTCCAAACCAATGATGCAGGCTTCATACTCAACCATGTTATTAGTACATTTAAATTACAACCTTACCAAAACAAGACACTGCTTCTTTTCTAGAAGAAATTATCACTACTTCAATAACATTTCCTAATATATTCGCTACCTTATCAAAGTACATGGTCCATCAGTCGTTCACCTTGTCATCATCCTCAATTACTAATACATCCTCATCGGGAATATCAAAATTCAATGGCTTATAATCTTCTACGACATGGTCTGCTAGATGGTTAGAAATTATGCTTCCTTTTATAGCCTTCTTTGTCATATAAACAATGTTGTATTCCGCCAACAACACTTTCCATCTCTCTATCATGTTACAAGTAAGGCTTTTCACAGATGTACTTGAGCGGATCCAGTTTTGAAATCAACCAAGTTGTGTAATATAACATATACTGCCTAAGCTTTTTTGCACTCTAAAACACTATTTTGACTCTTTTATTGGAGCTACAAATTCTAATAAAAGAAGCTAAAAAATTAGTTTTTTTGCTTTATAATTACAAATACCTCAATAGAAAAGATTTTATATAAGCAAAATTGAAAATTAAGAAAGGTGTTCGATAAAAGAACATCAAGCACTGGTCCAATCACATAGCATTAAATATCATATGTTCCCTAAGTTAATTTAACAGTATTTCTCCATGAAAAAGAAAATCCTGCTAATACCATCCTATAATAGAGATGCTAAAATGGAAAGCTAAAAATAAATAAATAAAAATTATTTTGGCTTTTCATTGCTTGTTTTATATGCTTTTAGAGGAGTGCTAAACAAAATGCTATTTTACCATTTCTCTTACAAAAATGCTATTTCTATAAATCTTACAAAAATGCTAAAACATTATTCATTGCTATGGTATTTTTTTTTCATTAGGTTTTTTTTCCTTTGATTTTTTTTTAAAATCTATGTTTTTTTTGTTTTGGTATTTATGAGATTATTTTGGTCTTGCGATCCATGTCATAGGTTTAATGAGTTCACCTGGGTGGACTCGAGTTATTTTTTTGTACTTTTTAATTGATTTTTTTTCAAGTTCATTAGTTAATATTGGATTAATTAATAATCGTCTGGGTTGTTTATAGAATCGTCAAGTCAACCAGGTCATATTCGGTTGTTAATATATATATATATATATATATATATATATATATTAAAATACAATTAATTCTTCTAAATAATTTTTTTAATGATTGGAATGCATATAAAAAAAACTATATTTATAATATTAAAAAAAAATTATATTACTAATCGAGCTCTTTTAAATATCATTAACTAAAAACTAAAAGCGCTTAGTAAATTACTATAGCATGTGAGGAGATTCATTGTGGATTCAAGCAGTGAATTACGATTTTTACCTTCATTGCTCTTAATAATTGCCTTTGCACATAGGGCAAAATTGTATTTTTCATGGGATCCAAATGTCATTTGAGAATTAATCGGGGGCAAAATTGTCGTTCTGTGTATTTTATGTACAGTAAAAACTATATTACCCTTGGAAGCTCAAAGAATTGGCCTCCGGTCCAAAGGCTTTTGTGTTTTTGCAGGTTTATTTGCACAGTTAAATAATGTTTGTGCCCTTCAGCCCTAAAAAATATTGGCCTTTGAAGGAGGGGTTGTTATGTCTTTGCACATTTTATATATAGTAAAATTTCATGTTTCCCCTTTGACTTTGAAAAATTAAAGGCTGCCTTGGGAGGGTATTTTTATATTTGCATCATGGTTTTTTCATAATATTCGTATTCCCTTAGGACCTTTTTAGTAATTTGCATTCTGGTGGCGCGTGAGGGCACATACGGTGGCTAAAATAGCTGATCACCTACTCACCCGACACGAAAAGTGATAGCGCATCTTTTAGGGTGGCACGTTTTGTTATTTGAGTGGCGGTTTGACGATGATAGATCTTTTCTCTCCTCCCCTTCTTTTCTCTCTCTAAAGCCTCGGAATACATGCAAAGCTTTGAGAAATTCAATGGTGTCCTCGAGGTTGTATTTTTTTTTGGGTTTGGTCTTCATTTTTTTTTATTTTTTTATTTTAGACTTGATGCTTCTTTAAGTTTGTTTTGTTTTTAATTTCGTCTCTAATCATTTAATCTCATTAGATTTTTTTTATCTAATCTGGTCCTGATTCTTTTCATTGCTATTTTTTTTATCATTTTCATTATTATTTTTCTTTATTTTGTCATTGGGATTTTGATTTAATTTTATTTGGTTTCCAATTATGGTTCTCATTTTTTATTACTCTTTTTTTTAATCCTTTTCTTTATTTATTTTGTTTTTCAATCCATTCCCTTATTAGTTTCTTTCAATTATTTTTGTGTATTGTGTAGTCCTCATTGTTTTAATTTTAGTTATTTTAAATTTTAATTTTTTTACGGTTTGAAATTTTTCTTTGTGGTTTTTTAATGTCTATCTTTTATAAAATTGATTTACAATGAAAAACAACAAATATACCTAATTTTTTTTTTTTTTGAATTAAGAAAAGATAAAACCTCTCCACCTCTGTCCTTGGCATAACCCACCAATGGAAGTAACTAACTCACCCTTTGATCATCTCCCATTTCTGATATCTCTCCCCAGCTTCCAACAGACTCCACAGTCAACACTGCAGAAACCCCATTTCCCCCCTCCAAAATGACAAAATGCCCTTCCAACCTTGATGACAGTCATGTAATTTGCTAATGAACAACCAAAGCATCTAGTTAGCAACACAGTTCAGTTTCAACTTCACAACTTTAAGTCGGAAGATAGACAGCTAGATAGCATTGCTACATGGAGAGATATGCAGGCTCACACTCTATCTCTATCTCTATCTACATGGAGAGACCAATGCACTTACTCAAACGATAAGGTAAAAGACAATAGGAAAAAAAAAAAAAAAAAACACAGTGGCGTTATATTGCCTGCCTTTATTTAAAAAGAATGTGGAAGACACAGCCCCGTAAGATCGCATCCTATGGTTAAATATATTATTGGCTTACCTTATTGAAACTCACAAGTTCCGGTGGTAATTCTGAGTTAAAGACCGGTGAGGGAATAAAGTCTGCAAATTTCAAACTGAGTTCGTCAAATTTTGTGCCTTGAAAACACATTTTCACAAGATAGGTAGCGGACAAGGTCCCTATATATATAAAACCCTTCAGCTTTGCAGCACAGACATGCATGGCATCCTTTCACAGGACTATGGACAAGCTATAGTACAGTACTGCACTTTCAGAGTGAGTGAATTTTTTAAGCTCGTGCGTGCGATATTACCGGACAATTTTGAAAAAATTATTTTTTATTTAATTGTATAATAGATAAAATAAAATTTTAAATATTTTATTGAAAACTATGGTAAAATTGAATATAAAAAAAATATCTAAATATTTTATATATAATTAAAGAAAAAAACAATTAATATGATAAAATCATGTCAAAAATCTATTAAGAAGTAATAAAAAAAGAAATTTTGTTTTCATTGAACATTCATGAGTATATATATATATATATATTTTTTTTACATATGAGGTATATAAGAATAAGAAAATTGTTAACATTCCCATAAAAATCAACAGTATTATTTAAAGATTATGATAATATTAGATAATAATTTAAATATAAAGTTAAATATTTTATTTATAGTGCATTTCAATGAAAAGATAAAAATAATTTTGAAAAAAAAAAACATAAATAAACCATGCATCTAAC
>Ga0307517_10008378_pt1 | contig 14839 bp, 12 predicted proteins | sample 23_EM_MG_FD_194515 | JGI IMG/M metagenome (GOLD analysis project Ga0307517, IMG submission 194515) | Populus trichocarpa ectomycorrhiza microbial communities from riparian zone in the Pacific Northwest, United States - 23_EM | ecosystem: Host-associated > Plants > Roots > Unclassified | place... | reverse complement strand
GCGGCCCACCACGGCGCTGCCCGGATAGAGGATCACGCGGTCGCCGATGACGGGCACGTCCTGCTTGTGCCGCCCGACCGTGCAGCCCTGATAGAGCACCAGGTGGTTCCCGTAGGTCGCCTTGGCCAGCACGATGCCGACGCTGTGGCCGATGTAGAACGCCTCCGGCATGGCGATCTCATAGAAGAGGTCGATCCCGTTGAAGGCCTTGTTCATCAGGAAGAGCCGGGTCGGCGCCGAGGTGTCGCCCGACCGGGCCCAGATCGTATTCCCCAGATAATACAGATAGATGCAGTGCTGCGAGGACTGCAGGACGTTGAATTCGTCCATCCGCCAGGGCGCACACGCATTGATGCAGCGGTGCAGCCGCTCCAGCGCCTCGTCCAGATGGGCATCGACCAGGCCCCGGAACGCCGCCTCGCGACCGTCGGGCGCGATGTGGGCGCACTGGGCGACCGTGTAGTCGAGCAGGCTCGTGCGGGTATGGTCGACGAGTTTCAAGCGGTCAGCCCCTTCAGGTAGGCGGCCACCACATCCTTCACCGGCCGGGCGCGCACGCCAAGCCTCGCCAGCCGCGCGACGCTGGCGTTGGGCGGCGCCGGCGGCCGTGCGTCGCCGGCAAAGGCCACCCGCCAACCGGCGGCCTCGAAGACCTGGGCGATCGCGCCATTGGTGACCAGCTCGCCGCTGGCGACATTGACGATGGGCTCGCGCGCGGCGGCGACGGCGATCAGGGCCTGGACCACGTCGTCCAGATGGATGTAGTCGCGCGCCACGTGCGGGCTCGACGCCAGGGTGATGTCGCGACCCGCACGGGCCTGGATCAGCCACTCCGACAGGAACCCCGGCGCGCCCTCTTCCCAGTCGTAGACGTTGGCCAGCCTGGCCACGGCTCCGCGGCCCTCCGCCCGCGTGACCGCCAGGTTCTCGCCCAGCGCCTTGGAGAGGTCGTAGACCCGGCGCGGATCGGCGGGGTCGAAGACCAGCGGCTCGTCCTCGTCGACCTCGGCGAGGTCCAGGCCATCGTAGAGCCGCGTCGACGAGGTGTAGACCAGCCGCTCGAAGCGGTCGGCCCGCAGGACCTCGCTCACCAGGCTGGTGTGCGCCGCCACGGTGTCGAAGGGGCGAAGGTCGTAGTCCGCGGTCAGGCCTGCGCAGTAGAAGACCGTGCCGAGGTCGCGCCTGAGCAGCGCCGGGTCTCCCTTGGCCGGCGCGTAGACGTCCCAGCCCTCAGCCTTGAGGCGCGAAGCCAGCCGGCTACCGACGAAACCCGAGGCGCCGATCACGGTGGCCTGGGTCAGCGGCCCCGCTCCCCGATCCGCTTGGCCGGCGCGCCGGCGTAGATCGCATAGGCCTCGACCTCGCCGCGCACCACCGATCCCGCGGCGATGACACAGCCATGGCGCAGGACCACGCCGTCCAGCAGCACGACGCCCGCGCCCAGCCAGACGTCGTCCTCGATGACGATGCCGCCCTTGGAGGGCTGGAAGCCCTGCAGGCGGATGGGCGTGTCGCGGTCGGCGATCGCATGGTTGGTGGGGGCGAAGGTGCAGTTGGCGGCCACCGCCACCCCGTCGCCGATCTTCACGCCGTTGCCCGTGTAGATCACGGTCCCGGAGTTGATCGCGCAGTCGGCGCCGATCACCACGTCGCCCATGCCGCCGGCCGGCTTGATCTTCACGAAGCTGTCGATCAGCGTCCGGGCCCCGATCTCGATCAGGGTGCCGCGCACGGACTCCTCGATATCGGCCAGAGGCGAGATCTTCGCGGTCGGATCGATCTTCAGCATGCGCGCCTCACCCGTGGTCAGGATAGGCCGTGTCGCGGGGCGATATCAACGCAGGGGGTTGGGGCCAGGCGATGGCGAAGGCCGGATCGTCCCAGCGCACGCCGGCCTCATGGCCGGGCTGGAAGGCCGGGCTGATCTGGTAGAGCACATCGGTGTCGGGCTCGAGCGTCAGGAAGCCGTGGGCTATCCCCTCGCCGATCAGCAGCGCGCGGCCGTTTTCCGCCGAAAGCTCAGCGGCCGTCCACTGGCGCCAGGTCGGACTGTCGGGGCGCAGGTCCACCGCCACGTCGAACATCCGTCCCCGGACGACCCGCACCAGCTTGGTCTCCGCGTGCGGCGCCGGCTGGTAATGCAGGCCGCGCAAGGTCAAGGCGTGCGGGTTGCGCGACAGGCTGGTCTGCGCCGGCATGAAGGGATGGCCGGCGGCAGCGAACTCGTCGGGGCACTGGAGCCGGGCAAAGGCGCCGCGCTGGTCCGCCCGCGGCTCGATGTCCACGACCACCACGCCTGTGATCTGGGTGGGCGTGAACCGCATCAGGGGAGGACCTGAACCTCCGGCGAGGCGATCACGAACCGGCCGCCCCAGTCGCGGATCAGCGCCATCTGGCCCACGATCTCGTCCTTCAGGTTCCAGGGCATGATCACCAGGTCGTCTGGCCTGATCCCGGCCACCGCCGCGGGCGCCAGGATCGGCACATGGGCGCCGGGCAGGTATTTGCCCTGTTTGGCCGGGTTGGCGTCGAAGGAGGCGACGATGTCCGCCGCCGTCGTCCCGCAATAGTTGAGGAAGGTGTTGCCCTTGGCCGCCGCGCCATAGGCCGCCACCTTGCGTCCCGCCGCCTTGGCGTCGGCCAGATAGGTGCGGAATCCGTCGCGCACCGCCTCGCAGCGCGGCGTGAAGCCGGCATAGCCCTCGAGGCGGTCCAGTTGCGCGGCATGCTCCGCCGCACGCAGGTCCCGCAGGGTCTGGGTTTCCTCATGGCCCGCGCCCACGTGGCAGCAGAAGAGCCTCAGCGACCCGCCATGGGTGGGCAGCAACTCCACGTCGAAGGGGCGCAGGCCGTTGGCGGCCAGCACCTGCTCCACCGCCACCAGCGACAGGTAGGAATAGTGCTCGTGGTAGATCGTATCGAACTGCACCAGCTCGATCAGCTTCAGCAGGTGCGGGAACTCGAAGGTGAGCACCCCCTCGTCCTTCAGCGCATGGGTGAAGCCGCCGACGAAATCGCGAATGTCCGGCACATGGGCCAGGACGTTGTTGGCGGCCATCAGGTCGGCGCGGAGGCCGCGCTGGGTCAGGTCCTGGCCGGTCGCCACGCTGAAGAACCGCACCTCGGTCGGCACGCCCCGCGCGATCGCCGCCTCGGCGGTGTTGGCCGTGGGCTCGATCCCCAGCACCGGCACGTCCATGGCCACGAAGTGCTGCAGCAGGTAGCCGTCGTTGCTCGCCACCTCGATCACCAGCGACTCCGGACCGAGGTTGAAACGCTCCTTCATGGCCACGGCGTAGCGCCGCGCATGCTCCACCCAGCTGGTCGAATAGGCGGAGAAGTAGGCGTAGGCCTCGTCGAAGATGGCGTCGGCGGGGACCACATCGTCCACCTGCACCAGGAAGCACTCGTGGCAGACCCGCGCGTGCAGCGGGTAGCTCTGCTCCGTCCCCGCCGCCAGTTGCTCACCGGTCAGGTAGCTGTTGGAGAGCGGTTGCAGGCCCAGGTCCACGAAGGTGTGGATGAGCGGGGTCTTGCAGAAACGGCAGGTGGGCGCGGTCATGGGGCGCCTTCGTAATCCGCGATCTGCGCCCGGCACAAGTCGAGCGCGTCCTCGCCGTTCGCCTGGCGGCGGTGCCAGTCCATGGTCAGGTCCACGGCGCGGCGCGCGTCCAGCCGGCTTTCGAAGCCCAGCGCCCTGCGCGCCAGGCTGGCGTCGATGGCCAGGGATTTCGCCTCGATGGAGGTCGGATCGGGTTCGTGCCGCCAGGGCTTTGCGCCCAGCGCCTCGACGCCGAGGGTGGCGAGCTCGCCGACCGTCACCTCGACGCCGCCGGGCTTCGGCCCGAAATTCATGGCCCGCGGGATCGCCGGATCGGTCGCCAGCGCCTGCAGGTAGACGAGGTAGCCCGCCACGCAGTCCAGCACGTGCTGCCAGGGTCGGGTGGCCTCCGGATGGCGCAGCACCACCGCCTCCTGGCCGCGGGCGGCGCGGACGATGTCGGCGACGATCCGGTCGCGGGAGAAGTCGCCGCCGCCGATGACATTGCCGCCGCGCGCCGTAGCCACCGGCACGCCGGCAATCCCGAAGAAGCTCCTGGCAAAGCTCTGGGTGACGATCTCGGCCGCGGCCTTGGACGCCGAATAGGGATCTTTGCCGCCCAGCGCATCGGCCTCGGCGAAGGCGCGACCGGTTTCGGCGTTGGCGTAGACCTTGTCCGAGGTCACCACGAGCACGGCCCGCAGCCCATTCTGTGCGCGCAGCGCCTGAAGAAGATGCGCCGTCCCCATGATGTTGGTGGCGAAGGTGCCGATCGGGTCCTCAATGGACGTCCTGACGATCGGCTGGGCGGCCATGTGCAGCACCAGGTCGAAGCTCCTGCCGGCCAGCGCCGCCTCGACGGCCGGCTGGTCGCGCAGGTCGGCGACGACCGAGTGAACGAGGCCGGCGACACCCGCGAGCTCGAAGAGGCTGGGCTGCTGGTCGGGCGCCAGCGCCAGGCCGGTCACCTCGGCGCCCATCCGCGCCAGCCAGATCGCCGCCCAGGAGCCCTTGAACCCCGTGTGGCCGGTGAGCAGGACCCGCTTGCCGCGCCAGAACCCCGGATCTGGCGCCGCCCCCCCTACCGCCGCCACGGAGCCTCGCCTGAGGCCCACATGGCTTCCAGCACGTTCTTGTCGCGCAGGGTGTCCATGGCCGCCCAGAACCCCTCGTGGCGATAGGCGCCCAGCTGGCCATCCGCCGCCAGGCCCATCAGCGGCCCCTGCTCCCAGATCGTGTCGTCGCCGGCGATGCGGCCGACCACCTTGGGATCGAGCACGAAGAAGCCGCCGTTGATCAGACCATTGTCGCCGGGCGGCTTTTCGATGAACCGCTGGACGCTGTCGTTCTGGATATCCAGCGCGCCGTAGCGACCGGGCGGGGCCACGGCGGTCACCGTCCCGTCCTTGCCATGAGACCTGTGGAACGCCGCCAGCGCCTTGAGGTCGACGTCGGCCACGCCGTCGCCATAGGTCAGGAAGAACGGCTCGTCCTTGTCGAGGTAGTTGGCCACCCGCTTCAGCCGCCCGCCGGTCATGGTCTCCTCCCCGGTGTCGACCAGGGTGACCTTCCAGGGCTCGTGATTGGTGGCGTGGTACTCGATCGACCCCTTGGCCAGGTCGACGGTCAGGTCGGCATTGTGGAGGACGTAGTTGGAGAAATACTCCTTCACCACATAGCCCTTGTAGCCCAGGCAGATGATGAAGTCGTTGAACCCGTGGTGCGAGAACAGCTTCATGATGTGCCAAAGGATCGGCCGCCCGCCGATCTCGATCATCGGCTTGGGCTTCAGGTGGCTCTCTTCGGAGATGCGCGTGCCGAGGCCGCCGGCGAGGATCACGGTCTTCATGATCCCCTCTTATCGCGTGCGTCCGCTTCGATGAAGCGCGAATGGCCGGGCTTGCCGTCGGCTCGCAAGCGGGACATGTGACGGGGGTGGACGAGCAGGTCGCCTTCATCGTCGCCGGCGTGCAGAAGGCCGGCACCACCGCCCTCTTCGACTATCTGTCGGAGGAGCCGGGCGTGGCGCTGTCGCGGGTGAAGGAAGTCCACTTCTTCGACGACGAGGCGCAGGACTGGAGCGCGCCCGACTACGCCGCCTACCACGCGAACTTCGAGACGGCCGACGGCCGCCTGCGGGGCGAGGCGACCCCGATCTACCTCTATTGGCCCCGCAGCCTGGAGCGCATCGCCGCCTACAACCCCGCCATGCGGCTGATCGTGATGCTGCGCGATCCGGTGGCGCGGGCCTGGTCGCACTGGAAGATGGAATATGCCCGCGGCGCGGAGACCCAAGCCTTCGCCCAATGCATCCGCGAGGGCCGCCGGCGCCTGTTCGACGCCGAGCCCTGGGGCCATCACCGCGAATATTCCTATGTCGAGCGCGGCTTCTACGCCGAACAACTGCAACGGCTCTTCGGCCTCTTCCCGCGCGAACAGGTGCTGGTGCTGCGCGCCGAGGACCTCGACCGCAACCCCGGAGCGACGCTCGCCGAGGTCCGGGCATTCCTCGGACTTCCGGCCGGGGCCGACCCCGCACCGCGCCGGGTGCACGTCGGCCGCGAGATCGACTACGGCGGCAGCCTGACCCCTGAGGACACAGGCTTTCTGCGTTCGCTCTACGCCGCCGATCAGGCCCGCCTGAAAACCCTGATCGGAATCGACTTCCCCGCCTGACGTCCTCAATGCGCCGTTTTCTCGCGGCATCAGGCGCCGGCAACGGAGGATCGCGATGAGAGCTCTAGTCCTGGGGGCGCTTGTTCTGGCTGGCAGCCTTGGCGTCGCCCGCGCGGCGTCCGACGCGCCCGCCCTGGCCTTTCCGCTAGCCTGCCAGATCGGCAGGACCTGCGAGATCCAGCACTATGTCGACCGCGATCCGGGGCCCGGCGTGCGCGACTACAAGTGCGGCCGGCGCAGCTATCAGGCGCACAACGGCATCGACATCCGCATCCTGGACATGGCCGCCCAGCGGGCGGGGGTCGCGGTGCTGGCCGCAGCGCCCGGCCGCGTGGCGCGCCTGCGCGACGGGGTGCAGGACATCTCCATCCGCGCGCCGGGCGCTCCCTCTGTCGCCGGCCAGCAATGCGGCAACGGGGTGGTGATCGACCACGGGAACGGCTGGGAGACCCAGTACTGCCACGTGGCCAAAGGCAGCGTGCGGGTGAAGGTCGGCGATCAGGTGACGGCCGGCGCGCCCCTGGCCAGGGTCGGCCTCTCCGGCGACACCGAGTTCCCGCACATGCACTTCACCGCCCGCCACGCCGGCCAGATCGTCGACCCGTTCGCGCCGGACATGAGCCAGCCGGCGTCGTGCGCCGCCCAGGCCGCGCTGTGGACGCCGGCCGCCACGCGCCAGATGGCCTACAAGGCCGGGGTGATCCTCAATGCGGGTTTCGCCGGCGCGCCGGTGAGCATGGCGGCGGTGGAGGCGGGCGGCGTCGCCGCGCCCACGACCGCCTCGGCCTATGTCGTCGCCTACGCCCGCGCCATCGAACTCGAGGCCGGGGACCGGATGGAAATCACCCTCACCGGCCCGGGCGGCGTCAGCCTCGCCAGCGCCACCACGCCGCCGCTCGATCACGACAAGGCCCAGTACATCAACTTCGTCGGCAAGAAACGGCCGGCCGCAGGCTGGCCTCCTGGAGTCTATATTGCGGAATTCCGGGTTCATCGCGCCGGCAGCTTAGCCATCACGCAACGGATTCAGACGACGCTCTGAGTTCGCGCCGCAATCGGCGGTCTCCATAGTCAAGTTGACCCATACGTGATCGGGATCTGCTTCCGCCAACCGTCACCTTGGGATAGATTGCCTTATCAGCCTAGCTCTCCAATGGCTGTGTCGCATTGGCCGGGTGGCGGATCGCAAGGTCCACCGCCCGGCCTCTTGCGTTTAGCCCTCAGATCGCTGGACGGATGGTGATCAGCCCGTATCGCGCGATCCACAGCACCCCGCGCCAGATGTACGCCCGCCGCGCCGGCGGAAAGATCTGCAGGAGATCGACCACGCGGCCTTCCGGACGCTCGGCGAGCCAGGCGAGCATCGCCGCCACCTCGGTCTCGCTGGGCCGGTTGAGTCGGCTGTAGGTCGCCTGGGGAGACGCCAGCCGCGCCAGGGCCGCCTCGCCGGCGATGTCGGGCGAGAGCGCGATGTGGTCGTCGAGGCCCAGGTGGCGGCTGGGATAGGCGGCGAACAGGCGAAACGGATCGGGGCGGAACGGATTGTCGGCGACCGGCGCCTCCGCCGGCGCCGCCCGGCGTCGCGCGTCCTGCTCAGCCCACAGCGCCTGGTATTGCGGGATGATCGCCGACCAGTCGAACACCGCCCGCGCTCGCGCCCGCGCCTGCTCGCCGAGCTTGCGGCGCAGGTCGGCGTTCAGCACCAGGATCGAGATCGAGGCCACGGCCTCCGCATAGTCGATGGCGACGTACTGCGACGCCGCGCCCACATAGTTCGCGTAGAAGGCCCAGTCGTTGGCGAACCAGAAGGCCAGGTCGCGGCCCAGGCCCGGCCCCGGCGCGGTCGTCGGCACCCGGAACCCGTCCTCGCCGTGACGCACCGTGTCCCTGTAGCCGTCCCAGTCGGTGACCACGCAGGGCAGGCCCGCAGCCATTGCCTCGACGGGGGTCAGGCCGTAGGTCTCCTGGATGTTGTCGGAGAAGCTGATGAAGAAGTCGGCGACCGACCAGATCGAGTAGCGGACGTCCGGCCGGCGGCCGTCGACGCTGCGGTAGGCCACCGACGGGCAGAGCGCCTGGGTCTCCCGGTGGAAGGCCGCCTCCTCCGCCTCGGTCTCCGACCAGCCGGAATTGACCCAGCAGATCGGCCGCCCGGTCGCGACTGCGGCCTTTTCCAGGGCCAGGGCCATCAGCGCGGGGTTCATCTTCTCGCGCATGTTGAAACGGCCCACATAGAGGGCGACGACGGCGTCCGCGGGGATGTCGAGGCGCTCGCGCCAGGCGGCGCGACGCTCCGGCGTGACGGCGAATTCCTCGGTGTTGATCCCCAGCGGAATGGTCGTGCGCTGCAGCTCCGGCCGCCGGCGCGGCCCGAACTCCTGGGCCAGGTATTCGCGCACCCCGTCGAGCTGGCTCTCGACGCTGGCCCGGACGGCGGAGGAGGTGCAGATCAAGGCGTCATAGGCCTCGGTCGGCGAGATCAGCAGGTCCGCCACCGTGCGCATGACGGTGGCCGAGGCGGTGGTGTGGGTGACGCCGCAGATGGCGTAGGCCCGCGCGCCGATCGTGCGGCGATGCCAGGCCTCGCGGTTGATCTCCGGGCTCGGGATGCTGAGCACGCCGACCGCCCCGATGCCGGCGCGGTCGGGTCCGGCGATCCAGCGGACGGGTTTGGCGGGCTGGCCGATCTGCTGCAGCAGCGCGTCGAGGTCCGGCTGTGGGCGGGCCGAGGCGTTCCACAGGTGGAATTCCTCCACCTGCGCATGCCGCAGCACGCCGCGCAGGAAGCTCTCGCCGGCCGAGTGGCGCCCGAGCAGGCGGCTGCGCGAGGTGTCCAGGGCGTCGGGATGGAAATGGATTGCGGCGTTCTGCATCGGTCTGCGGCTTACGCGACGGCGTCGGCCCGGCAAACCCCCAAAAGACATGGCCGCCCCGACGGCGGCCCTGAAGCCGGCGACCGCAGCCTAAGTCAGGCGACGATGTTGGTGTAGTCGATGTCCGCGAGCGTTCGGCCGACGAGGACCACCGCGTCGTCGGCCCCGCCGTTGTTGTTGGCGCTGTCGACGAAAAGGACGACGTCGGAGCCGACCTGCACCGCCACATAGTTGTTGCCGGCGGCGATCTGGCTGTCGGCGAGCGTTTTGGCGGCCGCGTAGGTCGAGGCCGTGAGCTCCAGATAGGTGGATCTCGTTGCGCCCGCGAGCCCGAGGACGTCGATCTGGTCGAGGTGGCCCGTCCAGTCGACGATGCGGTCGAGCGCGCTCTGGGCCACGCCGGAGTCGCCGGCTGAAAACTGGAACAGATCGCCGCCGCCACGGCCGTTGAGCAGGTCGGCGCCCGCCCCGCCGGTGAGGGTGTCCGCGCCGGCGCCTCCGGTGAGCGTGTCGACGCCGCCGCCGCCATCGGCCCTGCCGCCGTCGTCGCCCAGCGTGAGCTGGTCCAGCCCGCCTTCGCCGAAGATGGTGTCGTTTCCGCCGCCGCCGGCGATGGTGTCGTCGCCGAGGTTCCCGTTCAGGAAGTCCGCCCCCGCACCGCCGGCGATGCTGTCGTTCCCCTGGCCCCCCAGCAGCGTTGCGATCCCGTCGCCGCCGCCGGCGATGGTGTCGTTGCCCAGGTTGCCGTTGACGAAATTGGCGCCGGCGCCGGTGGTGACGCTGTCGTCGCCCTGGCCCCCGAAAATGGTGTCGCCGCCCGGGCCGCCATCGAGCACGTCATCGCCCTGGTTGCCTTGCAGCAGGTCCCGGCCGGCGGCGCCGGAGAGGGTGTCCGGGCCCGCGCCGCCGAACAGGCCATCGCCCTGCGGCGTGCCGGCGAACCTGTCGGCGTCGCCCGCACCGACAAAGACCGCCGAGCCGTCCGCCGCCAGCATGCCGGCGCCGCCGGCCGTGGCGCCCAGCACGACCGCGCGGCCGGTGTTGAGGTCAGTGAGAGTCACGGTAGGGCCGCCGCCGGCTGTCGCCGGGGCAAAGGCCACCGATACCTGGTTGCCGTGCGACGCCGCGTTGGTGAACGACAGCGCGTCGCTCGCGGCGGTGAAGCCGAGAGCCTGTACCGCGGTGATCGACTCGAACGAGTAGGTCGCCATGGGTTTCCTCGGCCTGCGCCCCGCAAGCCCCGGCGCGCCTCATTCGGGAGCGTCCGGCAGTTTCGATCGTCGGTATGCCTAACGGCTTATCGCAGGTGTGACCAGTCCGGGCCCGATCCAGCGGCGATCCATCGCAGCGATCGACGATGACCCGAGCCCAAAAGAAAAGGGCCGCCCCGAAGGGCGGCCCTCAACCTAGTGATCGACGTCGAAGTTAGACGACGATGTTGGTGTAGTCGATGTCAGCCAGCGTGCGGCCGACCAGGACCACGGCGTCGGTCGCCGCGGCGCCAGCGCCGGTGCCGTCAGCGAAGACCACCACGTCGGTGCCGACCTGGACCGCGACGTAGTTGACCACCGCGCCCGCGATCTGGGCGTTGGCCGCCGTCTGCGCCGAAGCGTAGTCGGCCGCGCTCAGTTCGAGGTAGCTGTTGGCCGTAGCGGCCACACCGAACGCCAGGCGGTCGATGACCCCGGCGGTCGGACCACCGGTCCAGTCCTGGATCTGGTCGAGCGTGCCCGCCACGACGCCCGAATCGGCGGCGGCGAAGACGAACCGGTCGCTACCGGCGCCGCCTTGCAGGAAGTCGGTGCCCGTGCCGCCCGTGATCGTGTCGTTGTCAGCGCCACCTTGGATGGTGTCGCCGCCAGCGCCGCCGATGATCGAGTCGAAGCCCGCGCCGCCGTCGACGTTGTCGTCGCCGCCGCCCGCGTCGACCTGGTCGTTGCCGTCGCCGGCGGTGACCACGTCGTTGCCGAGACCCGAGCTGATGGTGTCGACGCCGACATCGCCATTGATGGTGTCGGCGCCATCCAGCGTCATGACCGTGTCGTCGCCGGCTCCGGCGAAGACCGTGTTGGCGCCCGTGCCCGTCGAGTTCAGGCTGTCGTCACCGATGCCCAGGTCGATGGTGTTGTTGCCGCCCGCGTCCGCGACCGTGTCGTTGCCGTCGCCGGCGGTGACCGTGTCCTTGTTCGTGGTCGACGAGTTGCCACCCGTCAGGGCGAAGGTGTCGTTGCCGGCGCCGCCGCTGATGGTGTTGTTGCCACCCACGTCGGTGATGCTGTCGTTGCCGTCTTCACCAGAGATCGTGGTGTTGCCGGTCGCGCCGCCGGTGTTCTCGCTGATCGTGTCGTTGCCGAGGTTGCCGTTGAGGACGTCGGCGCCGCCGCCGGTGGCGGTGATCACGTCATTGCCCTGACCGCCGAGGATCTGGTCGATACCGCTGCCGGCTGTCACCAGGGTATCGGCGCCGAGGTTGCCCTGGATCGAGTTGCTGGTGGTGCTGGCGCCGATGCTGATGTTGTCAGCGCCCGCGCCGCCCACGAGCGTATAGGTGCCGGTGGTCGCGGCGATGGTGTCATCGTCGTCGCCGGAATCCACGGTCACGACGCCGGTGGAGTTCACGCTGATGTTGTCGAGGCCGGCTTCACCGAAGACCGTGTCGTTGCCGCCGCCGCTGACGATCGAGTCGTCACCGAGGTTGCCGTTCAGGAAGTCGGCGCCCGTGCCGCCCGTGACGGTGTCGTTGCCTTGACCGCCGAGCAGCGTGCTGGCCGTGGCCGTGGCGCCCGAGACGGCGTCGTTGCCGAGGTTGCCCTGGGCGAAGTTGGTGCCCGTGCCGACGTCGATGGTGTCGTCGCCCTGGCCGCCGAAGACGGTGTCGTTGCCGGCGCCGCCGTTGAGCGTGTCGGTGCCTTGGTTGCCCTGCAGCAGGTCATTGCCGGCGCCGCCGCCGAGGCTGTCGGCGCCGAGGCCGCCGAAGAGGCCGTCATTGAAGGCCGTGCCAGTGTTGCTTTCATCGCCGACATCGCCGACCAGCAGGTTGGAGCCATCCGGGAAGATGATCGGGCCACCGGCGCCGCCTTCACCCAGGATGCCCGTGGTGGCGCCGCCCGTGGTGCCGAACACGACCGCGCGGCCCGTGGCGCCGTCCGTGATCGTCACGGTCGCGGCCTGGGTCGGCGTGGCCGGGTTGTAGACCACCGACATCTTGTTGCCCGACGATGTCGGGTTCGTGAACACCAGCGTATCCGTAGACGCGTATCCAAGCGCCTGCGCCGCGGTGATGGTTTCAAAGAAATACGTCGACATTGATCTCTCCAGTCTGTGTCACATGGACCCCCAGAACGCCTGACCCCCATCCCCGATGGAGCAGTCCCGGCGGTCCATTTACCCCAAGCGCCATAGCGTGGCTGCGGCGAAGGTTAAACGAGCCCGACGGAAGACCTATCGGAAGCCCGTAAATTACGCAACACCAAAAAGCCCTGGAGAAGCTTAGTCAAAGCCCCTGTCGCCGAGACGCAACTACTTGTCGCGCAAGGCGTCCTGCAAGGTGTCGGTGATGGGCGAAATCAGCGATCCCATGACCGTCCGGCTGCCGGTCACGATCAGCGCCTGAGCCGGCATTCCGGGGGTGATCTGTGCGTCGTGCTTCAGGTTCGTCAGCTCTTTCGGATCGATTCGCAGATCGACGCGATAACCCGCCTGTCCGGTCTTCTCGTTGTCGATCCGGTCGGCCGAAACCACCGCGACCTTGGCCGGCAGCGGGCGGTGCCAGCGCTGGTTCAGGCCGCTCAGTCGAACCCGCGCATCCATACCCAGGCGGACGTCGTCGACGTCCTCCGGCTTGATCATCGCGGTGACCATCAGGGGCGCGTTGGCGGGGACAATATCCATCAGCACTTCGCCCGGCGCGGTCACGCCGCCTACGGTGAATTGCGTCAGGTTGAACACATAGCCGTCCACCGGCGAGCGCACCGTGACGCCCTCCAGCGCCTGTTTCGCGGCGGTCAGCCGCGGGGTGACGTCGGCCAGCTTGGACTGGGTGTCGCGCAGCGCTTCGGCGGCCTGGCTTTCGCGCTGGTCGCGGGTGGCCACCATCTGCATCCGGGTCTCGCCCATCTGCTGGTGCAGCTTGGCGATGTCGGCCAGGAGCGAGCCCTTGCGGCCGTCCAGGTCGGCGATCGAGCGCTGGTAGCGCAGGATCAGCGGCTTGGGCGCGAAGCCCTTGTCGTAGAGCGTCTGGTAACCGGCCATTTCCTCGGCGGTGAGCCGGCGCTGCTCGGCGACGGAGGTGACCTGCTGCTGCTGGCCCTCGATCTGGCTCTGCAGCTGGTCGAGCCGCTGCGAAAGCACCGACATCTGGCTCTGAAACAGCTGCAGCCGGGTGGTGAACAGGAACTGCTGGTCGCGAATCACCCCGGCGACCTGAGGGTCGGACATACGGGCGGTGAGCGACGGATCGAAGTCGAGCGAGCTCTTGCCCGAGCCCTCGGCGTTCAGCCGCGCGACCTGCGCCCGCAGGCTGTCGGCCTGGCTCTGGTAGACGTCGTAGCCGGCCCGCGCCTCCACGTCGTTGAACAGGATCAGCGGCTGGCCGGGCTGCACGCGCTGGCCTTCGCGCACGAGGATGGCTTTGACCGTGCCGCCTTCCTTGTGCCGCATGGTCTTGCGGTTGGATTCGACGCGGACCGACGCCGGCGCGGTGATGCCAGTGGAGCGGGAATAGAGCGAGGCCCAGAGGCCCAGGCCGAGCACCAGCACGCCGATGATCACGGCGCCGATCTTCATCGGCTGATGCAGACGCCGCTGCAGGGCCGGATCCATCGGCACGCGGTCGTCGCCGCCGAACGTCGGCGCGACGTAGGTCGAGCGTACAGGGCCGATCTCGAGCTTCATCGACCGGCCTCCACGGCGCGCACTTCGGTCGGCTTGGTCAGCCGGGCCATGACCTGGTCGCGCGGGCCGAACAGCTCGATGCGGCCTTCGCGCAGGACCAGCATCTTGTCGGCGGCGCGGAAGATGCTGGGCTTGTGCGAAATGATCACCACGGTGGCGCCGTTGGCCTTCATGGAGTCGAGCGCCTTCAAGAGGGCGTCCTCGCCTTCGGCGTCGAGGCTGGCGTTGGGCTCGTCGAGCACCACGAACGCCGGGTCGCCCAGCATGGCGCGGGCCAGGCCGACGCGCTGTCGCTGCCCTGCGGAAAGCGTATGTCCGCCCTCGCCCACGTCGGTCTCATAGCCCTTCGGCATGTGCAGGATGAGGTCGTGGGCGCCCGCCAGCTGGGCGGCGCGGACCACCTCTTCGTCGGTCACATCGGACCGGAAGCGGGCGATGTTGTGGCGTACGGTCCCGGCGAAAAGCTCGGTGTCCTGCGGCAGATAGCCTACGTGGCGGCCGAAGTCGCCGCGGTCCCAGGAGAACACGTCCGCGCCGTCCAGCCGCACCACGCCGCTGTTCGGCCGCCAGATGCCCATCAGCAGGCGCGCCAGGGTCGACTTGCCGGCTCCGGACGGGCCGATCACGCCCAGCGTCTCGCCCGGCTCCAGCACGAAATTGATGTTGCCGAGCAGGAGCTTGGTGGCGCCCTGCGGCGCAAAGTTCACCGCTTCGGCCTGCAGCCGGCCCGCGGGCCGCGGTAGCGTCGTGGCGGCCGGCGACGGCTCGGCGCGCGACAGGAAGGCCATCAGCCGGCCGTGGGCGCGGGCCATGTTGTTCAGCGGCTCCCAGGAACCCACGATCTTCTCGATCGGCT
>Ga0307517_10008377_pt1 | contig 14839 bp, 11 predicted proteins | sample 23_EM_MG_FD_194515 | JGI IMG/M metagenome (GOLD analysis project Ga0307517, IMG submission 194515) | Populus trichocarpa ectomycorrhiza microbial communities from riparian zone in the Pacific Northwest, United States - 23_EM | ecosystem: Host-associated > Plants > Roots > Unclassified | place... | reverse complement strand
GAAACCACAGCTTGCTGGTGGTAATCTAAATGGAGAAAGACTGAAGGATTGCCTTTTGTCTGCTTCGGCAAGGATTGGATATTGTTGCAGTTGAGCTTTATTTATCCTTAAAAAATTAGAAGGATTGGTTAAAATGGTTGCGATTTTGCTTTATTTACCCTTTTGGCTTATCTTGGTGCTGTTATGCTTTTCAAGAAGAAAGCAAGCTGGTGGGGATGTTTGGAAACGAGGTTTAATTTGTTTTTGTTTTTTTTAATTCTGAATTATTTTTTTGTTTAAAATAATTTTATTTTAATGTATTTTTAAATAAAAAATACTTTGAATTATCATAAAAAAACAATTTTAAATATATTTATTAACTGAAGAAAGTTTGAAACTCTAAGCACTTTTAGCCTTTAGGAGATTTTAGGAAGTTTGAATCTCTAAGCATTACTGGTACTACAATTTCAAATACATCTATTACTTGATTTTAGGAAGCTCCAAATATATCTATTACTTGACTTTACGAAGCTCTGGCTCTTGCTTTTTTTTAAAGATTGTTTGGAAACATGATTTAATTCTTGTTTACAAAAAAAAATCCAACCCGTATTTCTAAAAATTTTAATTTATTTTTTTAAAAAAATTAATTTTTTTTTATGTTTTCGAATTGGTAATACATCTATTATTTGACTTTAGAAAGCTATGATTTTTGTTTTTTTCAGAGACTGTTTGGAAACGTGATTCAATCCGTGTTTCTAAAGAATCCAACCCGTATTTCTAAAAATTTTAATTTATTTTTTTGCTAAAAGTTAATTTTTTTTTAATGTTTTTAGATTGTTAATACATCTATTACTTGACTTTAGGAAGCTCCAAATACATCTATTACTTGATTCTAGAAAGCTCCGGCTCTTGCTCGTTTTAGAGACTGTTTGGAAACATGATTCAATCCATGTTTCTAAAAATTTTAATTTTTTTTTTTGTTAAAAATTAACTTTTTTTATATTTTCGAATGGTTTTAATGTGTTGATCTTAAAAATAATTTTTTAAAAAATATAAAAATATTATTTTAATATATTTTTAAATAAAAAACATTTCAAATCAAAATCATAATTTCAAAAATACAAACGCTGCTTAACAATGAGTACGAGTTGGAGCTCTCGTGGGTTTATGACTGGTGCTACTGCTATTGAATCATCTCTTTTAAATACAATTACTTACTTCAGGAGACAATTCCAAACACATCTATTATTACTTGCCTTTAGGAAGTTTGAAGTTTGCTTGCATCTAGGGATGCGTGTGTACGTGGCACGTGTTTGTTAAATTATTAAAGTAATTTTTTTTTTTTTTACATTAATATTTTTAAAAACATTAATTTAATATTTTTTAAATAAAACATGTTTTAAATTAGTATTCGTACTCTCAAACCATATTTAAAGACGTGCTCTTAAACAAGATTTTAAAGATAAAGAATTGTACTCTCAAACGTTTAAAGATAAAGAGAAGGGTAGCTTTTGATTTTTATACAATTATACAGGAAAATCATTTTGTTAATCAAAAAACTTTTGTTTTTTATATTGAATTTCATATATAATTGGTTTTTAAATCTTCGCTTGTAGAATATTAAATAAAGATCTATCTCCCAGAAGTCACTCGCCAGGATACACATGAGCTAGAAACCAACAATCATCCGGGGAGACAGATGGAGTAAATCCCAATTCTCTGGAAGCAATTAAACGCATCGCAATTGATTTTCACGTCTCTACTCAATCTGGGGAGGAATCGGAATCGAACAGAAAGCATGTCACAATGGTAGGATGACAAAACCACCATGGAATTGGTGAAATTAAACGTTGATGGTTGCAGCAAAGGCAACCCGGGATTTGCAGGGGCAGGAGGAGTACTTAGAGATAGTTTGGGATCATGGATCAAGGGATTTGCCATTAACACGGTGTTCGCTTTTCAGCTAAAGTGGAGCTGTGGGCATCGATCACAGGATTGGAATTTGCTCGATCATTGCGTATACGTAAGATTATTCTTTCTATATATATCCTTTCTATTCTCAAATATTAACTTGGCAACTAAATGGCGATTTGGGGATGTTATCTGTGACCCAGGCTGTAAAAACTAAAAAGAGTTAGAATTAATGTGTTAAAGTTCATTTTATAGCTTCTTTTGATTGTCACTGGCTTTGGTTTTTAGAATTTTCTATTAGGAAAAAGTGGGAAGAAAACCACTTGGGGTAACCCCAATGGATTCGTGTGAAGACTTAAAGAACAAAATGAGGGATCTTGTGAAGAGATCTCTATCTGCAAGTATGGAAGGAGCTACGGATCACGGGTAGTGAGCTTCAATGTATGCAGGGGGCAGGTAAGATAAAGTGAGAACGTGGTGCCTAATTTTCAATATCTGCGTGCTGCCCTCATGATGACATTAATCTTATGTCCGTTGGTTCTTTGAAATAGACATGATGTTCTCTGTTACGGTGATCTTTTGTAGCTTTTTTCAATGCCTTTTCGGTGCTGTATGGCATGTTGATGGAAGCCCTCAACTAGTAAAACTAGCATAGCACTCTCTGCCTAGCTAGGGCACGAGAATTGAAATCAAGCCATAGCTATTCCCATTTCGGTTGAATGATCCCTTCAGGCCCATGACACACTAATTGACCCTCTGACGTGACTGAGAAATTTTCACCATCATTTTCTACATCAAGGAGGTTTTCGATGGGCAACAAGTCGAGGTATTTGAATCAAATACACCCTTGATATCCTTAGATTCTAGGCTGCATTGCTACATAGCTCGCATGCCTCCTTTTCTCGAGAAGGTGAGGTGGTGTCAACAAAAAAAAGAAAAAAGAAGAAGTTCATTGAAGTCTGTCCTATCAAGTTTTGATTACAAATGTCTAAATAAGGAACTTAAAAAATCCTACCCTTCGAACAATTTTCAAAAAACTTAAATGCATTGCAAGACTCAAAGAAAGAATCAAGACTGGGGGCAGTTATTAAAACCGATGACTTGGTAGTTCGACTCGATTTTAGTTTGGCCGAGTTTTGAAAGAGATGAATCTAGAATAGATTTGGGTTTATTTGGTTAACCCGACGAGTTAACTTACAATCCGATCAAACTTTTAAATTATTTTTTAAAAAATCAAAACATTATTTTCATGTATGAAAGTTAATTCAAATTAATCTGTCGAGCCAAATCAGCACAGTAACTTCGGCAGACGACACATTTGTGTAACATTATGCGGGCTGGGCTTATATCATATGCTGAATTAGGAGGGATCCTTTGTGAAGCAAGGCCTCGTTTATCTCTCTTACTACCGGGTTCATACCGGCCCAGCATATAACCTTATCTAAGCCTGAGTCGTGGGAACTTTTACTAAAAGTTCCTTCATATATATCAACGAGTACAGCTGGTAACATTAGTTCGAATAACATTAGTTGAACTAGATCTATCTATCAGAATTATAAATGGATACGTATTTTTGGTTTTGAATCATCTCTACCACCACCGAAGCTTGTTGTTGCACCACCAATATGGATGCCTTGCACTCAAAGTCTTTAGATGCCATTATGTCTCCGATTACACCCAAATCCTGATCAATCTCACCCCACTCTGATAGTCCAATTAACTGTGTAGAATCAGGATCATGTCTTCTTCCCACCATAATGAGATCAAAATCGTTGCACATGGCTCCCAGCAACCGAACGGTGTCATTTCCATGTCTAACCATCTCTTCCTTATATGAAACACGCGGGCAGTCGTTATTGTTGAGCCTGAATTCATTGATCATGTTCGAGTTGCGTCTTTTCTCTATCAAATCAGTAAAAGTTTGGTCCACAGAGACTAATCTGAGCACTATCAGCCTGATGTTGGGATGCCCGGACATGCGTTGAGCGTATGCTAGCGTCTCACGATCATCAGCCCCTCCTATGAAAACCACACAGACCTTCATTGTGAGTCGACCTGATAAAATATATCGATCCAAATTCCCACGGTTAACAAGGAGAGCGACAGAACATGGAGCCTTTACGAGTATGTTCCTGTTGACTGCCCTCATTGAAGGGCTATCATAGCGTTGAAAAGGAACGATCACCAAGGAGGTACTCTTCTCTAGTACCATAGTGCAAACGTCGTCGTGCATTGTAGCATAAGGTGCGAAGGATGTGAAGCATTGCACAGTAACAAGACCTTGATTTTGCTGTTCAAATTGATAGAAGGCGTTGCTGACAATGTCGATTTTCTCAGCAGATGAAATATTGTTCAATCTGTGCGATATGAAAAGCGGCAAGGCGCCTTCTATCAACTTCTTAAGGTTCAAAACATAAACCGCTATGGGGCTTGCCCTGGTTGGATTGGTTGCTTCAAGAACATTGATAATGGAGCGGACATCATCTTGTTGATGGAGACAGGCAACGATTTGTAGCTCAGAACGGAGTCCGGTGTTCTGGATTGTGCGTGGTTTGTAGGCTATATATCTTCTTGAAGGGTCATAGAGAAGTCTCACTAACAGGGTAACAAACACCGATTGCAGCATTGCTGTGACAACCAGGATGCTAAAAAGCTCAGTTTTTAGCCCCTGCACATTGTTTAGAGGTTTTAGTCCGTTAGCTCTCTTGATTAATTAACAAAAGCTGGGAGCTAATAGATTTCATGCTCACAGTTATGTACAGTCAAGTTGAAAAAGGTACCTCGAACTTATTTGCAGCGTTGTATAATAGTGCATCGACGAAACCTTTGCAATTCAAGATGAGACCGAGCGAGAGAGCATCCCGAAATGGCATCTTGTAATAGAGTGAAGTGGCTATAATGGCAGAAAGTTTGGTCAAGGTAGATATAAAGACGAGCATTAGCGCAAATGCAACATGTTTGAATGTGGCAAGGAACAAATTGATTCCTCTGCCAACATCTACAAGGAAACATGGCACTAGAAATGAATTAACAAAGGTACCAATCTTCTCCATCAAGCAAGAATGCAGCTGCGGATTATCAGGGGTAGCTAAGCCTAAGACCAGAGGTCCAAAAAGAAAATGATGTCCATTGATTTCCCCCAAAAAACCACAGAAAAGAACCATAGTACTGATAATCAAAATATATGACTGCTTCAGAGGCTGTCCCTCAGGGGTTCGTCTTACCATCCACCACATCATAGGTCGGAAAGCGAAAACAATGATCATAATCATGGGGATTCTGGTTATCTGCGCTAATATTATACCTTTCTTTGAACCAAGCTTCGAGGCTTCTTTGAAATTAGCCAAAAATACTATAAAACTCCAGCTGAACAATCCACTGACCATTGAAGAAGAGAGAGCAAGGCGGCCTAGTTCTGAATTGAGGAGCTTGAGATCTTCAAGGATGGAAAAAACAACATGGAAGGAAGTTGTTGATATAATAACAGCCACGACATGGACCTCCTCGTGAAGCTCCAATTTAAAGAATCCTCTTAGATACGAAGCTATTAGTGTTGTTATCACCGTCGGAACCAAAAAAGAAGCAAGGCCTATAACAACTGCAAGTTTCCCACATTTCTTCACGACGGTTATATCCAGCCGTAAGCTAAGCAGGAAAAGAACGAATACGAGACCAAACACTTCAAAGGTATCAAGAATCATCACACTCCTTGGTGCAAACAAATATTTATTAATTCTTTCCATATGTCCAAGAAATGAAGGGCTTATGGCAATTCCACCCTGGAAGCATGAAAAAACCATTGTCATCTCAGCTGAACAAGAAGAACAAAAACATTGATCGAAACATCATGGCATCAAGCTAATTATTTGTCATAAACTCAATCAATAGCACGCTCAATGAGTAACAAGGTGAGGATTTAATTACCAGGATTTCCGGAACAAAACGCTGCTGTCCAAAAGGCATGAGAAGGAACTGAAAAAATGTTTTTAAAAGAGTAACTAAACCAATCTGCACAAGCACAGGTGAGAAACTGAAGTAATTTTCATCATCATGCTTAAAACGTATCATCTTATGCGCCTCAAATGCCTCGCAAACTAATTCTGTGGTAGAATTTTGATTCATCCTTTGTTTTCAGTACTTTTTAGATCAAGAGGGAACCAAAAGACTCTGAAGTCGCAGCTAAAGCAAGAGGTCATGTATAAAATTAATATAAAATCAAGGATATGGGCTAGTGCGAGCAGGAAACAGAAAATATACAAGAACAAAAATATTTAGTGAGAGAGAAGTTTTTTTTTTATGGAGAGTGGATAGCATATTAACAGGTCATTATAGGGGGGGATGGATAGTGTTCTTGAACAAGAATGGGAGAGAAACGTGGAGTGCTGTCAAATATATGTGCACTATTTGAGCTCACTAGATCTTTGACTGGTAATGCGTGGCCTGCAATGTGCATACCCTAACCAAAAATGAAGCCGAGATCAATGCTCAAGAACTTGGACAGGAAGCACGTTAGTAAAATTTCCTCACTTTAACAGAATGGTCTTTTCAGATTTATGTGGTCTCGACATTGAGAGAATATTTATTTTTTGTTTGACGGTAAAGGGTATCCTCCCCTGGCTGGCAATACGTGTGGCTCCGGCATGTGATTTATTGGTTATGGTTTTCTTGCTCGGAGAAAATGCAAACAAGAGGAGATCCATATGTATAAAGGTGATGGATCTGAGTCGCAGAGCGAATCCTGTCTCAAGAATCTTAAAGCATTCAACTGTTTGATGCATGCCTCATACAACGGTAGGTTGGTGCCGTATCCATAAAACTGGCTTTGGTAGCTCGGTTCCTGATCCTTGTCATATTTAAGAGGAGTACAGTTTACTTTCGATATGGCTAGCTTGAAGAAGATTTCCAACGATGATTCAAAACCAATCTTTATATAAGATAAATTATTAAAATGAAAGATGTATGGAAGGAATCAAGACTCTTATAGGATTGAATTGATTGGTAACTGATATTGAAGGAACTTGTCAGAAGAGTACAAAGACAGATACACTTGCCTTTTCCCCATCCCTCATCAAGGAAGAAGAGATTAGCTCAAATAATATACCAACAGATGGAGTTTGCCAAAATCAGATCATCAGTTTTCTTCTTGTTCTTTTTACATCCAAAAAAATTCTAATCAGTCCCCAAATAGTGAAGTGTGCTTCCAATGACCATTTATCTATCAATATTTCCACTTAACAATTATATCAAGGGATAATTTCATGCGAAAAGGGGAGCACCCAACATGGTCCGTAGCTTCCTATATTTGTACAAATGAGGCATAAAAATTCCCTGAGGTGCAGACCACTTCAGTAGAACCTCATTACAAGGTCTCGGACAGAGAAAATTGTCATCAAACTTCAACAGTTTCAACACCTTTGTAAGCTCTGGTTGATTTTCGTCGACTCAAAACTTTGCGAAGTCGAGGGAACTTTCCGGATGAATTAACTTTTTGTAATCTGAAATGAGGAAACTCATACTCCTCTGAGTTAAGATCAATGTTGGCATTTTCAGAGCTTCCCTCTCGTTTCTTGGATCTAAACCTCTCAGGAACTGCTGCAATCTCTGAGTGATTGAGACTGGCCCGGCTCACCTCAGAACAGGTTTCGAATTTGGCCAGACTCACGTCAGAGTAGCCTTCAAGCTCGGAATGATTTACACTGAGTTGGGTCACTTCAGAGAAGGATCTGGTTAACAAAGTCCGATTCTTCAGAAACAAGCATATAACCGCACTGTCATCAACCTTGCTGCCAGGAAATTTACTTCTCCATGAGCGAGCAGCATGCTTTACTACCAATTTAGCAGCCATGGATCGCTTCCTTGCAGAAGCAACAATCTTTATGACCTCATAGTTTGTTAACACATCCCACACCTGTAAATACAACAAAAATCCTCAAAGTCCAGAAGGCCCATTCTTGACACTAGCAGATTAATCGATAAGTTTTATAAGACACTTCGATTATATTTAAAAATATTTGTTTTTTTGTTCCTCTTACCCCATCAGTTGCCAGAACCACAAATTCATCCTTATCAGTAACCCTTCTATAAGAAACTTCCGGAGTTGAAATGAGGCCATAATCTTTCAAGCAGAAATCTCCGAAAGCCCTTGCCATGGCTAGACCAGGACAATCTTCATCAGGCATCCATATTCTGAACAATTCTGGTTCCTTTTCCAATGCAAAAACTCTGCCATTAGAGTTCTTGATTCTTTCAGCTTCACCTGAGAGTAAGAATCAAAAGAAGATTGTTAGACTTCATGATTCTTGCCATGAATTGAAACGATACTAAGAAAACACCCACTTGCAATATTCGGTTTCAGATCAACAGTCAATTGGATGGGAATGAGTTGATTTTTTGGGCCCTTAGAACAAAGAACAGCACGAGAATCACCCAAGTTGGCAATTATCAGGTTGTTTCCCTGAAGATTAGAAAGAAGATGTCAGAAACACACAACATATAAATGTCTATCCATTGACAATGTATTTACTTGGAGTGTAATAATACCTCCTTAACTATAGTTACAGCAGTAGTACCGCTGCAGAAGCTATCAATGCTGGCATCAAGGCTAAGTTCTTCATCCATTTCCTTAAAGGACTTGGTGAAGGTAGCCTCCCATGAAGATAACAGCAGACTGCTGCTATCATCATCGTCAACACTATCTTTGCCACCTTTGTTTTTATTGACCTCATCGCTATTATCTCCTTTTCCATCAGCATCTCTACTTTTGAAGCTATTATTCTGTGATGTTTTGATTTCTCTAGAGAGCCTTGAGGGTAAAGTGTCACGTATATGGCGTGCAACTTTGTGACCATAGGGACCATGACCATCAAACACTCCACAGAAAAGCATATCTTTATCACCTGTTAATTCCTGAATCAAGCTTCAAAGTTTAGTCGAATACACAAGATTGTTCACGTTCTACCATTCAAAAGAACGATGTAGGTATATAGGGCAAACATACTGCATCTAATTGGAGCATAAATGAAGATGAGGCATGGTATCTCTTTCTCAAATTTAAACCTCAAATTAGCTTAACTGATATAAAAACTTCTTCTGTTCAAAGCCCTGCAATGCTGAGAATGATGCTAATTATAAACCTATATATTTTTCACGAATTTTTCTCAAGTCAGAGCAATGCATTTCAGATCACCAACTAGATAGCAATGAAGGCAGCAATTAATCGAAAAATTTCAATATTTCTTCTCTTGTGCTCAGCAGGTGCAGGGTGATTATAAGAACACCAGATCATAACACACAGATACATGACAAGCATACAATAAAAATACATGGGAAATTAAACTTTCTCTGGAAACCCGAAAAATTGTCCTAGCCGTATTGACAAGGCAAGTAACATCCAAAGAAAACTATGAAAACATGGGACACAGGCAACAACAGAAAAAGAACTATATGCATAAGGCAATGGGATGTCATCACATGCATCAAAATATGTATAAACAAGTTCAATATTACAGCAAAAATTTTGAATTTCATCTTCATGAATCTTTCTGAATTATCTGCATTGATCCATAAAACAACATATCCTATGTGTGAGAAAAATCAATGATTGAAAATTAATTAAAACTACAATCACAAAAACGAAAATAAATCAAAGGCCAAGAAATATGGTAACTACCAAAACATAATGAGAGGTTATGAATAGATCATTAGAGAAAAGATGATAAGTTGATAAGGGGAAAAAAAAAACAATGAATGATGTGCATATCATTTTCTATCACCTCCCAAACAGTCATGGCATCCTGATTGATCCCTTTCCTTCCTTGTTGGGTGTACATTGATGTATATTTTGAAGCTCCATACAACCTCATACGGGCTCCATAATCTCCAACAATTACATCACCCTCCTCCTCATCCTCTAGTTCTTTCTCTTCTATAGCATCCTCTACCACCCCGTCAGAATATGGTTCCTTACTGCAACAGGCTCCCATTCTTTGAGGAACTAGAAATTTCTAGCAAAGAATAAAAAACGCCAAAGCAGAACCACCAAATTAACCCAATCAATAACCACGGTTTTTTCTTGAAAAACAAGAAGGAAAACGAACGAAGATGAGATTTTTCATGGACCCCGGAGGCTAGAATTAGGAAGGGACAAAGGAGAAAAAGTACTGAAGGTGATATTCATATACAACACAACATTTCTATTTGGATTTTAGACAAAAACAGTATTTAAAAATGCCTGCAGAGCCAATCATGGGACATTGTCTTTTGTAGGAGACGGATCAGAAGACAACCACATTTTAGTCTGGAATTTTTAAGAATAGAATTAATTCGTTTGTTGCTTCTGAAGTTGACTTTTTAGTCCTTATAGATTTACAAAATTTCAATTTAATCTCTGTAGTTAAGTGCTTGTTTGATACTTCAGTAGCTCACTTCTACTTCTTGTTTTTATATATATCAAATTAATTTTTTAAAGGTGTTTTTTAAAAGTTTTGATATAATAATATAAAAAATATTTTTTTATATAAAAATAAAATTATTTAATATATTTTTAATTAAAAAATATTTTTAAAAAGTATCATACGCATTAAGTTTCTACATTTAATCCCACAGGTGCTTTAAAAATTAATGTCCAATATGTCTCTTGATTGTTAAATAATTAATAGAAGCTGATGACTAACTGAATTTCGGAATTTTCTTTCTTTTTTTAAAATTAATTTTAATGATATTAATTAATTATCACGTTAGTTAGCTATTAGCTAAATAATGGTCAAGCGCTGCATTGATTTTTTCTTTTTCTTTTTTGGAAACTACAGGACTAAAATAGAGAATTCTAAACTGTGAGAAACTTAAGTGGAAAATTTTATAAAATAGTGGGGTTAAAATTAATATAGCAGACACTTTGTTTATTTTTTATGGTGTTTTTCTTTTTATTTATTTTTTCAAAATCTTTAAAATTCAAGAAATTTTTTTTTCGCTGACATATTGACTAAAATGAGATTAAATGGAGAAATATTTATTCTTTCATTTTTCAGTCAACAAAAACACCATCTCTCTCTGTCTCTCTCTCTCTCTCGTTACTTAGTTACCAAAAAGAAAAAGAAAAAAAACTAAGAAAAAATTGGTTTGAGATATCCTTCCTTATATTTATTTCATTTTGACTTGTATTTTTTTTCCAACATGGACTTAAGCGTCTGCAACAGCTAGGGAAGAAAATTAAATCTATATATATATATATATGGGCAACAGAATGATGAGGTTTCTCTATACGATTGCTTAGTTATATCTACTATTCAGCTAAGATATCAGCCAGATAGGGTTTGTCTAGTATGAACCCTTAGTAATGAAGCAGGACTCTTTACAGATGTTAGAGTTAGACTCTATACTGCTAGGCCAACACATGCTGCTGCTTTTACTGGATAAAGAAGGCGTGCCAGGTTTATCAGCTTGGCTGCCTAATTCCATTTTGATGCATGGTGCTGTTAGTTCTATCTCTCTCTGTGTGTTTTATGTTATTCTACAGCAGATCGAGTTGCTCCTCTCTTCTCTCTTTTCTGTGTTTAAAGTGTTAAAACTATCAATGTTAAACTTAGTAACTTGCTGTATAATCTCTCTCTCTTACCAAGAAATCAACCAAATGCATTACCATGTGATGCCATAAGCCTCAATTCTTACAAAATATTATGATCTTTATCAACTGATGATCCTGAGATATATTTCAGAAACCATATAATTGCATTAAGAAACAAAATTCACAAGCAATGGAACTATAGAAGCTAACATTTCGGATAAAATACTCGAATTATTATTTATGGAAAACCAAGTTAAGCCAAGAATTTATCCTGTGCAAGATTTTTTTTTCCTCCTCTTTCGTATGATTTCAGTTCCTCCACCATCTTCAAAACAACACCTCCACTCTCTTGATCAGAAACAAAACTAAACCCCAAATTACCACAAGAACGCCTATCTAAGTGGTTGGCCATAAACGTTCAGGTCCACACTCTGGGCACTCCTTCCTCAGCCTCTCCACGTTGCCACTCTCATCACTCACCTTATAAAATTTCAAGACAGCAAGATTCTCCTTCTCCTTCTCGTGCTTGACCTTCTTTGGTGTGTTGTATGTCTTCTTCTCAGCACCCCCTCGAAGCCTAAGCATGAGATGGAGAGTGCACTCCTTTTGTATTTTGTAGGCGGCTAGGGTTTCGTTGTCTTCAAGAAGCTTGCCTGCGAAGATTAGGCGTTGCCGGTCTAGTGGGACTCCTTCTTTCGTTTCAATCTTAGTTTTGACGATGCTGATGGTAACACATCGAGCGTTAGGGTTTTTTCTGATGGGACTTTCACAAAGATTTGCATGGCTTTGAATTTTGGTCGGTTTGGAAGAGAATCAGTAATCAGCCAAATTCTTAGAAAAACAATAAGAAAATTATAAGAGAGGAGCGAGCACCAATGAGGAAGGCTGGGCTAGTACTCGAAATATATACATAAGAAGATAAGAGAGGAGCAGATATTAATTATTATTGAGGTAGAAGAAGTATTCCTAAATAAAAAGAATTTAAAATCTTTATTTAACTAATTAATTAAAATCCTTATAAAACTAGTATTTAGAATCCTCGTTGGAATAATAAAAAAAATCTAAAATTTTTGTTTAACTAATTAATTAGAATGCTTATATTAAACTAGTATTTAGAATCTTGTTGGAATATGATGATAGCTTGGGCATATATTTATCCTATATATAATTTTTATATGGTCATGTTTTTTAAATTTTGTGTGTTGAATATCAAGAAATAAAAGCTCGAGAAGTTAAATACTCAAGTATTTAGGTCTCGTTTGTTTGATGAAAAATGGTTTTTTGGATACCACTTTCCAAACTTTCTTGTGTTTGTTTGTCATTAGAAAAGTTGGTTAACGAAAAACACTTTTCAGTTAAAGAAAAATTTGGTTTGGTTTCCAGGAAAGTGTTTTCCTTTTATTTTGGGCGGAAAATACTTTCTGAAAATTGTGAAAAATTTAGAAATTTCATTATTTGCTGATTATATCAAATTTGATTCTCAAACTTTTAATTGCTATATATATTTTGCTATAAAATGGTTGCATACAAGATGGTCTGCCGCGAGTATATATGGCATATTTTCCTAAATCTCTCTTTACTTCTTATGTTTAAAATGTCTTCGATACTTTATGTTAAATCCTGGTTCATCTGGTCCTTTCATTTTTGGTTGCTAGATGTTTTGCTCGTCTACCTGCTAAGGCTGTTAACTGCAGGAAGAAGAAAAGTGGCCATAATAACCAAGTAATCTCCTTCCTAGTATTATTTTTTGTTTAATTTTTGTTGTTTCTGTTTTGTTTTCAACTAATGTTGTTGTTCAATATGTTCTGAGAAAAACTTGTGTTTTCTTTATGCAGTTGAGACAGAAGAAGCCGCTCATGTTCCATGATCGATCACTACCACAATCTTTAGATTTACCGACATAATTTTCCGTCAGTATTTGCATTATCATTCTGTTGGTAATTAATTTACCAACGAAATCACCGACGGAAATGCTCCGTTAGTGAATCTATCGTCGGTAATTTTTTGTTTGTCTATAAGTCTGTTAGTAATAAAAAATATTATTACCAATGGATTTACTAACGGAAAAAGCGAGCAAAAAAAAATTACCCGCTTCATTCCGTTGGTATTTCCCTCGGCAAAATACCATATGTAATTCCATCGGTAATTATTTAAAAATATTCAAAAAAAAAATCTTTTTTACAAAACTATAAAATAATTAAATTAATATAAATCAACACTCTATAATACTCAAAATACTTGAACAAAAGAAGAAGAAAATCAACTAAAACAAATTTGCAACAAATAAATTCAACTAAAAAAATTCATATGAAATTTTTTTAAAAATTCTATAAATAAATCAACTAAAAATTGATCTCATATTGACAAAAAAATCCTGCAACAATATTCATACAATTATTAAGAACAAAAAAAAATAAAAAATATTGTGAAAAAAACAATAAAAAAAGAAAACAAATCTTACATTAATGTAGTTGCAAGGTGAAGCTAAGAATAGCAAAAAATAATAATTCAGAAAGTATACTAATTAAAAAAAAACTGAGAAGAAAGGAGAAGAAAACATACCTGAGCACGAAGGAGAAGAGAAGGAGTTGAGGAGAGGAGAAGAAAAGAAAAATAAATGGATATTGATTTTTTTTACATATGGGAAGAAGAAGAAGAGAGACGGGTCTGTTGTGAAATTAGGGATTCTAGGCTTTTTATTGGTGTGTTTTATCGACGGAATGTTTCGTCGATGATTCTCTTTGTAATTGACATGATGAACAGTGTTCACAGTTTACCAATAGTTTTACCGACGGATTAAATTTCATTGGTTAAATCGTCACTTCATCGTTTTTTTCTTTGTTTTAATTATTTTGTTTCCCACTGTAATTCCCTCGGTATACACCGAGGGAATATTGCCGTTGGTAAATTTCTGATGGAAATATTCCCTTGGTATTACCGTTTGTATTTATCAATTTTTTGATAGTAGATTGATGGGCTCTCATGGAGAGTGAACTTAACTTAACTTTGGAATTTGTAACTTATTGCCATCTTGCATAATTAATCTCTAGGACAAATTGTTATTTTAAGAACCTTGTTATCCTGTTCATCTTGATTTTCCAAGTGAATCAAATTTACTTTGCACATTATATGAAATCTTTGTTTTTCTTTATTTTTTAGAATCCTCATTATTTATGTCAAAGCAGGTAAAATTTCCTTTCTATAAAGGGATATCAAAGCTAGGTCGAATCTAACCTAAAAAGAAACCTAAATTCCCTAAAAAAGAATCCAAATTATGGGGGTTGCAAAGTTAATTTAGGTCAACTTTTTTTTTTTTTTATCAAAGCTATTTGATTTTATTATTTTAAAAAAAATTCATCGTGATAATTTAATCAGTTAAATTGCATT
>Ga0307517_10008376_pt1 | contig 14841 bp, 7 predicted proteins | sample 23_EM_MG_FD_194515 | JGI IMG/M metagenome (GOLD analysis project Ga0307517, IMG submission 194515) | Populus trichocarpa ectomycorrhiza microbial communities from riparian zone in the Pacific Northwest, United States - 23_EM | ecosystem: Host-associated > Plants > Roots > Unclassified | place... | reverse complement strand
TCCCTTGTCATCCATCTAGTTGATTTCCATGGCCTCCTCTCCTCTCTTGTGCAATTAACAAATTCCATTACTTCGGTCCCCTTTGTTGTCAGGGGAACTTGAGGTTGCCGTTCATGGCTTTGCTCTCGGTAATTCTGGCTACTTACCAAGGTATGAACCTAATGTAAGTGGCTATCTTTTGTCTTCATATTATCCATGTAATGTGCTTGGCTCTTCAGTAGGTTACAGTCATTAACGTCAGTAAATAATGACTTGTCTCAGCAGAGTATGCAATATTTTGCTGCTTTACATTTTTGTTCCTATTTTTTTAAAAAAAATATTATTTTGGTCCCTGTATTTTATTTTTCTAACAAATAAGTTCTTAATTGAAGTTATTCTTGGTTCTCATGTTTTACAATAAATACAATTTAGTCTATAGATGATCTTTTTAAACCAAATCTCTACCGATCAAATCTTAAACTTGATCAAAATCGTGATAGGATGATTCTTACCTTGTCCGTCAATCTATTTAAATTATACAAAATATATTATTAAAAAATAATATATTTATGATGATAGTAGAATAAAAATTAAAATCAAAGTAAAAACACTCGAATGACCTGATAATAATAATAAAAATTTATATTTTAATAAAAATTTTGGTTTTCTATAACTAATATTGAAGTGTTTTTACTTAATTGGTTATTTAATGTTTTTCTTAAAATGTGGCAAGTTTTTCTTACTTATACTCATTTTTTCATTTATATAATTTTCTTTATTTTCACACGCATACCCAAATATTCTGTCATATTTAGAAATTCAATTTTGTTTCGAATGAATTCATTTGTAGTCTAAAAGCATTATACTACTAATCCTGGTATTTAAAAGGAAATTAAGCATATAGTTGAGAAATTAACTTTTTGATCAAATAATATTGGCAATTGTGCAATGTGATGAATATTTTTTGATAACTTTTATCGTAACCCATTTTTCTATCCTTTTTTTCCTTCAAAAATCCAAAAAAAAAAAAAACAACAAAAAAAACTCATATATATATATTTTTGACTCATTAGCACTATTTTCATGATTTTCAATGTTTATTAAAAATAAATCAAAATTCAAAAATATGTTTTCGATGTGTTTAGCTATTAACGCATCCATTCTAAAGCCCTCGATAGTTTTTCTCATCAAATTGACATTGATATTGTTTTTTTTTGAAAAAAATCAAAATACAATAAAATAAAATAAAATAAAAATTATGAAAAAAAATAAAAATAAGCAAAGGTGCAAAGAAAAAAAATGAGCGACCTAAGTCAAATCGAAGTTTTAGCCGCCACTCTCACTCTAAAAAAAATATTACCTTTCATCTTTCTTATGCTAGCCCTTTACCTCATGGTGGTTGTCCAACCTTCCCTCATATTTTAGCGCTTACACACACAAGGAAAACCAAAACCTAGTGTCTTTTTGGCCATCCTTTACACCATTTTAACCACCATTGACATATCACCTTTTATCAACATATGGTGTCTCTTACAATCCTAATAAAAAAACAGACCCTCGACTTCTTCCTCACACTTGAGACATCCACCACATCCACCCACTGTGTAACACATTTCTCTCACCATTACAACCTTAGATAGACCACCATATCAACAAGAAGACCAAGTAGACCTCTTTTTTTTTAAATGATAGCCCCTTATCACATAGCTCTAGCCACCTAACAATGCCAACAACAGCTCCTCTAACTTGACACTGACAACAAGAAGTAAGGCACTGTCATCGAACCACCATACCAATAACAAACAAATACATCTAAACCTATTGGAGGAAAAGGAATCAACAAAGAAAGAAAGCCAACAAAGAGAAAGACCAAAACTTCTTTGGGCTTGATCTCCTTTCTCGGGTGGAGGTGCACCTAACCACCTTTATTGGTGTGTAAAAAGAGAAAAGGCATACCCGATCCACCAGGTGACCCCTTCGAACAAGTGGCGGCACGTGGATCCATGTGCTGGTAATGGTGGCAGCGCATGGATCACACATGTCACCACTATTCCAAAAAGTCTTGTGGTTCAAAAATCTCCTTCACCCATTTTTAACTACTCGGTTCGACTCCCCACATCCCAAAAGGTCTATTTAAAACCTTAGTTTATTTTATTTTTAACAAAATTAACATGTTTTTGAATTTGTGTGGATTGTTGATCATTGATGTTTTTTTTTTTCGATAAATGATTGCATTGTTTATTTTCATAAAAAAATTCAACATGTTAGTAATTTTAGGAATTATGATGAGATGACTAAATTTAAATACTCGTGGAATGCATTGTGAATATTGTGATGCAATGGTTATAAATTGAGTTTGTTTGTGATTTGAAGGTGGATCTTTGGAATTGGTTTTGGTTTTGGGACAAAGCCTCATTTTTTTTTGTCATTCCTATGGATTCAACACCCATTTTAGAATTCAACCTAAAATTGTTCACGATAAATGGGCTCACAAGAGATGTTACCATGAATATTAAAAAATAATAAAATAATTCTCATATCTCCAACAAATAAAAAATTGCAATTTAAAAATATTCATTGATATCAAAATCAGTAATATTTTTATGAGTAATATTAGGGGTGTTCATTTTTTTGTCATCTTTTTTTTTTAATTTCTTGGTCTCCAAGAAACTTGATTTTACTTTGGTCCCTTATTTTCCTCTACGCCTTTGGTCTCTCTATCCATTTTACTCCCATTTTTTATTTTTCTTATTTTTTTTATATTTTTTTTTAGAAAAACAAAAAAATAACATCAACATCAATTCGATGAGAAAAACTTATCAATGATTTTGGAATGCACTATTTAATAACTAAATGCGGTGAAAACATATTTTTGGATTTTAGAACTTTCAAAAAGACATTGAAAATTATGAAAATGACGCAAATGCATCAAAAATATATTTTTTGGATTTTTTTAAATTATTTTTCACCCTTTTTTTTGAATTTTTAAAAAATATATTGAAAAAGAAGGTCGGAATTGGTTTATGACAACTTTCATGAATAATAAAAAGTATAGGATACACCTTTTAATTTTGCATTCGAATTCAAAAACATCGAATAAACTAGGCCAATGTGATAAATTAATAATTTGTTAAATTTATAAGAAAATATATTAAAAAACACATCGGTCCAACTTGATATATAAACTAATAATCTCTTTATACATCATAATTTTATTAATACGTAACTCAATTAAGAGGTTTTTGTAAAGTATGCCTCTAATTTACATGTTTTCTTTTAAAATCGATGTCTCCCTGGTTCTCTTCTCTAACTTTTCTTAGTACATTAAGTAGTTCTAGTGTAGTGTTCTCGTATTGCAAGACAAAATTATTCAATGTAATTATTGTTTTGAGTGCATCGTTGTGCGAAACAGGCTCCAATATAGAACTATCATTTTCAACTTCATCTTCTTTGTCATTTTCCTTGACGTTCTCAATAATTTGCTTATCACTTGTGAAAAAAATGATGAATCAATCTCTGAGGATAAAAAAGAGGTTGAACCTGAATATTGCAAAGAAAAGATTGATTCCTCATTAGTACTTCTATTTTCTCATGCCATAACTAATCAAAGGAAAGTGAATCACAATTTTGAATTCTTTGAAATTTTCAAATAGGTAAAGACCAATATATCTTTGTTGGATGCTATTAAGCAGGTACCCTCTTATGCCAATTTTTTTAAAGAACTTGTTCACCGTGAAAAGATAGTTGAATGTTAAAAAGAAAGCCTTTTAGCTGAAGAAGTAAGTGTAATTATTTAAAACAACAATTCTTTGAAATATAAAGATCATGTTTGTCCTATAATTTTATGCTTTATTAGAGAACATCTTGATCTTGAAGCTAATGTGAATTTACTTCAATATTCAGTTTTTCAAAATCTCAATCCAGGTGAGTTAAACCAACTTCTGTAACTCTTTTACATGCTGACAGATCTATAAAAGTGTCTAGAAAAGTAGTTAAAGATGTGTTAGTACAAGTTGATAAACTCATTTAACTTATAGATTTTATTGTTTTGGATATACAACCTGTTAAAGCACGCAATTTGATTCTTGTTATTTTAAAAAGTCTATTTTTTGTAGCTTCGAATGCATTAATTAATTATAGGAATGGAGTGATGAAGTTATCCTTTGGATACATGACATTGAAAATGAATGTTTTTAACATTTTATTGAAAAATTTGTTTTCGATCAATTTGAAACTACTTCTAGTGAAAATGAGTTTAATGAATCTAAAGACTCGCAAATGATTTTTTTTCAGGAAAAGTCAAAGACAAGTAGTTGGAGACCAAAAATTAAGGCATTGCCACCACAATCAATTGAGTACATACCTTCAAGTGTTTAACCATTAAAACTTGATTTGAAACCATTGTCATCTGATCTCAAGTAATTATTTTTTAGAGAAAATGAAACTTTTCTAGTAATAATTTCGAGGTTTTTATTAAACTTAAAGAAGTAATCACTAACTCTGATGTTACTGGCTTTACCTAACTTCACAAGATCTTTCACAATTGAATGTAATGCTTTTGGAATGGGAGTTGGGGCTATTCTGATGCAGAAGGGAAAGCATATTGCATACTACAGTAGAGGTTAGAAGGGAAGAGAACTGACTTTGTCAACCTATGAAAAGGAGTTCCTAACCATTGTATTAGCAGTTCAGAAATGACATTCTTACTTATAAGGGCAAGTTTTTAAGATCAAGAATGACCAACATAGTTTAAAAGTATATTATGGAACAAAAGGTGGAAAGCCTTGCACAACAAAAATGGATTTCTAAGCTTCTTGGTTATGATTTGACAGTGGAATATCGATCTGGTAATGAAAATATGATAGTCGATGCTTTGTCTTAGAGATCAGAAAAGGAAGATCAAAAGGACATATAGGCTATTATTATGTTTATTGTCAATTGGGCTAAGAAGCTTAAGGAGAGCTATAATACTAACTTATAGATCCAACAACTACTATAGTTAATGAACAAGGGCAAAGTGGAAAGTCTAAAGTACCAGCTGAAGGATGAAATTTTCTTGTACAAAGGAGAATATACATCAATAAAAAATGTCCTTTTAAGAAGGGCTATTTTTCACTACATACATAACAGCCTTACAGCTGGTCATTCCAGGTATGAAAAAACCTTAAGATGACCAAGGAAGAATTTTTTTGGGTGGGGATGAAAGCTGATGTAAAGAGTTACATCACGTAGTGTGATACTTGCTAAAGAAACAAGGTTGAGAACACTAGGCATTCTAGGTTATTACAACCACTACCTATTCTTGAAAAGCCCTGGTCTGCTATGTTTATGGACTTCATAAAGGGTCTACCTATCTCAAATTGGTATTCTGTTATCCTAGTAGTGGTTGACAGATTGTCCAAATATACACATTTCATAATCATGGTTCATCCTTACACAACAATTCAAGTAACACAAGTATTTGCACAACATGTGTTTCAAGTTAGATGGACTACCAGAAAGTATTATCATAAATAGGGATCCTACTCTTACAAGCAGATGGTGACAAGAATTGTTCAAAGTTCAAAAGGTTAAGCTGCACATATCTACTGCCTACCACCCACAAACAAATGGTCAAACTGAAGTCACTAGTAAAACTTTAGTAGGGTACTTATGTTGTTTTGTAGGGGACAATCCTAAAAGTTGGTCTTGGTAGCTACTTATGCTCGAATGGTGGTATAACACCAATTTCCATACTTCCCTAAAAACTACTCATTTTGAAATCCTATATGGTTATTCCTCACCATCCTTAATCAATTATGTACCAGGAATTACACCATAATAAGGCAATGGAAAAAACATATCAAGGATCACATGAAGATATTACAAATGATTAAAAGCAATTTAACTAAGGCACAAGAACAACAAAAGAAACAGATAAATTCAAAATGCAAGAGCACAGAACGAGAAGAAACTAGGCTTACCTCAAACTCCATCCATACAGCCAATCCAGTATTCATTAGAGAAAGAAACTGAAGTTAGCTCATAAGTACTATAACTCATTCAAAGTAATTAAAAGAATCATTCGAGTAACTTACCATCTCGAGCTTTTATAAGATGCAAGGGTTCATTCCACGTTCGATGTCTCCTTATTGAAGAAGAAAATTTAAAAGAATACGACTCTCGAACCTAAACTCCCACTGTTTAGGCTAGAAGGAACTCCGCAACCAGAACCAGTGGAGATCTTAAAGAATAAAGAGAAAAGTGTTAAAAGAAGAGCCAAGAGGGAGTTGTTAGCTCAATAGGAAAGACAAAGTCTAGAGGATGTTATGTGGGTAGAAGAACAATGTCTAAAGAACATTTACCCTCGCCTTAAAGGCAGGCAAGGTCTTTTGAGGGGGATGGAGTTGCAACATGGATGGTTGATGCTTAATGTTATAAACAACGATGCAGAAGAAGAAAAGTGGACGGTCATTGTTCAGGGATCCCTGCATGGTAAACACACACGTTGAACTAGATATTTGTGTAAGGGAAAACAACAACGTTTGAACCAGTAAGGAATTAGTCTTCAGCAAATCTGATTCAATAATCAAGAATAGTCTTTTAAATTCAAATAAAATGTTAACAAGTTCAGTTATAAATAGGGTTAAGAGATAAAAATTCCTTTTTATTTTGTCTTAGTTATTGCAATCAAGTCCTTGGTTCCTTAATTTCAATTCAATCCATTTCAATAAAAATAACCTCGATTCTTTTCAGAAAGTACAATCTCCCAAATTCCACAATTTTAATATCATATACCATATAAAGTTTGAAGATTGAAGAGCAAGGTGTACAAGTAATCGGATTTGGACACATCACCGACTGGCACAGAATATCACTTTTCCTCCGAGCAACAACTACAATGGTAGGAAAGCGGCTACTGCAAAGAATTAGATAAAAATGCAAACCAAGTAAGAATATTGTGATTCTGGAGGGTTGCCTTGAACATAAAGCATCCACGAACCCCCACTAAGTTCTCGAACCGCAGGCTTAACAAGCAAAGAACCATGATGGCCATTTATAAATAACACATCTTCTGGCACAAAACACTCGTACTTTTTTAGTCTTTTATGCATTGAATCTTTTTGGAGCCCTCGGGAAAATAAAATAACTCCAAATCCCTTTCGTCCTTTCACAGAGTTCAGTTTACAGCACAAGAATGGCCTCTGAGCAGATGAAACCTGTTGCCTTGCTGCTTTTAGTCTTAAATCTGATCATGTATATCATCGTTTTAGGCATTGGCAGTTGGGCTATGAATAGAGCCATTGATCATGGTTTCATCATCGGTAAATCACCCTCTCCCGTCCTTCACTCTCTCTGTTTTTTTCTTCCTTCACTGATAATCATGCACTTCTTGCTATATATTGTCTTCTGCTAGCGTGGTCTATGCCCTAATTATGTCACGTACAACTTGATTTCAGGACCTGGGTATGACCTTCCAGCACATTTCTCACCCATTTTCTTCCCGATGGGAAATGCTGCCACTGGGTTCTTCGTGACATTCTCTTTGATTGCCGGAGTTGTTGGTGTTGCCTCGGCAATTGTTGGTCTTAATCACATTCGCTCTTGGCACAGCGATAGCATGCCATCCGCCGTCTCCACCGCTGCCATTGCCTGGGCTCTCACTCTTCTAGCCATGGGGTAAGCAACCATCATCCATCAGCTTTTGCCCTTCCTCTCAGCAACTATTTTAGCAATTAACTATCAAAATAGTTCCATGATTGAGGTAAAAGAAAGTGTTTTAATTCTCAAGACAGATTAAAAGGCTCTATTTACATTCAAAAAGGAAAAAAAAAGATATATATGTTTCTTCTTGCCATGTTGATTACTGAGTGGCAACAAAATTTGCGCAGCTTTGCCAGCAAAGAAATTGAGCTCTCTATCAGGAACGCACGTCTGGTAAGAATGATAAACAGCTTTATCAGATTTCTTTGACACCTCCACTACTGCTGTGTTAAATTAATTAGCCAAGATTTTATTTTTACGTATAATCATGCCCAAGAATTTGAACACAAGTAATCATCTCTCTGCAGAGAACCATGGAAGCATTTATGATCATACTTTCTGCTACGCAACTTCTATACATAGCAGCCATCCATGGCGCCTCATCAAGTAGAAGAACTTGAAAGAATTAATAGTCCCTTTAATTTATGCATGCTTGGTGTGTATTCAATGTATTTTTTTTTTTTTTTTTATTTCCCGGCTCTTCGGTGGTGTAAGCAGATTGATGTTTTTCTGTGTGATTTGATTGGATTTTTATGAACAAATAACAAAGGAAATGGTGTATTGATGATTATATACATTTTAAAAAATATAAAGATTATTTTAAAACATTTTAAAAAACAAACTTTTATCATTCTCGTACATACTCGAACTCAAAGAATCTCTCTGTACCTCCCATGAATAGGCATTCTTTAGACTTCTAATGCCCACTGTAACATGCGAAAAGAAAAGCAAACATATGGCATCCATAGCATATATTCCAGAGGGCACAGTTGATGACATGACTTGAGAAAAGGTAGAATTACTGGAAAAAAATTTAAGGGGAAAAAAAAAGATGTACATGAGTCACACAATTCAGCTAGTAATAAAAATACGAGGACAAGAGTCAAGAAAGGAGAGGGGGGAAGAAGAAAAACACTGTTCTCATACTTGGAATGGTGAGTTTCATATCATCAATCTGGTAAAAAATGAACATCATACAACACCCGGTATACTGACACAATCAAAAATCAACAAGAAAATGAGGCTTAGGTTTGGTAAAATAAGCTACCCTCCAATATTGAAACTCACTGTTTGCAAAAGTTTATATAATTGTTTTACCTATACAGGTTTTCTGCACTTATTGTTTGGGAAAACTTTCCAAAAGATTCTTACTCCTGTTATCTCAAACTACTACAAACCAAATCCTTCTCAGACTCCCGGTTCATGACAGCTTCCTCAAGCTCGCGCTCATTTCTGCAACAGATGCATGGGGATTACTATAAATTTATACCGCAAAACATAAAGAAAAGACAACAGCCATATGGAAATGTGCAAAAATCATAGTTCTAGAGTGTAGTTGAACCAAGGCCTTGTGCAAAGCACAAAAACCAAAAGCCTTCAAACATAGTTCAACCAAAATCAAAATATGAATAGAACAAGAATCCAGTAAAAAGAATCTGTTAAACATTACCGATCTGAAAAGTTTAGAAGGGCAAGCACCTCGTAATTGGTATTTTCAGTTGAAAATCTTTTCAAAATTGCTTCTTTTTTTCATAACTCAAAGAAAGAAAAAGAAGAGGGAAAGGGATAACTCAAAATAAGCTGGAATTTGCATTTTCAACAACTCAAAAGAATTTTTATAAAAAAATAAAAAATAAAATAAGTTGCCCAAAAAAAATCCCCGGATTTTCTACAGCAGAGAATTTATACTATTCCTAAGTGATCTGGCACAGATAGGCACTAGCTCCAATTTACCAGCCCCATTAAAACCGACTCATGAAAGAGTTATCTTTATAAAGATTCAGATTTCTTGAGAGTTCTGCCATAATGTTGAAAGAGAGGAGTAAAAGTAATGCCTATATGACCAAAAAAGTAATAGGAATCCCTAGATTAGCAAATTTATGAGCTTGCATGTGCTTTACAAAACTGCTAAGACCCACAGCCAAACAAATTGAAATCGAGGCTCTATGATTTGCAATGCATTATTTGAATTTTTAATAAATAACATATCTACAAAACACATGAAAAATGGGGGCACAACAGGGCATCAAAACAGATCACAACAAAATGGTACCTGAAAGTCACTAGGCATATCTATTTGCAGTATATGTACAAGATCTCGATATCCAATCCAAGTCATTCTGATTTAAATTTAGGCAATACTAACCTGAAATTATCTGTTGGTGCCTGTAAAAACATCAAATAAACCACAGCAACCCATCCAAGATGTTCTTTCTGCTACTCGTGGAGCAGAAGCAAGAAGAAGCTGCAGACAAGTTCAGCAACACAGGGCATATTCAGTTGTTAGTGCAACATATTCAAGAAAAAGAGTGATAGATCAAATCACAATCAAGAAGAAACAAACCTGGTTTTCAGTACTTTCAAGAGCATCAGTGTCTTTGTTTTTGTCTGCACCATTACCAGTTTCAGTGGAATGACTGTCTGATGATGCCAATGTTTTCCCTAAATTTCCATATACGGAAGAACCAACCACATTTGAAGATGCCCCAACATTCTCATCTGAGATGGGAATAACTTCATCTTCATTTTTCTTTGGCACAACAATAGCTGGTGAAACTTCAACAACCTCATTGGATATAGGCAACAATCTGTCCTCATTTTCCTCAAAACCAGATTCAACCACTTCCAGAACCTCTGAATTTTCAACTTGAGCCCTCTCCATAACAAATTTCACTGTCTCAGAAATGGGCACCACAGGATTCACCAAATATATAGCTGAAGCAGTTTCCAAGACTGAATTATTATTAACTTCCTTGACTGGTTTCCCATTTTCAGGGATCTGCTTCACCTCTTTAGAAAAAGAACCAAATTCCTTTTCCTCATCATTGGCTTCCTTTGATTTCTTCTCAAAAACAACTTCCTTTTCCTCATCATTGGCTTCCTTTGATTTCTTCTCGAAAACTTGAGACTCGTTGCTGGAACTACTACTGCTAGAGCTCCTATCATCTTCATCATGAGATTCCTTTGGACAATCAACATGCTCAATAATATCTTTACTTTCCACATTTTGCTCAGAGTTCACCTCTCTCTCAATTTTAATAGCACTGTTGTCCTCTGGTTCAACTTTATGGCTTCCTTCTGCATCCCCAGGGACTCCCTCCATGGGCTTGTTCTGGTGGGCAAATGAATTGGCAGGTGATGGGCCTCCTTTCTCAGATTCTCCATTACCCTCATTAAATGGATGCTGGTGGTTATGTTGGTCCAGTGATACAGGGGAACCAATCTCACCACCATCACTCTCTCTCTCATCAGGGCTTTTTGGATCACCATTTCCTAAAACCATTGATAAAATCACAAGTTCCAGTCAGAAAATGGTTAAAGAACAGAATTTTAATCAAATTTAAGGACAACAAAACTAACAAAGATATGCTCATTGAATCAATATCATTCTGTGATGAAAAGTAGGAGAGCACTCAATAATGGATTGGATGCATCTAATCAAGCAAAAGAAATCGCATCACTTTCAAGCAACTGATAAGAGATCAACTAACTTTGTTACTCACATCAAACCAAATTGATTAAAACAATCTTAAAACGTGCGCCAAACAGAATGGCATGATAATTAAGTGAGAGGCAAACATTTCAACTGTATCCCAATAATGTTCAAGAGAAACAAGGAACATCAACAAATGAAAATTGAGTTGATATGCTAAACTTAACCAAATTTGAAGGGAGTTAGACATGCAAGGGCCTGTAAGTTAGTTAAACCATCACAATCAAAATCTCTAAGCAAATTCTTAAGCCTAAAACCTCGGGAAAAAAATAAACCACCACCACACAATTCCCATCAGATCAAGAAAAACATGAAACATAAACAAATGCATCTAATCCAAATACCCTAAAAATAAAATAACCACCAAGAATCCAATCAAGCGAAGCTAAAAGAAGGACATGAAAAGGATACCCATTAACCAGATTGGCAAAAACACCAAAATCAGTAGGTGAAAAAAACCTAAAAAAACTCGATCAACAAAGGATGTCAACAGACACCCATTAACCCAAAATCCACAAAAACACCAAAACTACAAAATCAAAGTGCCATTAGAAAGTACCCATCACTACAAAATTGCACAGAGAAATACACCAATCTAATCAAACGCAATCAAAACAAGACTTATCAACAAGAAACCATTACTCAAATTCAAATAGCTTATCAAACAAAGATTTAAAAAAAGGCCAGTAAGTGGGTGTATGATTGAGTGACAGAGTGGCAAGTGATGGGTGGTTGTACTCAAAAAGTGAAAACCCTTTAAAAATCTTTTTTCTCTTTTCTCGTTTCTTTTTTCTTTAAAAAAAAAAAAGAAACAACCTTGAGGATTGTTGCTGCTGATTGAAGAGCTGTCGCTGACCTCCTTTTCCCTCTTTTTCCTGGCAGCTTTCCTCTTCTTAGCACCTGATGGCATGATTGATTTTAGCTTTAGCCCTAAATTACTCAAAAATCTATTTCTTGTGGGGCTGTCAAACCCGGAAAAAAGAAAAAGGAAGATGCATAGATCGTGGGCTGTCTCTCTCTGTAGCCTCTCTCGCTCTAGGCTTTGTATGTACAGTACAAACTGTAAAGCACCAAAAATAGCTCTTGGTACAGGTAAGGTCTGACAGGTATGGGTAGAGAGGTAGAGGCTCGTGAAGAAGATCTATTTATTTGTGATTTTTAAGATTTTTTAAAAATAGAAAATCTTCATTTAAAGCGTCATAAGTGGAAGTTTGTGCGTGTGTCTTTTTTAAGATTCTGTGTTCTTCAATCTCCCTCTGTCTATGCGTTTCTTCGATTCTTTTTGCTTTGCTTTGCTTTGCCTTGTTTTCTGTAATGAGACTTCACTGATTTGGCAATTTTTCTCGCTTTTCTTTTAAAAAGAAAAAGAAAATTCTTGCACATTAACATGAACCCTTCTTTGCCTAGATTTGGAGCCAAATAATTCAAAATTTTGTGGGAATTATATCATTAGTGATAATACATGAACAAAAAATAAAGAAAGAGTTTTTGGCTTGATTGGGTCAAGACCTAATCAAAGGTCACAAGTTCAGATACTTTGATGCCTAATTATAATTATAGGGATGATCATTTCCGGTTCGGTTAAGTTTTTATTAAAAAAAATAACCAAATCGAAATTTAAAAAAAACAACCGAAACTGGTTCAACCCGACCGGTTTCGGTTCGGTTTTTTAAGACAAAAACCGGTTCAAGCCGGTTTGGCTCGGTTTTTTTCCGGTTTGGGTTCAGTTTGGTTTTTTAGGTTTCATGTTTATAAAACCAAAACCAAACCAAACCAGCCAGTTTTTTTAAAATTTTAATTTATTTTTTTTAATTTTTTTAATTTAATCAATTTTTTAGTTTTTTTACTCAACTCTAATTAAACATATCTCTAACACGGCGGTTGAGTCAAGACCAAATCAAGCCTCGTAAAGCTTGGTCTTTGCCTAATCCACCACTTTTTATCTCCCTGTCTCTCTTCTTATTTTATCTTTCATCTTCTTTTTTTATACGTGTCATAACATTTCAACTAGAATTATCATCTACTGTAGGTGACATGGGCAAGTTATCTTTAAAAGCATTTTCAAGGCAAAATACTATTTTGAAGTGTCAAAATGTTAATATAATATTTTGAATATTATAAATATAGTTTTTTTCTTTTTTATTATTTATGCCCTAATGAAAAAAAATCATTTGAAAAACCAATTATATTGGAGAGAAAAAAAAGAAGTGTTTTAGTTTTTCTTCAATGAATTTGAAAATCATTTTATTTTCATATGACTGTATTTAATTAGTTAATTTTTTCTTGATCTTTGTTGATTTTAGTTTTTTTTTTTAGAAATATGTAGGAATAACATTTTTAGAAGAGGGCTTAAAGGATAATTTTTTTGGCTTTAGCTTCTCTTTTGCCTCCTGCGTTAGAGAAGCCCTGACAAGGTAGCTTCTCTATGGGAATAAAACAAAAGCCTTGTATGTTTTATTTTTCCTGCTCATTTTCATCCTCAATATAAAGCTTTCATGGAAGATAATACTAAAACGTTGGAGGATAAGTTACCGACCTCTCATCATCGTCGTTAGCTCTAGTAGATCTTCAATAGCTAGCACAGTAGATGAGAGCTCTTTCTGAGGTTGTGTTAGCTGTATAAAAATGGCTCTGGGTTATTCATGCTTACCCTCAGAGTATGCAAGCCTCTGTATAGTCACTTGCACCTCCTCTAGCTCTACCAATCACATCTCTAAATGAACCCTAAATAAATTGCAACGAAAGAAACCACCTAAAATGAGGTAGAAGACAAAAGATATCATATTGTTACTCTTGTGAGAAGTTTTGAATGTTGTTTTGGAAGCCATTGTTTAGCCACCGCAAACCCCCTCACCTGTAAACAATATTTTTTTTCAATAATATTTTATATTTATTAAAATACTAAATTGTCCTTTAGTCAACTTGATTATAACTAAAAAACCAAAATGAAACAGTTCAAAAAATTCTGCTTTGAAAGGTAAATGAGTTATTTTTCTATGCTTCAAAAATTGAAAATACAAAAAAGCTCATAGATGCTAGTTTAAAGGGTGTTTTTTGTTTTTAAAGGTAATTAAATCGTTTTATTGTACTAACAAAATATAAAAAAGATTGTCTTGCTCCCATTTAATTTAAAAATAACTAATAAGCTATAAGTAAAAATCTATATTACTCTCAATAGCAAGTTGAATGATTTTTTTTTTTGGAAGAGCAAAATATTAATTCCATTGTTCCAATTTATAATGATTATATATATATAATGAAAAACTTAACACTTATAGTTTTTTTTTAATAAATTGTAGCAAGAGTAGAAAAGTAAAAAATTGTGGGACAAAACAGAAAATAGTTGCAAGGCTAGGAGACACTTTGAAATTGACAAATTTATGGTAATTGAGGGAACTCATTTTGAAATAGTTAATAGTAAGAGCAACTACAAGGAGTATGCTAAGAGAGTATTTGGCAGTGTGGCAGCGGTTGTTTTTCAAATAATTTTTCGTGCTGAAATGCATGTCAATGATGTTTTTTCATTTTTTAAAAATTATTTTTGACATCAACACATCAAAACGATCCAAAACATACAAACCATATTAAATTTTAGCAAAAAAAAAATTAATTTTTTTGGAAACGCG
>Ga0307517_10008375_pt1 | contig 14842 bp, 18 predicted proteins | sample 23_EM_MG_FD_194515 | JGI IMG/M metagenome (GOLD analysis project Ga0307517, IMG submission 194515) | Populus trichocarpa ectomycorrhiza microbial communities from riparian zone in the Pacific Northwest, United States - 23_EM | ecosystem: Host-associated > Plants > Roots > Unclassified | place... | reverse complement strand
ATAACAAATCAAAAAATATATTTTCATGACAACCATAGTTATCAAACCCGACTTGGGGTTGACCTAGCCAAGGGGTCGGGTCCTGGGTTACACGGGTTGACTTGGGTCAAACCAGGAAAATTAGAAAAAAAATATTTGAGGTTTTAATATTTTATATGAAAAAAATTAAGAAATGATCAATGTGAATATAAGCTATACATGTTGTAAACAATTAAGTTTAAAAGATTACCTCAAAAAGTTTTTTATCCCACATTAAAAAGATATTATTTTATTCTTCTAAATTAAAGTATTTAAACCAAAAAGGTTTTTTATCCCACATTGAAAAAACATAACTTTTTTTTTTTTTATGAACATAGAGTATATATACAAGGGCTTCAAATCCCACATTGAAAAAATAAAGCATTCTTCTAGTATTTATATAATGAACTTTGAAATGAGTTAGTAATCAACTAAAAAATATGAAAAAAAGGGGTCTCTAGGTAGGAGAAAAAAAATTAAAAAAAAAAAGAATTCTACCGGGTTTTTGTCAGGTCGCCCGAGTTCCGGGTTAACCCGGCGAGTAGGTCCTGCTGGCAGTTGGGATTGGCAGCAGAGCCCACCGCTGCTGGGTCCTGCTCATAGCTCTAGACCAACCGCTGTTGGGTCCTACTCACTGCTCTGGGCCCACCGCTGCTGGGTCCTGCTCACTGCTCTTGGCCCACTGTTGCTGAGTCCTCGTGGAGGCAGGGCCAAACTTCAGTGGATCCTGCTTCAGCTTGGCCCAAAGCTGCTGGGGCCTGCTGGGCACCCAGACCCACTATCATTGGGTCTTACGGCAGTGCCACACTCAATAAACTTGGGTCTTGGCAAAAGGACCTAATAGCCAGGTATCCATCTGGACCCAACATCATTGGGTCATGCTTGGCAAAAGGACCCAACAGTTGGGTATCCATCTGGGCCCAACATTGCTGGGTAACAAGGCCCAACATCATTGGGTCATGCTTGACAGAACCCAGCATCATTAGGTCATGCTTGACAGAATGACCCAGCAGCTGGGTACACATTTAGGCCCACCGCTGCTGGGTCCTGGTGGAGGCAGGGCCCACCGCTACTGGGGTCTGCTGGCACCCAGACCCATTATCATTGGGTTTGGCGGCAGTGCCAGACCCAATGAACTTGGGTCTTCTCAGAAGGACCCAACAACTGAGTATCCATCTAGGCCCAATGCTGATGTCAGCAGGGCCCAACATCATTGGGTCATCCTTTACAGAATGTCCCAGCATCATTGGGTCATGCTTGGCAGAATAACCCAACAATTGGGTACCCATCTGGGCCCAACATCATGACCTGGCAAAAGAACCTAGTAATGTTGGGTCCTGCTAGCAACAAGGCTCAGCATTATTGGGTCATGTTTGACAGAACGACCTAACAACGTTGGCCCAAAATAATATTATATTATAGTATTTATGAATTTTTTAATGGATTTTATTGTTAAAAAATTCTCTTATTTACAAATATATAAAGTAAATTATGTAAATAAAAAATTTATTTAGAACTCCATCAACTTTAATATGACAATATTAGAATTATAATTTTTCTGAATGCTTTTATTTTGAAAAAAAAAATTCATGTGGAAAAAAAATAAAAATCTTAATTTAAAGTAAGAAAAAAATAATTTTTTTTAAAAAAGCATTTTTAAAAGGCAAAAACAAACATGCTTTAATAAGGAAATTCAACCCAACCTCAAATGAAAAAAAATATCACCACCTAATTTTTGTATAATATAAAAAAACTTTCATCTACTTATGTGCTTTTTACCGTATGAAAAAGAAAAAAAATTAAAGTCTTGGGTCCTGCTGGGGGCAGGATCCAACTCTAATAGGTCCAGTAAGACTCAACACCATTGGGTCCTGATGTAAGCAGGACTCAACACTATTGGGTCTTGCTGCAACGACCCAGCAACCCTTTAGACCCCAAACGCACTGTTCTGCAAACCTACTTGCCTGGGTCTGCAGCCTGGGGCACAACTCCACCGCTCTGCAGCCTTTGGAACTCTCTATGGTAGGACATGGCAACCTAGCGCTAGGTGTCTTCAGCTTGGGGCCTGTGGCCTTACCTTATCCCACCAAAATTTACATTGACCATTTTTTCCCAAACCATTCCTTTTATGTCAAATACATTCCAATAAAAAGACAACCCCACCCTCCCCCTATAGTGTTTGCACTTCTCTGTGGCAGGGCATGCCAGCCATAGCATCAGGTGTTTGCAGCCCCACCTTGCCCCACCAAAATTTGCACTGACCATTTTCTCTCAAACCATTCATTTAATGCCAAATGCATCCCAATTAAAAAAACAACCCCACGCTCTCCCTACAGTCTTTGCACCTCTTTGTGGAAAGGGCAGCTTTGTCATTACACTGCTTTAATCCACAATGCCATGAATCTTGATGAACATGACTTTTAACACTGTTCCAATCCACAGTGCAATGAGTCTTGATGAACAAGACTTTTGTCACATGATTTAGCATTATATATATATATATAAGACAAGAGTGAAATTCTTCATGTTGTTTACGGTCACCCATGAGCCAACTTTGAGCCTAATTTTTCATCTTTTTATTACTTGAGAAAATAATCTTATCCTATATGGCTTTTAAGTTCAGAACGTGATCTTTCAAAATTGTCCAATTATGCATACAATGTAGTTTTCGACAAAAAAATATGATTGTTTTAATTTTAAAGCTTTCTAAGTGTCTGTTTGTGTTTCTAATGAGTCACAAACATGTGGTAATTATTATTTATCTAGTTTTATGTCAAAGTAATTTATTTGGGTCTTAAGTATGTTATCTTGGTGTTTTTCTAGACATAGAGGGTTGATCGGAGTATATAAAGTTGAATCAAACTATGTATTGAGATTTTTTTGGCAAAATATGAATTAAGAGTCTTTTGACTTGGCCTTTTGGAACAATATGAAGTTATGTATCTCCTTTGTGAGTGTTGGACTTATTCCTTAACTTTGTATCTCTACACTAGTAATTTTATTTATATCTTTAGGGAGGTGAGTTTGTTATTCATTTTTGTATCTCTTTAGTTTTGTACCCCTTTGGTTTTGTACCATAGAGTGGTGAGTGAAATTATCATTTGTGTGAGAGACCTACAACTTTGTGATTTCTATACCTTCACAGTATCAAATTGGTATCAAAGCTTTGGATTTACAACCATAGTTGTTTGTGGGCGTCGCATGAAAGAATTCAAGAGGGATATTCGTGCTCTTGAAATGATGAAATGAGAAGGAAAATCTAGCAACTCTAGGAGTGTCTTGAATGATATAAGAATTGAGATAATGATGATGATGATAAGAATAACATTGAAATTGGTTCCTCTACCAATAATAAAGAGGATGTTAATCCTTTCCATCGTAGACCACACAACAATGATAGTGACAATTTTTCTTCTTAACATCAAAGAAGAAGGAATATAAGACCTTATCAAGATTTTGATGCGGGAGTTGATATTCCTGAATTTGAAGGGAAAATGCAACTCGAAGATTTCATTGATTGACTTCAAACTGTTGAGAGGATTTTTTTATTTTAAAGAGTATCCAGATGATAAAAAAAAAAGGAGTAAATTTAATGGCTTTTAAGCCTAGAAAATATGCTTCCTTAAGGTGGGAGAATCTTAAGAAGGAAAAGGCTCATGAAGGCAGAAGCAAGATCAAGTATTGGAAGAAGATGAAAAGGGAGATTAATAAGAGATTCTTGTCTGAACATTATCGACAAGAGAATTTTATGAGGCAATCTAGACTAGTCGTAGAAGAGTACACAATGAAATTTGAATTACTCATGCTTAAGTGCGATATTGTTGAGCCTAAGGAGCAAATAATAGCCCGATACTTTGGTGGGTTAAAAAAGAGAGTTTCTAATATGGTTCTATTGTAGCCTTATTGGACATTCAATGATATTAGAAAACTTGCTCTAAATGTGGAGAAGCAAAAAAAAGAGGTTAAAAGGACTAGTTGGAAAACGATATCTAAAGAGAGCTCTTCTATTAGGGGGAGTAATTCATTCTCAAAGAGTACTACAACAACAAAGTCTTCTGTTTTTAAAGCTATAGAGAAGGGAAGTGTTGGGGTTAGTATTAAAGTAATTGGTTCCTCAAGTCCTAATTCAAAGAAGTGTTTTAAATGTCAATGGTATGGACATATTGCTTTTGATTGTTCGAATCGTAAAATTATTGTTATTATGGAGGAAGAGATAGCTAGTGAAGATGACTTACTAAATGAATCAAATCAAGAAGATAAAGTGACTTATGTTGATCAAGGTGAGTTACTTATCATTTAGAGAAGTTTAAGTGGTGTTCATGATGAGAGTGAAGATTGGGTTCGTTGTGACATTTTTTTACACATGTTGCAGTACAAATGGGAAAGTTTGTGACGTGATTATTGATACTTGTGCTTGCGCTAATATTGTATCTATTGATATGGTAAACAAGTTGTAGCTCAAAATGAAAAAACACCCTTAACCCTATAAATTGAGATGGCTAGAAAAGAAGCATGAATAAAAGGTAACGAATATATGTCTTATATCATTTTCCATTGGAAAAGGTATTCTAATTAGGTTTGGTATGATGTAATATCTATGGATGTATGCTATTTATTATTTGGTCATCCATGACAATATGATAGGAAAGTTCAACATGATGGCTTTAAGAATACTTATTCTTTTGTAAAAGATGGTGTGAAGATTATATTAAGTCCTTCTAAACATGGACTTATTTTCAAACCTTCTAAAAGGGTGGAAACACTCATGATTACTTGTTTTGAAATGGAAAAACTTGTTAATGATGTTGATATGGCTTACATTATTGCTGTTTTTGAGGAAAATACTGAAATAAATTATTTACCCCATAAAGCTCAACATTTGCTTGATGGGTTATTTGATGTGATTCTTGAAGATATACCACCTAGATTTCCTTTGATGAGAGATATTCAGCATTGCATTAATTTCATTCGGGGTGCTCTGCTTCCAAACAAAATATCATATCGAATGAGTCCTATCAAACATACAGAGTTATAAAAGCAGGTTGATGAGTTGATTTTGAAGGGCTTGGTAAATGAAAGTAAAAGTTCATGTGTTATGCCCTCTCTTCTTGTTCCAAATAAGGGTGGCTCGTGAAGAATATGTATTGATAGTTGAGCAGTGAATAAAATCATTATTGGTTATCGATTTTCTATTTCTCAGCTAGAAGACTTACTATATTAGCTTTATGGTGCTACCACCTTTTCAAATATTGATCTTAGAAATGGTTACCATCATATCCAAATGAGAGTTGGTGATGAATGGGAAATAACCTTCAAAACAAGGGATGAACTTTTTGAATGGATGGTTATTCACCTATTACTTTCACGCGGATGATGAATGATATGTTTAAATCTTTTATTGTTAGATTTATTATTGTTTACTTTGATGATATTCTTACATACAATAAGGATAAAGAGGAGCATCTTAGTTATTTGCAAGTAGTATTTCAGACTTTGAGGAGTTAAAAGTTCTATGCTAATTTGAAGAAGTGTGAATTCTTCACCAACAACCTTGTTTTTTGGGTCTTGTTGTTTCTAGCAAAAGCGTGAAGATGGATCCTAGAAAGATTGAAGTAATTCTTAATTGGTCGTGTCCTCAAACTCTTCATGATATTCAGAGTTTTCATGGTTTAACATCTCTTTTACCGGCGTTTCATAAAAACTTTTAGCACTATTATTGCTCCAATCATTGAATGCTTGAAAGAAGGGAGTTTCAAATGGACTAATGAGTCAGAAAAGAGTTTTGAAGTTATGAAATAAAAGGTGACCAATGCACTTATTCTTTGTCTACCTGATTTCCAAAAAGTTTTTGAAGTTAAATGTGATGCATTTAATGTTGTCATTGGTGATGTTCTTAGCCAAGAGATCAAACATATTGCTTTTTATAATGAGAAGCTCAATGAATCATAGAGGAAATATTCAGTTTATGACAAGGAGTTTTATGCCATTGTTCGCGCTTTGAACCATTGGTGTTAATATCTACCTCTAAAACCATTTGTGATATTTTTTTTATCATGAGGTTTTGAAATTTCTTAATAGCCAACAAAAACTTAGCCAAAGACATGCCATTTGGGTTCAATTTCTACAAACTTTCAATTTTTCTATGAAGCACAAATTTGGAGTTCATAATGTTATTGTTGATACTTTGAGTCGAAAACATTTGTTATTTATTAATATGCAAATGGAAGTGACATGTTTGAAGTGTTAAAAGATTTTTACAAGCATGATGATGATTTCGACAAGATATGGACTAAATGCTAAAGTGGTGTTTCCAAGCATTTTGTTATGATGGAGGGTTATCTTTTAAAATGAAACTGTTTATGTATTCCTCAAGGTTCTTTGAGGGAAGCCATTATCTTTGAAGCTTATAGTGGTGGACTTAGTGGACACTTTAGGAGAGACAAAACACTAGTTGTTATCCAAGACAATTTCTTTTAGCCAAAGATGGAAAGAGATGTTACAAGGTTCATACAACATTGTAGGACATGCCATAATGCTAAATCATAGTCAAAATTTAGGTTTATACACCTCGCATCCAATCACTAAAGCTCCTTAAAAAGATGTTAACATGAATTTTATACCAGGCTTGCCTAAAAGTTCAAGGAACAAATATTCAATTATGGTGGTGGTTGATCGTTTCTCTAAAATGACAAACTTTGTTCCATATAGCAAAACATTTGATGTTACTAATATTGTTGATTTATACTTTAAAAAGATTGTTAGACTTTATGACATTCCAAAAACAATAACTTCAAATTGAGATTCCAAGTTCATGAGTCCTTTTTGGCGTACATTTTGAAGGAAACTTGATACTATCTTCAATTTAGCACTACTCGTCATCTACAAACTAATAGGAAAACTAAATTCATCAATCAAAGTTTGGGAAGTTTTTTGAGAAGTTTGGTGAAGAAGAATATTAGAGATTGAGATGTTGTATTACCACAAGCTCAATTCACTTACATCAATTCTACTAGTCAAAATATTGGTTGCAGTTGTAAAACTCAACAAAACTTAATTATCACAATAGTCATGGTTGTGATAAAAAAAAATGGGTAAAAAATTTTATATGGCAAAAGATATGATAAAATTTTGAAAAAACAACAAATGACCAAGTTAAAATTAAAAAGGTTAAAATAAAATAATATAATGAGGGTAAAATTGAAATGAATGCAAATAATTAGACAACTAAAACTAAATAAATAGAAGTAAAGAAAGATAGGGTTAAATACATAAATAATGAAAGTGCAAGGACTAAAGTGAAATGGGGACAAATATCCATACCATAAAAGCATGAATAATGTCCTTATTTCTTTTAAAATGGTAGGCTAAACATAGGGCAAGAGAGGGAAGAGAAATTATAAGATAAAACACCCAAAACAAATCCATCAAAGCTCCTCATTCAAAGGTGATTTTAAAGGATTTGAGCAAGATAGAAGGGTATTAAGGTAGGAAATTAAAGGAAAAAATATATCAAAGAGACCCTAATCTAAGGGGTGTCATGACAAAACAAGGAGAAAGATGAGAGAAATAAAAGTGTGTTAGGGAAAGTTTTGATATTCAAATATCTCATTTCCCTTTGAAACTCAAAGTGATAAGCTTGTTCATAACCATTGATTATGTAGTTTTTCATGTTTTGGCATTTTGAAATGTTTTAGTATGATGTAGGTGTTGAACTAAGTATTGGCAAATTCTTTTTTTTTTTTTTATCAAAATGTAAGTGTATAAAAGGATCAATAAAATATACATTGCTGGTGAACCATCAAGTTCAGGTACAAGGATAACAAAAAGGGAACAAGCTCCCTTAGAGACCTATACTGTGTATTAAAAATACAGAAACAAACAGTCAATGGTAATGAGAGGAACCAAAATTTACATGGTTCCAACCTAACACAAAGCAAAAGACAAGAGACATCCTGAGAACCACAAAGATTTTACAAGAAAACCGACACATGAAGCAAGATCCCACCAACAGCAAGCCATGTAAGGCCATGCAACACAACAAACAAAATTGAATGCCAGAATAGACAAATGGAGCCAGCCAAATGAGACAAATGCCACTAGAGCAGACAAATAAAGGACCAAGGTCAACGACAGCAACCTGGCAGCTGAATAATCTAGCCACGTGCAAATGCATGCAGATGCTTGTCCTCTTCACAATCAGAGAACAAAGAATAGCCAATCAGAAGCATTCCCACCCATCCAGACTAAAAGAGAAAGCAATTAATGCGTGTTACGTAGACCATATGCATGCGCCATGTAGAAGAACAACAACCATCCCAAAGAGAACTTCAGCTTTCTAGGGATTCAACTGAAATAACCAACCCCTTCCCCTATCAAAAAAATGAAGGACCATAGAAAACCCAAAACTCTTAGCATCAAGCAGCCACAAATAGCCCAACCAGGCATAGGACTCTTCCACCGAAGAAATCACCAAGCAACATTGATGAGGGTATGATCCTTCTCATGAAAATGAAGAATCATGTAGAATATGATTTGGAACTTCCGAAAGAGTAGGGCAGGTGAAGTACTCTTATCATAAAAAATTCTTTTATTTCTTTCCTCCCAGATCAGGTAGACTAAGATACAGAGAGAAGCTCTTCACATTCTAGCCACCAAGGTCTTCCTTTTACAGGGTAAACCTCGCATTGCACTAGTGAAGGTAGACATACGCCTGCTTAATTTTAGCCAAGATTTCACCTGGCTCCACAGAGAAATTGTCCAAGTACAGCCAAAGAATAAATGTGCATGACTTTCCTCTGCCTGCCTGCAGAACATGCATAATGTGTCAATACGAATGAACTTCAGGCGGTCTTTAGTGCGAAGCTTCTCAAGCATGGCTAGCCATAAGGTGAAGTTATGTCTGGGAAGGGCCCATTGCTCCCAAACTATCTTCTCCCAGTTGACTGCTGGACTTTGAGGTCTAAGAAAGGTATAAGCATTAGAAGTGAACCCACCTCTTTTCTGCTCCCAACCTGCCATTAGATCAATAACTTGTTGGTGTCCCCCGTATATCTCAACAAGTTGATTTTTGAGAAGTATGATTGATTTCCATAACGACGATGAGGTCCTTTGAGCATGAGCATTCCAAATGGAGTTGTGTTTAAATAGAAGTGATGGATCCATCTAATCCAAATGGAATCTTGCTTCAGATGAATGTTCCAGAGGTGTTTGGCAATAAAACAGTTGTTACTCACTTGGATATCAAGCAAGCCCAAACCTCTCTCATGCTTCGGAAGACAAACAGTTTTCCAAGCCACAAGAGCACCTAAACTGAATTCATGTCCCCTCGGCATAGCAGAATGATATCATCAGTAAAGCAAAGGTGGGAGAGACCAAACACCTTGTATTTTGGGTGGAATCAAAAAGAAGGATTCTGAGATGCTAGGCTCAGCATCCTAAATACGTATTCCATGCAAATAATGAATAGATATGGCGATAGCGGATCCCCTTGCCTCACACCACACCTACTTGGAAAAAAACCAAATAGCTCTCCATTAACAGCAACTGAGTATGAAGCTGTTTCAACACAAGTCATAACAAGGTGAACAAATTTGTTAGGGAAGCCAAGAAGGAGAAGCAGATGCCGCATGAAAGTCCATTGAACGAAGTCAAAGGCTTTTCTAAAATCAATTTTAATAAAGCATCTAGGGGAGGTTCTTTTCCGTTCATAGTGCTTGAGCAGCTCCTGCAAAATATTGATGTTGTCAGCCATACAATGACCTCCCAGGAAGGCATTTTGCATGGGGCTGATGATGCCATCAAGGACTCGCCCCATTCTGTCAGCAAGAATTTTTGAGATGATCTTGTACACTACATTACAGCAATAAATGGGCCTGAAGTCGCTAGCATTGGAAACATGAGGAAACTTCGGTACTAAAGCTATGATAGAATGATTGATTTACTTAAGAAGCTGGCCAGATTGAAAGAAGTCTCTCACCGCAGCACAAAGATCCTGACCAACCATATCCCAAGATTTCTTGAAGAAAAAAGCAGATTAACCATCAGGGCCCGGGGATTTTGTGTCACCAATACTGAAGAGGGCATTTTTAATATCATCATAAGAGACATCAGTTAGTAAAGAAGCATGCAGGGAAGAATCAACACGGGGACCACAACCAACAACAGACTCATCCAAAGGGGATGTAGCTCGCGAAGTACCCAAAAGCTGCTTAAAGAAGCTAACAAAAACATCTCCTACCTCACTTGCTAAAGTTGTGAGGGAACCATCACTACGATGGATAGCCGGAATGAAGTTCTTCTTGTGTTTTTGGTTCATCAAGGCATGGAAAAAACTAGTCCCTCTATCACTATCCTTGAAGAAATTACATTTCAATTTCTGGCTATAGAACATTTTCTCCAATGATTTAAGATTGACAAGCTCCAGGCGAAGCTTGTGATCCTGAGCCAACAATTGTACATTGTCCCTATTGTCTTAAAGCAAGGATTGGTGCTTCTCTAGGTTAGATTCAGCTCCGCGGACTCTCTCCGAGATGTGGCCAAAATGGAGCTTGTTGAGCTACTTCAAGGGACCTTCGAGGAGTTTAAGTCGCTTGCATAATACATATATTGGGGAGCCATAAACCTCAACATGCCAATACTCTAAGAGGAGAGAGTTATAATCTTGATGCTTAACCCACATGTTGAAAAACTTGAAGCTAGCACTCCTTGGTTAATATTGGGGGCCAATACAGATCGATATGGCGGAATGATCAGAAAAGGCACCCAGGGTGCTGAAGTGGATATGGACAAATCTTTGAAGACTCAGCTAGTGAGGATTCGCCAAGACCCTGTCAATCTTGCTCCATATCTTCCCATTTGTCCAGGTGAAATGGCTTCCTGTGAAGTTGAGGTCAGAAAGACCTAACACAGAACAACAGGTTCTGAAATCAGCAACTTCATACGAGGATACAGGTTTGCCATTATGTTTATCTTCTTGAGATAAGAGAGAGTTAAAGTTGCCCAGGATAAGCCAGGGAGAGTTTGAGTTCCATTTCTGCAAGTCTTCCCAAAGAGCTCTGTGAGCAATAATAGTGTTATAGCCATAAACAAAAGTTGCAGTAAAAGAACAGTGATTCAGCAGGCTACTGATGATGACGTGAAGACCCTGGGCAGTAAGATCAATAAGCTCCACCTTAATAGTGGAAGGGTTCCAAAAAACCAAAATGCGTGCAGTGTCGGTTGCTGCAACATTAGACAAAAACCTCCAATTCCTGAGCCGGAGCTTGTGCATGAAAGACACAGCAGAAGAAGTCAGCTTTGTTTTAACAAGACCACAAACATCTAATTTATTCTTCTTCATGAGGCTAACTACCTCATATTGTTTGAGAGGACTGTTGAGCCCTCTCACATTCCAGCAGTAGATCTTCATGAGTGAGGGGGTGTGGGAAGCAACCCCTCGCCCCTGCCAGATACACCATCCTGGCGCTGCTGAGTCCTTCTTCATGAGGGCATACCATTTGAACATGATACAGGATGGCCTGAAGCACCTGAAACAACCATATATTTGCACTTATCTGTCCCAAAGCCAGCTAAGGCAGAAGCTGATGTTGATGTGATGGGGGGAACGAATCTTGTAGGTGAGAGCTGACGCTCCCTGTGAGGCATATGAGAAGTTCCTTGAGCTGGGCAAGGCTCAACATGGGGGGACACAGTAGAAGGTCTTGGGGGTGAAGGCTTGCGCTTTACTTTTCTGCCTTGAACAATTTCCCAGCCTCCAGTGTTAGGAGCACCAGCTCCATTCGTAGATACAAGCTCAGCTGCAACCTGCTTTGTGTTAGGAACACAATCAGCAGGCAGATTTGCCTCTGAGCGATCAACAACAGGGTTGTCTACTTGGGGTCCCAACCGGTGGAAAATAGAATCCTTGTTCTTGGGAGCAGGAGCAAGGTTAGGAGTCTGCTGGTTGCTTGGAATAATAGGAGGCAAGGATTTGGTGCATGTTGAAGTAATGTGACCAAGGGTTCTGCAATGCTTGCAGAAGCGTGGGAGGGTTTCATATACAACTTGTTGATGGAGCAAGCTTTCATTGGGCAGAGTAACTTTAATAGAGTAAGGCAAGTCAGATAACAAGTTGACTTCCACCAACTCCCTGGTATAAAAGAGAGTCTTGACATAGAAGAGGTAAGCATGTCACTTTGAACGGGCTTACCAAGTACACTGGCGATCTTAGACAGACATTTGAGAGACCAGCACTTGAGTGGGAGATTGGGAAATTTAACCCAAATTGGAACAACATGCATTTCCGAGGGAGAGAAATCAAAATATTCTGGCATTGCCCTGAGGATGAGAGGCCGGCCATAGACTAGATAAGGCCCCCAGATAAGACATTTAATTTGTCTGCATCATTGGTGAATTTGAAAATCAACCAACCAGAGGCATGAATTGTTAAGAAGGCCTCGCAGTGCCAGGTGTTAACAAATACAAAACATGTTAGTATCAAACATTAAAGTTCATGTTGAGTTTACACTATACTTATTCTTACTCCATTAGTGTAACCTTTTCACCTTGACATAATAAACTTAACTTGACATAATAAACTTAACTAAACATAATGAAAGAGAGAAACATAAATAAACAAGATGAGAACATGATTATATAAGTATAGTAAAGGAAATGAAAGGCATAAACAAGAGATTAATGAAAGCAAAACTTAAGCATTACAAAAATATAAAGAGAGAGCAAGAACATGATCTTGATCTAGAAACCAAGATGCTTAAATGCATGGCAAATGCCTCCTTTTATAGGACAAAATTCAGAACTATTGATTTGATGGCTAATTGTTGAGTGGGTGGCCACATCTTGACTTGTTAACAATCCTTATCTTCTTGTATATAGAAAACATCATTGCTAACATCAGAATTTGAGCAGATAGTCTTCATGACAGTTCTGAGAAATTGTCTTAGCTTTCCAACAAAACAAGAATCGGTGCATTTGGACTTCTATAACTCGAGATATGGGCTGAACATTAAATAATGTATGGGCTGCAGGACAGATTTTGACTTCTCTGTTGTTGCTACAATTTGAACTTGAAAACGGTTCTTTTGAATCTTGTAATCTTCATGAAAGTTTTAGGCCTATATCTCAGCTTTCCATACATATAAACCAGGCCTAAATCCAAGTTCTACAACTCCAGTTATGATCCAATAACCGAATGGTGTTCCAGTTTGGATTGAACCAGCATATCTTTTCTAAGCTTAGCCCTCTCTGTCTTCTCAATTTCAGTAGTTAAACTCATCAATCAATCCTTTGATTTATGTGATAGGCCTGCATTTAACATGGATATTTACCATGAATTAAAGGTATCTTATATTATTAGATATGTCATTATAAAACATGCTCTAGTTAAGGAGATATTGATACATCAAGTGCAAAATGATGATATAAAACCTTGATAACAATGCACTTTTAATTACTAATCACACCCCTAACCAGCTTATTACTAGTTCCTAGTAATCAAAGCGTTAAAATAGAAAAACAATTTACAAGTTCCACAAAGCAAGGCATTCATCATTCAACTTTCATTAATCTATCCAAATTAACAAACTCTCATTAAATTTATATATATGCTTCATACTATTGAAACAAGATATTAATAAACCTTCTTTTTATGTGATCAATGAATGAAAACATAGATGATGGGGCTTTTATTGGAAGAAAACAATATTCTGTTCTAATGTTTTTCTATGGTTAACTTCCTAGGGTTGAGATTATTATATTTTTTTTAATATATATATATATATATAACTTAAAACACAATGTATCTTTAACCCATGTAACGAGCTTTCGGCTAATGACTCCCAGACCAGTTGGTCTTAGGGCATTAGGTGTTGAGACACCCCTACGAGCTTAGTAACTCAGGTTGCAGATATTGATACGTAGATAGTACAATGTTTGATTCCCTTAAGCTTTTCTCTTTAACCCATATAACAAGCACTAGGCCAATAGCTCCCAAGTCAGTTGACTTTAGGTTATTAGGTGTTAAAACACCTCTTCGGGCTTAATTGCTTAGGTTAGGGAGGCTCCGAAACCAAACTTATCTACATTTTTATTATCATCAATATCATCAATTTGTTTTTTTTCTTTTGAAATTATACATTATCTTTTTCCCTTAGTTGTTACCTTTAACAAAAGAACATAAATAATGTAATAATCCAATGTGCAACCCATAATCATATGTTAAAGTGTGTGTGTGAAAATGAAGGTTTAAGAATACTTGTTAAATGAGTATCTAAGCAGAATCAAGTGATAACAATGCGAGAGTTTGTAAACCTGAATATTTCAAGAAGTATTCCGATAGACCTTGTTGATAATATTTACGAAGATGCGTCTCAAATGTCACTAAAGTTCCTCATTTACTCTGTCATCCTAGTAACAACAGTTTTGCAAATGGTTTTAATAATAGAAAACACAGTTAGTTAATTTTTTTTAATATCAACTACTACCCTCTTCTCCCAACCAAAACAAAACATTGTCCTTAATGTTCTAAGGTAGAAAGATAGTATAGAAGACATCACCTGAAACAACGACTACTAACAAACCTGAAACACACTTAAACAAATATAAGAAACAACAAAACACAAATATTATGCTATTAATAAAACCAAAAAACACAAGGTTTCACAAATGAAGGCTCAAATCCAATCTAAGCTTTTTACGGCTTTTCATAGTTGACCAATTTATGCGACTAATGGAGGGATCAATTACAGGGATGAAAGATTGTAGTTGGTCAATCAATTGTTCAGCAGTAGCAGCAGAGATTATGATTTGTCATGCCGAAGATGTTAGA
>Ga0307517_10008374_pt1 | contig 14844 bp, 6 predicted proteins | sample 23_EM_MG_FD_194515 | JGI IMG/M metagenome (GOLD analysis project Ga0307517, IMG submission 194515) | Populus trichocarpa ectomycorrhiza microbial communities from riparian zone in the Pacific Northwest, United States - 23_EM | ecosystem: Host-associated > Plants > Roots > Unclassified | place... | reverse complement strand
CTGAGTTAATGATTATGTAAGCTTTCAGTGACCATCATATTATTATTAGCCATTTTAATTTGACATGACATGACTCATATGTTATTCATGGTATCAAAAATAATAAAGCATTAAAAAATTAAAATTAGATTAAGAGAGTCCCCTTGTTTCAATTTATGAGAAATGACTTTTAACTTTAAATCATAATAAAAAGGTTAATTTTTATAAATAACTTATAATACAGAAGCCTTAAGTTAAAAATATGTCTGATAAAAGTTATTGAAAATAACTTTTTTGAAGAACATATATAGTGTAACTTGGAATTCAAAAATTAAAATATTTAATATTTGATTGAATAAAAAATTAGACATGGTTTTTAATAAATTTTTAAATTAAATCGAAAGTTATTTCTAATCAAATATATTTATGAATTTTCTATGAGTCTAAAAAAAAAACTTTAATGAATTTACAAAAATGATACCAAACAAAACCTAAATAGTTTTGGAAGCAATTTCAATATTAAAATCAATTTAATCTAATCATAAATTAATCCCAATTTAATTTTGTCTAGTTTGGCAGTGAACAATATTTGATATTTCTATTTCAAGGCTTCAGTTGGATTTCTAAACATTTTACCTTTCAATTGGCTCTCCACTGTATATGACTAACTGATCAACTATATAATCCAACAAAGCCAAAAGCCTGCCTTATCCAAACGGATTCTAATGCAATTGGAGTGCTTTTCCTCTATCGCACTTGCAAAACTTGTTTGGATATATATGCGAAGGACTATAAAGAGCTGATATCAAAGTGTGGCCTATTTTGTTTTTTTGTAAAGCAGAAAAATTCATGCTTACTTTTCATTGAAAGAGAAAGAAGAGTGAGTTTTTTGGTTACATTTACAAAACCCATCAACATTTATTGATATAAATATTTTGCTTTACAATATCTATTGATTAGTTTTGTGAGTCGGGTATGTTTCTCAAACTATATATTAGATTGAGTTGAAATTTTAGATAAAACTAGATACTAGACACACAAGACTATATTATAGTAAATTTTCAGGTCAATTGAAGTTTAGAAACATATTATTTAAATTGATCGAAGTTTCTGTTACTGTTTTGGTATATTTGTAGATAAAATATTCTTCTTTGTTATTTTTAGCCCAATCAGTTCAGACTTATAATGATTTATAATTTTAAGCAGCAAATAGAGATTAAATGAGGCTTATTTAAGCTCTAAACTTGTGCATAATCTTGGGCTATAAGGTTCCTAATATAGCTTGGATTCATTGAAGAATTAGAGTATAATTTGAAAAGACTCCAAGTCCCACATGAACTTGATATGGCGGCATCTAAAGAGATTATTCTTTTGGGCTTTTTTAATTTTATTTTACAGGTATTCCTAGCACATCAAGGAGACTAAGAGGAAGAAACATAAAGAAGAAAATTCTAGCTATCAAAACAAAGTTTCATAGTTGAATTCTTATACTAAAAGTTTCGGCCAAAACACCACTTAAGAGAGCTTGGAGATTTAGGCCATATAGAGTTCTAGCTTGAAGACTTTGTTTTTATTATCCTATTTTATTTCTTTGATGTTGAACAATTATTTTTAATTTGGATTTGTTCTTGCCTATTAGATATTGTTTAGAAATTTATTTTATTATTGGATTTATGTGAGTTGATTATTAGCTTGGACCCATTGACTTGCAACCCAAAAGGGGTCTACTAGAGTTATTTTAGAGGAAACTATATAATATTTTTTGAGCTGTAAATTTCGGTAGCTTGATGATACTAAATGTGAGTTTCTTTCTTTTGATTATTTGTTGTAAAACATCTTTTTTCGCAGGGACAAGGATATCGAAGATTACTTGATTTCGTGATATTATTTGTAAATTTATTCTAATATCATTGGTTTTTAAATATAAAATTACCTCTAGATTAGGATTCTATCAAATATAGTTTTTAGTTTTCCGAGTTGTATTTTAATTTTATTGAGAGTTATTTTACCATATAATCAAGAGATATGAATCACCTCTATTTGACAAGTTTGCTTTTACTAGGTTGCCTTTTCTTTTCTTCCTTTTCAAAACCTGCACATTATATATACCATATATATCTGAAGCTATATTCATAAATGTATGCAACAATATGGTACTATTAAATATAGTATTTAGAGAGGTTAGTATTCATCTTTTTTGAACAATTAAAATATCTGAATTTTTAATTTCATTTAATATTATATTTACCTTTTTATTAATTTTCTGAATTTTTAGCATGCAACGCTAATTTTAAAATTATTTTTAAATATGTTCTAATAAATCAATAAATAATCTGATGATTTGTTTTTTCGACTGGACATTTAATTACTAAATGCTTTTTTTAAACTCTTCGTCCATCATGATAAAGTCGTTGTTATTATACATAATCATCATAAAGAGAATAATACTGAAAATCACAACTTATCGATGCCCATTATGTAACACAATCGTAATTCACCAGCATTTTCCAACAAATAATTACGAGATTGCATGATGAAAAAAAAAAAAAAAACTTTTAGTATATAATATAAAAAATTGAAGATTTGAAAATCACATTGATCACGTTTCTAGTATTATGTTTATATTGTTATTAAACGAAATCAGAGTGCAAGTACTAAAGAAATTGGATAACTTTCTAAAAAAAAAAATGAATTTTTTTTATTTTAAATTAATATATTTTTGATGTTTTTAAATTATTTTAATATAATAATATTAAAAATAATTTTTAAAAATTAAAAAAATATTATTTTAATATATTTTAAAATAAAAAACAACTCAATCACCATTCCAAATATTCTTCATCACCACCCTAGCTCGGTAATAAAAAATATACTCGTTCGGACTCGGCTCCCCAAATCCTGGGCTATATTGAGTTGGAAGTCGATCAAAGAAATGGAAGAGAGCCCTCAAAATTTCCAAAATATCCATTTTATCACTTGTTAGATTTAGTAGTTCAAATTTACCCCCTTTCCTTTGACATTTCCCCCCATATTTCTTGGAAAAGTTTTCTTTGCCCCTCTTATTTAAATCCTAGTTTCCTCCCTGACTGCATGCATGCATATAGAAACCAACTAGTTAGCCAAAGAGGAAATCTATATGCCCGCGCGCTTGCACAGGAATAAGATTCACTACGAAGAAAAACTAGGTTCAATATTCTCTACAGCTCATTTAACAAGAGGTGAGCCCAGAGCTTCATTTTGGCAGAAGCTGAAAGCCATTTTCACCATTAGCAGAAGACACTAGTTAATCTTTTCTGCAGCAAAGGAACAACAGAGCTGGATATATAGTGTTAACGTTCTACAAATTAAGAAGTAAAGGATGCAATAGAACATAACGACTAGAGTTTTAAATTCCCTCGGACTTCGAATAGTTCAGACCAGCCTGCTAGGACAAGATTATTTAGAAGCAGGCTGTGCCATATATATAACAACATCTGCGAAGAGAGAACCTAGCTAATAGTAGCGAAGTAGAGGCTAGACCTCCAACATTTGCCTTTTTCTCAAACTTCATATCCATTTGTCCTATTGTGTGATCCTGCAAAGATCAACAAAAGCAAAATGTTACTTGCAATTACCAATGCTTTCAGTAACCAAATATGCCTCTTTCAATCCAACACACACACACACACACACACACACACACACACACACACATCCACACAGGATTTTCCATGATGAAATAATACTAGTATTCCACTACCAGATTCTGTATCATAACTGTAAAGTCATTAATTCAGAAGCACAAATCTTTTCATGAAACCGCCTGAACCCAGCATTTATGTTATAGTTATTCTGGTAATTTTAAACTACATTCTCTAGCCACTAAACAATCTGCAATATCGAGGTCATCACAGTCCTCCCACTCAACCACTCCTACTGCCAATTTAGGTCAGATATCTACTGCCAGTACCACTTATCCATGGATAAAATCTTTACCTGGTTGAATTTAATAAATTTCCCTGCATTGAGGAGAATGTCACAGACGTCAGAACATACAGCTTTGGCACACAGAACCAAAAGCAAATAAAGGAGAGAATACACAAAAGAATTCACCGTTAACAAAAAAACCAAAGCAAAGAGTAATAACTAATTAAGAGTTTTGTTTTTTTTTTAGAAGTTTAAAAAATATGGATAAAATAACATAGTACAAAAATATTTAGAAAAATAGTACAATTTAGAGAGTAGCAAATGACATCTGCGACTCGTGAGTCGTAAGTGTCATATGTGACTCTTTACAAAATTAAAAATAGACTAACACAATTTATAATAAAGAGAGAAGAGAGAGATAAATAAGGAAATAAAAAAAAGAAAAAACCTTGAAAACATACTGAAATTCCGATAACAACACCACTGCTATCGTTAAAAAGATATCAACGAGATGAATCCAATGACACCAAGGAAGGTCATAAATGGTGACCAGAGTGGGCCACACGAGCCGTCTAAATATGTCGGGGCTCATCTGCCTTCAGATGGTTCGTGTGGCACACTTTGATCACCATTGATGACCTTTCTTTATGTCGTTGGATTCATCTTGTCGAGATCTTTTCAACGGTGCAAGTGGTATTATTATCAGAGCTTTGGTGTGCCTCTAGGGTCTTTTTCTTTCCTTCCTTCCTTGTTTCTCTCTCTCTCATCTCTCCTCTGTCCTCCTTGTAATTTGTGAAGAGAGAGAAGACATAAAGAGTAAAAAAAAAATATAAAAAGATCCCAAAGGCATACTAAAGCTCCGGTGACAACACCACTGGTACTATTGAACAGATCTCAATGAAACGAATCAAATGACATTAAAGAAGGTAACAAACAATATCTATAGTGTGCCATCCGATCCGTTTGAAGACAAATGAGGCTTGACACATTTGGACGGCTTGTGTGGCCAACTTAGGTCACCCTTTGTGACCGTCCTTGGTGTTGTTGAATTCATTTCATCGATATTTTTTCATTGGTACCGGTGGTGTCATTATTGAAGTTTTGATATGTCTTCAAAGACTTTTTTTCTTTTTTTTTCCTTGTTTTTCTCTCTCTCTTATCTCATTTCTCTTTATTGTAAATTGTGTCAACCTATTTTTAACTTTGAAGAGAGTCGTAGATGTCATGTGCAACTCTCTAAACTGTGCTACTTTTTAAATATTTTTTTTATTGTGTTATTGTTTTTAAGTGCTAAAGTACAAAAAAAACTCTAATGCCTCAAGATTTAAATTGTAGTTAAAGTTGTGTTAGGTATATAGTTTTAAATATAGAGTGAGATGTTGAAATATTAAGGTTTAAGAATGAAGTTTTAAAGGTGTAAAAAGTCTTATAGAGTGAATTGTTAATGATGTTCAGTAGTAATTGAAAAAATCATAAGTTATAATGAAATCCATACTTATTAAATTATGTTTATAAATGGATCTACAACTTAAAATTTAAACTACGATAATAAATGATGAAATATTTGACTTAAATTAAATAAATAAAAGATGAAAAAAATAATAAAAATAGGACCTTACTTTTTTTTTATTGGAGGGTAAGTTTTACTATTTATGCTTGGAGGGTGGAGTTAAATGTTAATCTCAATTTTTTATCCTCTCAACCATCATGCACCAAACAAATGCTAAATTTTCACCCTCTCTTCTCGTACAAAAAAAGAAACATCCTAATAAAACCTAAAATAAAAATAAGCATTGCAAATAAACTCCGAATAAGCTTCGATCTAATTGTAAGCCTAGCATGTTAGGCATGCCAACTTAAGCGAATAATATAGTATTATCTTTGATGAGTAACGAACATCATTTTATTGACCTTATTTATATATCATATAAACTATAATATAAGGTGTAAGGGAGAGGTATCGAGGGAGGGAGTTGTGGTCTAAGGTTAAAGGGCTTTCAAATATATAGCTCATATTTACTATATAAAATCAAGTAAACAATTAATCATAATATACAGGAATATGCAGCAATCAACCAAGTTTAACAAAATAATAATAGGTTGGGAAAGAAAAGCTTTACATTTATATGACCGTTGACCAAAAGATATTTGTTGAAAATGATAGGATGTTTGTATGAGGGAAGGATTTTTAATTTGAACCAAACAATCTTAATAAGAAATACGATGTCAACTGTAAATTCTTCTAACAATTATTAGCAAAAAACAATTGGATTAAGTTGTATATATTTTGAATATTTGTAATTATGGAGAATTATTCTCGTTTCCATAACTATAGGAAATAGTATTATTATAAGATATTGTAATATTTAATTTATTCATAAACAATATCTTTTGTATAAAGAGCCTTTAATGAAAAAAGAACAAATATAAGGAAACGTTATTGAATACAAGTTACACTTATTTAAGATCCTAGTTTGACATGATATTAAAGCGTAATTCAACTCTAAAGAACATGTTCAAATGAGTTTAATCTCGAATTGAAAAACTATTTTTTCAAATCCAAACCTTTTCACAAATTTATTGCTTACTCAAATCTTTTAATTTCCTAACTGGTATCTAGCAACAACATATCTAGTAGAAGTAGTAGCAATTGCATTAACATTAACACTGATCCAACAATGAAATCTACCAATTTAGTAGCAACATTAGAAACCACTAAACCAACAATAGCAACAGAAACCAACGATCCAGAAACAACACATAACCAATAATCCAATAGATAAAAGATCTTATATCAGTGAGTTATAACTGATCCACCATAAGCACCAATTCAGACTTTGTGTTTTAATAAAAGGATAATCATCACAAAACTAAAGTAGTTTCCCAGCGGCAACAAATCACTTAACTTGTAGTAGTTTTTTAGCCGTAGCATGCCATCCATAATTATTATACAAATCAAATTCAGGCAAACATTTCCCCTTTCTTAATTGGTGAGACAATTCTAAATGAGAATTACTATCGACATCCAACATTAAATTATATATTGGTGCCCAAACGTACTCCTAGCACTCGAAAATCCTTCAAGAACAAGCCATGAAGAATGATAGGGTCAAAAGTTGGTTTACTGACTCTATGTTCTCCTAGTTAGCAAGTTGATATATTGATCTTCCTACTACCAAGGATGTATAGGATGCAATCTTAACTACATACTATGACAATTCAGATCAAATCATAATTTTTGAAGTAAACTATAAAAGCTTATTGGCAAGTCAGAATGGACATTCTCTCTCAACCTAATACAATGAATTCGTCACTATATTTTTTAAAACTCACCATAACACTCTATCAAATGTAGGCACGAATACTTGTTGTTATTGTTCAACTTTGGCTTCATATGTTTCTTAGTGTACTGGACCTTGTTTCTAAACAAGTGCTTAATAAAATTCTATGCAAAGACCAATTTGTTACCTTAAAGGAGAGTTATGCATATGTCTAGAAATTAAGAGAAAAGTTATTGGAAACACTTTTGTATTTTTTAGATTGCAATTATGGTTGCCGATCATCAATGAAGACCATATTCAATTTTCTTTAAACCTCTTTAAGAGAATTGATATAAACAATTGAAATATTCCTACTAAGGTGAGAGAAATCATTCAAAGTAGTAATGTTATGAAATTATATGATATCTTGAATGGTGGGACTTTAACAAAAATCCTCGAAAGCAATTGACAAGTAAGGTGGCCATAGCAATTATGGATGCAACACCTTTGATAGGTAGTGCTAATGTAGCCCATCTAGGTATTGTTGGTAAGGAAAATATTTTTTTCTACACATTCTTTTAATAACGCTTAGATAATTGACATCGATGCTTCAGATCATATGACTAATAATTCAATCCTATTATATTCTATCACCATCTCACCATATTCCATTATTTCTATTACCAATGGTAACGTCTCTCTTGTTACTACAAAGGAGTTCACTATTTTATTTGACAAACTTATTTTATATATTATGGATATTTATAAAAAATATCTCCTAACTTATTCTTTTTTCACATTGCCTCAATTATTTTAAAAATCATACTTTACATCCTCAATCAATTGAATATTTAAAATTCGACAAAATAATTAAATTAACCTCATATGCCAACAAATAAACCCATATCAAACTCCTTAACTTCATAATTCCAAGAAAAAAAGCCCATATCATAAAACCACAAAATTCAAGAAACCCATATCATTAAATGATCTAGTTTTGATCTTCCTTTTTATTGTTGTTCAAATATGCTTTCTCCTATTCTTCTAATTGTTTTTGTTTTTTTCCCTTTAATTTCCGCAATTGGGTTCAATTAACTTTGTGTTGAGATTTTGGATTAATGAGGTTCTTTTTTTAGTGAAGAGAGAAAGAAAAATGATGATGTATGTTGCTTCATGATTGGGATGATGAATGGTGAACAAACCTAGATAAATAAAAAGAGATGGGTAAGTAAATGGAGACATAGACACTTTAAATATTGTTTAAGTTTCAAGCCTTTAACAATTTGTTGGAAAAAACTGAATAACACATGATTAAAAATTGGAATTCATTTTTTTTCTAACATAATCATAGTTTCACTAACGTTAATCACTTTTTCAAGGTTATGGATTAGCCATGGATTTTGAAAAATGCATTTGTACCTGCAATTTGATAGTGTTCTGACTTATTTTTTATTATTCAAAGAGAGAAACATTTAACTTTTTATGCCTAAGATACTATTAGATATGGTGAAAAATGATGGATCATATTGTGGTAGAAAAAGGAGATGGGTAAGGGCTGGAACTATAAGGTAAGAGATGAGGTGATGCAATGGTTGTTGGTTTTGGTTAGATGTTGAATAATATGAAGGATGGATAATGAAAGGTCAGTTTTGGTTAAAGTGTGAAGGAGAATAATGGTTACGGTTTGTTCTTTTTTCTTTTTTTTTTTAATTTTATTGAAAAATTATAATATTTAATATAAGGGTTAATTAGTTATTAATTGAAATATAATGGTAATCTTGTAAATAATCTAATATTTCTTGTTGACTTTTTCTTAGTGGACTAGAATGAGGATGTAAAGTGTAATTTTTGAAATAGAAGAAGTAAAATAAAAAAATGAGTAAACTATAAGAAGTTTTTTGTAATTATCCCTATATATTATTCTTGTTGTTCCATCCTTTTCTTAAAAATTTCTATCGATAAGTCAAATTACCCCAACCTTAGTTGTTTTGTTTTTGCCTATATTTTGTGTTTTTCAAAACATTTTAATCAGACAAACTCTTGGCTATGGTGTTAGAGGATGCAAGTTATATTAGTTTGACTTAATCAATAATTGATTACAAAAGTTGAGATAGACAAATCCTTTTAGAGGGGTAGACGATGAAAAATAATTGGTGTGGTCATGACATCATTGTTTAGGTCATTTATCTTGTAGTTATCATTGAAAACTAAAACCTCATCGATTCATAGATATTATCAAGTCAACTTTTTATTATGATGTTTATGAATTGGCTAAGAGACATTATATCTCTTACTCATATAGTTTTAACAAAAGTTCAAAACTATTCATGATTATTTATTTAGATGTTTAGGAACTAAGAAAAATTCTTTATTTTCTGGCACTTGTTATTTTGTAAATTTTATTGATAATTGTATGAGGATGACATGGGCTACTCTTCTTAAAAAAAAAAGTGATGTATGTGCAATATTCCAAGAATTATTGGAACGGTGATGACTAAGTACTAGACACCCATCCTAGTTTTTCCAATTCGATAATGGAGGGGGTTTCATTAACTCTTCACTAACTCAACTTTTTTGTAGTAATAGGCTTCGCCACCTAGCCTCTTACTTAAACACTCCACAACAAAATGGTTCGGTAGAACAAAAGAATCGATAATTAATGCAAGTGGTTCATGCCTCTCTCTTTAGTATGAATATTCCTCAATCATATTCGAGAAAGAATGCATAATTTACTATTTATCTTATAAATTGAAAACCATCAACTGTTATTGATGTTCAAACTTTATAGAAGAAATTATAGACCTTTCTTTTTGCTCTTACTTTTTCTAATCTAGAATCATGAGTTTTTTAAAATTATGTATGTTTATATTCCTAAGCATCAACAAATAAAACTAGACTTGTGTGCCTATAAATATATCTACGTAGGCTATGCATGATTTCATAAAAGGTAGTGGTGCTTGATCCTAAGATGAATATATTGCATATCTCATTAGACTTCCCTTTTCATCAACCAGAACCCTATTATTCAAGGGGAGTTTCTAAGTTTTTTCTTAAGAGGTAGAATTTTGTGAAGAAAATACCTAGAATGATGGAGAAGAGTTTAAAAGATTGGAGTCAATCAAAGAACAATTAAATTCGTATACAATTCTCTATCATGAGAGTTCTTTAAATCAAAATGAAAATAATAATTTTGACCACTCAAACAATACTCAGAATTGATTGTTGAAAGATTTATAAGTGACTGATTTCTTTATGCCCCTTTTACATCAAGGATCGAAGAACTTGTGTAGGGTGTTTTTTTCCTTCAAGAAACCTCTAACACTTTTATTGATGAATCATATAACTCTAAATAAAATATTGAGTTTAAATATCAATATAGATCAACTAGATACATCCCTATAAAATAGTATGAACCTAATTCCAAAGTCAAAACCAAATATCCTATCATGAATCACATGTATACCCATCAATTATCTAAGTCTTGTGCATTTAATTGAGATCAATTATTTTTTATATCCACTCTTAGCAATATATAGGATGCATTAGTTGACCAAAAGTAGACTAAGAAATCAAACATTTATTTTTAGAAACTAAATGAATTGATTAAAAATTAAATTTTCATTGAAAAACACAAAAATATCATAAGAAACATAAGTAAGAAAGAAAAAATATAAAAACATATTACATACTTTTTTTAGTAAAGAAAACTACTAAATACTTTAATTAATATCCATACTAGCTGAGTTCAAATATATTTAAAATAAAAAATTAAGATTGGATAATTTAAAAACATTTAAAATTTTAACTATACAATTAAATATTAGTTAATCACTATGCATAAAACATAAGCAATTGAAGCTCGTTAATTTGAAATTATTAATGGTTATTTTCATTTTTTAAATAAAATAAACAATCTTTCATATCAAAAACATCTCTTTCTATATCTTTTGAAGTGGAAGCTAATATATCTTTAAATTTATTTATTTTTAATGAAAATCATCTTATACTCTAAGAATTTAACTAGTTGATTATTAAAATCCTAATAAAAAACTTTTTTAGTGCTTTCCTTTAGAGAAAAGCAATAAAAGCTACGAAAGCAGGAGGCCAAACAGAAGCTATATCTTTCAAAAAATTTCAAAAGAAAAATAAAACTGTATCTCATTTGTTTCTCCAGTTCAAGTAGCAAACAATTTTATTAGAAAGTAAAATAAAATCAATAATAAGGCCTTATCAATCAACTTAAGTATTAGAATTGAGTTTTTTTTTTTTTTGAAATTGAATTGAGTATTTCTTTGGTATTTTGTCAAAGTATTAGGATTGAGTTCAAAATCTTCCAACCCCTTTTCTCTTCTAATTAAATTATAATAAAACAAAAAAAATAAAATTCTTTCAACCTAAAAATTTACATCCATGACTTCTTTCACACATCTCTATAGATAGAAATATATATCCAACTCTCAGAATTCATTTTATCAAATAAGGTTTCTTGATAATACATTTTATTTTTTAGCAGGTGGGAATGAAAATGAAATTCCACGCGTTTTCTACTTCATTATTTTCATCAAATATGATCATTTTGTTCCATGTCTGTCTGAATTAGAGTTTGAAGAAAACATTAACAAAACAATTGTTCAATCGATATTGCTTTACAAGGTTAAGTTCTGTCATAAAAAATAAAATGATGGGAATGCCAATTTGAAAGTTTCATATTTTTTAATTTTTTTTGGCTAATGGAACATATTGAAAGGAAATGAAAATTAAAAATGAGTGTATTTTCATTTTCTGGGAGGAGATGAAGATAAAAATGATGAATAAGAATGAGACTCATTAATTTCTCAAAAATTAAAACTAAGATAATAGCTTTTAAATTAATTAAATTTTTGGTATCTGAACTTCTTAGTTTACTCTATTTTAAAAGTATCTATAACTTTTTTCAATTATTATTTAAGTGTTTATACTTGCACTTCATTTCTTTATAAAAAAAAATTAAAGGGTAAGGAAAACACCCTGTATACAAAGACTCAATTTACTATTCATTACAATAGTAAAATTATGATTTTTTGCTTTATGAACACTATTTATAGTTGTTCTGCAGTTGTTTTTGTATGTTTACATAGCGATTAATCATTAAAAGACTGTCAAGATATATAATTGTAAAAAAACCTAATTTTCCTAAAATACAAAAAATTATAGCACAAATGAAGAGTGGCATAATTGTCTTTTCATTTTTTTCATGTATAATAAATTGACAAGTATACCCCTAGACTGAAAAAAATAAAATCATAGGTTCAAGGGCTTTTTTCTTTTCCCTCAGTTTTTTTTAAAAATATTTGTTTACTATCGTTACTAGTTTTTTTTATAGTCTGATTAAAATGAAATCAACTTATTAAACATAATTGAGGCTATAATTCAAGTTATTTTTTTTTTATTTCTTATAAACACGCTTGCATTACCTAGACATTATTTTTACAAAAAAAATACAAACCCACAACATAACACGGGTAAATATCTAGTTTCATCCAAAGAACGATGGTCGTTAAGTTTACATGTAACATGCCAGCATACTCTTCAAGGATATATTCAACTTTCAATTTATTTTGATTAGAGGGTTTGTATTTTATTTATGTTTTTATTTTCTTTATTTGAATTTTTCTACTTTTTAGAATCTTTAATAGTGTTTTTGTTAGAAGCGATTAGATGATAATATGTTTGTTTTTAGGTTAATGTGGTTGCCATAACTAAGTAAATTAAGAAAAAGTAAAAAGAAAATCTGATTTTGATTTAAAAAGGAAATTAAACCAACCCATCATATAATTGTTTTTTGAGTTTGATTATAATTGAGGTTTTGTTGAATCTAACTGTCATGATTTTACTTTGTTTTATAAACAGGGAGTATTGATGATGGAGTAGAAGGAAAAACAATTAAATAGTGATGATTTGTTTCTTAAACTTGGTATAGATTTTTATATTTTGTTTTTAGTCAATAAGATCAAAGATTTTAAGGAGAATTTATAATTGTTTACAAAAAGTCATCTTTGTTGTATAATGAATTTATATTTAAAATTTCCAATGTCTTACAAACTAATAAATTTCTTTTTTTTTTAATTTTTTTATTAGATGTGGTGTTTTTTTAGGTCTATGGAAAAGTGGAGGGAATTGAATGAATCTAACTTCTCTCTTTTTAGAGAACAATTTGCCTTTAAGTTTTTTTTTTTTTAACTTTTAATTTGACTGAATTTGATATTTGTTGTTTCAATATTTATATATACTCTATAAATATTTTTACTTTATCAAGCATGGTACAAGAAGGACTGGAAGTGGACATTGTAGAAAACATCACCAATTAACTAATGGTTTATATATATAAGCACTAATCAATTAATAAGCTGTTAAAGAATTTCATATAGGATGAAAAAATAAAATAAAAGTACATTCAAATCACAAAATAAAAGTAAAAACACATAATTAGAAATAAATTGAAAATTTCAAGTACACTTATTGAATAGGTCAATATGCCACATCAATTTAACACTAGCCACATAAACATATAATAATGGAAGCACTGATTATAAAATATTTGAAAGTTTGCCTATTCAAATTGTAAAAATAAAAATATTCAAATAAAAGAAGAAGAAGAAAGTTTCATACATGAAGAAACCATTGATTATAAAATATTTGAATGTTTGCATACAATCACAATACCACCATAATTAGCTACAATAATATCGCTACTATAATGATATCTATCAAGAAAAACAATAGAATTTAAAATAATTTTAGAAATTTCTTTAATGGAATAATGAAATTGAAAATGGTTTTTCATTAATTTTATTTTTAAAAAAAAATTATTACATTGAATTAAATGATTTTGAATTACGTACTATTCCAAGCATATATAGAATTAGAATCAAAATCTTGTTCTAATTCCTCAATTTCGAATCTATACATTTTAATTTTTAGTTGATGCGTTTTATTCACTCACTATATCTAAATGGTTCTTTAAGGTGCCAATTTACTACTACACTCTTCGAAATTATTCACAATTATTTACATAGAAAGGATTTACTTCTGCCTTGTGTTCAGCACAATTATTGACGTCTAATCTTAAGTATCCAGTATTTTTTATTTTTATTTTTTGGCTAACTTGCTGGAAAAAGGTACTCTGTTATTATAATTCACTGCATAATTTGGCTTAAAAGGAAATTTCACTACACTTTTGCTTCTTAATTTCTAGTTTTGAGCACTCAATGTTTCAGAGAATCATTTAACTTGAAAACTTTTTAAGCTTGCAATTTGAGTAGACACACACTAGTTTTTGCTGTTAAATTTTAACTAGAAGGGAAGATATAAAAAATATTAAGTACTTAATTTTGAGGGTTTGTTTAGCTCTCCAGCTAATACAGTGGCCAGTGTGTGGGTAGAGCGCTGGGTAGAGACTAGTAAGTAAAAACGAGAAGAAATTTCCATCCTCCCCAATTCTTCCTTAACATCTTTATCTCTCTTCCTCTTTTGTTCATTGTTAACATGCATGCCTAGAATTCCACTAAAACTTTCCAGCAAAAGAGTATAATTCTTTTTTTTTTTCATCCCTTGGTGTTAATTATATCATGATTTCCGAGGCTAGCCTCAACTATATATTATCAATGTTATCAATTGCTTGAAAAAAAAGAAGAAAAAAGAAGCTTTATATACGTAGACT
>Ga0307517_10008373_pt1 | contig 14845 bp, 8 predicted proteins | sample 23_EM_MG_FD_194515 | JGI IMG/M metagenome (GOLD analysis project Ga0307517, IMG submission 194515) | Populus trichocarpa ectomycorrhiza microbial communities from riparian zone in the Pacific Northwest, United States - 23_EM | ecosystem: Host-associated > Plants > Roots > Unclassified | place... | reverse complement strand
TACTGGAGGGTGATGTTGCCGGGGGTGAGTTTCCGCTCCCGGTCCACCAGCACGATCACCGCGTGCACGTCGCGGCGGGCGCTGCGGGTGGTGTTGCTGAGGTGGACGGTGAGGCCGCGGGGCGCGTCCCCTGGGCGGTACGCCGGGCTGCCGCCGTTGCCGGTCAGCTGGGCGTGGACCGGGAAGTCGGCGGCGTGGGCGGCGGGCGTGGCCAGGGCGAAGGCGGTGGCGGCGAGGAGCAGGATGGGGCATCTCATATGACCGGAAGGTGCCATGTGGTGCGGCCGATTCCGGGCGGGACGCGGCGGTGCGGGTGGCGATCGCACCCGTATGCCACGGCTATGACGTGGCGTTGCGGGCGAGGCCCAGCGCGTATTCGGGCCACCAGGTGCCCGCGGCGGGGCCGCCCTTGCAGGGGCCGTCGGAGTCGCCGGGGCGCTTGATCCAGAGGTAGGCGTCGATGAGGGGCGAGGAGGTACGGGTGGTGGGGCGGATGCCGAGGGCGCGGCCGGGCGGGTTGCACCAGGCTTCGTCGTGGCCGCCGGTGAGGGGGCCGCGGCCGTTGCGGCTGGTGTCGATGACGAAGTGCTTGCCGCCGAGGTCGTGGGAGAGCTCCAGCCCGTACGCGGTGTTGGCCTCGGTCGTGTAGAAGTTCGACGTGTTGAGGGCGAAGCCGTCCGCCTCGTCGATGCCGCCCCGCCGCAGCGGCTCGACGAGCTGGCGCGGGTCGCGGACCCAGCCGGCGTTCCCGGCGTCGAGGTAGACCCGGGTACGGGGGAGGGCCTTCAGGGCCCGGACGGCGTACGTGAGCAGCGCGTACCGCTCCTCGTGGAAGCCGGCCGGGGTGCAGCCGTCGACGACGTGGGTGAGCGCGTCGGGCTCCAGGATCACCGCGGACCGGCGGTCGCCGATGCCGGAGGCGACCTGGTCGATCCAGGCGCGGTACGTGTCGCCGTCGGCGGCGCCGCCCTTGGAGTACTGGCCGCAGTCGCGGTGCGGGATGTCGTAGATGACCAGCAGGGCACGGCGCCCGGCGGCGGTGGCCGCTTCCGTGAAGCCGCGGGCCTGGCCGGCCGGGTCGTCGATGCCGATCCATTCGGCGACGGGTTCGGAGGCGATGCGCTCCAGGAGCCTGGCGTCGCCCGCGCGGCCGTCCTTCTTCCATACGTTGACCTGACGGGCGGCGGCCGAGTCCGGGTTGACCCAGAAGGGGGCGCCCGGCATGGGGCCGGAGGCCGACGGGGCCGGTGTCACCTCGCCGTCCGGCTTGCCCGGGCCGGCGCAGGCGCCGAGCAGCGCGGCGAGCAGGCCGAGCGTTGAGACGGCGCAGGCCGCCCTGCGCACCGGGCCGGTGTTGGTGCCGTACATCCACTCCCCCTTGGATGGCGGGACGAGACCGGTCATCTTCAATCCTGACATACCACACCGTCAGAAGGCGGTGCAGATAGGTCTGAACGGGGCATTCAGGCCATCGTCATCGCCCTGCGTGCGGTGCCCGTGACGTGGCGTCAAGTCGCCCTACCGTCGCGCGTTCGGCTGTTCTACGCTGGACACAACCGTCCGACACATCCGACGACGTGGGACGTGGTCCGGTCATGGCCAAGCTCGCGGCCTCCTCGCGGCTCCCCCTGTCCGATCCCCGACGAACAGCGCCAGGGCCTGTCCGGCGGATCTTGGCCGGGTCCGCGACGCCACGGCGACCTCAGCTGCTGGCGCGGCGGGCCCGCAGGAAACCGCCCTGCGGGAGCTCCGGCGCCTTGCGATGCACCACACCAGACGCCGTGGCCTGTCCACCTCAGCGCCGCGCTGGACACGCTTCGCGAGTACGGCACCCACGGCCGTGGGCGGCGCTTCCGCGCCCAACTGCCCGTACCTGTCGAGTTTTCCCAGCCTCCCTCGGCGCCGGACCACTCCCGCAGTCCGCGCGCTCACGGGTGAGGGGCCCGGCCGACGGCCTCCGGGGGGAGCGGATCCGTCGGCTGGGCTGGTTTTTTTGGAGGCTCGGTTCGCCGCCGCTTCGCTCAGCCACTGTCGACAGTCGACGTGTTCGGTCGCTCGTACCTCGCTCCCTGCGCGCGTCTCCCTTTCGACAGCGGCCGCTCCGCTTTGGCTCACTCGCCTACGTCGGCCGTTGATCCAGGGTGACCGTCAGTCCTTCTGTTGCCGAGCGGCGGGCCGCTTCCAGGACGTCGAGGGCGGCTGCGGCTTCCTCGGCCGTGACCGGCGGGGCGGAGCCGTCGCGGAGGGCTCGGGCGATGGCGGGGTAGTACGCCGGGTAGTCGCCCGGGAGGGTGGGGAGCGGGCGGGCGGTGTCCCCGGCGCCGAGGGTGCCCCAGGCGGATTCGGGTTCGGCGCCCCAGCCGGGGCCGGGGCGGTGGCCCTCGCGGAGGGCGGCTTCCTGGGGGTCGAGGCCGTACTTGAGGTAGCCGGCGGTGGAGCCGAGGACGCGGAAGCGGGGGCCGAGGCGGGCGGTGGTGGCGCTCATCCACAGGTGGGAGCGGACGCCGGAGGCGTGCGTGAGGGCGATGAAGGTGTCGTCGTCCACGGCTGCGCCGGGGCGGCGGACATCGGCCTCGGCGTAGACCGTGGCGGCCGGGCCGAAGAGGGTGAGGGCCTGGTCGACGAGGTGGCTGCCGAGGTCGTAGAGCAGGCCGCCGATCTCCTGCGGGTCGCCGGACTCGCGCCAGCCGCCCTTGGGCTGCGGGCGCCAGCGCTCGAAGCGGGACTCGAAGCGCTGTACGGTGCCGAGCTCGCCGTCGGCGACGAGGCGGGCGAGGGTGAGGAAGTCGTTGTCCCAGCGGCGGTTCTGGAAGACGGACAGCAGCAGGCCCCGCTCCTTCGCCAGGGCGGCCAGCGCGCGGGCCTCGGCGGCGGTGCCGGCGATCGGCTTGTCGATCACGACCGGCAGCCCGGCCTTCAGCGCGGCCTCGGCGAGCGGCACGTGGGTGCGGTTGGGGGAGGCCAGCACGATCAGGTCCAGCTCGTCCGCCCGCGCCCACAGCTCGTCCGGCCCGGCCGCCACGCGTACGCCGTCGTGCTCGGCGCGGGCCTGGGCCTGGCGCTCGGGGCTGGAGGTGACGACGGTGTCCAGGGCGAGGCCGTCGGCGGCCGCGATCAGCGGGGCGTGGAAGACCGATCCGGCCAGGCCGTAGCCGACGAGGCCGACGCGGAGTGGGGTGCTGGTTGGAGATGTGACCATGCACCCCACTCAATCACGGCACGTCGATCCAGACCGCCTCGGACGGGGTGCCCTCGTCGTCGGTGACGACCAGCATGTACCAGCCGGACGGGACCAGGGACGGGTCCTTGGGGACGGTGAAGGTGATGGCGCCGTCGGCGCTCTTCCTCATGTCCAGGGCGATGGACCGCTGTTCGACGTCGGTCGCGTGGGTGACCGCGCTGGGGCGCATGAGCCGGGCCGCCCTGATGGTGGCGGCGTGCTCCGTGTGGAAGGTCGCGGCGCCGCCGCGCTCGACCCGGGAGGGGCCGCCGGACAGGGCGGGCTTGGAGTCGCGGTAGAGGTACGGGGGCGTGTAGATCTCGATGCGCTGCTCGAAGAACCCGGCGGTGGTGTCGTCCTTGTCGCCGTAGAGCGGGTTGGAGCCGAAGACGGCGACCCGGCCGTCGGGCAGGAGCAGGGCCTCGGAGTGGTAGTCGCGGCCGACGGCCGGATCGGCGGCCGGGGTGAAGGCGTTGGACACCGGGTCGTAGATCTGGGCCCGCAGGATGTCGCTGGCGCCGCGGCCCCGGTAGTCCCGGGAGCCGCCGGTGGTCAGGACGGTGTCGTCGGGCAGCAGGACGCTGTTGATGTAGCGGGTGGGCTCGGGCAGGTCGGGGCCCGCGGTGTACGCCGGGTGGGCGGCGGTCAGGTCGACGATCGCGGTGCGGCGGGTGGAGGACTTCGACTCGCCGACCCCGCCGCCGCCCAGAACCATGACCTTCTGGTCCTGGGCGGGGGCGAGCAGGACCGAGCCGGCGGTTTCGAGGTCCTTGGCGTCGCTGATGCCGGGCACGGGCCTGAAGGTGTTGGTGCTCAGGTTCCAGATGCCGGGGACGCGGCCCTGGCCGGCGGGGCCGTAGCCGGCGTTGGCGCCGGAGTAGAAGATGTCGCCGCCCCGGGTGAGGAAGAGGGCCGGGTAGGTCGGGAAGTAGCGGGTCGCGGTGTACGTCCACTTCCGCGTCCTCGGGTCGAAGATCTCGTTCTTGCCGGGGACGACCTGGCCGATGTCGTCCAGCCCGGAGACGGCCAGCACGTGGCCGTCGGCGAGGGTGACCAGGGTCGGGTACCAGCGGGCCTCGTTCATCGGGTCGACGGTGATGTACCGCTCGGCGACGGGGTCGAACTCGTAGGCCTCCTTGATCCCCTGGAAGTCCTTCTTGTCCATGCCGAGCTTGGTGGCGAGGCCGTAGAGGTTGTCCCGGTCCTTGCCGGTCAGGCCCTGGATCCCGTACTGGGCGGCGGTGTTGACGATGCCGGGCTCGCCCTTGACCTCCGACTCGACGAAGACCCGGGCCGAGCTGGCGGTGACGGTGACCCTGCCGGTCCTGGCGTCCACCGTCTTCCTCGCGCGCGGGACGTTGACGGGGAAGTCGGCGTGGAACCGCCTCCCGTTCTCGTTGTTGACGAAGACGGTCCCCTGGGGGAAGGCCCTGGGGCGGTCCGGGTCCTCGTTCTTGACGATCATCTCGCCGCCGGCCCGGGTCACATCGCCCTTGAGCTTCTCGTAGCGGGCGGTGCCTCCGGCGACCAGCAGATTGCCGTCGGGGAGCTGGACATGGCCGGCGCAGAACATGTCCTTGGGGGTGTCGATCTCCTTGAAGGTGTTCTTCGCCGGATCCCACAGGACGCTCTGGAAGGTCTTCGCTTTGAAGTTCTTCTCGTCGTTGCCCGAGCCCGCGATGAGCAGCACCTTGCCGGTGTGCAGCAGGGCGGCGTGGATGGAGTTGATCCGGAACCGCTCGGGGACGTCCAATAAGTCCCAGTGGCCGTACGCGGCCTTGTACTCCGGCTGGTTGATCTTGTAGTCGTGGTACTTCGCCTGGGTGTAGCTGAAGACCGCGGGGGCGTTCATCCCGGCGAGCAAGGACACGGCGGCTCCGCCGACGACCAGTTTGCGCAGTCGCCGGCTGGGTCGGTAGGTCATCTACGGCTTGCCCCCTCGGGCTCGCGGCCGGATCAGTGACAGGGCCCAGACGGCGATCGGCGCGGCCGTGATGACCAGCGCCAGCGTCGCCCAGGTGCGCATCGCGACATGCGTGTGGTGGTTGAAGAAGCTCGCCGCGAGCGAGCCGCCGAAGACCAGCAGCCAGAAGAGGTGGGTGCGGAAGGTGGAGAACAGCCGGTCGGGGCTGGCCGAGTCGCCCTTGGGGGTGACCACGAAGCGGCTCTTGCGGCGCAGAACTGCGTCGAGCAGCGAGCGGGCGTAGATCGGGGCGGACAGCGCCGACATCACCATGCCGGCCGCGCCCGAGGAGCCCTCGGGCTCGTGGGGGCTGACATTGTGTCTGCGGTTCCAGACGTACAGGCCGATCTGGAGGGCGGCGGCGTCGCTGTAGAGCATCATCCAGACCTCGGAGTCGATCTGGATCCCTGATGCGCCCAGGCCCAGGAACAGGGCGCAGCTCAGGCCGCCCAGCAGCCAGTTGACGGCGGTCATCGGGTAGTAGACGACCATCAGGCCGTAGTTGAGGAGCTTGCCGGGGGACAGGGTGAAGGGTGCCTTCCAGAACTGCTTGAGCACCGTCTCGTACGTGCCCCGGCTCCAGCGCAGCTGCTGCGTGAAGAAGTCGGTCCAGGAGGTCGGTCCCTCGCCGACGGCCAGGACGTCCGGGGTGTAGACGGAACGCCACTTGCGGCCGGTGAAGGGGTTGCGGTGGCGGTGCAGTTCGAAGCCGGTGGCCATGTCCTCGGTGATCGAGTCGTACAGGCCGCCGATGCCCTTGAGGGCGCAGATGCGGACCGCGTTGTTGGTGCCGACGAACATCGGGGCGCCGTAGGCGTTGCCGGCCCGCTGGATGAGGGCGTGGAAGAGGAACTGCTGGCTCTCGGCGGCCTTGGTGACGGCCGAGTCGTAGTTGCCGTAGACCTGGGGGCCGACGACGAAGGCGATGTCCGGGTCGCGGAAGTAACCCAGCATCCGCTCAAGGAAGTTGGGCAGCGGGATGTGGTCGGTGTCGACGGAGGCGAAGAACTCGTAGTCGTCGCCGTGGGCGTCGAGCCAGGCGTTGTAGTTGCCGTGCTTGGTCCTGGCCCGGAAGGGGCCCTTGTCCTGGTTCCACTCGCGTACGCCCTTGCGGCTGAAGTGCCGTACGCCGAGCCGGGCGCACAGCTCCCTGACCGCCGGGTCGTCGCCCTCGTCGAGCAGCCAGATGTGCAGCGGCCCGCGGTGCCGGAGCCGGGTGGCGGCCTCCAGCGTGGCCCGGACCATGGCCAGCGGTTCCTTGCCGGGGACGAAGGTCGTCACGAAGGCGACCGCGGTGCCGGTCTCCGGGACCACCGGTACCGGGTCGCGGGCGACGAGCGTGGCGTGCGCGTTGGAGGTGACGTTGATCAGCCGGAAGAGCTCGATGAGCCCGATCGACACCAGCATCACCGTGTCGCACACCGTCATCCACGCGGGGGCGCCGCCCCGGTGGGTCCAGTGCGCGGGCTGCATCAGCCAGACCAGCAGCACCACCGAGAGCACGGGCGCGGCGCCCAGCAGCAGGGCCGCGCGTATGCGGTGCGGCTCGTCGGCGAGCAGGCTGCGGTATTTGACTCGATAGGGACGGTCTTCGGGCGCTTGCGTCAGCGGGCCGGACAGGCGGCTGTAGTGCTCGTAGTCGTAACGGGGGCCCGGCCCGGCAGGGTGGCCCTGGGGCTGCCGCTGCCGGGGGACGGTGGGATGGGTGGTCGTGGTGGAGTACTGCTGGGCGCCGGTCGGTGTCGGCGTCATGAATGCTCCCCCCGAAGCATGGGACGTACGCTTGTACGGATAATTCCGATTGGCGTTACATGTCCTTGATCTCCAGACTCCAGTAACGCTGCTCTTGATCGCAAGGTGCGAAACCAGATGGAAACGGGCGTATGTGCACTTTGAGACAGCGTGCGGTTCTCAGCGCACCTCAGCGCACCTCGGCTGTCCGGCTCAGCCTCAAGTCGCCTGCCGACGCCCCGAGATGGACCGTCCGGCGGCCCGTGCCCAGCACCCAGCCGTGGGCGGCCGGGTCCCAGGAGGAGAGCACCCGGGCCGGGACGCGCAGGGTGACCGTGCGGGCCTGCCCGGGGGCGAGGGTGAGGCGGCGGTACGCGGCCAGGGCCACGGGCGGCTGGGGGAGGGCGAGGTCGGGGGACGGGCCGACGTAGATCTGCGGGACGTCGTCGCCGGTGCGGCGGCCGGTGTTGCGCACGGTGAAGGTGACACGCAGTCCGTGCCGCCCGTCGGGCTCGGCCGTCAGACGGGAGTAGCTGAAGCGGGTGTACGACAGCCCGTGCCCGAAGGGGAAGAGCGGCCGCACCTTTTGCGCCTCGTACCAGCGGTAGCCGATGTCGACGCCCTCGCTGTACCGCTCCTCGCCGTCCACGCCCGGGTAGCGGTGCGGGTCGCCCGCGACGGGATGCCGGTCGTCGCTGACGGGGAAGGTCTGGCTGAGCCTGCCCCCGGGGTTGGCCTCGCCGAACAGCAGGGCCGCGGTGGCGGCGGCGCCCTCCTGCCCCGGGTAGTACATCTGCAGCACGGCGGCGGTGTGCGCGAGCCACGGCATGGCCGAGCAGGACGAGGTGTTCAGCACGACCACGGTGCGCGGGTTGGCGGCGGCCACCGCCGCGATCAGGGCGTCCTGATGGCCGGGCAGCCCGATCGTGGTGCGGTCCAGGCCTTCGGTGGCGTCCTCGTACGCGAAGACCACGGCCGCGCGGGCGTGCCGGGCCGCGTTCACCGCGGTCGCCACGTCCTCGGCGCGGGAGGCGCTGGTGATCCTGGCGAGGCGGAAGGTCTGCGCGGCGGTGGCGGTGACGGTGAGCTTGTGCGTACCGGCGGTGAGCGCGACCGCCTTGCGGCGCACGCTCAGCCCGTCGGGCGTGGCGGAGATCAGCCCGCCGCTGAAGTACTCCCCGTAGCCGGCGGCCTGGGGGAACAGCTCGGCCCCGCCGTCCAGGGAGACCTTCGGGCGGTCGGGGTGCGCGGCGGTGTAGTGGACGAGGAAGGTCCACTCGTCGTCCTGCGGGACCGTCACCTCGATGTCGTGGCTGTAGCCGGCGGCTGACCCGGCCGGGATCGTGTGCTCGAAGAACACCCGGCCGTAGATGTCCTCGCCCAGCGCGTACGTCACCTTCCCGGCTCGCGCCCGGATCGCGTCGAGCGGGCTCGCCGCCGCGTCCGGCACGACATGCGCGCTGCCGCCCCCGCTCACGAACGGCACCGTCCCCGTAGGCCCGATCACCGCGACGCTCCGGGCGGCGGCGCCGGTCAGCGGCAGCGCCTCCCGCTCGTTGCGGAGCAGCACGCCGCCCCGGGTGGCCACCTTCAGCGCCGTACGGGCCCCGGCGGCCGCGTCACGGGCCGGGCGCGGCGGGATGCCGCCGGGCGCGAGCAGCCCGAAGCGGTCCATGACGTTCAGGATGCGGCGCACCGAGCGGTCGACGAGCGCCTCGGGCACGGTGCCGTCGGTGACGGCCTTCTTCAGCGCGTCCCCGAAGTACGCGCCGTCCGGCATCTCCATGTCCAGCCCGGCCCTGATGGCGGCGGCCGTGCTGTGGGCGGCGAACCAGTCCGTCATCACCCAGCCCCCGAACCCCCACTGCTCGCGCAGCACGGTGGTCAGCAGATACGGGTTCTCACAGGCGAAGGTGCCGTTGACCTTGTTGTACGCGCCCATGACCGCTCCGGCGCCGGCCTCGATGGCGGCCTCGAAACCGCGCAGCTCGGTCTCGTGCATGGTCTGCTCGTCCACGACCACGTCGATCGACTGGCGCTGGTACTCCTGGTTGTTCATCGCGAAGTGCTTCACGGTCGCGATCAGGCCCTCGCTCTGGATGCCCCCGACCTCCGCCGCGACCATGTCCGAGGCGAGCAGCGGGTCCTCGCTGAATGTCTCGAAGTTGCGGCCCGCGTACGGGGTCCTGATCAGGTTCACCATCGGCGACAGCAGCACGTCCTGCCCGAGCGCCCGGCCCTCCCGGCCGATCACCCGCCCGTATTCGCGGGCCAGCGCCGGGTCGAAGGCCGAGGCCAGCAGCGCCGGCGCGGGCAGTGCGGTCGCGTGCGCCGTGACCCGGACCCCGGCCGGGCCGTCCGACAGCCGCAGCGGCGGGATTCCCAGGCGCGGCACGCCGGGGATGTAACCCGCCTGGCCCAGTGGGGCCGGGTCGGTGGCGCCGTGCAGGAAGGTGAGCTTCTCGTCGAGCGTGAGCTGTGCCAGGAGCTGATTGACGCGTCTGGCGTCCACCGCTCCGGCCGGGCTTGCGGTTGCGGCGGTTGCGGACACTACGGCGATGGCCCCGCCGAGGAGGCGGAGAGCGGTGCGGCGGGAGACGGGTACGGATGCGGATGCGGGCATGCCGGGGCTCCTTCCCAGAAAGCTGATCCTCCATCAGCTACCAGGGGAGACGACAGAAGTCACGCCTTCTGCCCGCCATCCGGTGGCCGGTCAGTGTGACCGGTCACTTCGAGCCGAGCGCCGCCTTCATGATCGATTTGGCGATCGGCGCCGCCAGCCCGTTGCCGCTGACCTCCGAGCGGGCCGCCCCGGACTGCTCGACCACGACCGCCACCGCGACCTCCTTGCCGTCGCTGCCCTTGGCGTACGACACGAACCACGCGTACGGCGTGCCGCTGTTGTTCTCGCCGTGCTGGGCGGTGCCGGTCTTGCCGCCGACCTCGACGCCGGGGATCCGAGCATTGGTGCCGGTGCCGCTGCGCACGACGTTGACCATGGCCTGCTGGAGCTGCTCGGCGGTGTCCTTGCTGACGACCCGGGTGGTGTCGCCGTCGGGGAAGGACTCGATGGTCCTGCCGTTGCCGTCGGTCACCTTGGAGACCATGTGCGGGGCGGCCAGCTCGCCGCCGTTGGCGAGCGCGGCGACGACCATCGCCATCTGCAGCGGGGTGGCGGTGACGCTGAACTGGCCGATGCCCGACAGCGCGGTCTGCGGCTGGTCCATGCCGGTGGGGTAGACGCTCTCGGCGGCCCAGACCGGGACGTAGAGCCGCCCGGTGTCGAAGCCGAACTTCTTGGCGGTGGCCGCGACCTTGGCCTGGCCGAGCTGGACGGCGATCTTGGCGAAGACGGTGTTGCAGCTGTACTGCAGCGCCGTCTGGATGCTGGCGTTCTCGCAGGGGGCCGCGGTGTTCTCGTTGGTGATCGGGGTGCTGGTGCCGGGGGCGGTGTACGGAGAGGGGGAGTCGGTCCTCTCCGTCACCGAGTCGTACAGGCCGTTCTCCAGCGCGGAGGCCGCGACGACCAGCTTGTAGGCCGAGCCCGGCGGATAGGTCTGGCGCAGCGCCCGGTTGAGCAGCGGGTTGCCGCTGTCGTTCTTGAGCTTGGTGAAGGCGGCGCCGTCCGAGCCGCCGCTGATCGTCGACGGGTCGTAGGAGGGCGTCGAGACCACCGCGAGGATCTCGCCGGTCGCCGGGTCGATCGCGACGGCCGCGCCCTTCTTGGAGCCGAGTCCGGCGTACGCGGCCTTCTGGACGGCGGGGTCGATGGTCGTGACGACGTCGCCGGCCTCGGAGGTGGCGCCGGTGAGGGTGTTCGTGACGGACTTCAGACGGCTGTCGGTGCCGTCGAGGATGCTCTGGTAGGCGCCCTCCAGCTGGGTCGCGCCGAGGAGCTGCGAGCTGTAGCCGGTGACGGCGGCGTACAGCGGGCCGTCGGTGTACGTCCGCTTGTACTTCATGTCGGTGCCGGTGGTGGCCTTGGAGCCGGTGACCGGCTTGCCGGCCACGATGATGTCGCCCAGCGGGTTCGCGTACTGCGCGATGATGTTCCGCCGGTTGTGCTTGTCGTCCGCGAGGGCCTTGGCGTCCACGGCCTGCACCCAGGTGACGCGCACCAGCAGCGCGAGCACCAGGAGCAGGCAGAAGACGGAGGCACGCCTGATCGTCGTATTCATATCCGTTGGTATGAACGGGTGAATCGGGGCCTGTGGTTCCGGACGGAGGGCACAGGGTTCTCACAGTATCGAATATCAGCTTATGTTCGATAAGTGACATTCGAGCGGATCGTGCGAGTGCTGAACCGGCCGGGCATGTTCCTGCCGCTGCTCGCCGTGGTCGTGATCTCCCTCGTCGATGTCGCGGCCGGACGCGACCGCTTCATCACCCCCATGATGGTCACCGCCCCCGCCCTCGCCGCGATCACCACCACCTGGCGGCGCACGCTGGTGGTCGGCGCGGTCGGGCTGCTCGCCCAGGCCGCTCTGGCCCCCTACGACGGGGTCCTGGACCCGAACGACCGCCGTCTTCTACAGGGTCAGGTCGTCAGCTATGTGGTCGTCACCCTCTTCAGCGCGTACATCGCCTGGCGCTACGAGAAGGGCCGCAAGGCCTTCGCCGCCGTCCACTCCGTCGCCGAGGCCGCCCAGCGCGCCCTGCTGCGCCCGCCGGGCTCCCGGGTCGGCGATGTGCGGCTCGCCGTCCGCTATGTCTCGGCGGCCGACGCCGCGCAGATCGGCGGGGACCTGTACGCGGTGCTGGACACCCCGTACGGCGTAAGAGCCCTGGTCGGCGACGTACGGGGCAAGGGGCTGGACGCCGTCCAGACCTCGGCGGTGGCGCTCGGCTCGTTCCGGGAGGCGGCCTATGACGAGGGCGGGCTGGTGCGGGTGGCGGAGCGGGTCGACGCGAGCGTGAGCCGGCATGTGGACAGCGAGCTGACGGGGGAGTTCACGACGGCGCTGTTCGCGCAGTTCCGGGAGCCGGGCGAGGTGGAGCTGCTGCACTACGGGCATGTGGCGCCGCTGCGGGTCTCACCGGACGGCGCCGTGGTCACCCTCGACCCGCCGGATCCCTGGGTGCCGCTGGGCCTGGGCGGGCTGACCGAGGGCGCGCCCAAGCCGTGGGTGGAGCCCTTCGGGCCCGGCGATGTCCTCGTCCTGTGCACGGACGGCGTCATCGAGGCCCGGGACGGGGCGGGCGGCGACTTCTATCCGCTGGCGCAGCGCGCCGGGGCGCTGCTCGCGGGGGCCGCGGACGACCTGGAGGCGGGTATCGAGGCGCTCTACGCCGACCTCGTCGGCCACGCGGGCGGCGCGCTCACCGACGACGCGGTCCTGCTGCTGCTGACCCGCCGCACTGCCTAAGCAGTCCGGCGCAGCCGGGCCAGCAGCAGCGCGACATCGTCGTCCGGGGCGTGGTGGAGCGCGTCCAGGACCAGGTCGCAGGTCTGCTCCAGCGGGCGGTGGTCGCCCTCCAGGAGGGCGAGGAGGGTGCTCAGGCCCACGTCGATGTCCCGGCGGCGGTCCTCGACGAGGCCGTCGGTGAAGAAGGCGAGCAGCGCGCCCTCCTCAAGGGTGTGCTCGACGGTGTGGAAGGGGACGCCGCCGACGCCGAGCGGGGCGCCGACGGGGATGTCGAGCAGCCGGGCGTGGCCGTCGGGCGGGATGAGGACGGGCGGCAGATGGCCCGCGCTGGAGAAGACGCAGTGGCCGGTGCGGGGGTCGCAGACCGCGTAGACGCACGTCGCGATGGACTCGCCGCCGAGCGTGACGGGGATGTCGTCGAGGTGGTGCAGCAGCTCGTCGGGGGCGAGGCCGAGCTGGGCGAAGGCGCGGGTGGCGGTGCGCAGCTGGCCCATGATGGCGGCGGCCTGGACGCCCTTGCCCATGACGTCGCCGACGATGAGGCCGACCTTGCCGTCCTTGAGCGGGAGCACGTCGAACCAGTCGCCGCCGACCTCGCTGACCGCCGGGAGGTAGCGGAAGGCGATCTCCATGCCGTCGATCTCGGGGGGCTGCTGGGGCAGCAGGCTGCGCTGCAGGGCCAGCGCGGTCTCGCGCTCGGCGGCGTACAGGCGGGCGTTGTCTATGGAGATGGCGGCGCGGGCGGCGAGTTCGCAGGCCAGGGTGCGGTCCTCGTCGCTGAAGGGCCGCGGGTTGCTCGTACGGAACAGGCTGAGGGTGCCAAGGACGTCGCCGCGGGCGATGAGCGGGGCGGCCAGATACGAGTGCGCGCCGGAGGCGAGCAGCACCTCGGCGGCCTCCTCGTTGCGGGCGATCCGCCGCATCGTGCGGCTGTCGACCTGCCGGACGAGGACCGGCTGGCCCTCGCGGACGCTCTTGGTGATCAGCCGGGTCGGGCCGTACGAGGCGAGCTCGCCGATCGGGTCGGCCGCGCTGATGCCGTCGGCGTCGTTGCCCGCGGCGACGGCCAGGGCGCGGAACTGGGCGGAGCCGTCGGCGGCCATGACCGAGTCGGAGGAGCTGCGGCCGTTGATCACCGAGTCCAGGACGTCCACCGCCGCCATGTCGGCCAGCCGGGGGACGACCACGTCGGCCAGCTCGCGCGCGGTCTGGGTCAGGTCCAAGGTGGTGCCGATCCGGGTGCCGGCCTCCGCTATCACCGCGAGGCGGCCGCGCGCCTCGGCCACCTCGTTGGTCTGCCGGACCCGCTCGGAGATGTCGACGGCCGAGGCCGCCAGCCCCAGGATCTGCCCGCTGGGATCCTCCAGACGGTGGAAGGACACCGACCACGCGTGGTCGGTGTCCGGGTCCGCCCGGGTCCGGCCCACCAGCTGCTGGTCGATCAGCGGGCGGCCGGTCTCCAGCACCTGCCGCAGCGCGTTCTCGACCGCGTCGGAGTCCACCCCGGGCGCGATCTCGCTGACGCTGAGCCCCAGCATGTCGGCGGCCGCGATCCCGGTGATCTGCTCCTCGGCCCGGTTGGCCCGCACCAGCCTGAGGTCGGTGTCGAAGACCGCGACCCCGATCGGCGACTGCTCGACCAGGCTCGCGGAGATCGCCAGGTCGGTCTCCACGCTGCGTACGGTGCTGACATTGACGCCCATGCCGAGGGCGTAGATCCGGCCCTCGACATCGTCCATCCGCATGTTGCGGAACTCCAGCTGCCGTGTCGACCCGTCCTTGAGCCGGACCGGGAACACCCCCGCCCACGGCTCTCCCGCTGTGACCTGCTCGAACAGCTCCACGACCCGGTGGAGGTTCTCCGGGGCGACCAGCATCGCGCCGCTGTGCCCGAGCACCTCGTCCGCCGTGTAGCCGAACAGCTGTTCTGCCTCGGGGCTCCAGAGGGTGATCCGTCCGCCGTCGTCCAGTACGAACGCGGCGATGCGCAGGACGTCCAGCAGCCCGCCGGGCGCGGCGGCGACGTCATCCGGTTCCCGCTTCGGCTGCTTCGCCTGCCCTGCCTCGCCGACCCTGGCCCCGAGGTCGTGCGTCCGCATACCGGTCTCTTTTCTGACTTCCTTGCCGCTTCAGGCCCCCGAAGCGGTGTGGGTCCTGCCGGGCAAGACCCTAGGGCCTGCCCGCCTCTCTTGCGGGCCGCCGGAGAAGACAGGTCCCATTCGCCCTATTTTCTCACGTGTCCGGAAAACGCAAAGGCGCCCCTCCCGGAGGAGGGGCGCCTTGAAAGTGCGCCGTCAGGGACTTGAACCCCGAACCCGCTGATTAAGAGTCAGCTGCTCTGCCAATTGAGCTAACGGCGCTCACCAACGGGCACAATCATACGTGGCCGCAGGCAGTGCTGATGACGCCCCCGCGGCCGTCCGGATCCGGCCGGGACCGTCGCCGCCGCTGCCGGCCGTTGTGGATTCGCGTGGCGCGACCCCCTCTGACCTGCGCGGAGTCCGGATCCCGGCGGTCCGGCGGCCGGTGGTCGGCCGTTGTCGCGGGCGCTTCGGAGGCCGCCGA
>Ga0307517_10008372_pt1 | contig 14846 bp, 12 predicted proteins | sample 23_EM_MG_FD_194515 | JGI IMG/M metagenome (GOLD analysis project Ga0307517, IMG submission 194515) | Populus trichocarpa ectomycorrhiza microbial communities from riparian zone in the Pacific Northwest, United States - 23_EM | ecosystem: Host-associated > Plants > Roots > Unclassified | place... | reverse complement strand
CGAAGGACCTCCCTTCGCCTTTGCCTTTCCTGCCTCGATGAACGCGCTCGGTCCGCCATAAGCCGCCGCTGTTGTTGTGACATAGTATGCAGGTGAATAGTGATAGAAGAGAATTGCAGTGTATGACATTGAGGTGCAGGTGGTGTTAGGAAGCCTCTATTGGTAGGCTTTGGTCTCGTCGTCAAGCACCTGGTACTCATCATATCTTCGCGCAAAAGGACGGCGTTGTTTTAGACGATTGCCTTGGTTCACCCTTCCACGTTCGAAAGCGGTTTCCCAGGGGGTAGGGCTTGCCCTATGTTCATTCCGGCAGATGGTCTCAGGATTTACTCAGTGCCCCAAAGCGCCTGCCGGAAGCGGCCTCCACTTATAAGCCGATGGCATTGCTCATGGAAAAAGGTATTCTATTCATCAATGTTAGAACATTTAATTTGTGCGTATGATTTTGTGCGCATGATTTCTTTGTGAGTATGATTTTGTGCGTATAATTTGTTTGTATGAACTTGGCGTATGATTTGAGGGGTGATAAAAGATCAAAGGAGAAAGACCTGTGTGAAGATGGTGACTAACTTACTATTTGGGATCGGGCAATAAGTAATGTATGCAGCGACCTTTTGCCGGTGTGCCCTCTGATGTAGTGGAGCAAGTAAGGGAAGCAGAGAGGGTGGTACCTGTAGTGGAGCGTATCCGGGTTGGTGGGGCAAGAGCCACTGGTGTTTCTTTTCTTTGCTTTTTTCTCTTGTTTTTTGTTTTAACTGCCCAGTTTGCTTCTGTATGAAAAAGACAAGCGGGATTGCAGCGCAGAGGGCAGAGTGACCTGAGGATTGTGTTGATGGCAAGAGCGTGGATGGAGAAGGCAAGAGTGTGGTGAGAAAGAAGAGGTGTTAATTTGGCCTCTCTTAAAAATAAAAGAAAAGATTTGGTTCACCTCTTGACAACATCATGACGGTCTACCCGCAGTCACGTGTCGAGCCCTCCTCTCTCTCACAGTAGCCTAACCAAAAGCCTTACTCACCAACTTCTTAGTATGATATGAATGACCCTCTAGATTCAAGCCTTCTGCTAATTGTTTTCATCATACTATCAGAGAAAGGAAATTATAGCAACGAGAGCTGTGTGTTTGAGTTCAGAGCCAAGATGGGAGGGGCGTACTCTCCAGGTTCATTTTGTGACTACAATTGTACACTTGATACATAAACAGGGAAGATATAACATCTTGGAACAAATACAACATCTAGTACAACATTTTCAAGCCATTTCTACAGGGAAGGGATTGTACATTGCGTCTTATGGTAGACTGGGGGTTGCAGTCTTACGCGACTTTAACCATCGTACAATTCAAGTGTATATATATACCCATGCCCTATCAACCTTAACCGTCGTTTACTCATCTAGACATCATGAATCAATATACGCCTAAACTCCAGGGGACTCCTGGAAAGATATGATGAGGGGGCTTGAAAGGCACTCCTTATGAAATAACCAATTTTTATTTTGCTGGTATAAAATAACTCTTTACCCACCTCTCCTCCAACACACTTCTTCCTCTTAGCAAGGCCTAATATCCGACTCAGCTATCAGGGAAGGTATAGGGTCCATACACATACGCACAAATACACATACGCACAAATACACATACGCACAAATACACATACGCACAAATACACATACGCACAAATACCCATACGCACAAATACACATACGCACAAATACATATACGCCCAAGGAAGCAGACTCCAGTCACCTACACATCAAAGATCATTTTGCGTCCAACTTCTGAGCAAAAACCCTTCTCTCTTTTCCTGTGAACCTCCTTCCTCACGCACCTGTCCGTCAATACAAGAAACAAGCAAACACCAAAAAAGTAACTCCTGCTCAATGCCTCCCAAACTTCGTGGAAATGATGGTATCTTGGGCTGCAAGTGTGGTGGAAATTGGGGGCCCCCAACTTGACATCTTGGTCGGACAAGAGCTGGGAGGGTTGTTGGTGGGGTCTAGCCGCCGGCTCGGTATCCACCTTGCAGGGTGGCAATGGCAGAGATTATTAAATATCACCGCGATGGTGGGTACCTAATTCCCAAAGCCCCATTCTATCTTCTTTACCAGGAGATTGTATCAGATTTGCCACTCGAGCAAGAATTCCATTGGCCGAGATCAGCTGTTGAATGCCTCCAGGTGGCGGCGGAAGAGTTCCTGGTGATGACAATGACCGGTAAGTTGAGTTCCTCTCCTAGTTTAATTATTTGATTTACTAATTTTTTGTTTATAGCTGGAGCCCATGGGGCGGCACATGCTGGTCGCGTTACCCTCATGGTCCAGGACCTGAGATTAGTTGAGGATGTCATGAAGGTTATGGCTGGCCAGCCAGATGGTGCCACTCGGGAAGAGAGAAGACCTCATCTAAATGAGGACTGCGGTGCTCCTGCGGGTGCACCACTACCACCTCCTCCTCCTCCTCCCAGGGGTGCACCTCCTCCTCCCTCTCCTCGCGGGGGTGCTCCTCTTCCTCCGCCTCCTCCTGGGGGTGCGCCTCTTCCTCCCCCTCCTCCCGCGGGTGCACCTCGTCCTCGTGGTACACCTCGTCCTGCGGGTGTTCCTCCTCCCAGCAGTGCTACCTCTCCTGCTCCTCCTGGGGGTGCACCTCCTCGGCGTGGTGCCCCTCCCTGTCGCCAGGGAACATCTTCCCATCACTCACCCCCAGCCAATGACGGTAGTGACAGCGACGGTGACGACAGCGATAACCCTCGTCCGCCTGTACGCCGTCACTTGTATGGTGGCCCTGGGCGTACTAGCCGCACTGGTGGTAGTGGTACTACGGGGGGTGCTGGGGGTGTTGTTAGACAAGGAAATTTGGTTGGGGGTGTGGGTTCTGGTATGGGAGATGGAAGTGGTAGCGAGGAAGGTGATGCGAGAGGTGCCCAGGGAGACAATGATACCGGGCATGTGGGTACTGAGGCGGGTGGTGGCAGTAGTAGTCCAGTGGTGGCCGGGGCCGTCGGAGGCACACCTGCTCACCCCGCTGGAACAGGGCCGTCTGCGCCTGGGGTTAGTAGTCGTACCCCGCGGACCCCAGTTCAGCCGACTCGTGGCCGGGGTTGGAGTGATTGGAGAGGGGCTCGTAGGCGCTCTGTGGGCCCTGGTGAGAGTGGTTGGAGCGGTGGTGGCGGTAGCATGCTGACGTGCTCCGGGGGTGGTGGTGGGAGGGCAGGAGCTGGTGCTGGTGGGAGCGCTACCATCTAAGCATATTCGGAGATTGTCTTTTTCTTTCTCTTAATTCACCTCTTTTTTCAACTATTATGACTTTCATTCTTCTTGTTTTCTATTACTCCCTGGTGTTGTCTCCATGTGGTGGGGGGGACGGGGCAGTCTTTTCTCACTTTTACACAAATCATACCACTAACTCAAACCTCCGAGTCACATCTAACTTAGCATAATTACCTTTTATAGAACTCTTATTGTTATAAATACACTCTTTCTTTGACCTCACCATTTTGCTATGTGAACTCTGAATACAGTAACTCCATAGCATGACTGTGGTCATGATTTGGGCGTATGGCTTCCGCGGATGGCTTGGGCGTATGCTTTGGGCGTATGACTTGGGTGTATGATTTGAGCGTATGATTTGGGCGTATGGTTTGGGTGTATGGTTTGGGCGTATGATTTGAGCGTATGCTTTGGGTATATGGTTTGGGCCTATGATTTGAACGTATGGCTTGGGCATATGGTTTGGGGGTTTGATTTGAGTGTATGGCTTGGGCGTATGATTTGGGCATATGGCACCAGCGGATGAATAAGGCTTGTAAATTGGGCATATGATTTGAACCTGTGAATAGAGTGTATGAATTGGGCTTATGAATTAGGCGTATGGCCTGCTGAGACAATATACGTTACTAGACTAGGCAACTCTGACGTCCAATCGGTGTTGTGAATTATTCCGGTTCATATTGTATCAATCATTCCATGCAAATGAATGCCCGAATATACTTTGAGGTATGTGGTTTTTCGTATATGCTCACACAATTACTGAATCATGTATCAAAAGAGCAATCTTCGAGAGGGGAATATACGAAAAAGCGGGGCCCCAGGCGGAGAAAATTCATTGACAGGGGCTGTTCGGGGCATTGAACGGGGCGGGGGCCTGGACGGGGGCAGGGGCAGGGGTTGAAACATAAAACGCCCGCCCCAGGCTAATGACCGGAGCGGGGTGGGGAATTGGGGCAGGGGCCCAGCGGGTTCGGGGCCCCGGAGGCCCCGGAGGCCCCATAACCAACACTACCCCTAATGGCATCTATACACGATAGAGTAGTTCACAATCAGGGAAAGGTTTTTCAAATGAACAAGGATCCTAACATAGGGTGACTAACTAGCTATTGTCCTAGTAACCACCCACAATATACCTCCTATATAATCTCAGGTAACAACCCTCGCCATCATAGCTTTCTAAGTTCTTTCACATCAACTCTTCCTCAACTCAGGAGCACTATCTACCATCATTTAGACACAGCGATCTACTGGCATGCCTTTCCATTCAGCTGGACCCTATTCAAGCTGCCTTGGTGACCAGATTCTGACAAGGCCTGTCCGGACACTGCGGGCTATACACCATTCAATCCACCTCGGCTGGCGGATTTCAATGAGACCCTTCCCGACCCCGCGGATATCTGCCCACTAAAGTATCTGCCTTTTTCTTCCTACTGACCTCTATAGCCATGCGGATGCTTCGTGACCTATATCATCCAATTCTGTCTCTCTGATAGCTGGTTGAAGGATTATCCATACTTTTGTACCTTTGTTCTCTGTGCATCTACTTTCAAATGGTTAGCTACTGAGTGCTACAGCTATGGGGACACTTCGAAACATATACCATGCGATTCCTCTCACAGAGCTGGTTCCAATCATACCCTCCACACCCCTAGTAGACATCTGCCTCCTGAGCTATCTGCCTTTTTCTCCCTACCGACCTCTATCGCCCTGGGGACGCTTCTAGACCTATACGATTCGATTCTCGTTGGCGAGCCGACTTCAACGCACCCTGTCCCAACGCTGTCCAACTGCTGGTTGAAGGGTTATCCATACCAGGGTACTTTGGTTCCCAGGGCGAGTACTTTCCAATTGTTAGCTACTGAGTACAACAGCCATGCGGATACTTCTAGACCTATACCATTCAATTCCCCTCACCCAGAGGATTCCAACGCATCCTGTCAGGCCTTGTCCGAAGACTTGTGCTCAGGCTAGCCCATCTCTTTCCATACTTTTATTTCCCGGATTTGTACCTTTAGTCAGATAGCCGCTAAGAGCTAGAAGCACCCTTATGTTTTCTAGACTGACTTTAATTAATATCTTCCCATTCTAGTATCTAACTGGCTCAAATTAGTAAACCTAAGTAATACCTGGTGGACCTTTCCCGACAATCTCTCCCCCATTATTTGCGTATTCTCCACAGATTTTTCTAACTTGTTCGCAGTGCTCGAAGGCTGAGTTGTTTACTTAGGAGGTATCAGATGATAGCTAGGTACACCAGAGTACTTCCACTATTCTGCTATGGCATTGGCTAGCATCCAGGGAACTTGCCTGTGTCTGGTGCATTTTGTGACCGTGGTTGCATCTGGAGCGTCCTAGTGGCATGGACCCCTGTCTACAGGTACCTGGTAAAAGACCGCACACCGAGGACATGAGTTTACATTCTCTGCCCCTGGACGGCTGGACGCACAGGGAGTACAGGATGCGTCCAAGCGTAACTTCTCTTTTTTACTTATGATACATTTCTATTATTATTTCCTTGACAGCGTCCCAGCTACACCCCTCCCCCCCCTCCCCAAACTGGAGGAAGACAGATTGAGCTGAACTCGCTGCAGCCTTTCAGCAGATGAAGATACTTGAACCCTCCCCATCAGCAAAAAAAGCGTTTGCTCCGGACGGATAGGCATTGCGTCCAGACGCTGAAAATCCGGCTAGAGCATCCTGTCCGCCCAGCCCACCCTCAGATGGCCCCAGCACAATGGTTGCATCCTAGTCCGTTGGGTATAATCCAACCCGCATCGTGTCTGCCCAGTGCACCTGGATCGTCCATTTCACACCCTAATCTCCCGAAGAACACCAAGGTAAGTGACCCATAGGGCTCAGCATTGGGGAACTCTCCCTGCCACTGATGGCCTCTACTTACAACAGACTACTTTATCACCAGGTAAAGGCTATTCAGACGAAAAATAATCTAAACATAGGATAACTAAACATCTATTGTCCTGGTAACAACCTACAAAATACCCCTCATTCGATCACGGATAAAAACTCTCGCAAAAGGTTTCTAAGTTCTTGCACACCTCGGATCAGGCTTCATGATTGAATCAGTGAAACTATTGAATATTATCACCCTTCAGAGAGGAGCATGCTCTTGCATCCAGAAGGACACTATTGATTACACCTAAGTGAGCGGATTGCAATGAGGCCCTTCCTGACTCTAGCGGATTGCAATGAGGCCCTTCCTGACTCTAGCGGATTGCAATGAGGCCCTGCCAGACTCTAGCAGATTGCAATAAGGCCCTGCCAGACTCTAGCGGACATCGGCCAGTGCCCGGTGAGGTATTTGCCTTTTTCTTCCAGCTGACCTCTATAGCAATGCGGAAGCTTCGAGACCTATACCATTCGATTCCCCTTGCCGAGCGGACTCCAATGAGACCCTTCTCATCTCTCGCGGACATCTGCCCGCTGAGATATCTGCCTTTCTCATCCTGCTGACCTCTATAGTTATCCGGACGCTTCAAAACCTATGCCATTCGATTCCCCTCGACCGGCGGATTCCAATGCGCCCTGCCCCAATGCTGTCCTACCACTGGATGAATGGATAGGCATACTTTTGTACTTGAGTTCCCCGGGCAAGTACTTTCAAATTGTTGGCTACTGGGTGCTACAGGCATGCGGATGCTTCGAGGCCTATACCATTCGATTCCCCTTGCCGAGCCGACCCCAATGAGACCCTTCCCGAATCTGGCGGACATATGCCCGCTGAGGTATCTGCCTTTTTCACCCTGCTGACCTCTATAGCTATGTGGACCATTCAAGAGCTATACCATTCAATTCCCCTAGCCGAGCCAAATCCAACGCACTCTGTCTAGACACTGTCCGACCGCTGGTTTAATGGTTTTCCATACTTTTGTACTTTAGTTCTCCGGGAATGTACTTTCAAATTGTTAGCTACGGAGTGCTACTGTTTTCTAGACTATCTTTAATAAGTATATACCTATTTTAGTATCTAAATGACTCAAATAAGTAAACATGAGTAATACTGGATCGATCTTTCCGGACAATTTGGATATTCTTCACAGTTGGCACTAACTCATTCAACCTCCTCGAAGGTAGAGTTGTTCACTTAGGAGGCATCCGATGATAGCCAGTTAGACCTGAGTACTTCCACTATTCTACTATCCTATCGCCTTACGTCTGGAGAACCTTTCTACGTCCGGTACCTTCTGAGTCCTTGGTTGCGTCTGGTGCGTCCGAGCAGCATGGACCCCTGTCCACAAGCACCCCCCAAAAGACAGCACACGCAGGACGCGAGTTTACGTTCTTTGCGCCTGGACCGCCGGACGTACAGGGAGCACGGGCTGCGTCCGGGTGTAACCTGTTTTTTTGCTGATGCCCTCTCCCAACCAAAAATCCTTATATGCCGGGTTTGACCGCCATTCATCTTGTATAACCTCCCTACTCGCCTTGCACACTCCTGTCAACCGTCGCTCTTTACATTCTAAACCATGGTGGACTGACAACTGGTTGATTCTTTGCCAGGACCTACACGAAAGCCTACAGTCTCACCGTCAGCAGCACTCTTCCCACTCTTTGTCAGATGTGAATGCCTGGCACCTTACCCTTTGCCAGGCTATCACGAAGGCCACAAAACCCTAGTAGAAGGTATTCCTTGCCAGTGTAGGAACTCAGGATATCTGGACTGCCAAAGGACTCTCTGCTGGCCACCAGCCTGTCCACTTTCGCTCATTTCAGGATACATCTACACCGATCGAAATAAACTCTGCCCTATTGTCTCACCTGTTTCCCAAAAAGGACCCTACCCCTGTTAGGCGCACAGACTCACCGTAAGGATTTACAGGGCAAAGTTACCCTACCTTAATATGCACGAACTAGCGCAGTCGGAATAACACGTGACTTCTTTCAGAAGGTCACGTATTCGACTCACACCCCTGTCATAGTTATTACAACGAGACAACAAATAGTTATCAGTCTCTACGCAAGCGCATGAGCAATGCGAGCGAGGGGTTTTCGCCGATTACTATGGAAGAAATGTTTCTCTATCAGTAGGAAGTCGAATGGCGAGGTGCGAACGGTTGGATAAGAAGTTATGGCGCTTCAAAGTTAAGCCGAGCGACATATGTCGCCTAATATGTAAGACGTAAGCATATGATTACCCGGCATGAGAAATGTTGATCACAACATGACCGGAAGGAACGACTGGTATGATAGCGACCCAGGCTGCATATACAGACCAAGTTCATCTGGCATAAGAATCGAGAACCAGTAATTGGATACAGTTACTTGGGCAATGATTAAAGCCGAAGTGGTATGTGGGAACTCAGGGTCAACTGGTGTTCGCACATTCACGGAAACTAGGAGAAGTTGGAAAAGTTACTTCACTAGTATAATTGTTAGATGTACCCCGGGAAAGGGTATAAGAGGCGGGCAAGAGCCTGGAGTAGATAGAGATCAACAAGCACGGAGAAGAGATCTTATCAATATAATAAGTTTCTACCTTATCGTTACGAATACTTTGACTATCTATCCCGAAGTAGACTATTATATCTAGCCTACATTACTCATGTCTTCTTAGCGAGTTCTCCGATATAAAGCGAGTCAGGTCCTAGCTGTCGGGATATCTCACGCCAAAGCTACCACCTAACAACCCCCATAATCAGCATCCTAGCCCCATTCAGGGATGTCTTTCCACTCTAGCTACAAGAAATATCCATGGCTCTCTCCAAATCCTGCAACACCTGGGCCCCTGGACCTGATCACTGGCAGATCCCATATGGGATATGGAAAACAGTCAACAAGACCAACCCTTCCTAGTTGATATTGCTTCTTGGCCCCTCACTCATAGATGGCTTTCATCGGTCCTCACTCAAAGAAGCTAACGGGATAGTACTATCCACGCCCGGTAAATCATACCACTCTGCACCTTCCTCCTTCCCCGTCATAGTCCTCCTCCAGACACTTTTGGAAATACTGGATCAGATTGTAGCATCTAGGCTCTGCCCTCTTGCCCTGTTGGCGGGCTTGCAGAGCTGCAACCAATGTGGCTCCCTCCCTACCCTCAGCACCTTCGATGCATGGGCCACCATAACCCCGATGGTTCGCAGTCTCTAGCGCCCCTCCTACAAAGCCTCCACCCTCCAGTTTTGACATTAAAGGGGGCTTTGATAACATTTCATCAGTTGTACCCACATTATTGATGCACTACAAACGCATTCAGCATTATCTGGTATCTGCCTTCATTCATTTTTGGCAGATGCCAAGTGCTGCTTGATTTTTCAAAACTCTTATTATTTTTCCTCCTCTCCAAGTTGGTACCCCACAGGAGTCCCGTTGTTAGGCGCACGGACTCCGCGTAAGGATTTCTGGGACTGAGTTACCCTATCTTGATGCGCAAGAACTTCTAAGAACAAAGATAACACCCCCCTCCAGCCCTGGCCAACCTTTGAGACTGCGCGTTATCCCTGGCCGCCAGGGTAGTTGCATCCCAACACCAGAGACAACTATCATTGGAACACATCTTATAAACACCGTATACATGGCGACCGACCTTCAGACCGGACCTTGTTTGCAAGGGTATATGGGAGGAGACCTCCGGGCACCATATGCAAGTGGAGGCAGGTGTATCCGAGAATGGAGTATAAGGTTACAGACACTTGAGGACAGACAGTCGGAAGACTGGGTCGAAGGTAACGGGACGTTCTGCATCCAAGTTAGGCCCCTCTTGCCTACAAAGAGGCGTAGGGTATGAAGGAGGTCACTATGCCCAGTAAGTGGATCGGGTGAATCCACAAAGGGTGGGTTGGCAACTTATTGAATCGGAGGGAAAAAAGCCATTGGTGCGATCCTGAGGACAAGTCATGTAATGCCTGAAGACAAGAATACGACATCCGGTCGCAGGGCAAATCATCTACAGAGCCAACAAAAGAAGAATGGCCATCACCTGTCTGGCGTGTTAGACTACCTTCGTAAAGCATGGGGGCAAGATAATTCGTAATCATTGCTGTCAACGGATCAACAGATGAGCTAACACCTGACGTGGTCTCGACACCATCAGGAATAATGGAGGCACAGACCGATATGTTGACCATGCGAGCATGAAGGTCTCGTTGAAAGTTTTCAGGGTCTACAAGTGTTCGCACTCGGAAAGTCTTCGCAGAATTATTCGTAAGAGACTTAGTTCCTTTAGAGATAGCATGTATACCACAATTGCTCAGACGCGGAATATAAATATTCAATCATCTTCGCTGCTATTAGACACAACAAGCATGGAGAAGGAATCTTAACAATATAATAAATTTTTACTTGATCGCTACCAATACTTTGACGATCTACACCAAAGTTCCTCTATTGTATCTAGCCTACATTACTCGTGTCTTCTTCACGAGTTCTCTTATACAAGACTATCCAGGTCCTAGATGTCGGAATACCTCACGCCCAAGCTACCTAACACCCCTGTCTCTCCTTTGTTGTTTGTGATATACCTTTCGGTACTTCATATGCCAATCCCTTGTGGGATTATATTTTCTTATGCTGATGATTTTGCGGTTACTGTTGGGTCATTATCTTACCGCCTGAAGTGTCAGATGCTTCGGCATTTGTACACCATACTAAAACCAACCAGGCAACGACAGATGTCTACTTCTCAGTTCTCAATACCGAACTCTGCCATTGGCCTACACCCAAGGATAGAGATACTATCTCGCGATCACCTGTCTCACTAGACGGGTCTTTATTTCACCCTTCCTCAAGTGTCCGGTGCTCTGACTACTGGCTCTTACCCTCAATGGAAAGCTCTACCCATTTTCACAAGCACTCAGCCTTCCTACAAGTAGCTCTCTCAATTATCAACCAACTACCCCCACCCGGAATGAGTCTGGTACAGCATATGAACTGTCCACTACTCTCTGGTCTGATCCTCCCAATCATAACCTACGGGACAGACCTGTTTGCCCCCTGTTCGTCTCTCCTCGATAAGAGGGCCATTCTCCGGAACAAGCTCCGAAGATTGGTCACCAATTGCTTCTACTCTATGCCAGTAAGCATGCTCCCATGCGTGGCATGTCTTCCTTCACTAGACTCCCTTCTTCTACATAGAAGAACAATGGCCACATTTAGTATAGCCTGCTCATCACCACTGATCAACCCGCTGCAGCCCAAATGCCCGCTACCTTCCCCGCACACAGCCAGGAATGGGCCACAGACTCTCTCAGCCCTCTACTTGTTGGACTGAAACAATGTCATATACCACTACGATGGGACCAGCATAGACCAGTCCCTGCAGTTCAGTTCCACTTGCCAAGTGATACTATGTGCTACTCACTTTGCCTGCTCGTAGCGCTGGCCAAATGCTTACTTCTCCTCGATGCACATATCCCTCTGATTGACCAATGACCTCCTCCTCACCCTCCGCCACAAAGCTCGTACCCTGAACTGAAATCGATATTCAAGAGACAACTCCTTCAAGACTGGGCTCTGCAGTCACCGCCCCCTCTCTAATACCCTTACATGCCGACACTAATCCCTCACCCCTTCATGGGACTGGACACATTCATGGCAGAGAGAATATATCAAATGCCGGCAGGTAAATCATATTTGGCCCACCATCCAAACTGGGGAGAGAAAGATCCCGACACAACCTCCCCCGCATGCCAAAAGGACAAAGAGACCTTTGAACACACAATCTCATACTGCGAAGTCAAAGTCTAACAAAGAGCTCCTCACCTCCCTGACACACTTTCAGTTGGCTAAGAGGCAGGTCTCCGGAAAAGCAAAACCTCGATATTAGGCCTTGCCAACTACATCCGAGCCACCCAAACTGGCTTCCCTACCTGATGTTTCTCGGAAGCTGAAGTCCTACACCCTCATCACCCCAAGATTAGCCTATTAGTGGTTGCTTTCCTAATTGTTGAGTTTTGATTTTCCGTACTTTTTATATGTGCTTTATTTTTATTGGCTTGTATTTCTTTACCTTGGTAAGCAGACACCGTTTGTGGTGTTGGGGCGAAAGGTTTCCACCCAGGAGAATTTTGCAGTTATTTCCTTTGTATTCTTTGTTTGGAATTAACGTTTCGTTTATGCCACAGCTAGCGCTGCAAGCAAGTTCCTGTACCTTAACAGCGAATATACGAGTTAAACAAAAAAAAAAACAATTTCTAGCATTACTGAATGTTATCATGCTATGGAGAAGACACCTTATCAATTTAATAAGTTATTACTAGACAAATCTTTATCAAACTATTTTTACGCTCATTTATATTGAAACTTCCTCAACACATCTCCGTCCACCATAAAATACCTTGGTCTTACCCATCGCGTTTGTTCTTAGAGATCTCGTACTACCTAACAATGACGTAACAACATGTGAACTGTTCTGACCTTGTCATAATGGCATCTGGAATATATGTGCTATTACAGCACCCTCAAGAGTATGCAAGTTAGCTAACATGATACAGCCCCAAGGAACATGTGAGTCATTATGACACCCTTGGGAGCCAATTGCCAGACATTGACATTGATGCTGCAGGTGTCTAAATATCCTGTGTGGCATCCGCAAGATTCTCTCCATACTTCCATTGAATTTAATCCAGCTGTAACAAGCAAGGCACAGGAAGATGATCCTTCCTATATTCGAGCTTCGGATCTGATGGCATCCCAACACATGCCCTTCACTCTGGATGTTTTCAGGACTTCATAGACGCAGTAGTGCATGAGGGATCGTGTCTCGAAGTGTCGTCAGGCCTATGTCCTCCTGTCTTGGGCAATAGTTCACATTCCGACGGTCCTGAGCATCTAACACACAGAACACTCCTGCCTCATAAAATAATTTTTCCAGATGAAATGGCGCTCTGGCAAAGGCAAAGTCTTCCGCTGAGGTGGTAGCCTTCAGAACCTCTAGAAATTTGCCAAAGCAAAAAATGGAATCATGTATGTTTCAATGGGCGCTGTAAATTCAAAAATATTTTTTGGTTGAGCAGTTGTGTCAAAGTAGCTGAAGGCTAGGGGTCGCCGATAATCCGGTACGCCAGGCCATGCATCACACTAGGATACCCTCTTGGGTCCTGAGTCGCGGTTGACATTTTCCCCATCTGGAGCGTCCGACGCGGCACTCCGGACACAGAGAATAACCTTTGCTGATCTTACTCCAAGTTTGAATCCCCAAAAATTACCATTCATGCCACCTATTGGCCATCCAACTCTTATTGTCAATGTACCTGTAGGCCAAGAACCTTTTTTCCATTCTTCTCTTCTACCGTCATCATCCGTTCCCAACATTGAATATCCTTACTATGGTTCAAAAACATTTTTTTCTATTTCACACTATCTGCCTATCCCTAAATCTATCTTCTCTTTCTTCACCATACCATTACCATCCATCTAGCAAACGGCTGCAGTTACACTATTTTACCCCTTTATTACACAACCTCTCTCTAGTAGGCCATAATTTCTGATGCCTCCCATCGATTTTCCTACTCGCTCGTCTTTGTCTAGAATACCTTCGCCAGCCGATATTTCGCTGGACTTCTCACCAAATATTCGGCTCACGGAGGTATTCTTGGCAAAGACGGGTGAGTATCCTTTGGGTACTGTACTCGAGTGCGAGTCTCAGGATTTCACAAGAGAAAAAAGAGCGGAATCACACCTAGAACGTCTTACGCACTGCGTACAAGGCCGGGGCGGTGGGAATTGCACCTGCAAGAGGGTCCCTAACGAAGCCACATCATCGACAGTTCCGATCGCACAGAGAACTACCGTTGACTCGTACAAGGAGGCTGCCACAGCATACAGTTTATTTGTCTCCTTCATCGTATGAATCACTAATATCGTCACAAGGCCCTGAGCCACGCCGTGTTGCACACATTGTACACAGGCCTAGCGCACTTGAACATGTTGCTCCATTCCAAGAAAATTTCCACTCTTGGTCGATAGTCTTGGTGAGTATGTGTCCTCACTTCTACAATATTGGCATAAACTCAAAAAAAGCCCTAGCCCAGAAGAACGAGAGAAAAATACCATGGAATACACGGGGGGTACCTTTACAATCTCATTCTTGGCAAACACATACTTGTATGGTTCCGGCCGTCTACATATCTCCTTCCTGTATTCTAGTCTCACAACGAGCAACCACCCGGGGGTCAACCAGTCAACTCACAACATTTCCTTTCCTTCTCAATTGGTTCAAGTGCTTCAGTCTTTGTCTTACCCTTGTGAAAGCCTTTAGCCACTTTATCTTCAGAGCTACTTTGCACAGGTCTACCGGTATTGACTGATTTACTGAGCCGTTACGCCGCAGGCGACAGGAGGGGAATACGGCATGCGCAACACACCATCCAACTAGGGGAAGGCATTGAAATGCCCCCACACCGGTACACGGCTTACTGGCCTGATAATTATTCGACCCCCCTGTCTTCGGGTATGGTTCCGGACACTAAAGTACTAGGGGTAGGGGTGAAGTATTGGGACGGGTAAACCTTTTAAATACCATGCAATTAGCGGCAAACCTTTCGGATACCATCGCCCGGGAAATGTGCCATCGAAAAAGTGAAACCTTTGCAAAGAATTACTTCACCTTTGACCCATCATAAAAT
>Ga0307517_10008371_pt1 | contig 14847 bp, 9 predicted proteins | sample 23_EM_MG_FD_194515 | JGI IMG/M metagenome (GOLD analysis project Ga0307517, IMG submission 194515) | Populus trichocarpa ectomycorrhiza microbial communities from riparian zone in the Pacific Northwest, United States - 23_EM | ecosystem: Host-associated > Plants > Roots > Unclassified | place... | reverse complement strand
ACAAGTTGTGTGAATAAAAATGTAGAAAAAACAAACAAAAAAAAGTAAACAAGATGCATAAATAAATGGATTGCATGACCTTATATTAAATACTAAATGGATAAAATTGAGTTCACAAATAAGAAACTTTTTTTTTTCTAGCAGTATGAGCTGTTGGAAATATCAAATAACAAAGATAATGAGAATTATTTAGACTTAAAAACAACAGGGATTTCCTTTATAAACTAATTATTAAGTTCTTTGATTTGCATTTATGTCTTTACTTAATACACTGATGGTTAACTACGAGATATCTTCAATCAAGTTTCTTGGTTTTGGATTTCTTCAATCAAGTTTCTAATTGCCCATTAAACTTTAATATTTATTATTAAACCCTTGATTTGACCAAATTAACTCTTTAAAATTACAAATTGATATCCAGATTTTAATTTCTTTCAATTGACTTCAAATATCAATTTTTCTTGCAATTAGGTCAATAAAAATAATTAAGTCTTTCAAAATTCTCACGGAGTCCTTACCTATCCAAATTTATATTTTTTTACCTCAAATAAAAATATTTTCACCAAATAGGCTTTTTGTCAATCAAAATTGGGTTGCAAATGTTGTCAATCTTATACATGTTGGCCTTCCAACGTTTTCACTTGTCATTTTGATCTTTCACCACCAACTTGGGCAATCTTCAAGGCTTGTTGGCGTAAAGAAAGATCTTTGAAAGCTTTTGGCAATATTTCAGCTTGATCTGATAAGCGGATAAAAAATTATGTTTGTTGGTGTAAACCTGGGCAATAACACAAATTACACTCAAATCTGAATTTGATTGTCCTATATCATCCTCAAAATACTGTAACAAAGATATAATAATACTATGAATAAAAAAAAATCAAGATTGTTAGTGTTAAAATATGCCTCCACATACACAAGTTAAATAATAGGCGTGTTAAAAAAATAAGCATTTTTGATCTCACTCTCTTTTATATAGAAACTCAATTGTTTACCTATATTTTCTACACTCTTTTTTTTTCATCCTTATTTTCTTCTCTCTACTCTCAACTTCAATTGAGTTTTTTTCACCCGTGGCCAAATCCGAGTCTTTTCTCTCATCTCATATTTTTTTAAGGCTTACTTTATTTTTACTTTTTAAACTTACGACCCCACATAGTTTTTTTTTTCCTCTCAGCTTTGCTTTCTTTTTTTCTAGCTTTAATTGGTCTTGTTTAAGCCTTTGAAACTTTATTTTTGCCAACATTTTCCTCTAATAACATTGAATAAAAATAGTAGCTGATAATGATTTCTGATAAGCATGCCTTACTAACCACTTTTGTATATATTTTTGCATGGTAACCACAACCTCACATTGTTGTATTACCATTTCAGCTTCATTTTTCTTTTTCAATTTCAATTGGCCTTTATATGCCTATCCAGGTGAGAATGATGCAAATGTGTATATTCTTTTATCATTCTCAAGAGAATACCTATTTTTAAATCCATCATGCTTGTTCTTTTTATGAAATTATCAAGGTCTCCCTAACAATAAATAACCAGCATGCATAATAATAACATTACACAAAACCTTATCCTTATACTTTCCAATTGAAAAAGAAATCAAAACCTGTTTAGTCACAATAACTTCACCACATTCATTTAACCATAGAAACTTATAAGGTCTATAATGTTTAACAATGTTCAAATTCAATTTTTTAACAAGTATAATACTAGCGATGTTAGCACAACTTCTATTATCAATAATCATACTATACACCTTGGAAATATCTTTTCTTTATCTTTAGCCTTTGAAGTTTGAAATTTAATTTTTCTTCCCTCCTAGCATCAGGAACTCTTTGGATTCATCTCTTTTGCAATTTAACATTTTTTTTTTATCTCTATAATTAGGAACATCATGTAAATTAGTAATTGAAGTCTCTTGTCTATCCATTTTGTTCAAGACCTCCTCAAAGTTATTACCAAAGTAATTAAAAAAAATAGATTTCAATTTTTTTTTATTAAACTCAACCGGGTCCATACTAAAGTCATGAATTTAATGGATTAACCCGAGTTAATTCAAGTTGATCCAAAACATCACCGTTTTAGTATATATAAAAAAAAGGTTAAAATGGAATAGGTTTCTATGGGATTTTATGGTTTTTAGATTAGTACTCTTACAAAAAAAAAAATTGCCATATAATAAAAAAAAAATTAAAAGATTTCTCGTGGCATAATATAAATATCTTAACCTATATTTACTAATATTTTTAATCCTCCATCTATTTTATTAAATGAACACATTAGATTTTCTTCTTTGTTGCTAAAAAAACATGTTGTCAATGATTGCACATTCTTTTTTTACATTAAAAAGATTTTTCATGCAGACCATTTAGCTAGTGATCTCTATTCATTGTTCCAAACATTGCAAGCTTAATAATAATAGATATCAAGAATAAAATAGAATTTTCCATGATTTATTTTATCTTAACTCTCATCAACCAAACATAATAAAAATGCTTTCATCATATCTTATATACTACTACCAAACACAACTTTATATCTCCCTCATCCCTTGTATTTCAGCTATCTCCATCTCTTTTGATTCCAAGAAAGCAACTAAACCTCTTTTGATTCCAAGAAAGCAAATAAACAAGCTACTTTAACTAGCTAACTAGCCATCTAGTGAGTTCATGAACACAAATTAATAATATGCTTCTTATTTCGGGCTTTCAACGGGTTGCAGGAGCATTTTAGCAAGTCTAATGACAGAGGAGAGCACAATACATTTTCTGTTCCAAAAAGAAAAGGTGAACCATTCCACTAGCATCCACCAACAAAAGACTGGCACAAACGTTAAGTGTAACGAGTCTTTAAACTATAAGATTCACTCGAAGACATGATAAAAGCATGATGGCATACATAGCACAATAAGCCCAAAGAAGGACCGGACTTCAATTCATCGTATTCAGTTAAGAATAGCAAAAACCAACGTTAAAAGGAAACAATCTCAGTTACAGCTTGTTTTCTTTTCCAATTCTGTAACTTCAAAATTTCACTAACATAAATATCAACATTCTTTTATTGGGAGGGGAAAAAATCTAAAATCGGATAAGAAAAACATAAAGAGCACGAGGAAAGGCGCGCGCGCATGCTGCATGAGTAAGAGAGACCGAGGATATGAACATATGCATTATGCTGCTCTGACACTAGATTCTAGAAAAATTTTGTGGGAATTACGCATTGATGGCAATATCTAATGCTATGTGCATGTCATAGCTACCCAGAATCCTTTCTTTAATGAGTGGCAGAGAAGATCGTCGAGAATAGCAATCCCGTGCCATCTGAATGAAGCTCTATGGAAGAGAACTTTGAGAGTGTTATACAATACCCAAAAACTTTCAAGTTTCAAGTTGAAGGGATCTTCAATATCTCTACCAATAACTTGTGTAGGGCTTGAGGCTTTGAGAAAAAGGGTGAGTGATCAGCACCTTTTAAACGAAATACTTTTTCTGGGGGGCTAGAGTTTATCATGCTTTCTTGTAATGTAATAGGTATGGCATTATCTTCGGAAGTTTCTATATAAAACCTCCTCACAGTTCCATACTTGAAGTCAGAAAGAGTAAGCTTCTCCAAAACCGGCGCAAAGGGAATTGGCCTAATTGAAACAGATGCCAACGCCACATCCTGAACCAGGAGATACAAAAAACAAACAGCAGCAGTGAGCAGAAAGTGATTCCACACATGCACATGCAGATGCTGTGTAAAGGTTTGAAGAAAAGAGTTTCTCCAAATTTAAATTTTATACCAAAACAATCACTCCAATGAGACTTTTTAAGATTTCTGAAAAGCAGTGTGCTTGCCACAAAATTGCTAGCCATGGCCCAGCCAAAAGCACAGCGAACATTTTTCATCAAGGGGGTCCCACAACATTGATTGCGAAACCAAAATTGCCAAAGTGGGCATGAAGCAATTACAGTAGAATCTAGTGCAACTGTGCAAGTGCTTGAAATCCACCTCTATTAGTTTCATCATTTTTAGTACCTAAGTAACCCAAGCAAACATGAAGTTTAAGCTTGCATTTGATCCTATATCCAAGTTCCAGATACAGATACAAACTCATGAAGTGCCAAGTTAAGACTAAACAAGATGGTAAAGGAGAGCATCCAAAGATGATAGTATTTGATAGTAGAAACTTCTAGCCAATTCCTTTCGCTTTGATGAGCAACCATTGTATTCCTAGATGAGAATGTGTGTAGCAATTCAAATAAACCAAACAAAGATGCTCAAGTCCATCATAAGAAGAAACTATGTGATTCTTATTGAACAAGCATGACAACATAGAATGGGGTTTAGTCAGCAATTTAATATGTTACAAGCGCAAGCATACCTTGCCAGGACTTTGATTGAACAACAAATCTCTCAATAGTGACTTGTCCAGATTAATAGCAGTTGGAGGATGATTATTCCCATTTGCATACACAAATATTTGTGCCTGTTGCATTAAATCACTTGAAACAGCCTGCAATAAATTTTCTAATTTAGTAAGAAATATGAACCAAATTCTAGTTATAACATGAATGAAATAATTTCTGGAAAACTGAGATTGTCAGTTACACCTAGTAAAATGCCTTTAATATTTATCAAAAAGAAAAAATTGCCTTCAGTAATGGACTTACAAACCAAGCAATATCACTAACACTCTGTCCAAAGATTGATTGACAAAAAGGTTCATAATGCCAAATGGATCTTATTTTTACACCAAAACAGGGAGGAAAAAAGAAAAAAAAAAACATTGGTATTGAATGCAGCCTGAAGCACTTCTTTGAATGAGCTGGGTGCCCAAGTGAAGAAATAAAAAACAAAGTTCGGAACAGATGATGCGAGAAGCACAAGTACTTGAACATATCCAATGTAGAAGGATTCCTAAACTTTTTTATTGTGTAATGCACTTTTAACGGACAAACCTTCTGGGAGAACATATCAAGAGTACTTTGTCCATTAGTCAACATTGCTGCAGCAACATAAATGGCCTTTGAAACTTTATGAGGAAACAACTCCATTGCATATGATATACAAGCACCCCCAAAGTCATGCCCCACCAATATTGTCTGCAAAATTCAATTTAATAGTTTTAAATCTCAAGAAAAATTGTTCTGCTTGCTTAAACGTATTTCATACACAGACAAGAAATAGCTTAACCCTGGAGTCTTGAGAAGGAAAGGGGCATTTAACTATCCACACTAAAAGCAACAATGAGTCCAAAGCAATCTTTGCCTTCTTTTTCATTTAAAGAATGAAAGTGTTTCCTGAGTTGATCGTACACATTCCATTTTTGTAAATAATAAATGCCAGATCCATGTGGCTTGGTATTCCAAAAGAAACCACTAATACCAATAATGCTATGTTTTCTTTAATGCTAATTCAATAGCAAGTAAAAGCTGCTTGAAGATGAATGAAACTGGATTATTCTGCTCCCTTAAAACTAAGACATGTGGCACCTGAGGTTCCGGAGGAAAGCAAAATTCTATACTGATGTCAGTGGTGGATATATAACTAGTTGTTCAGCAACAAAAGGTCAAATTTCACAGGCAAGTGAAGAATGCCCCCAGCTTATAAAACCTAATTGACCAGTCTCAGAAAAAAAAAAAAGGTACAGCACATGGTATTGCTGGTTGGATTTATGTTCTTCCAGTAATTTGAACTGTAAATTTCTCAAGCTCAGCCATAACATAAAGAGTTGCACATAATAAACAAAACAGATAAGTGATAAAGAACCAGGAAAGAACCTTCTCCCCATCAGCAAGTTTGTCAAGAAAATCAGTAAGTGGCTTCACATATTGAGAAAGGCTGGTGACGCCATTTGTATCAAAAGAATGAATCCCAGAGCCAGCTAAGTCTATGGCAGTAACTTTGAAACCACCCTCTTCCAGAAGTGCTATAGTTTTGTACCAGCACCAGGCACCAAAGCCGCCTCCATGGACAAGAACAAAGTGGTTGGTATCAAGATCATCAAGCTTAATATCCTGTTCAAAAGAGAAATAGTTAGGAAAAGAAAATAAATGATTAAAGCGATTTAAAGGGGATGGAGAAAACAGTTCATATTCTGTTCCAATACATACTCTCGTCACCATTTACTAGATCACATTCTATTATTGTAGTTTAAAGGGAACATAATAAGTTAAGTCATTCTGAATCTTTCTCATAGTTTTACCAATTGGTACGCATCCTCATTCACCATACTTTAGTGAATATAAGAATAATACTAGCTGTTCCTACAGAACAGACCAGATATGCATCTTACTGATAAATTGCGTTAATTATAGCAACAAAGAAATTATATGCAAAGTACTGTTAAGGGAGATAACCCAAGATCAATCAATTCATATCAATCTGGACAAGCTTAAAATCCATCACTTAAAGGGGTCCCGAATGGAATATGAGATAACAACTTCAGAGACGATGATGGAATATGAGATAACAACTTCAAAGTCCAAAGTCCATCGTCGGTAATAACAGTAAAGGAAAGGGTAACTTGCAATAAGTGAATATCTCATCCAACTACCACCCCTATGACATTAATTCGTTAACAGTGTGAAATGGCCAGCGATAAATGAAAAATGAACGTAGAAATCTACTCTTTACTAAATCTCCAATCGCTTCCATGATGAAAGTTTAAAGATTTCATGGCATTTAAGAGTAAAATCAAACGACAGGACAGCAACAGCTTAAGCTTTGGCATCTAAAATTAGTAAATTTACCATCTCCATCATTCCCAACACAAAAGTCAAATAATTATAACACAACAAACCTTAGCCAAATTAACCTAAAAAAATTACAAAAACATGTAGCTAGACATTACAACATTAAAATTAAAACATGATGAGCAACTTCCCACTTAACAAACCACACATGAAGAAAATCATTAAGCACCAGACAACCTCGTATATATCATAAAAAAAACCATAGCTCCCAGAATCCAGAAAACTCCCACACACACGAGATTCTCAGTTCCCATAACTGACAATGTAATCCAACAAAACCATACAATTCACGAAAACCGATTAAAGGACAATAAAACAAACCCGGTTAACAAGCTGATGAGGCTGCAATAATGGGTCAGTAAGTGACCGGGCTCTAGAACTAGAGCTCCGAGGCAACTGAGTCTTTTTTGACCCCGAACCATTTGGGTATCTTAACGAAATGGAGCGATCAAAAGGAAATGACCCGGAATCGGAACCGTTTTGTTGCTGGTGCTGCCGAAACAGAATTGCTGCAGCTAAAGCCTGTTCGTGAATCAATGCATCATGGGTGTCTTTTCGAGTTGATCGGACCCGGGTCCACCTGTTGCTTGAATTGGGTGCTGTTTGCGAGTTACCCTGTAAACGTTTGGTGGGTTTCTTGGTTTTTACAGGAGTTTTGGGTGAGAAACAAGTGCATAGGTTGCCCATTACACGTTCATGTAGTTAAGGGAAAGAAAGAAACTTGTCAGTTATGCGAATGTAAAGAAGTTTGTGTGCGTGTTTTGATGCTTAAGCAGAGAGAAAGAGTCGTGCTGGTGATGGTGGCGGTGGAAAAAGGGGAGAGTTTTAGGGGAGGTTTTATAGGGTGTTTGAAGTTGGTGACAAAATTGTGTTCTTGTAGACTTGAAGCCGTCGCCTGACTTTTCTATGCACCTCTTTCTATGTTTCTACGTGCGTGTGCTTGAGCCTTTTATTGTTACGTCAATATAGTTTTTTTTCCTTTCTAATTATACACTATTAAATATCTTATTTATTGTATTATAATGACTTGTCTTATTAATTAGTCATTTAATTAGTTATCTCATAATTAATTATACCAGTTATTAATATTATACAATTATAATTTCAAAAATTATATTATTATTTAAAAATAAACAAATATTATTCACTTTATAAAAAATAAGTGAGATTTACTAAATAAATAGTTAAAATTATCCTATCTCTTTATAACTTAGTTAATTGTTTTGAAATTATGATAGTTACGTACAATCAAGTACAATTTTAATAAAAAAATTCTTATTATTATCTTAGAAAAGAAGAAAAATACTATTTAAGTTGTAAAAAAAATATAAATGATTAACAACTAATAAGTATTTATACTTATTATATCATGAACACCATTTGATTTATAAAATTAAAGTTATTATAATTTTTTGAATTAATTATAAGAAGTCATGTTGCTAAGTGTTTATCTTTTGGAATGGTATTGTATTTTTTTTTTAATTTGAAATCAAGCTATTTTTGGATTGTTTTTCTAACTTAGAACTAAAATCATGTGACTTCAATTTTATTTTATTTTTATAAAAAAATAGCTTGGTTGGGGCCAGGCCCAATCGAGAGTCACAAGCCCAGTTAGGCTGAGGCCCAATTAAAACACAGGGTTTTATCTAAGCTTAACCTGCCATCTTTTCTTTTTCTTTTCTCCCTCTCCTTTTGTTTTATCACTCATCCCTTATTTTTTTAGGCACATCAAGCAATACATGCTATAACTTCATTTACACTTCAGCTATAATTGTCACATGTTATAAGTGACAAGGTCATGTTATCATCTGATAGGCTAAGTTATGCAATGGAATTGTCACTTTACCAAGTAAGTATCTTTAGATTTTTTTTTTCTAAAATAAGCTATATATTCCCTGTTTTAGGGAGAAGATAAGGGTTTTTTTTTTTCATCTCAAGATAGAAAAAAAATATCTAACTCTCTCTCCCATTTTTCTTATATAATATATACCTGGAAAACTCTAAACTAACTTTAGCATCAGAGGGTTCTTTTACAGGTAACACCCACCAACCAACTTGTTAATATCTGCAAAGAAATTCCAGATTTAATGAAGTTTTTTTTAACTTCATCAATGACGTCATCTGTGGAAAACTAAATAGAAGCCTTGCTTGTTTCCTTTTTATTACTCCTTTTCATCTTCAACATAAAGCTTTCATGGCATATAACACTAAAACACCTAAAGGATGAGTTATCGACCTCCCAACATCCTTGTCAGCTCTTGTAGACCTTCAACAACTAGCGTGGTAGATAAAAGCTCTCACTAAAACTGTGTTAGCTACACAACAATAGCTTATGGCTCCCTCTACTTATCCTTAGAGTATATAAGTCATTGTACTGCCAATTTCATCTCCTCCAACTCTACCAGTCGCACCTTCTGAATAACGACAACTTTAGTTCCTTGAAGAGACTGTCCAAAATAAGGTAGAAGATAATAGATACCATATTGTTGCTCCTGCAAGGAGTAGATCATGTTATTTTGAGGAGCCTTCTCATGCAAGATCTATGAGATATGACCTTCATAAATCAAAAGGCCTAGGATCATAGTCTTTACCATCGATCTCATTCTCTTACAAAGTCTATTTTAAGCATTCCATAACCTAAAAGACTACGTACCGAAGAAAAGGGAAATGACTCAAGTGAGATAGGAGATTTTCCATTCTGCAATATCGTGCTAAACACTAGTCTTCTTAGAGACTTCATAGTGGCCAAGATGAATTTAAACCACCATGATAGCCTATATAACCCTAAGAAGCATGTTCAAAATGTAAGAAGCAACTTAAAATTGATGATCTAATATACCAATGCCATATGTGAAATACTCCCTATCATTTTTTAATGATCTACATGAGTTTGTTATCATAGTTTAAGGCCTTGTTCCATATCTAGTTTTTTAGACTTGCGCATTAAGTTAATCGCTTGTTTCAATATAAGCATTCCTACTAAAAAAGAGTTTGATCAGGCTTTTCTCCATCACTCAGCTTGAGGGGGAAACACAAGAGCCTATTTGAAAAGATTTAATAAGGAGATGTTGAATATGGAAATCTTGCTGGAACTAGTTGTTATAGAAGTTTTAATGTGTGACGTACACAACTATTCCGTATGAAAATGTCTTTATGCACTTCCTGACAAAAGTTTTCTTAATGTAAAATACACTATGGAAAATCATATCCGTGTGGAATAAGCAAGTGTATCATGATATGAGCATCATCACTTTCACATATAAAAGAAAATGTCTCTCAAACATGACAATAGACGTCCCCATCGAGATACCCCAGCATTTAAGGGTAATCCCAGAGTACCTGTATAAAATAGATTGGTATACCCAAAGTTGATGATGGACATTGAATACTACCAGAGCCGAAGTGCTAACTGTAATGGAGAGAAAATGTTATGTATAGTATCTACCACAAATAAAGAGAGATATGGAAAAACAAAACCAGACAAAGTATTGCTTATTCCATAAAGATAAAGAACATGACATTGAAGAGTGTTTTGATCTCAATAAAGAAATAGAAATAATCATAGCTAAAGGTTATATCCAATAGTTCATGAAGAAGTAACCAGAAAAGCAAAGAGGAGAACCTGAGGCTCCCTATATGATTCTCCCTAAAATCAATGTCATTTTATAGGGAAATTCAACTGCTAAAGATTCTAGTATAAGTAGGAAGGCTTGTGGAAAGCAGATGTTGTTATTGTCAAAAATCTAGAACCTGTAGCGTGAGCCCATTGTATTCACTTACAAGGATGGAAAAGGTATGTCTTTTCCTCATAAAGATGACTTGGTGATCTCTATAATTATGTCCAACTACAATGTATATAAGCTACCAGTTGATGATGAAAGTGTGAATATCCTCTTAGAAGATACAATGACGCAGATGAGTGTGGACACAACTAAACTAACTCATATGAGGACCCCTTTTATAATAATTAAAAGGAAATGAGTGGCAAGAAATAGTGTTTTAAACTTTTTAGTGATAATTAAAACATACCCAAGGTGTTGCATGCTTCAGCAAACATTCATGGTGATTAAGATGAATCTATTTTTTTTTTATAATGCCATCATTGGTAGGCTTCTCCTTTACAAGATCAATGCAGTGATCAACAATAGGTACCTGACTATGAAATTCCTTATAGATAAGGGAGTGACTACTATAAAGGGAAGCCAAATAATCTCTAGAATATGCATTTCAACATGTTTAAAAGGGAAGAACACTTTATATGTTCAGTACTTATAAAAAAATCATAATATAAGAACAACAGTTATGGAAGAATTGAAGGAGGTTAGCCTCCGTTCAAAAGAGAATACCTTTATTGGGATTGGTTCAACCCTGGATCCTGAGTAAGAGAAAGCTTTGGTAGAGCTCCTTAACATCTAAAAATAAAATTTTGCCTTTAAGCCATTAGAAATGCCTGGCATCAGAATTGGGTGGTTTCTTATTGGATAAATATTATGCCCTCTTTCACTCTTGTTTGGTAAAAAAAAAATTGAAAGAAAAAGATGAAAATCCATCTCAGATGAGACAAACAAGTTGATAAAGGTTAGGTTCATCTATGAAATAATATACCTGGAATGGCTTCCCAATGTGGTTATGGTCACAAAGACAAGTAGAAAGTGGCAAATATGTGTTGAATTCACCAACCTCAATAAGACGTGTCCTAAAAATAGCTTTCCATTACCAAAGATAGGCCAATTAGTAGACTTTATAGCTCTGAGTTTCGAGTATCTGAGTTTCTTGAATGCTAATTCAAAATATTAACAGATTCTTATATACCTTGATGATGAAGAGAAAATCATTTTTATCACTAATTAAAGAACATTTTGTTATCAAGACATGCCTTTTGGTTTGAAAAATACAGGAGTGATGTACCAATAGATAGTGAATAAAGTTTTCAAGAATCAAATAGATCAAAATATAGAAGCCTATGTTGATGAAATATTGGTCAAAAGCATGACCTTTGAACAACATCTCCAAGACTTGAAAGAGATCTTCTATGTTCTACACTAATATCAAATAAAGTTGAATCCTACCAAATATGTATTTTCTTGAAGAGGGGAAAGTTTCTGGGTTTTTTAGCTAGCAACAAGAAGATTGAGCCCAATTTTGAAAAGAGATAAGTTATCTTGAATATGACTCCTCCTTGATTTGTGAAAGATATCCAAAGGCTAACAGAAATGATTGTAATCCTCAACATGTTCATTTACTATCTTGAAAGATGTTGTTTGCCATTCTTCGAAACTTTAAAGAATATCTCAATTTTTTAATGGACTCTAGAGTGCTAGCAGGTCCTCCAAGAGCTTAAGTTCCATCTATCCTCCCCAAAAAACTCCTTTCCTAGCCTAGAGATGGAAATGATCATTTTATTTATTTAAAGGTTGCAGACTTGACAGTCAATGCAGTACTGGTGCAAGTTGAAGAAAAAGTCTAGAAGCCTATATATTATGCCGATAAGTTGCTACATGATGCAAAGACAATATATATAAAAATTAAAAAGATGGCCCCTACCTTGATTAGTGCTACAAGGAAACTAAAACCATACTTCTAGGTGTACCAAATCATTGTGTTGATTGACTAGCCTTCAAGGTAAATTCTTCATAAACCTAACTTATCAGGACATCTGGTCAAGTAGGTCATTAAGTTAGGGGAGTTTGGACTCCAGTATTAACTTAGGCTAGTTATCAAAAAGATTTTTAATATTTATTGTCCCAAAATAATGAATAAACGTTATCTTGAGGTTTTAAATGAGTGGTTTAAATGCATTGCAGTTGTGTCATCTTCTATTTTGTCCATAGTTGGTATCAAATTATTTACTAGTATTATTTTACATCAGCCTATCTTCAGGTTAAGTTTTTAGAATAAATTTAATTTTTTTGATCGGATAAAAAACAAATTCATGGCAAATATTCATTTTTTAATGGATATTTTTTTTTGTCTAAAACTTTGTTTTGATGGATAAAGATTATTTAATGTTTTTTGTCTCGAATAAATGACTAAATGTTATCTTGAGGTTTCAAATAATTGGTTTATATGTATTGCAATAGTGTTATATTCTATTTCGTCCATACTTGGTATCAAATTATTTACTGTATTATTTAAATCAACTTATGTTCAGGTTAAGTATTTAGAATAAATTCATTTTTTGATTAATAAAAAACAAATTCATAGCAAATGTTCCTTTTTTGTGGATATCTTTTTGTATAAAATTTTGTTTTGATGGATTTATATTGTTTAATGTTTATTATCAATTTTTGTTTTTTTTATTTTTGGGAAAATGATAAAAGAGGAATCGATTACTCTTTTATACTAAAACAAATTGACATTGCATATGGAGCTTCAATAGTCACATGAATAATAGTAGAGCTTTTATTTTTCTTTTTCAATTAACCCGCTTTTTTTTGTTTCAATTCCTCTCATTTTCTTTATTTTAATTTAGTACTTTTGTTCTCAATTTCATCCTCATGCTTTTTTAATGGTCTTTTAAGTTGCCTTTAAACCTACGAAGTCAGCTGAATCATGTTGGAGCAACTCTCATATAGTTTAATTTTAATATTGGACTAGGCAAGAAGTCAGGTCGAGAGGTTTTTTCTGTCAATTTCATCTTTCTTTTTTTAATTTCATCCCCAAACTTTTTTAACCAGTCAGTCAAGTTGCTTTTGAAACCGCCAAGTCGATTAGATCACATTGGAGCAACTCTTATATAGTTTAATTTTAAACTCGAGATAGGCAAGGAGTCAGGTCGAGAGTTTTTTCGCTATTAATTTCATTTTTTTTTTCTCATTTTCATCCTCATACCTTTTTTTTTTACCAATCGATCGAGTTGCATTTGGACTAGCCAAGTCGACTAGATCACATTAAAGCAACTCCCATACAGTTTAATTTTAAATTTGATCTAGGTAAGGATTCGGATTGAGATTTTAAGGTTTACCAGTTGAGTCAAGTTTAATAACAATGTCAAATAGTTCTCTGCAACATGGATATTTGATGTTACACTAAATTTATTTTTTTATTTGAACCCAAAATAACACGAACATGTAAACTAGTGTTATCTAACCAAACAAACTAGGTTTTATATTTAATCTCTTGTTATTGTTTGTAAATCAAATGATTTAATATAGTCAATTTACTAGATCGTTGGCCCGCACTAAGTTGCAAGTTGGATTAAATATATTTTTTTAAATGTCAAAAGAAATATCCATGTGTTGTTAACATATTTCTTGTAGAAAAAAATTAAATTATTTGAGGATTGACTTTAGATGACCTAGTCAACTTGACGAATTCAAAGGTAACCCGGGTGACTAGTAAAAATATAGTTTAACTTAAAAATAAATGCAATATGACATTTTAAAAAACAAAATCGTGACGACAACATATTGGATGAAGTTGAGTCAACCCGGGTTAACTTGCAAAAATAGTGACCCAAGTCATGAGATCATGATAACCCACATAATCAAATTGAAATAAATTATGAAACTCAATTCTCAATCAACCTAATGATAAAGGATGAAATTAAAAAAATATCAATTAAAAAAATAACAAGAAAAATGCTCAAGTCAATCCAGGTTAACTTGTCAAACCTATGACTTGAGTTATGAGACAAAAATAACCCTAAAAAAACAAATAAAATAAATTATGAATCCTAGTTCCCTATAAAGAAAAATGAATCAAATTTTTAGTTCATCATGTAAGAGTAACGACCATGTACCACCCTTTAGGGTGAATTCATCATATAAACACATGCTCATACATTTAACACGCATGTTCACAAGTTGAAATATAGGGCCACCAAATCTGGTTTTCCCCTAAAGAGTCAAAAGTTGCCAATATTTGATATTGTTGTGGAGGATTTGTTCAACGTCCAATCCAGAAGCATCATTGTGGTTTTCTTCAAGCCGATAACAAGAATCTCTACTTTATTTGTTAGCTTGATATGCCTTGTAGTCAATCAGTTGGTTACACATAACATTATTATATTCATTTATATATATATATATATATATATATATATATATATATAAAGGCTTAATTTATCTTTAATATTAATATAATATTATATTAGTGGATCTAA
>Ga0307517_10008370_pt1 | contig 14847 bp, 10 predicted proteins | sample 23_EM_MG_FD_194515 | JGI IMG/M metagenome (GOLD analysis project Ga0307517, IMG submission 194515) | Populus trichocarpa ectomycorrhiza microbial communities from riparian zone in the Pacific Northwest, United States - 23_EM | ecosystem: Host-associated > Plants > Roots > Unclassified | place... | reverse complement strand
AAAAAACAAAATTCAAATTCAATTTTGTTTCTGTTAAAGAGGAGAAATCAGTCCGTCCCAATAGTCTAATCAGGGAATCAAACCCGAAGAGCAGTTGGGGCCTGAAATTCAATCTGGTACCTGTGGATTTGACTCCTATACGTCTTGTTTTAGCAATTTGATGATGACGATTTAGCATTAGTAGGAGTGATGGTCTTATCATATGAACATTATTCTACATCTCAGTCCCGTCATGGTGAATTGCCCAATCACAAATTTGGACATCCATGTTTGGTTTCATTTATCTTACTATAGGAGTCTTTCACACTTTATTGGTTGCATGAGTTTCGTTTCATCTTACTAAATGGAGTTAATTATAACTCAGTCCATATAATTTCATGAAACAACTTAATTCATCCTTGTACTCTTGAGAATATACATTTAATCCCTGTGTTTTTTGTTTCCTTATTACCCCGTCCTTCCATCTATTCAAGTATACACTATACATTTGGCTCCGATCAGAGAAATAAGTTCACCAGAGATAGCCATTTGCGAAAAAAATAGATGCCACATTAACAATTCATGTGTTCATAAAGATAGAAGATTGCAATGACTTTTTACAGGTCGTAACTCGTAATACTGTACTGTGGTGTGTGTCAATTTAAACTTTTTTAAAAATTACATGAGATTGAGATTTGATCATGGAATGGTTAGGTGAGGGCTCGAAGGACAATCATCCTTGTCGTTTGGGTCTCGACGTCCATTCCATAGCCCAAATGGTAGGATGTTTGATTCTTTTTGTTTGGATTTTGATTCATCAATTCTTTTTTTGTGTTTTTTTTAAAAGAAAATAGTAAGTTGTTTTTTTTTATTGGCCATATTTTCTTTTTTAATAATCCGTGGGATGTTTTTCTAAGCCCATTGGAAAATATTTTTTTAAAAAAATTATTAATTTATTTTCAATATACAAAATTTAATTAAGAGTCCTCTGAATATTCCAGTCTTGGATAAATGATTATTTTAGGTTTTGGAATCCAAATAATAATCTAGAAAAGATGATAGGCTCATTCCAGTTAAAATTTGATAATTTTAACTCCATTAACAATCACTTATGAATCTTTTTTCTGATTACACCCCTTATCTCAAGTTTTGGATTTATAAAATCCATGACAGTTAAAATAAATAAAAAATTTAAGATGAACAAAAATTAAGCTTAAATATCTGGAAAAAAAACAAAAAAAACCTCTTAAAAACCAAAAATCTAAATACCAACAAAATCATAGCCACTTCTACAAATTCCGCTGCCTCCCAAAGCCTCAAAAGCGGTGCTATATTTTACTGTTTTTCTTAGATTCGTATACCCAAGTAATTTTTTTAAGGTAAAAGTTTAAAATAATAAATAAAAAGTTGTATAGAGTATGTTTGTTTTTGTGAAAAAAATTAAATTTTTTTATTTCAAATTATGTTTTATATTTTTAAATCCTGATATTAAAAATAAAATTTAAAAAATATATTTCAAAACAACAATCAATTTAGAAAAACAACCACCAGATCCCTTGCACTACATTACAAAAAAGAGTCAAGAAAATAAGAACTGGTCTTGTAGTTTCGTGAATGAACACGACCCATAAGCCACCACCTTCTCTCTTTTTCTCTCTAAAAAGCCCTCTCTCTCTCTCTAACCGCCTACAGATATGAACACCAGCCTCTTCAAATGCAATTTGTCTTCCAGCTTCTTCTCGTATCCTAAGGTCGTTCTTCTTTGACAAAGAAAAAAAAACCTATCGCATAGTACCCTTCATAAAGAACAAAACTTGAACTCCCTTGACAAATATCACCAGCTTGACATTCAAAGATTGTTTCTTTCTGAATCTTTTTTGCTTATATACTCAGGTATATCATGGGTCTCAATCTCTTTTTTTTTCTTTGTTTTAGACTGTTTTGCTTTTTGCTTCATTGGTTCTTTTAGCCCTTATCAATGGCTTCATCCGCAGAACTTTGCCATACTGAGGAGATTTTTTTAAAGTTTTGATGTTGCTGACACTTTCTGAGATAATTGTTCGCAGCTGTTTTCGTTTTTAATTTTAGGCATGGGGTTTTAGAGGATTTTTCTTTTAAAACAGAAAACCAATATAGATTATTTAATAATGCACGTATATGGGGTTTTTAAGCTTTTTTAAATCTGGGTTTTGATTTTTGGAGTAAGTTTTGTTCTGTTATTGTCAAGTTTGGAATTTTTGCTCTATCTTTTGCTGCTTGCTTATATTGAGTTTGTTCTGATGCTAGATCAAGAAATACGGATTTTTTTTATTTAATCACTCATCTTTCCATGTTGATTGATCAGGAGGATCTTGCATTGGAGACATAGTTGCTCCATGGTGAGCTTTCACGTATTTAATTTTTATGTTATATTGGGTTATAATTGGTCAAATAAGATGTGCAGGAACCTGAGGCAATGCTATTATTCAGCAACTTGGAAATGTGGATTCATTTGGTTGCTTTCTTGTGCTCTAATTCTTGAATTCGGGCTTGTTCTTTAGGGAGAAGCTCCAGCTTTCATTGTGGATGATCTGCAGAATCAGATTGGATTTGAAAATGGATTTGGCTCAAAATTCAAAGGCTGCAAAACCACCACAACTATCGGCGATAAAACTGTAAGTGAGCTTGTTGCGTTGATTTGACTCTCTTCTAAAACAACCTCATTCCCTCTTTTGGTTAATCCGGTCAATGATCTTGCTAATTGAGATTCTTTTTGGGTAGTATGTCATTGGTGGCAACGATGAGTCAACATTGCCTGTTGAAGTTCGAATTTTTGACAAAGCTACTGGCAATTGGTGAGCTGATATTTCTGCCTAAGAGAGAGTGTTCCTTCATTGGGGTTCTTGTTTAGAGTTGAGATTGCTTATCGTGGTAGAATTTTCACGTTTTTCAGGGTAACTCCTATCGTGCTGGGATCAAAACCTAACTCATGTAAAGGTCTCTCGGCCATATCATTGAATGATGATCGTATTTTGATAGTTAATAAGGGGTCCGCCCCTGATGACTGCATTTTGTTTCTTGAGGTTGGTATTTCAGAATCTTCTGGAGATTTATTAAGGGAAATGTTAAGATTCTACTCTGTTTCCAACGATATAAGAAATGAAAAAATAATAAAGGCATTACCAAAATGATAAACCACAACCTTCATAACATTTTCATCTCTCCAAAAATGTGAATAAACTGTTCTCAAATTCCATTTGCAACATTGCCAATATATTGAATGTGATGTTTACATGATTCCCTAATTGTGTCTTCTTAAGATAATTAATTTGTTTTAATTTTGGCAGGTGGACACTTGGTTTGTCAGGGAGCAGAAAAAAATTCGGGGGACTGAGGTTGTTGCCTGGAGTAAGGGGGTATGGGGCGATGCTGAGAAGCCAGTTGTCATAAGTGGTCCTTCTGGAGTGGGTAAAGGAACATTAATATCCATGCTTATGAAGGAATTCCCATCTATGTTTGGGTTTTCTGTTAGCCACACAACCCGTGCACCAAGAGGCATGGAGAAGGATGGGGTTCATTACCATTTCACCGAGCAAAGTATTATGGAGAAAGAGATAAAAGATGGGAAATTCGTTGAGTATGCTTCTGTTCATGGAAATCTGTATGGGACCAGTATTGAAGCTGTTGAGGTGGTAACTGATGCGGGGAAGGTGAATATTTCTTCTCCTCCTTTTCTTGCTCATTCTATATTACTTTGTTATAAGCAATTGTGGATACCTATTGTGGTTGCAATGTAAGGTATTCATAGCAATGCAATGGTATTTAGGTACTGGATCAACCAAGAAATGATAATGAATTTGGATTGCTTTTGCTGAATGTCTTCAGAAACCATATAAAGAACCTTTTCGAAAAGAAAGACCTCAACTTAATCAAAATACTTGCATCTGCAAACTCGAAATGTTTTTCCAAGAAGCTTATTGATTTTATTTTGCTATTTCATTTGGTCTTGCAGAGGTGCATTCTTGACATCGATGTTCAAGGAGCAAGATCAGTGAGGGCTAGTTCTCTGGAAGCAATCCTCATCTTTATTTGTCCCCCCTCAATGGAGGAGCTTGAGACTCGCCTCCGCTCAAGGTAAGTCAGAAGCTCTTACAAATTCCTAACCATTCTTGTATCTTCCTGCACTTGTTCTAACTTGAATCTGATCAACAGACGTACTGAGACAGAGGAGCAGATCCTTAAGCGACTCCAAAATGCAGAGGTGGAGATGGAGCAAGGAAAATCATCGGGCATCTTTGATCATATCTTGTATAACGATAATCTGGATGACTGTTATGAGAGTCTTAAGGTAATGCTGTGCTGCTTGATATTGCATCCATGCAGAGTTTACTTTCAAATGCTTTATATTCAGGTTGCGCTCTCTGATTTGCTGCAGAAACTTCTTGGGATAGATGGAGCTGCAGCAGCTACCCAGATATCAGGTAAGATATCTGTCATCGACATAAATCCATGATATACTTATTTCATCTGCTTCGGTAAAATATGCAAGTCTTTAAAATATGATGCTTTGTCAATCCAGCACCCCAAGGGATTGATCTGCCCGCAGACCGTTCAGTTTCGAAAATGGATAACAAGATTATCATAAACTATGGAACTCCAGAACTAGAGAAAGCATCAAAGAGCTTGTTAGTTCCACTATCTTTCTTCAAGAATCTTATATTCAACATTATGATCTCTTGTAAGTTATTTGAGCGGTGTGATTGTTGACTTACAACTACCATGATGTGGGTTGAGCAGGATAGTACTGGATGTATCCTCACTCAAGGGAGGGGCTCCTGGACGAACAAGAGGGCTTGACGTGTATGCCACTGACTCATTTTCAGATGACTTGAATGGGATCAATCAACCAAGCTAACGACTCCAGCCTCATAGATTCTAACATGCTTTCACGAACTTCAAAATCTCCCAGCTGTCTCTGCTTTATATTCTTAAGAAAGGGAACGGTGACTAAGCTCGAAACATGATTTTTTGTAATAATCCCTTGTCTTGATATCATCTCCATTTTTTTTCATTATTTGCCTGTTTTAGAAAGGAGACGACTTGGATTAATGTTTGAACAGTTAGTCAAGTACTATTCCCTCGCCGGCAATGAGATGATTTATGATTTGTACGGGCGCGTTCACGATCATCTTGGTAAAATATAACAAAGTTCATTTCCCATCATTGTTTCAAGCAAGCAGATTAGAGTAGGTAATAGTCGTGGCAGTGCAATCCAGGTGCATTTGTCTACATGTTTCTACTCATCACAGGTTGAAAGAACATTTTTTATAATGTCAAGCGGTTTTCATTGGCGTTATGTATCCACTCTAAAATCTATGCGCCGATTGTCATCTTTTGCATTCGTGATTTGTGGGAATACTAGCTGAAAGATCTGCCTTTTCGAAAGCATATTAAAAAGGGTTAAATCTTTTCAAGATTGCCTTTGCATGAAGATGGAAGGGTTGGAAGACGCGTATAATTTCAAATATCATAAAGGAATGCACTACAAGTTGACCACCAATGTGCAGCCTGCGATCTGCTTGAAGAAGATACGGGACGGCACAAAAAGACAGCTAGAAGAGAAAGAAATAGAGAATGAGACGCAAAAGATGAGAGGAGATTGAAGAAAAAGAAAGAACGAGATTCGAAAGACTTGTAAGAGCTCCCTTACAATTTCAATACCGTCAGAAAAACTTGCAATTTTTATTTTTAATATAAAAATTATAATAAATTATTAATATCACAGTAAAATTTAAAAACACTAAAATTAAAAAACATTGTAGGGAAGTGTTGTTGAACGTATTGGGGTCCATAAATAAGCCGAAGATTTATGGAATGAAGTTTTTTTTCTTATTTGGTTCTGCGTTACAAAGGAATTGGGTAAAATTAATTTTTTTATATTTTAAAATTATATTTAATATATTAATATAAAAATTATTTTTTAAAAAATAAAAAAAATATTATTTTAATATATTTTCAAATAAAAATTATTTTAAAAAAAATCATCCTTCCGCACCCAAAAAAAAAAAAACCGTACGGGGAACTGCTTTAACTGAACTTTTCCAAGTTGGATTCGTTGCCTCTTTTTTTTTTTGTCTGCTGTCTTTACCTCCTCGTGGGGGGACCCAAACTGAGGCAACATACAGAGCAAGTTGGTGATAATCTGCTAGGATTGGTTGGTGTCTTTTAAGGGCCGGCGTTCCTCTCACATTCAGCACCTTCCATTTGTACGATCTGCAGACTTTGATAGGCCTACAGAGGTTTTGATGAGAGGCCCAGGATGCACCACAAATAAAAAGCATCTTCCTCTTCCCATGCGATCCATGAATCAACTCTTAAATCCTATTTTTATTTAATTTTGTGTTCTTTTTTATTTTGAATGCATTCTTTGCCACAAGACATCTGCTCGCAAGAAATGATATTATGGCGTTGTGATTGCCTGCCTCTTTTCATTTGCAAAAACTCAAGTGTATAGAACAAAGGAGATCTTGACCATGCTTGGTCAGAGCCAATCATGTTCTTCATTTAACAATGTAGATAGATTATTGTTGTAGGTTACTGCTGGATTTGAAGAGCAATGGGAAAATGGCACGGTACAAGGATGGGAAAAGAATGCTCAAGAAAATGGGCGTGTGCCAGCTGATCATACTGTTATTGATCTTGATTCTTACAGCACTGAAGAATTGAAGGAAGCATTATATCATTGTCTGCAGCTGCTTTATTTTTCCCTGAATCATTTTCGTTTTGCCTGGAAATCTATAATCAGAGAGCATTCTCTTGCTGAATGCTGACAGTTTATGTTAATGTCAAAGAAACAAGGATGTAATTCTGTATTTTGTTGTCACCAAGTGTCAGCTGATGCTGACATGTTGCTGCTGTTATCATTCTCCTTGTAAAATAACAAAAATGATCACTCATCGATTAGCCATTTACTGCTGCCATTATCAAACAAAGTAATTTAAAATTCACTTAATAAATCTATTAACCGAGCTTTGACCAAGTCAAAATCAAATTCCCCCAACATCACACGATCCATTAATAGAGGTTCTTGATGGGCTCGCCTACAAATCAATTCCACAGTGACATAAAACAAACCCCATAACAGAGGACCCAGATAAGCTGAGCAAAAGATTGCAAATACAAATGCAAATGCTCGTAACTTTTTCTTTCGGTTTTTTTCTTGTTTTTCCTTGCAGATCAAAGATTAAATTCCTTGTCGATTGGGTTTTTCGGTATTAAATTCCTTTTCAAAGCAGACCATCGAAATCCGAAAAAAGATTATTTTATAAAAAATCAAATGATATTCCAAAAGTACACGGAGGAGATTCATATAACCACACTCTTTTGTAAAATTTACATAAATTGAGTACAAGGAAACGGTGATCCACTTAACTAGAAAGCCCTCTACAGCCCCTGAAGAAAGTGACAAACAACAAGCCAAGAATGATTTGCCTGTAACATACATGTACACAACACCTAATTCCTCCCTACGCGAGTCAGGGTCATTGTCTCAAGCTTTGCAGAAAAGCTATGAACGATTCACAATGATTGAAGAAACACCTTCAGCAGGATCAAGCAAAGCGTAGAGTGGTAAGCCCAACAAATCGTTACTGCATGTGAAAAGGTGAATGGTAATTCTATCAAGTGAGAAGCACCTTTCATCTCTCAAGAGTGTGGAAGAATCCACCGCACCTTTCAGCTAAATGGGCTTTCATGCAATTGGCAATGCTGGAGACAGACCCTTTACCCCACTCACCATAATTTGTTCACGTTGCGATCCCTTTCTCCCGCCATCTTTTCTGAAAGCCAATGAAATTTAGAAATATGATACCAGGGAAACTGCAGGTTGCATCCGCTGCTGGAATACGTCTGATTTGGGTGCGTTTGATGCAAGGGCTCTGTTGCCTCCCCATTACTCCTTGGCGAATCGGACTCTCTGAAAAAGTTGAAGGGTCTGGATCCAGAGCTTGATGAGTTGTTAACATTTCTCAAAACTGTTTCATAAGAGCTGGTATGCGTTTCAGGTACAGTACTAGCAGCTGTAGTGTCAGGTTTCTTTTTGTTGATGAAACGGCCTCCACAACCTCCTTCCCTTCTCTTTGCATGTAAATGTCGGGACTCGTGAAGATATGGCTGAAGCATGACAACGAAAATACAGAGTGCTTGAAACAAATATGGAGCAATATACTGAGGAATTTTAAATCATAATCTTCCTCGAAAGAGCAATATACTGAGCATATTTTGTTGAAACTAATTGATTCAATTGCAGATGATTTATCTTTATGATAATGTAGCCTTAGCATTGTTGAAAGAATTGATCCTTGATTATAGCTATGTAATTGATTCTAGGAAATCATTTCCCTTCTTGTAAAGATTACATGTAACTCTGCAACTATAAATAAAATATGTCACCCACATTGAAGGTGTGGTGTTTTGTAAAATACTCTAATAGTATCAGAGCTCCTGGATTAACCTCCCTTCAATCCTTTCATCTTCTCTCCAATGGCCACCGAAAACCCTTCTGCCCCTCTGCCCTTCACCACCCTTATTCATATGATCACTGTCAAATTATCTTCTGCTAATTTCCTCATTTGGCATAGTCAAATCCTTCCCTTCATTGAGAGCCAAGACCTTGTCGGTCATATTGATGGTTCCAATGTTCCACATCCAAAATTTGATTCTCTCAACTCTCAAACACCAAGTGACAAATATTTGTCTTAGAAAGAAGCTAATCAACACTTGTTTTTTGCCTCCTCCGATCCTCCCTAACTGGAGAGGCATTGGCTGAAATTGTTGGACTCTTCACCGCACATGACGTCTGGCTCGCTTTGGAAACAACCTTTAATCGCAAGTCTAAGACACGAGAGACACAAAAAAAACCGATCTTGATTTTATTAAGTTGGTTTGAGAGAGAAAAGTTCAATGGAGGCTGTTTAAGCCTTTAACCGTCACAAAAAATCAAAATCCCATAAGTTTATTTTGATTTGATTTGCTTTTAAGTTTTTAACATAGGGTTATTTAGGTTTTTGTGATGTTTTTAGGTATTGTTTTCAGTGAAATCAGCTTGTGATTCTGGTTTTATTGGTTTAAAAACTTGAATCTCAATTTTTCAATTATAAGAAATAACCAAAATTTATTACACGCGAGCCCAGACTTTCTTCATTTTTAGTCCAAGCGCGCAAGGGCTTGATTGTGCTAGCCATTTCCCTGTTTTGATGTGAAAAATGACGTACAAACTAGAAGTATGTTTCTCCTGTTGGGCTATAGGAAGATTGCAGAGTTATGGTCTATGGGCTAATTTGGGCTTCTTTTACATTGTGGATATATCTAGAATGACAACTAGAATTGTTCAAGAATACAGGCCCCAAATTTTAACCAAGAAAGCCCAGTAAATTGGCCCAAGATCCGACCCATGTGGAAAAAATTACCTAGCCGAGGTAACTTTAACAAATAACTCCATTTTCTCGGGGAAATAAATTCACGAGAAAACATGGAGGAGATTCGCTTCACGTGTGTGTCCTGTACAAGAAATGATACGCCATCCAGCACCGCACACGCTATGTGCTAGGAATATGCTGTGGTAGGGTTCCACCTCCACCTGACGCCATTATCCAACCCACCAAGCAACAAATCAAATACGCTCAGGCTCTGATACGATGACTGCTTTCTGGGAGGAGCCTTAATAATTGCCGCCCTGACTTTACTTGATGAGTAAATCAGCTAATTTGAAGTATGGACCGAATAATTGAGTTAAAAAAACTTGATTTTTTTCTTAAAACGATATTATTATAATTTTCTTTTTAACTTAACGCATCTTATTCATGACTAAGATCTTCAGGCAATTCAACCTTTATTAAAGATGGTTTACTGTAGAAGATTTACTGTAACTCTTGTCTCATTCTCATTGGCACTATAGATTACAACAATAAAATCGTAATTTTATCATTCTTAGAGAAAAAAAATTAACCTGGACAAAGGGGGTAATAAAGTATTTTTATTGTTTTTCACATAATAAAATGACTAACATACTATTTAAAACAACAATATATTAAAATGTGGTTATTTCATTTTTTTTTCTCTTTTATTAGCATAGTAAAATAACTACATTATCATTTAATTTAACTTATCTTTAACTTGTGTTTATGGTTTTTTTATTATTTTTATCATGGTTGTATCCGGGGGGTTTTTAGTCTTTCATTGTGGGGTTTTTTTTTTGTCATTATTGAGTTGTATCAAGGGCAATTTGGTATTTTAGTAGATATGAAATATTATTTATATTAAAAAGTGAATGACATGTGTCGTTCGCGCGAACGCAAGTAGCTTCTTTTGCGCTCTCCGGACAACACACACACAACATCTTTCAGCCATCAAACATCGGCTTCTACGACAACCTTTGAATCTTCACAATGGCCCCTCCATTCTTGGGTTGTGCGTGTGACTAACGGACCTCTAGTTTGGCATCAACAATATTTTTTCTTCTTTTTCTTTTCTCTCTCTTCCTCGATTTTCACACTTAACCCTGTGGATTTTCAAAGCAACCTTTCAATTTGTTTTTCTTTCAGATTTGATCATTGTTTTTTATTACTATTTGTTTTCTTTTAAATAATTCATAGAATTGAAATTTTCTTTCCATTTCATCCTCTATTGATTTGTTTATCTATTAAATTTGATCCTAATTTTTTAAAATCATTTTCTTAATTGAATTTGTTTTCAATTGCATCTCTCAATATTTTATTTTATTTTTATATCAAATCTAGTTTTTATTCTTTTAATTGCTATTTGTTTTCCAATTGCATCTCTTCATATTTTATTTTATTTTATTTTATATCAAATCTAGTCATTATTCTTTTAATTGCTATTTATTTTTTTTAGATCTTTTTTATATTCAAACTTTCTTCTTCTTCTTTTAATTTCATTCCTTGGTATTTTATTGATTGAGATTCTATTAATAAAAAAAATTAGCTTTGTGATTTTTTCGAGTTTGCTTTCTATGAGATAAAAAATCCAGGTCATGAGTTTAAAAGATTAGTCTGGTTATCCTAATTTCAGGTGTCGATTCACAGATTTTACGGAATAACCTAGGTTGACTTTCTTTTTTGAAAACACTACAGTCGTCTAAACATCTTTTTTTATGCTAAAAAAATTTGAGGATGAAATTGATATAAAAAACCTCCCGACCTAACTTCTTATCTAATTTAAATCATGTGGGAGTTGTATTAATGTGACTTAGTCGACTTGTTCAATTCAAAAATAACATGGTCGACCGGTAAAAAAAAATCTAAGAATAAAATTGAGATAAAAATGATGAGATTAACAGGAAAAAAAAAACCTCTTAACCCAATTCCTTACTTGGCACGGGTTTATGATTAAATTATGTCGGAGTTTCTTTGACGTGATTTAGTCGACTTAGTTGGTTCAAAACAACCCACACGACTATTAAAAAAAATTAAGAATTAAATTAAGGAAAAAAAAACAAAATTGAAATAAAACATTGAAGGAAATGGGAAAAAAAAAGAGGCTGAATTTAAATTAAAAAAAAAAGTTTCACTATTCATATAAAATTCTCCCAAGAGAATACATTTAAATCCTTTATATATATAATAAATTAATGACGTTGAGATACATTTCTAATTAATTTATTTATAGGCAGGTCGTTGCGAGTCAGTGTCAAACCATAGTGTGACGATCAAATTATGGTGCAGGAGCTAGCACAGCAAGAAAATTGCATGTTTACATGTTAACATGAGAATGAAGACTGAGAGAAACAGTATGAATATTAGATGAAGATGCCAAGATTATATACTGTCGACGGTAGCAAAAAGTTCAACAGGAAAAAGCAAAAGAAGAATACTCAATCATCGAGGTCACACTAAAAAGAAGCTTTTCTTGTTTTTCTTTTCTTTCCCTCTACAAAGTAGCATTCACATGAAAAAGAACAGCAATCACAGTTCTGTAGAGGCTTCTAATGGAGCTAGCAATTAAGCACTATATGTTTTATTCAATCCGCAGCGCTGATCTTGTATATCTCACGTCTTAAAAGTAATTATCAAGGAATTAACAAAATTAATCCACAAGATCGTTTTAAGAAATTAAAAAGCGTATTAGGGGGGACAAGAGAGAATGAAATTGAAGATTCAGCATTTATAGGCACATACATCCATAAAATACAAAACCCTACTGAAATAATTAGCTAGCACAAATCTGCAATCAAGGTTGATTGCTCAATCTTCAAGCCCTAATTACTAATTGCACACTTAAATGGCCATCATTAAGTTGCAAATATTAGTACATAGAAGTCATCCATAGAACCAGTATAAGCACAATATCAATTAAGCTGGGATATTATCACGAAATGCAAAGAAGAAGAAAAGCTCTATATCTGGAGGAGCAAAAAAGACTATGGGAGATTTCTTTGACGAGCACTTTGTAGTTGCCCTTCTCTTCATTGGAGCTGGTGGACAAGATAAGATCTCAGGTATTTTGAATCTTTGAGCCTTTGGTGTAGAACAGCCAACGATGTCCTTATCACCTTCTTGGTCATTAATGTTGACAGTGCATGACTCTTTGGAGCTGGTAGAAGTAGTGCTGTGACTGCAAGGCAGATCCCTTGATGGTTCTTCGCATTTTGGCACAATTTGTTTCCTCTTGCATCTTGTTGATCTTCTTGTATTCGATGGAGCCATGTGAGGGCTTGATCAATAAGCTTGGACTGCTAAATATTGAATTATAATAGGAAGGGCTGAAATTGATGTAGCAGCTAGCTATAGATGCTCTTTTCAGGTGGATGTAATGGATTGATAAGACTTCCTTTTGGCTTTGTGAAAGTTACAGCTGATGAAGTTTAAGAAAGAGACACTGACTAGCTAACAGTGCCTCTCACCTGAAAGGCATTCATGACTTGCAAGACAGCAACAGGAACATTCCAAAACACTAGTTAATAACCATTTGAAAACTTCAAAAGCTTCTGACCTGGATCAAGTAAATCCAAAATAACATTACAGCAGCAAACACTAACTACTACCACTTGAAGAAGAAATTCATTCAAACCTGTACCAAATCCTGTTAGGATTGGACACTCCTTTGGAGTAGGAAATAACTCAGCACAGATTAAAGAAATGAATCTGCAACTTCCTATCTATTTCCTGGATATATGTTCTCCAGCTAGCTTGTAGACACTTTCAGTGCATATACCAAGAAGTTATAGCGAAGGAGAATCAGTAAGATATATTTTTCTTAATATAAAGGCTTACCACTTTTCAATACAAGAGATAAGGCTTTATCAGTAAAGAATCAAACGGTATTATATGATGTGGGGCACAGGGAGGTGCTTGAGATTATTGTTATTCCCTTTGTGCCCAACTCAGCATGGGGGCAAGTATACAAGAAGCCCTTTTCTCTTTCTGCCGAGTTACTAAATAAAGCATCGATCTATAATTATGCTTTGGAGAGGAAATGGTACTCGCAATGGTGCATATGTTTGTGGAGCCAGAAGGCTAATCTTCTCTGCAAATTTATTCGTACATGAGTAATTAAAATTTTAATTCTTTTCAAGCAAAATGCAACAATCTGCTTATATTCTGTTTTTTTTTAAGAAAAAATTAAGGTATTTTTTTAATATTATGATTATGTGTATATTGTATTGTATCAAAAAAAATAAAAAATGTTCCATTCATATATTTATATGATATAGATGTGTGTGTATATAAATATGATTGTATTTAATAATATTCATTGGATAAAATAATTATATAAAAATTACATTTATTCAATCGATATCCGAATTTAAATAAAATTGAAATTATGATTTGGTGATTTTGCCGAACACTATATCAACCAAGAATGCTTAAATCAAGAGTAAAATGATCTTTGCGACGTGATTTATTTGTCATTTTTGTTTTGTTTAGAGATACGAAGGTCTTTTCTTTTTTTAGCAATAAAATACCTTCAATATCTTTAAAATAAAATAAAAAACTGATAGCTGGTTTCAAGGAAATTTTTTTAGATTTCACATTTTGTTGCTCATTAGTATTACTAAATTGCCCTCAATTTCAAAATTAATTAAGGTTTTTTAAGGGGAAATTTTGTATTTCTCTCTGGGTTTATTTATAATCGAATGGGTAGAGAGGTAAATTTATCTTTCCAAAAATAAAAAAATATTAAATATTTAGAGCACATTAAATTTACTAAATTACCCCAGTTTCAAAATTTATTTATGTTTTTATTGGGGCATTTTTGTATTTTTCCTTGGGGTTTTTTCATTATTTTCATATGGGTAAATGGGTAAATTGGTCTTTAAAATAATTCAAAAAACAATAAAAATTCAAACTTGTCAAGCGCGTTGAAAGTTCTGTAATTTTTAAGTCGAGCATGACATGTTATGTAGTGGTAAAAGTTTTTTTTCATCGTGTCAATCAATATCCTGTAGCATCATCTTTCTTGCTTTTTTTGTGAACTTTTAATTGTTTTCAAGTTCATCATTTAATTAAAATTTTAAATTTGTTAATTATTTTAAATTTGATCCTCATTCTCTTGATGGTTTATTCTTTAATTCTTTTGTGAAATTGATTTTTTTTTTCAATTTAACATTTCAATCCAAAATTATCCATCATCTAATTAATTTGTTTTGTTTTTCAAATTTGATCCTTATTCTTTTAGTTGCTATTTTTTCTTTTGAATCCTTTTTTTTTGTAATTGAATTTATTTTTTAATTTCATCATTTGACTTTCAATTTATTGAAATTTAGGCTTCGTGTTTTGCTTCCATTCAAATGGCTCTGATCGCGGGCACATCATTTTTTTTACTTGTTTTCTTTTTTAATTTCATTACTCGACGTTGATTTTTTGAAAAAAG
>Ga0307517_10008369_pt1 | contig 14848 bp, 10 predicted proteins | sample 23_EM_MG_FD_194515 | JGI IMG/M metagenome (GOLD analysis project Ga0307517, IMG submission 194515) | Populus trichocarpa ectomycorrhiza microbial communities from riparian zone in the Pacific Northwest, United States - 23_EM | ecosystem: Host-associated > Plants > Roots > Unclassified | place... | reverse complement strand
TCCCGCGCATTGACCTATATGTCCACACTGCTGAGTTTTTTTCTGATCTCATCCACGCACAGTTATCGTCTTTTCTGGGCCAGTACGAAGATGTAATGAGGTCGATTAAGAAGGATAAACTTGTCATTCATTCGGAGAAGACTGCACCGAATGCGTGGCTATGAAACGAGCCAGTCCGATCTTGCATGGTAAGAACCCATCCTGTTTGTTGTAGTTTTTAATCATCTTATTCATCCTGAAGTTCCTGGGGTTGATTAGTCGACCGATTGTAAGCAGGCCGGAACCCTGACGCACAGCCGCTACACCAAAAGGTCAGAGATATCTCTTCAGTCACCCAGGGCTATATATGGTGAATGTAAGTCGGCTAGGCTTACACCGATGATATTTGTCACCTGTATCCCCTCGTCGTGTGGTAGGCTCGTCAAATTTTAGGGCTGGATAAGCACCAGGGTTGTCTCTTCGGACTCGACACTTAGTAATGTGATTTTGGACCGCTGTTGCTGGCTCTCGATGTCTTGTCGTATCCTTAAAGGAATGACTCTTGTTGGTGACTAAAAATACTATCTCGAACACTAGATACCACGAGTGGCACTCTCCAACGTTGCCTTCGATCACTCTTCCATTGACCTTAGTATTTCATCGCTCAAGAAGTGAGGAGTTAATTGTTTCCTACTAGTAGCCTTAACAAGTTAATTGTTTGATATGTTTGTCATTTTTCTTCGGGGTGGTGAGGCCGAGTAATTTAATTAAGAGGAAGCCACGTTCCCTATACACAAGTCGTAATCGTTTTAATCAGACACTCTGAGAGTCCCACTAACCATGGGTGGGTTCTGTGAGGGTGCGGGTGCGGGTGGAGGGAGTGAATCGAAGTTTTCTAGCTAAATATGTTTTATGAGCACCCACTCCCCACAGAAACATCTCCTAAAGGTAAGGGTGTGAACCGAGGGGAAATGCTGGTGAGACATAGATGGATCATACACAGAGAAATGCACGACCGACACTATGATGTGCACGGGGGCAGGTGGAAAACGGGTCCAGAGGGGGAACCGGAAACACTTAGGGGTCAGATAAGAACGAAGACTGAGGTATATTCAAGATAAGCAGAGAAAGAAAGAATCAGCGAGAGAGTACGAGATCAAGGAGAGAGTTCAAACTAAAGGAGAACTACTAAGTAGGCTCTACAGTTGTGGACAATCAAAGACAACAATTCTTGTATCTTGGGAACACAAATTTTTTGGAAGAAACTAAGGACAGATTCGAACTCGGACGGTTAAATAACGTCTAAAAAAGCTGTTTTCTTAATATTCCCACAAGGTTTTGGGTGCGCCAATTTTTTTGGCCAAAATTTTGGAACATTTCGGCATGTCAGGTGCAAGTCAGGTGGGGTTTTGTTGATCCGATGGATTGAGGACCACAAGAATCGACATCATTGCCCGTTGCGACACCTGCCGATGCTGCTTCTGCTTTTTCACGGCCCATGCAGCTGCATGACCTGTCAATCCTAAACGGTATGCACTCATAAAGCGCCACGAGCGATTAATAAACCGACAGATGACCTCTGCTGGACAAGTTTCAAGGTATTTTTGCACAGCATCCTTTGCTTCCTGAAATGATGTTTTATCCACTTCGCGATAGCGGTATTTGCACCATCCCCAGTACTGTAAGTTGTAAGTAAATGAGTATGATCTGTTAAAAGGACTCACCATTTCAATAGGATTCAATTCACAATGAAATTTAGGAAGGAAGATGCACTCGTGCCCACGAGATTTAATGAATGATTCGAGCATGGACTCCTGGTTCTTGAAGTCATCCTGTTGACTGAGGAGACGAGCAAGACAGCAATTGAGGTTATCAATTGGACAGACTGGTGAGCACTTGGCTCGAAGATTTTTGACCGTAAACCCGCGCTCTTCCAGGACTCGTTGAAGACCTTTTGGTCTCCCATTGGGTAAAGTCATTTTTTGCACTTTCCCGCGGTGTTCGGGAATAGGATTTGTATCTGGAATTACGGTGTCGTGTTGGACTCGTTGCTTTCCGCCATCTGACTTATTCATTTCGAAAGCTTTGAGGGCGTCGGGTGGTAGGGATGCGTGCGCCGAAGATTGGTCAAAAATAAACAAGCTTTGCTTTCCGGGGTGTCCGGCTTCAAATATTTGGATCGCGTCTTCCATCTGTTTGAGTAACTGTGGTGCGTCCCACCATGCATCACCCCCGGATCCTGGATAAATGATTTTTGTAGAATCTCTCATCACCCTCCCTCCGTTGTCCAACAAAACCAGGCACCCAGTTTCCGGATTGATAAACGCTGAAACATGGATCAGACGTCCACGGCCTTTTTTCCGCAGCGGCTGCTCTCCCTGTCACAACCACAGACTATTAACTGCATCATTGGCATGAAAGCAGCTTTCGTCATGAAAATTAGGTATGATCTCCCGCTCTCCAGGTTTTAGAGTTGGCTTTACCGGATTTAATTCAGGACCTTCGTAACGAACCATTCGAGCCTCGAATTTCGCCATCAAAGGGAGAAAAACTTCCTGCCGGTATTTGACGACATCCTCCTGCTCATGGCCATCCATGTAGACGCCTTTCTTGACGTGAGTGTAACGCCATCCAAGTTTAATGAGCCAGCGAGTAGCAGTTCGAACACTGATTGGCTTTTTGGGATTGATTCCCAGGTCTAGAAGAATAACGGTGTTGACTGCAGTGCGAAGTTTCTTTGGCGTCACCTTTCCGGTTGGTAGATTTTGGAGATAATTGAGAACACCCTTTTTAACGAGTTCATCCTTCAGTAGACTTTGTGCATTCATGAGACCGCCTCGACGTTCAACTGGAAGTTGTTCGAACATCTGGTAATGCCAAGCCAGAGCCCGAACCCTTCGAGCAAACCACACATCCTTTCCTTCATGCCATTGTTCTGCAATTTGCAGACTGGCATCAATACGAGATCGCCCTTTAAGCTGGAGAGTGGCAAAATTTGACAAAATCATTAATTTGTTGATTTCGGAAAGTGTGAGTGACTTCACTTTTTTTTTGAGACTGTCCTTGATTTGTTTTCGCAGTGTTTCCCAGTTCTTTATCTCCACAGTCTGACTTGGAGTGACATCCTCTTCGAGTTCTTCTGCCCAGGTTTCCATCGCGTCGGCTCTCAATGGCATTGCAAGACTTTCTTCGTCTTCATCACTGATCTCCTTTTCCCCATCCAAGTCCATAGTCACAGTTAACTCAGATTCTGGAATAGAGGGTCCTGCTGAAATTTCCTGATTGTGATCTGACTCATCTGAGATGAATTCGAGAGATTCCTTGGTCTCTACAGATGATAGACTGCGATCTGACACTCGTCGAACTTGGGGAATAGATGAACCACCTTCACTGGCTGCCAGATAAGCATCCAGTTGCGTCTGATTTTTAAAAAATGCTGCGTAGCGCTGTTGTGTTCGCGTAGATTTGTTCATGACATCTGGTCCTTTAATATAGGTTTTGGGACGATCTGCATGTAAAAGATCTACATAGAGAGACTCGTTATAGTATTGTTTCTCACCTTTCTTTTTGCCCTTTTGACGTCTCAGTTTATAAGGAATCCAATCCTGATCTTCATCATCATTATCAATCTTGCAGGAGAGTGCTGCTAGTCGTTTTCCGAGGTCAATGCTTGTCAATCCCTTCCACTCATCATCAGATTCAAAGTCGGAATCCAGATCCCCATCATCCTCCTGTTCACTACTGGCAAGATCCTTTATGTCGTGAGGAAGACTATGATTGATATCATCACAATCACCATCTACCTCTGGCTCTGCAGACTCGAAGATTGGTGTGAGTGGATTATCAACAGTGTAAATTTTGGGCTGATTTCTGAGCCCAGAGATGTTTCTCTTCTTCTTTGGTGGCCGTCCTTTGGGTTTCGGTGTCATTTTTGTTTTTTGAGCGAGATCGACTCGATGGATTTGTTAAAAATAGTTTGGATCAAATCCCATTTATGGAAAGCTATTTAAAAATGAATTTTCCGAGAATTTATTGATTTTTTAAAGGTACACGCCAAATTTTTGGGATCAAATTTTTTTCAGACCAGTTATTTAAATATTTGGCTCGTGTAGTTTGATTAATTAGGTCCAGTCCTTCATATTTCAGCAGTTTCTAATGGGTTCAAATAAGTGTGACCGACACCGTAAAGGAACGGGCAAAATTGTTGTTTTTGATTGTCCACAACTGTATCCTACTTACAAAAACCACTTCGTTTATGGCCTTGCTTGAGAAGTAAAGGCTCCTCCCTATCTAAATACAACACAACCAAATAAGATCTTGCTGAGGCTTTTCGACGAGAAACCACTTTTTGTTTGGTTTTGCATTCAATTACTGAACCCATGACGCGGACGAAAGCATTGCCGTCGCCCCATCGAACCTTGAATATAGAAATTACAGTTGTAGTAAGCTTTCGAGTTCTTACATAAACTTAAGAAGCAAGGCTCTTTCGACAGAGTCGAATACTAGTTCGTAGAGTGTGACCTAAATATTACTAAGTGTCCTCGATACCAGATTCTGAGTTTGTTATTTATTAGAAGATGATATACTTATTCCAGAAAATGTGCAGTGCATTATACAAGCATTATACAGATAATATTGTTGGCTAGCAGATCAAATCCAACACACAAACAAAAAGGACCACAAGATCATTCTGAAGGGACAAAAAACGTTGAACATCAAGCAATCATTAATTTATTTTTGTATACTGTAGTCTGTGGCATCCAATTTGTTGATTTCTGCGAAGTGGGCGGCGTGGAAAGGAGGATGTCCGTGGGAATAGCACCCCGCCACACTTATATCAACTCATAACTGAGGTTGCGCAGCTGCATGGGTCCACATGTTGGCCAGTTCTGGCCTCGCTTAGGATTACCAACGTGTACAAACGCACGGACATTAAAAACGGTATTCATGAAATCTTCTTATCGATATGAAAACTCTGACATTTGGGCAGATTTGCATCTTCGATGAGGATCCACAATTTTGGATACACAAGCGCGAAACCTGTCACACCCCCAACGTGTCTGTTGCGTGTGGTATGGTTTGAAAACACCGTAAACTGCAGACAATCCCAACCCCCCTGCTCAGAGCAACACCAATGTACGTCGTCAAATAATTCCTTCTAAATAGTTGACCCACCTCTTCATGGGTCAGTGTCTCATGCATAACATTATCGTTTTCGGCGAAGCGGGCGCGGGAAAGAGTTCCCTCGTCAACCTGATTGTGGGCCAGAACGTCGCCAAAGTGTCGGGCGCTGCCGAGGGCTGCACTTTCAGAAATGATGCCTACAACACAACCATTGGCGACACCATGTTTAACATCTTCGACACAGCCGGACTCAACGAAGGTGACCAGGGCCGTGTTCCGCATTGGACGGCACTACGAGAGCTCTACACACTCATCCGACAGCTTGAAGGTGTCAGCTTGCTTATCTATTGCATGCGAGGAAGGGTCAAGGAGAACGCAAAGGCCAACTGGCTTTTGTTCAACAAGATCATATGTGGGGAGAAGGTCCCGATCCTCGCGGTCGTGACAGGACTGGAAACTTACGATGACCCAGACGACTGGTGGAGGGACAAAGATAACCGGAGGGTGCTTTCTAGGAATCAAATGAAACCCAAGGCCGTTGGATGCGTCGTTTCGTTTCCGGGGAGACGGAATGAATATATGGATCTTTACGCCAATTCGCAAACCAAACTGCGGAACCTCATCACTCAGAATTACCTCCACAATCCATGGAGCGAAGATAAGGAAAGATGGTTCGCCAACATCTATTCCGAAACCTTCACCTCTAGGCTCTGTTTCTCTCCCCGAAGCCGATTGGACTACGCCGAGAAGATGCAGGGCATGATTCACGAGTTCATCAAGGAGACGGGCATGAAAGAGGAGGATTCCAAAAAGATGAATGCGACACTACTCAATGCGGAGAAGAAGATGCGGAGGATTCGTTTACTTCCTTAAAGTAACCTCATCTTCTCTGGAGGACGACGATAACGAACTATTTAATGTCATTGAACTCAGTCACCGACCAAATTTTTATCTTTCTGGTACCTGCTGGGCAATTCCACTGAGCTATATCTGTTTCAACGGGCCGGCTGCTGTTAATAACGATCATGGGTTTTGCGCCCTTTGCCTCTCTCACAGGTCCACATGTTGGCCAATCCTGGGGTAACTACGTCTTCGTGATCCGATAGACTTACAATCTGTCATGCATCGTGGCAGTAGCGTGTATATGTGAACACAGCTGCTGTCTCCATCCCAAGCATTCATCCATTTCGCACTTCCAGCCCTGGTATCAAATAATTCACTGTACGTCTAATTCCAATAGGCTCGCGATTTCTATCTGATCTATTCAAAGTGTCATGCATAACGTTATCCTTTTCGGCGAGGCGGGCGCAGGAAAGAGCTCCCTCGTAAACATGATCGTGGGCCAGGGTGTCGCCATCGTATCGGGCGCTGCCGATGGTTGCACCTTCAAGAACGACTCCTATGCAGCAACCATTGGAAACACCGACTTTGTCATTTACGATACCGCTGGTCTCAACGAAGGCGACCAAGGACGTGTTCCACATTGGAAGGCAATTCGGGAGCTCTACACACTCATCCGACAGCTCGATGGCGTCAGCTTGCTTATCTATTGTATGCGAGGAAGGGTCAAGGAGAACGCAAAGGCCAATTGGACTTTGTTCAACAAGATTATATGTGGGGAGAAAGTCCCGATCCTCGCGGTTGTGACAGGACTGGAAACCTACAACAATCCAGACGACTGGTTGAAAGACAAGGACAACCAGAATGTGTTTCGAAGGAACAAGATGAATCCCAAGGCCGTCGGATGTGTCGTTTCGTTTCCGGGGAGGCGGAATGAACTAGAGGATGTTTACGTTGCATCGCAAACCAAGCTACGGAGCCTCATCACGGAAATTCACCTACGAAAGCCATGGTGCGAGGAGAAGGATAAATGGTTTACCAGCATTTATTCGGAAACATTATCCTCCGGGCTCTGCTTCGCTCCCGAAAAGCGACTGGAGTACACCGAACAGATGCGGGGCATGATTACCGAGTATATCAACGAAACGGGCATGGACAGGGGGGAATCCAAGATGCTTGAGACGACACTGCTGAAGGCGGAGAAGAAGACGCGGAAGGGTAGTATTTTCCTGAGATAGTAGATTCATCCATCGCTGCACCTTACGTTCCCTACATATGTATTTTTGTCTCTGGAAGATAATTGTAATTCAAGTTTCTATATGCATAGGCCGCGCCACGCCTCTTTGTGCGGAGCGCAATGGGACATACTTGCAGAAATTTCTGCACGGATCATTGATATTGCCGCTTCAAATTTCAAATTTTAGCTCTAGAACCTCAAGCTTATGGTCCTCCCATTCACTTAAGGATATGACCCGTCGGACATCTCAACGACTTCAAAGATTCACGTATCATCACTGGAAAATGATTGATCCACGGAGTGCACACGTTCTGTAACACGTTGGCGGTATCCACTAAGTATACCCCCCTCTGAATGTAAACTGAGCTATTCTGGATAAACGTTCAGGCCTCAGGCATCACCCATAACATCGATCCCCCCGAAACAAGAGGTTCTCACCAATTTCAAATTCCGGATTTGGGTAATCGATCTCCGTAGGTCCTCGTGGTGTACGCTGATCAGCTTCCAAGTATACGAAATACAAATTCCCCATCGTGCTTGGGGCGTTGTGTCCTATAAACCCTGTCAGTCCGACGTTCGTCAGACTCTGTCCTCACCCAATACCAGAGAACTTCAGTAAGCATCTGGACTTTCGAGTTTATTTAAAATTTAGCAGGATTTATCCTGTAGACACAAATAACGTCGCCCTATACGGACAGAAGGCTCCTCGCCCAATGGCAGAGAACTACAGTAAGAATCTGAATATTCGAGTTCATTAAATTCAGCATAACTTATCCATGCAGATTCACATCGCGCGAGCCCTCGCCCAATGTCAGAAAACCATAGTAAGCATCAGAACATATCGCCAAAATTTAGCTAAACTTATCCATGTAGATACCAATCAGCGTAACGTCGTCATATTCGGACAGACAGGCGCAGGAAAGAGCTCGATACTCAACATGTTAGCAGGCGAAAAGGTTGCCACTGTGTCTGGCGGCGCAAGCGGCTGTACATCTTCCAATCAATCCTACCCCATCCCGCATAGCGGCAAGAACTACACCTTCTGGGACACGGCTGGTCTGAACGAATCCGATGATGGCACCGTATCGTCGCGGCACGCAATCCAGAATCTCCTGGACTTGGTCAAGGACAATGACATCAACCTCCTCGTATACTGCGTACGAGACAGACTTCCGAACATAATTCGCGTCAACTATGACTTGTTCTGGGGGATTGTGTGTAAAAAAAAGGTGCCAATAGTCTTGGTTACGACGGGGCTAGAAGGCAGAACCGACATGGAAAGTTGGTGGGGCGAAAACCAGAAGGCGATCAAGAAAATGAAGATGTCGTTTGACGGACACGCATGCATCACAAGCTGGAGGGGAAGGAGGAATGCGTATGATAGGGAATACGAAGAGTCGGCTAAAAAGGTGTGGAAACTGGTGGGGCAGTATTGTAAACATCCTGCTTGGAGTATGCCGACAGGATGGCCTGATCAAGCGCTAAAGGACATAGAGGCATACGAGAACGACTACAAGGCGGGGAGTGGGGTGCAGAAATTTCTGCAACGCTTGTTATCCCCCCGCAGTTGGCGTGCCAGTGATCACAGACATTGATGATGGAATATAATTATTTATGTAATTTATGATTAAATAAATAAATAAAAGATGCTACATTAAGTATCTTAACTTCTACCACTTGAAATCTCCAACGTGTATCCAGAACTGCACACCTTATCGATATGAAAACTCGGGCACATCGATGTGAATATGAAACAGGGGTAAACCTATTTCCGTGACGTTATGTTTTCACATTGGAAGCTCATGCAGTCCTTCACGGACCCACATGTTGTTCAATCCTGGCTGCCAGTGGCCATACTACGTCCACAGATGTTCAGGTTTCACTGATCCGATTTACCCTCCAACCACGGAAGTTTGCCATGCCCTCATCGTGTCTGCAGGCTGTATATGAACTTGTCCGAGGCCTCTGAGCCATGTCCTAACGATTCATCGTGTTCATTTCGCACCTCCCGTTTCTCGCTGCAAGGCAAGTAACTCAACCTACACGGCAGAACGCTAACGACATCTACTCATTTTAGAGCGCCATGCATAACGTTATCCTCTTTGGCGAATCAGGCTCGGGAAAGAGCTCCCTCGTAAACATGATCGTGGGCAAGAATGTCGCCAAAGTGTCGGGCTCCGCGGACGGTTGCACCTTCAAGAACGAAGCCTACCCAGCAGTCATCAACGGCACCCCCTTTATGATTTACGATACAGCTGGCCTTAACGAAGGCGACCAGGGCCGTGTTCCTCACTGGAACGCAATCGAAGAACTGTACACGCTCATTCGGCAACTCGACGGCGTCAGCTTGCTTATCTATTGCATGCGAGGAAGGGTCAAGGAGAACGCAAAGGCCAACTGGCTTTTGTTCAACAAGATTATATGTGGGGAGAAGGTCCCGATTATTGCGGTTGTGACAGGACTGGAAACCTGCGACGATCCAGACGACTGGTGGAAAGACGATGACAACAGGAAGGTGCTGAAAAAGAACCAGATGAAACCCAGGGCCGTTGGATGCGTCGTTTCGTTTCAGGGGAGACAGAATGAGTTCGCGGATATTTACGCAATGTCGCAAGTCAAGGTGTGGCAGCTCATCATGCGGCATTTCCTCCGCAAACCATGGAGCGAGGAGAAGGAAAAATGGTTTGCCAACATCTACTCCGAAACGATCTCCTCTGGGCTCTGTTTCACTTCCCGAATCCAATTGGACTACACCGAGAAGATGCAAAACATGATTAACGACCTTATCAAAGAGACGGGCATGAAAGAGGAAGATTCCAAGAAAATGAACGCTACACTAATCAAAGCGGAGAAGAAGTCGCAGAAGAGTGGTGTCGCTGTTAGGAAAGCTCGTTCTTTGTAGATTCATGGTTGCGGCGCTATGTATATTTTTGCCATTGTAATTAAGCAAAGTAGTTTGCTGTACAGCTCACCTCGGCAGAGTCCAGAAAATACAATATACAGAAACACAGAGAGGTCACTGCTAAAAGTCATGCCAGATACGAATCGTGTAGTCACTCGACCCAGACACTATCCACCTGCCATCAGGGGAGAAAATCACAGAGCGGACCCCACCCGTATGTCCCTCCAACACTCCCACTTGTTTGCCCGTTTCAACATCCCAAACCCGAACAGTGTTGTCCGAAGAACCTGACGCTAGCCTCTTCCCATTGGGCGAAAACACAACAGACCGGACGACGTCTTCGTGTCTCCGAAACGGCTCGCCCTTTGGTACACCCGTCTGGGAATCGAAAATCCGAATCGTATAATCAGCTGAACCCGAAGCGACGAGATGCGTGTCAACTTCAGGAGAAAATGCGACAGAGTGTACCAAATCTTCGTGCTCTTGGAGTGGTTTTACGAGCTGATTCCTTGTCCGCAAGTCCCGGATCCAAGTAGTATTGTCGTTCGAGCCGGATGCGACACAGTTTCCATCAGGGGAGAATGCGACAGACTGGATACTGCCCGTCTGTCCGCGAAACGGAGCATACACTTGTTCCCCAGTCTCCACATCCCAAATTCGAACAGTCATATCACGAGAGCCCGAAGCAATTTGCTTGCCATCAGGAGAGACCGCGACTGTCATGACACAATCTTCATGTCCTTTTATTGGTTCTCCCACCTGGCTTCCCGTCTCGACATCCCAGACCCAAAGAGTGTTGTCCCCCGATCCTGAAACTACGTGTCGACTATCAGGGAAGAATGCCACAGCGGAGACCATAAATAGGTGACCCGAGAGTTCATGCATCTGCAACCCAGTCTCCACATTCCATATACGAACAGTGTCATCATCCGAGGCGGAAGCTATGAATTTTCCATTAAGAGAGAAGGCCACGGAATTGACTTGAGCTTTGTGCCCTTGCAAAACATTTATGCAGCCTTTGAGTTTGGATAAGGGTTTTTAGCCACAAATGCCAGGCGAAGAAACAAAATTGACTCACGATCTGTAAATCGTGCAATAAACTCTTTCGTCGTCATCTGATACTCCTCGCTTTCCAAAAGGTCTGACACTACGTGTTGGATTTCACGCAGAGGTCTTTGTTTGAACTGTGAATCACTTCGATGATTCTCTCGGACAGTGTTAATTAAGATCCCGAATATTCGGCGTCTTGCTTCTTTGTGAAGAGGTGGATCGTTTTGCTTTAAAATCTCAAAAGCCTTCTCGTACAACGCTTGTCGTCCCTCGCCTACAGAATCTCAAGCTTTGGGAAGCATTCGGAAGAAATTGTGCAGACATACCCGAAGCTGTAATACTGCGTAGAGTGTGAGAAGCTTTGTCGGGGTCGACAATGAAGTCGTCCATGACATTTGCCACGTGCTCGTACAAGTCAAACTCGACCCACTTGTGCTTGAACTCTTCCTCTTTTCGCAATCTATCCCAGAAATTGGCATCGTCTTCTGGAGGACGCGCTTTTGGGGTGTAGACTTTGTTGGATAATAAAAGGGAACTGTGAATTTTCTGCCCAGGATGAATCTTACGGGTCGAGCCGAGATGAGGTCTTTCAAAGAATAATGATTGAAAAAATCATTTCGTACGAGACGAGGAGACTCACTTATAACTAAACTGATGCTTTCCTGGTTCTTTCCTGGTAAAAGAAAGTCTCTTGATAGGGAAGAGTTCGAGAGGCCACCAAGCCCATGACAGGGATTCCTGAACTTCGATCAGCTCCTCACGAGAGAGGTCGCGGTTAAATGGCGCTATGCAAAGACCAACAGCCTGTGCTTCAAAGACCATCCACCGTAGAGGCGGTCGACTTCGATCCATTCCTTCGTTCTGGGCGTTTCCGCCCCCACTGAATACAAAATATCACTAACCGTCACCTTCTGTATGAGACGTAAAACACCTACATGTCTGAGTGGGTACCCGCAAACCAGACTTCCAATGTCTGAGGTCGCTGCGGGCCTGACTTCTTACCTACGCGTAAATCACTGATTGTTCCCGTCTTTGTGGGTTGTGCAGAGGCAGACCCGTTGGGATTCATGAACTGTGTCGTCTGGTTACCCTCGATATCGCTACCCTGAGTTGCGCCTCCATAAGTGTACTCAGGCAGGAACTTGACCCTTCGCTCATCGAGTGCTAGCGCATGGCGAAAATAGCAGACATGCGCCATACCATCGACAGTCCTTGGGAGCATCTTTGCGCCACGCACAAGTCCTATAGAAGAGACAGTGTCCCTGGTGAGAATCCGTAATCAGCCATGAGAATCGGGAAGAAGAATAATATGTGTACCACGCGCCAACGAAATGAACTCTTACGGTTTTGTGTGAAAAGGTATTCTTGAACCGTTGGGCCATAGTGATTGCGTCCCTCTCCTGCGATCCAACTGTAGTTGCCGTCAAGGGGTCATCAGTACTGGGGTCAGCATACAACTCGTATGCACTGGATGATCAATCAGTGTACAGGTTGCAACATAAATTTGAACTCACAATGGGATCTGCATCTCGTTCCCTTTGTGGATTAGCCCGACCTGTAGTTTTCGTGTTCATTTAAGCGCAAAGCAATGGACGAAGAACCTCACTTTGTCAATCATGGCAGAGAGTACTCGGACTTGATATGCCCCACGAGAAAAACCTGACAAATCAATGAGAAATGAGTGCTACGTGACGAATGAGCCACTCTAATGCACCGAAGAGGAAGATACAGTCTCCATCTTTATAATTGTCCGAGAGCCAGCGATACGCTCCCAAAACAGTTCTTTCAAAATCCCTGTAAGAACGAAACTGAGAGAAGAGTCCAAATGCTGGGAGCTGGGCTCACCATGCAATCGCTAAGTCAAACTTGTGATATAGGACCTTCTTGTAGTATTTGGGTGACTTCCAGGATGGTCGAGCATACGTGCCGATACCACTGTTGTACCAAGTTCTTTGTTTGTCAGGGTCTTCCTTCAGTATGAGGTTGTACAATTCGATCACATTAGTATTCTTAGTATCACGCAAAATGGCCATGAGTAGGCATAATGGATTTGACATTAAATATGCTTACCTTCACTCCAAACTGGTTCGAAGTTCCATCAATGCAAACCACGAGGGCTGTACCATTTAGCTTGTGGGGGCAAGTCTAGAACTTGTTAGGAAAAAAATTCCACTACGACGAACGACGTCAACAAACCTTGCATTGGATAGGGCCGCTGACGCCTCGATAATGACTTGCTCAGGTCCCAAGAACAAGGAGTAATGTGAGTTTACTTACCCTCCTTCTCCGCGACTCTAATAGGTTTGGGCTTCTCCGCCATTAGGGGAATAATTGGGAAGCATAGGTGGGTTTATATATCGCCGATGCCTCATTGCTTTGTGCAAGATAACGCGTGTAAGTAAGTATTTCAAGTTTGCTGTCAATATTGTCTATTTCGGACTCCGAATCATTTCCTACCACCTCTTCGAATAAAAAATCTTGTTTAGTTCCTTATGATGATCACTGAGAATTCTTGGAGCGTGGACTTACATTTGAAAATGCTTGACCTCATCGAACCCAGTTGAATCTCGGCGTTATGACTGGAAACGATGAAACCGTGTTCAGCCCGGATCTTCACAGCGACGGCAATGCTTCCAGTGCAGCATCTGTATATTTTTTTAGGGCAGGACCCTCCACAACCAACTTTCCATGCGATTTGATGGACTGAAGGGCTCGGTGACTTTTTTGGGACCAGACGATGCGTCGATGGATCAGACCCCGACAAGGGAATTGTATACATGGCTGCCATGGCACGACAATTCTTTGTGACTGCATCATTGCCCTTCACAATGGGTTCGGTCCCTCCATGATTCTGTTATGTCCCTGAAGAATTCCTTGTCCTGGGAAGCTCATTGAAAAATGGCGATTGTACAATCTCAGGACTGTTTTGGTGGTATACCGCTGAGACTGTATCTTCCTCTTCGGTGCGTCAAAACGATTCATCCTATCATTACATAAATCCCAATTATTTTTAGGTTTGTCTCATGCGGCATACCAAGTCCGCTGCTAGTATGATTGACAAAGTCAGATTTTCCGTCCGTTTCTCGGCGCGTAAATCAACTTGGCCGGAATAATCTTTGAAAGGAACTAGGTACAGACCCCACTGTAGACTCAAGCCCAGCACATACGAGCTGTGTGACCCTACCACTGACCCCTTGACAGCGACTGCGATCGCAGGAGAGGACAATTAATATGGTTCAACGGCTCAAGATCTTTTTTTTTTACAAAGCTGTAAGCCTAAGACTTCATTTTGTTGGCGCGTGATACGCCGATTTTCCTCTTCTTGGGCTGATTATGGATTCTTACCAGGGACACTGTCTCTTCTACGTGTGCATGGCGCAAAGATGCTTCTCTGAACTGTCAAGACGCATGTCTGTTATTTCCGACATGCACTAGCACTCTGATATAGAACCGTATGATATTTCAGAGAGAAAACATTGTATCATACTTGGAGAAGCACATAGTAGTCTAGATTTCCAACCTAAACCGGTCGCTAGCGACTGGAGGTGGGCCCGGGTTCTTCAAACGCGAGCTGGCACTGCTCAAGATGCGCACTTGAACTGAAGGTTGCTTGTGCAAAATCAGGAAATTAATTAAGAGAAGGTGATCAAGCACGTTCAAGAAAAAGAAAATATCATAAAGTATACGCTATACAGAACAGCTACAATCCCACCCCG
>Ga0307517_10008368_pt1 | contig 14848 bp, 21 predicted proteins | sample 23_EM_MG_FD_194515 | JGI IMG/M metagenome (GOLD analysis project Ga0307517, IMG submission 194515) | Populus trichocarpa ectomycorrhiza microbial communities from riparian zone in the Pacific Northwest, United States - 23_EM | ecosystem: Host-associated > Plants > Roots > Unclassified | place... | reverse complement strand
AGATGTGTATTTCGCCCAGTGGTTCCATGTTTCGACACATTGAATATGGAGGGCCCGGTGCGGAAATTTAATTAATTCTTGGGTCAATCCCAGAACCAAAGCGCACCTTACCACTTACTTCTCCGAAGGGACATCTGAGTATCATAAGTTATTTGGTGTCTGCGGTATGTTCCTGCTTGGTGGCCATGAGTATCTAAGTAATCAATGTATCGATAGAAGTCAACTTGGTCTGTGACCTGAAAATTAGATCCATGCATTGCTTCAAAAAGCTCCATTGACAATCTTTGAGGTCCTGCTAGATTACGATCATGAACTGTGGACTCGGAAGGGCAATCGTTGGTGTGCCTAACATTGCAATACTAGTACATGGGTTCCCGAGTGAATACCTTTACCAGACGTCGTCGGACTTGTAATAACCCCCGACGTGGGGTACGCTTTGAGACGATTCGAAAGCGATTTGGGCCTAGAAAGTTAGAATCAGGTTAAGTAAGATCTGACTACAAGATTTTAAAACCGACCTGGGTTAACGCGCCTTGGACGAGTTTAAGGTCTTCGATTTGGCCTGAAAGCAAATTAGTATCTGCATACCCAATCAACCATGCGTAATACCGTCAAAATCGTCCACCTTCGTGTTGCGTGACAATCTTCTCCCAATGCACAGACGGGGCTGAAAAGAAAGATTATATTTAAATCATCACAAGGGTCCATAGGACTCACGTTTGGCAGGTTCAGCAATCCCGCACCTAGTGCCATATCCGCCTCCTGATGCCCATTAACATACAGTATGAAGACGTTCTCCAGAGGTCCGCCAGCAACATCAGTAGCGTTGACACGCATCACAAATGCAAAGTGCTGCCACTGTTCGAGAGGTGCAGGAGTTTTGGCAGTTATCACTCTCCACCCGTCTTCCGTCGCTGAATTCACGGACACAGTGGCAGCAACTCCAGGATAATTGCCCACCGGCATGCCTACCCAAAAGATAGAATTGTTCGCAGAGGGCGCTTCTATGGAAGCAATAGTCATCCAATGCCCGAGCCCACCTTTCCTGTACCAGCCCGATATGGTGAAACTTTGGGTGAGATTGAGGGAAACGGACTCTTCTATATATGATGACATTTCGCCTCTGGAAGTATTGAAGCAGCTGAGACGGCCGTAAAGACGATAAAGAACCGGAGGGGCCAGCTTCGCAATGCGATCTTGAAGGGATTTCCCAAGGAGATCCGTTACAGGGACGACAGACTTGACATCAATGATACTCCAGGTACCAGCGTCGTCGATGGAATTAATCCACGCAACATGATCACCCGACAACCTTCACAGTCAAATGGTAAGAGGAGAACCATCTCATCCGTACTACTGCCTTACCTTGGGTCGCCACCCTAGACCAGTATAACATCAGTTGCCATAAGGATCGCTGAGACAAAATAACGCACTTTGGAACTAATTACGATTTTGTCATTCTTGTCAATTTCAGACGAAGTCTTGGACTCTTTTCCACCAGCACTGGCGGAAGCACTGGCAGAATATAATCCCACTTTAGCATCCAGAGTAACTTTAATTTGATGTTCCGCCTCCGTTTGTTCTTCCTGTTGTTCCGGATTAGTGGTCTCAGCATTGGAGCGTGATGAATCATTGGCATACCTTGCTATTGAAAGTCTGGATGTTACTTGCCGAGAGACAGCAACCAATATCAACGCGAGTCTAACAGAAGAAATGAGGAGTGTTTCAGAAGCAGGACCAGACGCGTACTGCGATAACGTGGCCCCAACGATTGAAGACCTTGGCAAGTGCACTCGATTGTACTGCTGGGCTCTTTTCATCAAGGGCTTCTCGCACCGCATCCACAAACTCTGGGTTAGGAGTAAGGTCCGACGGATCGACTGCGATGGTGACAAAAGGAAACTTGTAATTTGCAGTTATGAAGGTCTGTTTAGCGGTCGTCATCAACTTTGAACTCGATGACTGCTCGGACTCGACGCTGACTGAGACCCATGGCGAGGAGCCTGAAACAGCGGCCTTGGACCAGCAAACCGAGCTGAACTTAAAGTCGCGTTCAGAGTACACAGACACGACTTCTATTGTGGACGTATGCAACTCATTTGCATAATCATCGAAGGTGCCCGATCTGAGTGAGACAATATTCTTGGTGGCAGGTTGCGGCCCATCGACTTTGGCTGAGACTACGTAGGCACGGAGTAGGTTAGATCTCTTAACCTACCAGGAGGATGAGTAAGTGCGACATTCGTAGTTGGATGGATGCTTCGGACGTACTATTGCTTGCTTCTCGACGTCGCTGAGTATGTTAAAATGTGTGAGGGATGTAATACCGACGGGCATCCTGACGGCACTGAGAGTACGATCTGACCTTTCGAACTTTCAAACCAGAATTCTACTTAAGGAGTGAATTTCAAGAACAAGTCGTGGACCGTGGTCCCGTACCTGAACCACAAACGCCAAGCTCTCCTTACTGTCAGAGTTCCTTGCGGTATCTCAATATGATACGACTTGCATACCAGCATCCCATCTCGGACTATGCGAACGCCGGATTGCGCATATTATTTCCTGCCTCAGAGGCGCGTCCCATACGCCTGATATCCCTCAAGGCCACTCGGGGTTCAGAGGTGTCCTAACTCCACTTTCGGAGGCATACAATTCAGCACGAAATTCTCGCCGATATCGCGGTACATCACCTCTGCTTCAGTGACATCGGCATGACACCTTACGCTCGTCATTTTTTTGAAGTCGTTTGTCGGACTTGGGCAGTAATCTTCAACAATCCTACACTCATGGTGACATCTCGATTCGTAATGCAAAGGTACACGGTGAGGGCGAGGACGACATCGAGGTGACGCTCTTCATGCGTACGTCTGTTGCAATCCTCATAAAGACGACGATATGGTAATTATCCAATGTTCCTCATGGGGAGAAGCTGATGTCAGCAATGGTCACGTCCGTCACGACGATTACATTCCCTCCACTGATGTGCACCCTCCCGTCGTGACATGCCTGGCGACTCTTCACCAGGTCAAGAATTCAAAGAAGCTGGTCTTGAATTTCGGCTATGTTGGCACTTATTATCCACACGTAAGTCTCGGCACTCGATTTTCACATTTAAAAATCAGCCCGCGAACACTTCAAGGAGGAACTTGAACGACAGCCGCGTCGAATGATACAACGCGGTTTCCAAATATATTTTATAAAAGATAAAGGTTGAAAATTAGTGGCACATGCAAATTTTCAAAGTAAGCGGATTTGTCCATTGCTGCCAAATTCTGCGTTTATCACTTGAAGTAACGGGTCAAGCTTCAAGACTGTCCCTCATGTCAATGACGCTGTCTGCCACCACTGGTTTTTATTGTTTGCGTCACATATCCAAAGCAGCACCTCGTTGTTGTTTGACAAATCTCCATAAGCCAGGTCCATGCAAAGACCTGTGTGTCGATGAGCTATATACATAATGATCGTACAGGCCAGGAGAAACGTACCTTTCACTGTGCCGATGTGATAATTGTCCACATGTGTATTCCAGGGAAGGGCATAGTCCGAGTCGCAAGATACTGATCTGAGCTGTTCGCCCTGTTCAAGACCTAGGGGGAAAATCGCTGTGAGTCGCAAAGTGGGTTGAACTGGCAAAGCCCGACAACTGACTGATTGAACCAAGACAGTCTTTAGTTCCAGAGATGGAGATCCTGCTTTGTTCGTAGGACGTGAAAGAATTGTGCCTAGAACCGGAATTGCAATCATATCTATCAGAAAGGTTGTCAGACTCAATTGAAAAGTGTGAATGAAACCGAAACTCCGACATAACCCCCGATCCGTCACGAATATCCAGACATTTATCGAGCTTGCCTCCATTAGGATAGCCTGACTGAATAATTCTAAACTCTGCAGATGATGATAGGATAGTAGAAGCCAAAATGAGAAATGGGAGGAGACGAGAGAACATGTCTGAAGACTAAGGACACAACCTGTGGGTGTCTTTATCTTTATATACCGGTGATCTTACAACTCTATCATCAGTTAAAAGGTGTGAAACAAGGTCGGCGACAATTAATCCGTGCATCAATCACATTATCAATTATCGCGAAGTAAGATCCAAGATAAGAGCCGAGGTGGCAGCGCCCTTGGAGAAAAATGTCAGTAAAAATATGATGGAACATGATGGACGTCTCACTCCATGGATACATACTGTTTGTGTCCATATCTCGGAGCCCTCATTGGGTTCGGAATGGCCAAGGCAAACGACGAACAACCACCACATTTTTTATATAGAGTCTGAATTTTCCTTAGTTGATCGATTGATCGACTCGGACTATGGGAGTTCCGTTAGGTCATATCCCTGCTTATCCGCTGACGCTCTTGCAACTACACACACAACTATCTTTATGGGTCTGCTCCCACATCCTAACACGAGTGCATTGCTTCCGCCACCAAGTTCATACCCGATTATGGACCGAATGTAAGTGCTTCACGTTCGTTGGCAGATCGAATGAACCATCGTGTCCACGGTATTGGTGACCGACTTTACCTCTTCCTTTCTCCTCCGTCAGTGCGTCAGCTCTGAGCATTTTTTGAGTATATATGTGTTTGAAATTTACATTTTCTTTTGTCCAGGGTTACGAAGGCTCCTCGTCTTCGGCTACTACCTCCACACGTCAGAACCTTACTGGTGAGCTCAAAATATATTTTCATTGACGGGAAGGCTTTCCTTCAACCATGACAAGTGATACCCGGCCGCGGATTGTTTGTCTACCTGATACCGCACATAGTAATCCGAGTGCGGATGTAGCTTTTCCGGAGCCTCTACTTGTTTTGGTTTAATATTGCGCGGTCGAAATGAGCACTTCATTGGTTTGGCAAACGGATATAGGACCTAGGTCTTTGGGCGCAGAAGATCACAACAAGTGCATCAAGTACGGTATCAAGACGGCTTCCCTTTTATCCGTTACTTTAACTTTATTGTAACTGTATCTCATCGAAGTCCATCAAATTTAATGATTCCTGCCATTCCATCAGTTCAGCTATGGAATCCAAGAAAGGCACATGTTTCCTTACACAACTCATCAAACATCCCAATCATAACGCCGTCTTCCATGGTGTCTATTCCTCCGTGAGAGGGTTTCCCCTGCGCAAGAAACAAGAACAGAAAGTCTTGTACTAGGTCTGCTGCCGCAATTCCACTCACCTCACCTGATGGTAATTCAAGTTGTTCACGAGTGACCACCGTAGTATAGCACATATATGCATTTACTTTACTCCATCTATAATCTATTGCACTATTGAAAGATCGAGAACGCACTGGCGGGCTCGGACAGAGCTCAAACCCAGGCGGACGCCTTGGCCCAACCTTGGCCCCAAGCTACTATGCGAGTACGACATATGCATCGGGTCATTCATGTTTTCCGATGCATAAGGATTGATTGTGGTGTAACTTCAGCCAAATATCGTTTGCTGACCTAAGCCACAACGTTCACAATTTCGATACGATCTACTTCTGCAACTGCCGGCATTAGTGTGGGGGTGTACAGGCACCAGAAAGCGAGGAAAAGGGATAATGTAAATGTTTTGTGCGTCCGCTTTTCATTCACCTCGTATGCGCTCATTGACGGATAGCCTCAGGTTGCTATCTCCTCCCCCAAAGCCCTACTTCGTTCATGTCTGATCGCATAGCTCAGCGGGATTGTCCATGACATGTATCGTCGCAAACCTCGGAGGGAAGCATTACGACAAAAGACTGACAGAACTTCTGCAATTGCTGGGTCTTCAACTTGTCTCCCGTTCTACAAATAGCGCCTTTGTTTTCTGGTTCCATCATTCCTGACCCTAACAACCCCAGGACTCGGAGTGCTCCTTGCTCTTGAAGTTGTCACGAAGCCTCCATGTCTTTTCCGTGTGGATTTCCGATAAAATTCATGCTCCGCGAGGATATTATATTCTGCCCTCTTCATTTTGCAAGCACAATGCGAATAGTTATGTACCTGATATTGGCATACTGAATTGTATGCCTCCGAAAGTGAGCGAGAGAGGACACCGCTGAATCCCGAATGGCTTTATGAGCATTGATGTTAGGCACTTCTGGCCGGCTCAACCAATTGCCGATATTTGACTCCACATCTTTGTTAAAGTTCTTGGCACTTGCTACCAGTGAGTGCAAGCGAATCTCAGTTGACTGGGCCTTTGTTTCTGATGATAGCACAGATGTCAATGGATTACTTATCTTAACACTACGGGCGGGTGTTATGTATTTGTGGACCACGGCGTGTTGTAATCTCACCATCTATTCGTCCCACTGGGTGTCTTGGCACCCCTTCAAAAATTGAAGGCACCATATGCGATACCGGGGTACTGAATTTTCTGCCTCCGAAAGAGGTGAGCGAGTGCGGACACCCCTGATCCCGAAGAGATATCAGGCGTTTGGGACGCAGGCAGGGATGCATCATCAAGCGTTTTCATAGTCCGAGACAGTGCTGGAGCCTGGATGCTAGGGTCAGCGGATTCCAACATATTGAGATACCGCAAGGAACTCGGTTGGTGGGCTGTGATGCAAAGAGTTTTGGTGCCTGATAGGTTTACAACGCTTTCCTGAATTTACTTCTGGTATAAAGGGCTCGAAGGGTCGGATCGTACCCTCAGCCCCCTCAAGATGTCCGTCACTACTCGCCTCGCACAATTTTCCACTCTCAATGAAATCGAGAAGGATGGAGTAGTAAGTCCCAGTCATCCACTGCAATATCGCACTTACTCCCTCCTGGTAGGTTAACAGATGCGACCTACTTCGTGCCTACGTACTCTCAGGCAGCGCCGATGGGCCGCAACCTGCCACCAGGGATATCGCAACATTCAAATCCAATATCAACTCCTTTGCGAAAGACTTTCATCTTTCCACCACAGAAACCGTGTCTGTGTTCTCCGAGCGCGACTTCAAGTACAGCTCATCCTGCTGGGCCAAGGCCGCTGTTTCGGGCTCTTCACCGTGGGTCTCGGTCAGCGTCGAGGGCGAGATGTCATCGGGTAAATCATTGGCGTCGACCACCAAACAGACATACGTGATTGCAAACTTCAAGTTTCCTTTTGTCAGATTTGCAGTCGATCCGTCGGACCTCATTCCTAACCCAGACTTTGTGAAAGCGGTGCAACAAGCTCTTGATCACAACAACTCGGCAGCACAGACAGTTGCCCTCGCTAAAGTCTTCAAACGTTGGGGTCACGTTATTGCGGTATGTGTCCTGTCGTGCTTCTCAAACACTGCTCAATTTCCCTTCTGCTAGACTCGCGTCGACATTGGTTGCAGCCTCTTGACAAGCGACGTCCAGACTTTCAAAAGCAAGGTATGCTAATGATTCATCAGGGTTTCGGGATGAGTCCACTAATCCACGATTCACAGGAAGAACAAACCGAGGCGGAAAGAAAAATTAAAATTTCTCTGGATATTAAAGTGGGAGTATATTCTGCCAATGCTTCGATCAGTGCTGGTGATAAAGACTCGAAGTCTTCGTCTGAAATTGACAAGGATGAAAAATTTTCAATTAGTTCCATAGTACGTTATTTTGTCTCAACGATCCTTATGGCAACTGACGTGTTATATTGATCTAGGGTGGCGACCCAAGGTAAGGCAGTACCAGTACGGATGAGATACTCTTCTTACCATTTGACTGTGAAGGTTGGCGGGTGATCACGTTGCTTGGATTAATTCCGTCAACGACTCTAATACCTGGAGCATCATCGAACTCAAGTCTGTCGCTCCTGTAACGGAACTCCTGGACCAAGAACTTCAAGACCGTATTGCAAAGCTGGCCCCTCCTGTTCTTTACCGTCTTCGGGGTCGTCTCAGCTGTTTCTGGAACGAATCGCCCAAAATGTCTTCATATATAGAAGAGTCGATCCCCTTCAATGTCACCCAAAGTTTCACCATATCGGGTTGGTACAAGAGAGGAGCGCAACCGCGCAGGTTGACCATTGCTTCTGTCGAATCGAGATCTTCGAACAACTCGATCTTTTGGGTTGGCTTGCCATTGGATGTTAAGCGCCCTGGAGTTACTGCCTTTGTATCTGTGAATCCGCAGTCGGAAGACCAGTCGAGAGTGTTATCCGGTACATCCCCTTCACCTCTCGAAACGTGGCAGCACTTTGCATTTGTGATGCGCATCAACGCTACTGATGCTGCTGGCGGACCTCTTGAGAACGTCTTCATAATGTATGTTAATGGTCATCAAGAGGCGGATATGGTACTAGGTGCAGGATTGTTGGACCTGCCAAACGTGAGTTCCATGATTTCCCTTTCGATGGCTTACAAATTAATCTATCTTTTCAGCCCCGTCTGTGTATTGGAAGGAGGTTGTCACAAGGCTTGAAGACGGATAATTTCGATGGTAATACTTATGAATGTTTAATTGATTATTCGGGAACTAATTTGCTCTCAGGCCAAATCGAAGATCTTAAACTCGTCCAAGGTGCATTGACCCAGGTCAGTTGTAAAATCTTGGACTCTTTACCATACTTACTGGGTGTCCAACTCCCAAGGCCCAAATCGCATTCGAATCTTCTCAGGACATACCCAGCAATAGGGGTTTTGCCAATCGCGATGACCTCCTTTAAAGGTACGGAAACCTATATTACCGTGATACCTGCGCAAATGTTATTTTTTTGGTTCCTTTCCCTGATCGATATGTCTATCTGTATATGTGGTTGTAAATTAGTTGGTGAATCCCTCGAATGTTCAAATTCTCCTGGTTATGACATCGAACTGAATCCATGATGCACAAAAGTTAAGGTGACTGTTCCATTTAGAAGACACATGACATGCATGACATTTGGTAGGTCTGTCGTATACAGACCGCCACTGGTACATCTGAGTTCAAATTGGGAGGACGCGGGATCCCGACCGACCCTAAATCAAATAAATTCTACTAAATAATCGCGTTCAGACTCCTCAGAGTAACTTAGGAATCATAATCACCTCTCATTTGACTCTTGTCACCTCAAACAGGTTTCCATGGAATCTGGATTGATTTCTAAGCTTATTTTATCCTGAACTCTGCCTTGGACAAGTTAGCAGTGGAATTATGTCTTTTGAGTCAGAGCTAATATATTTGCCTTGGGAGCATTAAATCTTTGAATTTTGAAGGTTTGTTGACGCTGAACACAACTCGCGACGCGCTCAAGACTCATTTTAGTAAGGGCACGTGAATTTATTTGATTTAGAATGTAAACAAATCCCGCTAGTACCAAGATGGCAAAGTATTCCGATCTCCCCCCTGAAATACAGCTCCTCGTAGCTCAGAATTTTTCCAGCGAAGAGCTCTACAGATTCAGGTTGTTAAACAGTTTCTTCTTCAACCACTGGATGGACATCGAATGGAGAGACATCTTCATCAACATGGAATATGGTGGCACTTCCGTTCTGAATCCTCTTCGGAGGGTGGTGTACGTTCAAAGAAAATAACATATCTTTTTGAATCTTTCTTCTGACACTGGAGTTGCACAGAGATCCCTTTCTGGCGGAAAGGCTGAGATGCTTGTCCATCCGATTTCCATCGTTTGCCGAACCCAAATCCCAAGTCCAAAAACCAATATTCGACGCCATCGTAAGCACCTTCCTCGACTCCCTGGCCCTCCTGCCCAACGTGACCTCCCTCGATATCGAAATATTCACATGGTACCCTGCTGGTGATTTCTTTCAAACAATCACGTCCTTGCCCATCGCAAAGAGACTAAAGGACTTGAGGTTGACAGGACCTCTGCATAATTTCGCATGGCTTTGGGAGTACTCTGCTCACAACACACCGTTCCCGAACTTGACAGGGTTGAGACTGGAGGTCTTCCACTCCTCCAAATCCAAATCCAAAAAACAACCAGAACCGTACCTGGTCCTCGTAGACTTCCTCCGCTCCCTCATCCCAACCCTTCAACACCTCCACATAAAGACAAGACTCGACATTTCCGGGCTCTTCAAAGTCCTCTTCCAACCTCTCTCCCAATCCGAACCCATCTTCCCGAAACTAAATTCCCTCCAGTTCCGCGTCCACTTTAATGCCTGCTGCCAATCCTCTCCCCAGTCCTTCCGCCGCTTCCTCCTCACCCACAACAACTTGCACTTCCTCCATTTAGATCTTATGACGAATCGGATCCAGATCAATACTGGTGACGATTCTGACGAAGGGCCTCTGGACGCATGGCTCACCGAATTGGTCAACGATGACAGCTACCAGCTCCCATACCTGCAAACACTGAACACCTACCCCTCCACAGAAACCAAATCAGGCTTCTCCCCCATTCTGACACTCATAAAGAAGACGGCATGAACGTTGACGAACCTTAAAGTTTCTGGCCGCAACTTGACGGATAAGGAAGTTTTACAGGTGATCGATGCTCTTACGCAAGGTAAAACCCAAGTCCCTGGCACGACCATGGAAAGAAAACCGAGAGAACTCAAAGGACTAATGATGTCCCTGAACAACCTCACCGTACCCTTTATCGATCTTCTCGCTACCAAATTTCGACAGCTGGAAGATCTCACTTTATGGGTGTCAAATATCGATCAGCCATTCTTTAGTACTCTCCGTCCCCGTCGGTGGCACGACTTCGATTGCAAAGTCAAAGACTCGGACACGCAAGATATTCTACATACTTGGAAACTGCAAGAACTCGATATCCAGTACGAGGACTGGAATCCGCATCTCTCGACACACTTGCAGGCCGAGGTGGCGGCTGCGATACCGGCGTTGATTCACAAGAAGTATGGGGAATTTTATGCAGTGAGGCATAACGGTACATGGATTAGGGTTTGGTGAGAAATTGCCTAATTTCTAGAAATACATCTCAGATTGTTGGAATTGACGAGGCAAATACGCCACGAGACACATTCTCGCGACGCCGCCGGTCTTCTTTTATTTGTAGTTCACCGCTTACTTCTTGACTTCTACCGTGTTGCTAGTAGTTCTACTTATATACCGTTGCATTTCGTACTGACCTCAGTTGTTGTTCCCCAACCAACTGAGGTATGCTACTATTCTTTCTTGTTATTCTACCCTACTTATGTCGTTACCTACCGCGTCGTATCTAGATCCTTACACATATCTCAGGTCTGAAGCATACTTTGGGTAGTATGTTACAAATGTTAGAAATTGAGATATGGATTTCAAGTTCAAGGTGGCCACGCTTTCCCATTACCGAACCACCATGATTACACATCGTTGACTTCAAAAACCGACGATGAACTTATTCAAGGTCTAATGAGGCTGATGATCATGGAATCCAATACTGGACTCGCCAAGAGAGGTCCGGCCTGGAAAGACCCGAGGATGAAATCCTCGGGTATATCTTCGCTATAAAAAAAGGTTGGCCATTGACATGGACACCGCGAAAGGTTCGTCCTTGTTTTAATCAACATTCAAGTTGACAATGTTGCCGAGATGAGTACTAATGTACCTGGGTCACCATCAGCTCCGATTCTCCGAGTCACCGCTGCGGACAACAATGAAATTACCATAGATGAAAGCTTTCGACAACTGGTAGACAACTTGAAATAGTAGTGGTGATGATTTTTGGATGATTTCTAACATTTTCTAACATAGATTTCTGTTACTAACACGATTAAATCGCATTTCTAACATGTTAGTAACGTCAGGCTAGGAATGTTACTAACAGTGTTAGAAATTGGCCAATTTCTCACTGTGGACCTGAACGGATGTTGGCCTCTTTTCAAATTAAAAAACAGAGGAATCTAATTTGCAGTAACACGAAAGCGCATATACATTATTTAATTTAAATAAAAAATCAACGGTCCAACACCTCCAAAACGCTCTCCAAAACAACCTTTGGACGCAACAAAAGCCTCGTCTCCAACTTTGGTTCTCCAACATCTTTCCCTGTTCCCGCACTACTCAATCCATTGGCACCGTTGTTATTATGATTATGATTACCAGCCCCGACGACCACGTCCCTCTCGTTAACCTTGGTGACACACCTCAGTCCCAACTCGACGGTACCCAACACCTTTCCTTGACTCTCGCTTGTGTATTCCCCAAAGGCATCGACCATCTCTGAACCGAAATCGTTGTTGAAGTTTTCCTGCTGGGATTGGGATTGGGAGGTGTAGTCGGCGATGACGACTTCGAAAGAGGTTGAGAGGATTTCTTCACGTGTGATTGAGGCGATACGGAGGATGCGTTGGGCGATGCGTTTGAGTTGGTCGTGGTGGTGGGTGCGAAGGTAGGTTTGGGGGGATACGTGATGGTGGTGGTGGTGGTTATGGGAGTGGTGTAAGGGTTTTGGGGTTGAGAAGGTGGTTGGGGGTGAACTACTTGGACTTGGTTGTTGGGAGGATGATGTCGAGTTTGGAGTAGTAGTAGAAGGAGTATTATTGCCGTTTGGGGGTCTCACGATGAATGAGCAACCTGATACGACCAAGACGTCGGCGCACCAGCGTATCATTGTATCGGCGACTTCGCCGACGCTGTACTCGCCGAGGGTTGGATAGAAAACGCCGACGTAGCGTTCTGTGAGAGCGCGCCATTTCTTGAAGACGGGCTGTTCTTCACCTTTTTGCATCTCGCTGTAAATTTGAGATAGGAGAAGATCGGATTTGGAGGGGAGACCGATGATGAATGAAGACAGAGCCCTTGCTGTGCAGAGGGTCAAGGATGACTGGAGGGCGAGTTGGATGAGGAGGGGATCAGATGAGTGATTGCGTGTGTGGAGGAGGCGGGTCATGGTGGGGCCGAGACGGGAGGAAGTGTCATTGAGGGATTGGGATTTTGGGGTTTGGTTTGGGAGAAAAGAGCAAAATTCGATGGCGGAAGCAGCGAACTGGAGGATTTCAGAGTTGAGGTCGTGTATTGCTTGGAGGACCTGTGCGCCTGACCAGGAGTCGAGGCGGGACATGTAGGTTTCTTGTATGCGGGCGCGGGCACGTTCTTCGTCGATGTCGAGGGGGTGGTGGTGGATGACGGGGATGGGGGATATGGATTTCAGGTCTTTATCGGTGGACGTCGTGGACGGTGAGGGGCTGTCGCGGCGGCGGAGACGTTGAGCAAGATCAGAGGCGGCCATCCTCGTGTCGAGCGATCCGCCGGGGTATCTGCTGGCGTCGCTCCTCCGTCTGAGGGTGTCCTTCTCCTTGAGCTCCTTCCTCATCTTCTCGACCTCGCCCTCTCTGGCGCGCAGGATGTCCCTCGTCTCCTTCAACGTGCGCTCGAGCATCTTCACGCGCTCTTCTAGTCGGACAGAGTCGACCTGTGCCCGTGCGAGATCGTGCTTCGTGTGGTCGCGCATGAGATCAGACTCTGAGCGGGGCTGGCAGGCTGCATGCAGGCGCTGTGAAAAGGAAGGGGAGACGAGGGGCGGCAACGATGACGGGGGTGCTGCGGGTGATTGCGGGAGATGAGGAGCAAAGTAGTCGTAGACGAGGCTGAGCAGGGACATCAGGCCTTGAGCTCGAGTTGCCAAACAAAACAAACAGAGTGCACGCTGCCTCGAGGCTCTCTCTCAAGGGCCTCTTCATTCTTCTCCCGCATATAAACGCCCGTTCTCTTTTCTTCTCGGCCCACCACATGTCCCACTCCAAACGCACTGTCGACATCCGCAAACCATACAGCGGTCTCTCCAGATCACTAGTCATCGCGATCGATGTAGGGACCACTTTCAGCGGCGTCTGTATCCTTTCTTTTCAGATCCGGTCTTGCCCTAACGAACGAACTCCAGGTGTCTTATGCAATTTTAGAGCCGGGTGAGATACCAAAGATTCACGGCGTCACTCGGTGCGTCTCGGAGGTATATAAAAAAAAAACAAGCGCCGATAATCCTCTTTTCTAGATTCCCAGGACAAGAACATGTAGCGGGCAATTCCAAGATTCCCTCCGTGATATACTACGACAAGTATGGGAGAGTCATGGCTGCTGGCGCAGAGGCAGAAAACACCTCCTTCCAGGCCCAGGCTGAAGATGAGGGCTGGATAAAAGCAGAACTGTACGTTTTCATTCCTCTCTTCCTCACTGTACCAACTCCCTTCTTTCAGCTTCAAACTTCGTCTTCGTCCACGGACAATGCAACTAAACATGAACGGCATGCGTCTCTCTCCTCTCCCAAAGCGCAAAACACCCACCCACGTCTTCGGTGACTTCCTCTCCTACCTCTACCGCTGCACCCGCTCCTTCATCTCCGACACACACGCCAACGGCCAATCCCTCTTCACCTCGGTCGAACACGACATCCAATTCGTCCTTAGCCACCCCAACGGATGGGAGGGCCCACAACAGACACGCATGAGAGCCGCAGCAGTCTATGCCAGTTTGGTTCCCGATACCGATAACGGAAGAGCTAGAATTTGGTTCGTCACAGAGGGTGAGGCAAGTTTACATGCCTGTGTGTTGAGTGGGTTGGCTTCCGAGGTGCTTTCGGTTAGTTGTTCGGTTCTTTTTCTGTATGCATCTTATTATTTTGTTCGTAGAACCCCTCCAAGCATGGCTTCCTCATAGCCGATGCGGGAGGAGGCACACTCGACATAAGCGCCTACGCCGTCAAAGGCACTTCACCTCTCACCATTGAAGAAATCGCACCTCCAGACTGCATCTTTGCAGGATCAGTGTTCGTCAGCAGACGTGCAAGAGAATTTTTAGAGGGCAAGTTTTTTTTTTTTTTTTTTTTTTTGATCAGTCCCACTAAAAAAAATGTCTTTTCTTTTAGAGAAACTGAAGAATTCGAAATATGGTTCACCCGACTCGTTAGACCATATCACCCGTAAATTCGACGAAACAACCAAGAGACTCTTTAGAGACCGGAACGAGCTACAGTTTATTTTGTTTGGGTCGCCTCTCGATAAGGTACGAGAAAATCGAAACTGCCACAATTC
>Ga0307517_10008366_pt1 | contig 14850 bp, 9 predicted proteins | sample 23_EM_MG_FD_194515 | JGI IMG/M metagenome (GOLD analysis project Ga0307517, IMG submission 194515) | Populus trichocarpa ectomycorrhiza microbial communities from riparian zone in the Pacific Northwest, United States - 23_EM | ecosystem: Host-associated > Plants > Roots > Unclassified | place... | reverse complement strand
CCTTCCATCTTCTGGATATCAGTGAAGAACAATTTGTTTCTTTTAGGCAGTTACATAAATTTAACTGCTGTAAACAAACAAACAACTGTTTTTCTAGCGTTTATTATGTCATTATTTTGGAAAATACAAATGTATCATTTACTTTTGATGGGCTGTATATAGCATTTTCTGCTTGTTTTAAGCATTCTAGTGTTCTTCCTTTTAATGCTTTACAGCTGAACAACTGATGGATTTTACAATTCATTGATGTATTCTCTGTTATCATGCAATATCAGGTATCAAGCTGTAGCATGCATTGAAGCATCTGCATATATCTACCAAGATGGAAAGGTATAATATCACTGGATTTCTCTTGTAATTTATACGTCCAATCTTCCAAATTGTGTACAGTCCTCGGTTCTGTTTTTGTAATTAAATTTGTCAACTTATTCTATAGTTTTTGGGCTTTTTTTATCAGTTGAGCTGTAGCTTATCTTGATATTGTCTTAAAGGAAATTTCATATTAAGTACTAACCATGGATATTGATTAAGTAAATTAAGAAGCACGACCCAGGTCTTTGTGGTCCAAGATAATTAAGCCATCATCAGTGCCTGATAATTATTTCCATAACCTTAAGCACTAATGCTTGATGATGCCAGGTTTTCATGTATTCCATGCTTCTTGTCTTCTGTTTCCTGTATATAAGCTTCTCATATGTGTGGCTTTCTGAATGAGTTTCATTTTTTTTTTCTGATTTGTAGATTCTCATTGAGGTTGATCATCTGCAAGACACCCCTAGTCCTTACTTACAGATCAAAGGGGTTAATAAGGAAGCTGTGGCGGCAGCTGGTTCAACACTTAAACTGGATGGTTCATATACAACTAAGGTTTTGCCTTCAGTTCTGCTTGTATAGTTTTATCTTCAGCCCTGGGACTTCTTCGGCCTCTCATTATTTGGATTGGCTTTTTTGTTGTACTTTCAGAGTTATCTGCAGATCATTTTGGAAAGATTACCAGCAATGCAAAGAAGTTACAGTGGAATTCATGCTCAACAAGCTGCAAGGTTGCAGGAACTTGTTGAATTTATACAATCTCAGGTATTTTACTATTATTGAATGGGATAGCAGCCATCTGGTTGTGACATTTGATTTTACTTGAGGGAAAATTAGTGTAAGATATCAGTCCTGTTCAGTCTTCAATGTTGAAATAGGCAGCATGTATTGATAGAGGGCCAGGACATCTTTCCAGTTAACAAACTGCTCAATGAGAGACAACCTTACTGTTTGATCTTCACGGGGCACCTTATAATCCCTTGCCCGGCCCGCTGCTCATGCCCCCCCCCCTCCCCTTTTTTTTTTTTCCTGATTCTGATTCGATAGGTTATCTGTTAAGTCCAAAAGAATTAACCATTATTTGAGAAATGACCTTTTAATATATATTCAAGGTTGAGCCGCTGAGGAGTTCACTGTTTTTATATTACCATGGCCAAACTGACAGGGAAGCAGCTCAGCTTCAGAATCCTCTCCAGGTAGGGACGCTGCTCCTTTAGAAGGGGTAATTGAGGACATGCAGGCTAGAATCAAAAGGCTGGAAAGATGGCATGCTATCAACACGGTACCTAAATTCTTTTAGTAATCCATGTGTCTATGTTGACTTCATTTGGATTTTTATTCAAATTTACACTCTTTTTGGAACCTTAAATGCCTGCTTTTCCAATGAAATTGATTTTTTGAAAATGGCAACTATGGACCATGTTAGTAACTCCAAATCTCTTACCATATGTTGCAACGATGGAATTGGCATTCAAGCTGGATGTTCCCTATTTCATTTTCTTTTTTGTATTGTTTTTTCTTCTTTCTTTTTGGAGAGAAAAAGCAACCTTCTATTGTTTCACTGGTTTAGTATCTTTGGAATTGGAACTGGATGGTCTCAATGCCATCTGGTCAAAAAGAAATGTGATACTGTTCCAACTACATAGTATCCCTACATCACTGGTTAATGCATTCACTGTGCAGGTGCTATGGACTTTTCTGATGTCTGCCCTTGTTGGTTATTCGCTTTACCAAAGGAAGCACCAATGACATTTCTCGGACGTGTTGCGAGTTTTTAAAGGTAACAGAGTCTCATTGCATTGAAGCGCGCAATGTTGGGCTAACAGAAACTTCTAACAGTCGCATGTTTCTCCTGATATGTGACTTTGAGTTGCATTTTTTCCTCGAATCTTATTTTCTTTTCAACAAACTTGGAGCCTGCTGTTCAATTGCTCCACTATGTAAATACATGAATTGGGTGGAAATGTGAATAACTATTTGACGTTAGAGAGTAAAAATGAGTTCTCTTGTAATCGAGCTAAGAGTTCTCTTCTTTTTCTTCGTTTGGTTCACAGCTTTAGCATTTGATTTTATGTGTGGCGACTCGGTTAAAACATTATTTAATCCCTCAAATATAAAGTAGGGCAGCTGATGGGAAGAAATGAATCACAGTTTACGCGACAGTTCTCTGAATCCATGCCATGCTACCAATCTGGTTTCTGCCTTTTTTTCTTTCAGCATCATGTTCATTCGGACATTTAATTGCCAAAAGTTTCTTTTTAAAACACGTACTTGGTAAAAGAGGAAGATCAAATTCTCTCCCTCTTCTCTACGTGGATTGAGATTTCAAGCAACATTAGGTAAATAACAGCTGAAATAAACAAAATTTAAAGGTAGACGTAAAACAATAACTAAACCGGGTCCAACGAAGGAGAAGTAACAGGTGTAAATATGACAAGCTCAGATATGCTTGACTGAACTAGAGAGGTGAATTTATCTCTGATATGCAAAATTTGGTTCGATGGATCCGATCGTAAAGCTAAAAGAAGATGACAAGCTCCATCAATATTGTTGATAAGCCTAATGCTAAGTAGGATGATCTGATCCAGGAGTCAAGCAAGCAAGATTTTTTAAGGGAGTATTTGAAAGGTGTAAACTGTGTTTTTAAAAATTTTATTTTTTTTTTGTTTAAAATAATTTTTTTTAATGTTTTTAGATTTTACATATATCAAAAACAATTTTTTTTTAAAAAAAAATTTATTTTAATGCATTTCTAAATGAAAAATATTATAAATCACTTCTGTTACTGTAATTTCAAACAGGTTCCAAGTCGACATTATGGGCGGGAAGATCACGATTAATTATATGGAAATTAGTTTTGTATAAATAAATCTCGATCACCTCTAAACCCTTGTATTCTCCATGCCATCTTTCTCTTGTTTTTATAAAAGTGGTTACCAACTCTCTGATTAAAAAAAAAAAAAAGGCGCGTAATAAACCAGGTGATAAAGGGGTCAAGGCACTCAGACTACAGCCTAGAGGCCTGGCATTCGGCTACGCTCCCTACACGGTTTCAGATATTTAGGCACAAAAACCATAAATAAGACTCAATCCAGATACATGGAGTCTAGGACACGGTGAAATCCTAAGCACACAAACAACGTACATAACAACTCGTGCCTTCCCAAGGTGCACAAAAGATGCTCACAAACTGCTGGTGCAGGTGCACCTGGTCATCGCCGGATCGCTTCTGTCCACCCCCGACCATCTGATTTTTCTATCCAAGTTTCGTATAATTTCAGTGACAGGATCTATCAAGAGATAATAAAGCATGTAACAAATATTCCTGCAACCACGACAGAATCTAAAATACATCCACCAGGCCTTTTCCTTCTTCTTTTTTGTAATTAATGTTGATTATTAGTGAAACTGTATTTATATGACAATCAATCATCTCAACCACGGGAAATTAAAGTAACAAAAAAAAAAAACCTTACAATTACGGGATTTGGACCGAGGAAAAGTCAATGGTAACAAATCATTAACATGAGATAATAAAAAGAAAAATAACAGCGACATGATAATTTGGTTAGTGAAAAAAATAGCAAGATTTGGGGATATTCAACATGATGAAAGCCAAGCAGGGTATCAATGATCCTATGTTGACATGGGATCTGATACCAGGGTCGGAGTCCATACAAGTCAGTATCAATCCACATCCCAACAAGTAAACTAGCCATAATTTGGTGGCACAGTTCAAGTACAGGCTCTCTGTCCTACATAACAGGTAAAACTACATTCTCAAAACCACATCGCCATTATTGGACTGTGATGCTGATAGGCTCCGACCTATCATTTACAATGTGGTGGCCTCTATTCCATAAATCATAGAAAAATTCACAATAATTTGGTATAGCCAATATCTAGACAAGAAAAGGAAGAACTTCATTCTTCAAGAAATATGCAGCAATTGCAAGTATAATGATGAATATAATGATCTGCATGCTTGATCCCCCTGCAGCTAAACAAGAAACAAAAGAAAGTTCCTTATGCTAAGAAATGAGAGAACTAGCATGTCAAGAAAAAGGGAAATGCCCAAAATGGTTTCCCAATCAATTTTATCTTTTTTTTAATCTCCATTAACAGTACATCCCCCTTCACATATCAAACTAATTCCCTCCAAAAGACCAATTATATGCCTAACCTTTCAAAAAAACCTTAGGAGTATTAACTGCCTCCTTGACCAGTAAAATTCCCTTTTTTTTTTCTGTCCAACATTCTAGTTTTCTCTAAACTATCCCTTTTAGTAAAATACTCCAAGCCGTGTGTCAATTATTGGTGAATTACCACAAAATTGCAAGCATAAATAAATATAAAGAGCAAGTTTTGATACAATGGTACTAGCACGTAAAAGTCATCACTGAAAAGATCACCATATTGGCAGTGTGCATTTTACTTTCTGAGTTCACAGTCCACTAATACCAAATATTCAGCTTACCATATTATTTGGGTAAAGTCATATCGTGATTGCCCTAAATCAAAGTCCCATAGAGATTTTAGTCTGTGATTGAGTTATCAGGTCTATATCCAACCATTGCAGAGACATCAATGACAGGATGAAAAATCTGAATCGCAATGTACATACCACTTCTGTTGTCCTCAATTAGTGTCACCCTTGCACTTGAGTCCATAGAGGCAGAGACCAAAGCCCTGTATTTGAATAACACATGCTTAACACTCAGATGTCATCCCTAGATGAGAATGACCTGATTAAAATGTTGATTAAAGTGTATATGTAGACACAATGTTGTCATCTAACCTTGAATCATGAGAGAACGCCAATGCAGTTACTATGCCAAGATGTGCTTTCCTAACTAGTGTTTGAACACGCAAGTTGGTTGAATTTACAAGCAACACATCTCCTTGAGTCATACCCCTGTCAATCAATCACAAGAAATTAGAATATATCTTAACATCAGGATCTTGCTAAATGAGCTCAAGGACTTCAAATTAACAGTGGAGATTCTGTACATTGCAAGAAGCTTTCCATCAGGTGAGACATTGAAGGATGAAACTGGTTCACGGGCTACATGCTTTGAGCTCATTCTCTTCCATGAGCTTGTGTTCCAAGTCACAATACTTGAACCTTTGTCTATGTATCACAATATCTAGGATGATTAATAGAGAACAACAAAGGTCAAAGGGAGCATGGAAAACTTGGCTTTCCTGTATGAATAGTCACCTGTTATTGCAGCGATATAGAGAACCTGAGCCTGATCACTCCTTTGAGAAAATCTGCACGATGCAAAAATCTCATCCTGGAAGTAAAACACAGTAAATCCAATTAGCTCAACACTCATTTGATAGAAATAGAGTAATATACTACATGTGCCAGCCATGAATTGTGAGACCATAAGTAACTTAGAATAATTGAGTCATGGGATTACTCAAATCTACTTTCTAGTAAATTGATCAATATTTTTTTTTTTTTTTTGCTGAGACCCAAAATGAAATCAATAATAAGTACAATGACTATGTTAGTGCGAAGGTATTAACCACTTTGACGTGGAGGGTCAGAGCATTTGCTAGTTAGAAAAGAACTTAGTCAAGAACTAATTATCATTTACAGCTTACGTTTTCCTTTGGTAAAGAGGCTACAGCTGTGGATGAAGTTACATCCCAGACTCTACCAAGGTCACGCTGTCCCATTGAAACAAGAAATTTTCCATCAGGGCTGCAACACAATTAAGCTAATCAGCATAAACAGATTACAAATTCTTCATGGTAACATCTCCAGGAATAGAAATTTTTCCTAATATCATTGCCAACCTGAAACACAAGTCCTTTAAAGATGCATGGGCTTGAGTCTCATTAAGAATAATTTCCATGCCAGGCCACTTGAAAACCCTTAAATTGCCATCCTGTACTGCACCAAAATTAAAGCATCATATAGCATGTTATCTTTCAAAAAGGGATCCTGGCTCTCTTCCATATCATCATTATTAAAAATAAAGACCCAGTTGGGGAAATTTCGATACTTTGAGTGGTAGGTGAATGGCCAAATGGCAGGTTCTAAAATCTGATATTGGAAGATGGAGTGGTGGAACATAACTTAAATCCTCACAAACTATATCTACATACCAGTCATCTTTAGCTAATAAAATTACGAGTTAGAATGCAATAAAATAATTAGAAGCTGGAACGCAACCATCAGAAAACAGTGAAAGTTAATGGAAAGAAAAATTTGACCAAAAAGTTTACTTTTTATTGCACCTTTCAATTGATCATATAAACTAGTACAAAGTGAGAGTCCTTTAAAATGTGCTTTGTCCACAGCCCAGGACAGTAGCATCTCTTCTAAAAATTGGACACTTTCCTTATTCTTTAATTTTTTAAGAATTACATAAATTGTCTCCCACGCCTGCTTTCATCCTTCCCTCTCTTTTCCTGATGGAAATAATAATAAGAAAGACACCACAAAAACAAGGAGAAAAAAAAATCATCAATGTCTTCTCGACCTAATCATGGAGGGAAGCCAAAAATCCTATTATTGATCCCCTAAGTGCCACAATCTCTATTTTAGATGGTTAGTGTTGATGCTGCATTCCTCTTTGGCCAACTTGGTTCATACAATCCCTACCAGGCCTTTTATCAGTTTTATATATGCTATCAAAGCTGACTAGCAGTTTTATCTTTTTGTAAAAAATCAAGGAAGAAGAGTTATTAGCTTCCCATGCTACCGGACTGGGCAGGAGATTTAAATAAGTTCAATTCTTTTAATCCTTTATATGATTGTAGGGCAACCACCTTGTATATGCAGGAAAAAAAGAAGACAAGAAAAGAAAACAAAGCAGTATCTTTTAAGCGTGTCTTCCTTGTGTTCAGAATGCCTTTTCCCTTTATGTCATGCAGCGTTTACATTGAAATTAACGGAAGGAAATGCAAAGAACTCTCTACCTCGCCCCCTACAGCAAGTACAGAGCTGTCACTGTTAAAGGCCAATGCTAATTGCTGTCCAACATCTTCTAATTGTGTCAGTACTTTTTTGGATGGTTTAAGGCCCAATTTATGGTCTTCATTGTCCTTGACTTCATCCCAGTCAAAAAATCTGCAAAGAGAAAACATAGTAATAAATTGATTATCCTTTTGTTCGGTGCAAGTAAAGGTGGAAGTTTTCTAAAAAAATAAACAGGCACAATGTTTGTAATGTGTATTTAGTGAATCAGACCATAATATATATGCAAACAGCAGCTGTGGTGCATTTGGAACTAACAATTAATGGAGTTTTAAAAATGCTCCTGACTAGAAAAGGATCGCCTCATATGCCAGTATATCCAAAAATCATTCAAAGCAATTGGAGAGATTCTTCTCAGAAACTCATTTGTTTTGTCTCCTCCAACATAAAAGATAACTAGCAGCATACTACTTTTTTGGTAAGTACAAAAACACTACTCTCTCTAAGCATTTAAACACAGGAATTTTACCTGGCCCTAACACAAGAGAAAATTATAGCTGCCACACTAGCAGCATTCCATGATGTTCCCATCATTGATTTCCAAACATGAGCTTACGAACATATCTTCATTTTTCTCATTTTATCCACTCAAACTCGAGGATTTTGGTCTATTGAGGTGAATTACTACAAAACATTACTGTCAGAGCAAGAAATTTCCTCCTTCCAAAATCAACATCAAATCCAGCAAACAAGAGAAATCACTTCAAACATTTTTGTAACTTTCCAAATACCGGTTAAATGCAAACCCATTGCTTTCTTAAAATACAAGCGCAACTTATCCCCAAACCAACCACTTTTAAAGGGTTCTTGTCTAAACCCATTTCTCTAGGTGAAACTTACAGTCCTTCCTTATATTCTCCATAATGAACTATTTATGACCTCAAATCTATGAGCAAAGAACAGGGAAAGGGAAGTTGTGGCATTAAGTAAACTGGGAAGCAACACACAATGATGTTAACTAGAAGCAGGGTTGATTTCAATCAGACATCGGGCATCACATCCACATAATAAGCATTCCAGATTACGCAGCACATAAAATCTGCACCTTGAGATTCATCTTTCAAAAGAATTTGTGTATCTATGTACATTTAGATTTTATCCAAGTTACAATTTGTAATATGTATAACACCAAAGTCTCCTAGCTCTCGTCATCATTCATGTGAATCCAACCTCTACATTATCAGTCTTCTAATTACATTGACTCTTCTTCGTTCCCTGATTACACCAACTCAACAGAGCTAGAGTAAAATTATGTTTGCCTGATTGCACATACTCATTTGCTCATTACTCAATATTCTCATTTGCTATTCCATCAGGAAATCATAGATAAAAGATATAGAGCAAAAGTGGCAGTGGTGGTGGTCAGTTGTGTAGAGAATGTACTATCTCCAACATGGAGGATACTGATGGTGCAAGCTAACAGCATAGAATTAGCGTAAAACTTTCAGAAAAACAGTGATCTAACTAGTAGATTGACATGAATCAAAGTAGGAAGCAATAAGCTCAAAATAGCTAACTCTAGTAACAACAATCAAGAAATGTACTAAATTGGCAACCTCAGAGAGATGTTGCTCTAGTTCATCATTGTTAAATATTTTTTTCGACAACAAAAGCAGTTATTAAAAAGAATTTGAGTACCGGCAACTACTGGGGAATGCACAAATGACTCCATCTCCACCGGGGTGAACCACCATTCTATAGGGTAATTGAGAACCAAGACCAAGCTTAGCTACCTGAAACGCAACATAGAAATACATACATCAAAACAATAAAAATTATAAAATCAATCAATTCAAAATCTAATTTCGGCTATCTCATAATTATACAGAAGAAATAAATATATCCCAGCTAATACTCCAAGATATAAGCAGACTGAGAATTTATTTATTGAGAAATCAGAGAAATTTTAAACATGACAAACAAATGCAAAATCTATCAAAAGAATAGAGCGTACGGGCTGAGAAGCGAGGGAATTGGAGGAGAAATCAAAACAGGAGAGAAGGACGGCGTTGGGAATGCCGCTGCTGCCTTCACCGCCACCGCCGGCCAAAACGACGTAGTGTTCATGGGAAGAAGCAGAGGGCTTGGGGATCTCCTCCTCCTCCTCTTGCTGTTGTTCCTGTTGTTTAGAGGAATCAACGTGATCGTCACGGGGTTGTAGCTTGGATCTGAGCTCTTTGTAAGGAAGCCAAGCAGCAGAGTATAAAGGAACGCCGTATTTTTGCAGGCTTTGAGGATCTGCCTCTCTGCTCTTTCCCATTGGTTTCCTTCTGCTACTACGGTAGCTTTGTTGTTTTTTATAATATTTTTTTATTTTTTTAAATTTATTTTTACCATTAATATATCAAAACAATTTTAAAATATATAAAAAAATAAAAATCAAATCAAATTTTTATGGAAAACAATTTGATCCACGTTCCCAAACTGCGTCTCCTACTCTTTCACACTGCGTCGTTTGCATTTGGGGTGTTCAGTTCACAGTGATCGTGAATGAATCAGATGATCCAGCTCTAAGTTTTGATCCTGCCTCTATATATATATATATATATATATATATAAAATAAATTACTTGTCATGGTTTTTTTATTTTATATTTTTTAACACCGATTCTATTAGATATATTGTATAATGAATAATTTGTATCATAAAATATTTTTTTAATATTAAAAGCTTTGATTAAAAATAATATTAATTTGATTTTTTAATCAGATATTAATAAATAAATAAAAGCTCACATGAAAAATAATAAATCTCTAAAATCTATTAAAAAATCTAAGATTTAATGTACACGTGTATATATTTGAACACCTAATTCTATCATCATAGAATCGTACTCGTTCAAAAGATAAAAAACAAGATGTTCTTTTACAATAATCATCATCATCATCATCATCATCGGATCCTATAATATACCCAAACGAAAAAGACAGTCTCATAAAAGAAAAAGGAAAAAATACTCGCAAATCAACAAAACAATAGCCATCCAACATACGCCGAGAACCTTTTAAGAAGATTCATGATGATGTTAGTGCACAAATATTCAAACGGGTGCTCAAGACTTGGCATTCTGTCAGGGAAAAAAAAGACGAGAGAGAGAGAGAGATCGGGGGGCCTAAATTCAACCCTTAATGTTGGAATATAAGAAGACAATAAAATTTGATAGTAGAGGTCAGATGGCATTGGAATTGTCCTATTCCTATAGTGGAACCTTTTTTTATGAATTTTTTGGAACCAATTCTTCTGAAGAATTCAATTGAAAGCATTCATCGGCTGTGTTCGTGTTCCAAGTCATGCTATTGTGAAAGAGACGCGCATTTGAAAGCATGCTGGTTTTCCTATTTCTGGCAACCTCCTGCTTGATGATGCTAATTTACAGATTCATTTAGTTTAAGATGCGATTCAAATGTTTTCAAAATCTGAATTCTAGATATTGCCTGCAGGGTATAACTGTTTGAACTTTGATGAACTGCAATACTGTAAGAAACATTAGCATAGAAGATGCCTAAGAAATACTAAGTCATGCCATTACATTCAAGTTGCTGAAAATAAAAATGCTTTTCTTTTCTCTTTGCACTACTGATACAATTGATGATTTTCTTTGTCGAATAAGAAATCAATCGGGATAAAACTTGTCTGTATTCTTTCATTGTTACACATGGTTCGATGATCGGCCCTTCATTGTTGATGAGAGTGCAGCCACAGCTTCTCCAACTGTCAAATAAAGGGCGTCAGGGCTCATTACATCACGGACATCATCGGCCCTCTGCAGTTTTTCCAACACTTCCCCCCCAGGATTCACCAACACAAGCTGCGATGTCAAGGATAAACCAAAGTATTAGTTGCAAACAACTAAAACGCAAGACAGTTGAAAAGAGAAGGCAATTTAGAGCTGCTATGTGCTTGCCTCAGCTCCCGTATTTTCCAGTGCTTTCTTTAAATCCTTCAAGAGTGAGACTCCGCTTGTGTCGATGGAGCTGACAGCTGAAACAAGTACAGGGACTATTTGTAATCTGTTTAATTTACATGGTTGATAGTATGACTATACTACATTGCAATTAGGACTTGATGAGTTAAAGTAGTCAACCATAGCAGGAAATGGTTCAAATATCAATTCCACCAATATAAGCTCTTAAAGAAAACCCAGCTAGCCTAATTTCAGATGCGTAAGATATAATTATGCAATCTATAAAGCTTATAGTTGGAAACAGGAACAAGGAAGAACACAAGATTTTCTGTTTTTAGACTGTTTCAAGATAACAATGCTAATTTCTGCAAAATATTAGCGGTGAACTTACCTGACAGGTCTAGGATCAGAAAATGAATACTTGACTGTCTCTTTGTGTCTTCTTCAGTTTCATATTCATCTATCCATCTCAGAATCCTGTTACAAAGTTAAAGGAGAGTTACCCTCAAAAAAGAAAAAAGAAGGAAAAATTAAAGGAGAATTATTAGAGTCACGATGGGAAGTGCAAGTATGCTTTATGAGCTACGGAATGCACAGACAAACCTTTCTTTGAGGTAGGTTGTATTGGCAAAGTTGATTGGAGCTTCAATGCTTAAAATGAGGAAACCAGGGATCCTCATAGCTTCCTTGTAATGATGAAGATTACGGAATATATCTGTCCCAGGTATGTTTCCCAGAACCACAGTCTTTGGCCTTGTGACTTGAAGAAGGATCTTGAATATTGATATCCCTACCTGTTCATCAACAGCATCATGGTTGTTTTGTATCATCAATAACATGAAAGCAGGAATCACTTCATAGTGTCTTTTCCCAAGATAATTGGAAAAAGGAAAAGCAACTTAAATCCTAATTAATAAGTAATTCCTGTTTACTTTTTCAAGCCTGGACAGGTTTAGTTCTGGTAACATTATCTAAAACTTGAAAACTCACCGCAATGGCAAGGCCGTCCTGGACAGAGACAAGAATAACACCAAAGAACGCACACAACATCACAACAAAATCAAATTTGTCGATCTTCCATATCTGGCAAGCAGCTGGGATGTCTATAAGGCCAATTACTGCTGTTACTATGATGGCACCCAATACAACATTTGGGGTGTATTGGAATAGAGGCATTAGGAAGAGGAGGGTCACCATAACTGTCACTGACATTATAATGTTGGAAACTGCTGTTTTGGCTCCTGCATTGTGATTGACAGCAGAACGAGAGAAAGCACCTGAAATTCAAAGTTCTGTTATAATACCATTGATGTGTCTTCTATTTTTAAGCACTTAATAGCATAACACAAAAGAAAGACAGGATAGTAGACTGTATATGTTAGCACCTGTTGTAACATAACAGGAAGTGGCGGAGCCAATCACATTCATCAACCCAATTGCCATCATTTCCTTGTTACCATCTACCTGGTAGTTCTTCAAAGCAGCAAAAGTCCTTCCAACTGCTATGCCTTCCTGTTTGAAATAAAGTTCAACATAAGCAAAAGCATACCAGCTTTTCTGTCTAACGGATGCCAAACGTCCAAGGCAAGGTCAGATTGTATGATTTCTGGTTATGATACTAAGTGTTGGCAATCTGCTGCCTTAATATTTTCATTCATCAATGTTGCAAAACTCGACTCTAATCACGGCAAATGATACCAAAGTCAATGAAAATCTATTGCGCCTGTCATCCCTATAGCAAGTCTGTTAACTATTCCTTCGCATTAACAACACATTTCATAAGTGTATCCAAACAGAAACTAAAGAAGTTTCGGTTCCTATGAAATTTCTGAAAAAGCTGTATTTCAAAAGTGCTAAGCCACTTCTAGCACAGTGTAAAACACCAGTAATCATAGAACTTGAAACTTCAGCCCATCAGCCAACCTGACCATAAAGCTTAGTTTAAACACAGTCCGTTCAGGATTTTGAATTGGTTGATCCATGTATTGTTAATCCCATTAAACTAGCTATAGCTTCTAGATAATCTAGCTATTAGTCCAGCAGATATGAAATATAATTGCAAGGCAGATCAGCTCTATCCATGGTTGCTCGTTTAAGTTTGAAAAATCCAGAGTCCAGCTTAGCCGCGCAAACACTATAGATGGTAGAAAATAATTGCAAGAAAGTAAAACAGAAACTTACAGTGAGGGAAATAATGCCAGTAACAAGGCCAGTTTTCACAACTAGTCCAAGGTAGCTTCCATGAAAATGCAACATGTTCCATGAGGGAGGGTTTAGCCCTTCTTGTAACTTTCCAATCTAATAAATAGCAAAAGGGCCTAATGATAAGCAACATGTATCCATGAAGGGGTGTTATGTTAATGTGGGACTTGAAAACTTACAACACTGATTCCATGACGTTGAGCCTTGAATGCAAAAACCAAGACAGTAGATAGTATCACCGACACAAGAGGGGCTCCAGCTGAAACCCAAAACAGCTTTGGTTTTTTCATGCTCTGCGGGGCACACATTCCAATGCAAACAGTCAAACACAGTTTCAAATGCCATTCGTGTGGTTTTAAGTTGTTTTTTTTTATATAACTTTTGATGGTTATGATTAAAATAAAAATAAGTTAAAAAAAAAGTTTGATTAGTAAGGTTAGTTTGATTTAGATATGGTAAAAATTATGGTTCAAATTTATATACAGTAAAAAACTTGTATAAAATATTTGGTAGTTGTATGATTGTGGTTGTTTTTCAAAATGTTTTTTACTTAAAAATGCATTAAAATAATATATTTTTATTTAAAAAAAATTACTTTTTATATTAGCGCATCAAAATGATCTAAAAATATCAAAAAAATATTAATTTGGAGCAAAGAAAAAAATAAAAAAAATATTCAAATTTTTTTAAAAGCGTTTTTAAAACTAAAAAATAAATAGTATTTTACGAAACTCAATTAAAAAAACATATAAAAATTACTTTATAAAAACTACTTTTTAAACTTAATTTTTTAATAAATACCATAGAATAAGACATAGGTTTTACAGTTATCACTGTGATTTTTACATCACAAATATAAAAACAGATGAAAAACAAACGTATCATGCCTTAATCGAGGATAATATCTTCCTTTCATTGAGGGTACTAGTTAAATGCATCGGACTTCTATATCACTGTAGATAAAGACAGGAATGTTTTAAACTCGTCATCCATCCATCTATTTGCGAGACCATCCCATCCATACGATTAGAGGAAAATTATTCACAAACAAATAAATTATACTAATTTTTGTCCTTTGACAGTCTTTTCTTTAGTGTTAATGAAAATCTTATTTCTTTGATCATTTACTGGAAATTTTATTTAAGTTTTTCTTTTTTCTTTTTTGGAATCCATTTTATGATTTTAAGCTGTCAAAGATGAAATCATCGCATTCAAAGGAGCTGGCTCTTGACTTGAAAACATCGGGTTTCTCCATAGATTTCCGCCTATTATCTAGTCCGTGGGATCCACTTGAGCCCATAACAGAAGTTGGGCTGGCTTATATACAAAAACATATCTGAACCAAGCCCATTTAGCACAAAAGGAGATTTATATATGAAAAAATATGCATTTTCTTTTCATTTTATTAACATTTCTTTTTCTTTTTTTCAAAAAATTC
>Ga0307517_10008365_pt1 | contig 14850 bp, 10 predicted proteins | sample 23_EM_MG_FD_194515 | JGI IMG/M metagenome (GOLD analysis project Ga0307517, IMG submission 194515) | Populus trichocarpa ectomycorrhiza microbial communities from riparian zone in the Pacific Northwest, United States - 23_EM | ecosystem: Host-associated > Plants > Roots > Unclassified | place... | reverse complement strand
TTCCTCTCTTTGTGTGGCAATTTTTTTTTCTTCTCAAAGCATGAATGTCAATTGTTTGAGGCTGTTGATCATATCATATATAATGTATGTGATGGATGCAAAATGTTTGTTAACTTTTAATTTATTTCACGTGCCCATTGTAAGGCTCAAATTCACCATATTCTTTTCATGTAGACAATTGGGATTCGGGAAATTTACAAAAATATTAAAACTGCTGGAGCTGCTACGGTTCTGTCAATAGCGAAGTAGTTTTGTCATGTGTCACAAAGTGATTGGTTAAGAGATGCCAAATTATTTTTGATCCCTTTAAATTTAGAAATGTGTCACTTTGGCGCTTATAGTATAAACAAATCTTTCAAAGTCACCCATATAGTTTTCACAAAAGCTAATGGAATTTTCACTTTTTCCAACTTCTCTTTCACTTTTTAAGATATTTGTAATGTTTCCTTTCAAACTTATATCCACATAATAATATCTAAAAAAAATTAAAAACCAAAAAAATACATAACAAATTAAAAAATAGCCTTGATAGATGTGATGATATTTCATTGCCATAGCTATCTTCAAAATTTATCTATATTAACCTTATGTTTCAACAAGCTTCAGTGTAGTCCTTGGAAATATTAGCTAAAGGAGGAAGCTTACCTCCTCATCTTTTCTTTCCAAACTTTTATACATGAAATCACATATAACATTTTTAATGATTTATTCATATGCCAAAATATTTTGAAAGTATGAAACATTACAATACACATAATATGGCCTGTGCAGCCTTTAAGAGCTTCTTTGGTCCCTTACTTTTCTAACTTTTGTTGCTTTGTTTTAAAGCAAAGCAATTAAAATACTAAAAAAAATACTAAAAAAGTGTTTGCTAATGATCTTAAAAATTAGATGCTTAACTTTTGAGGCTGGAAGGTGATTTTTATAAGAGCAAGTTAAAGGTATATTAACTTCTACCTTAAAAATCACGGGAAGTGATGCTTCTTGAGATGGAAGGCTGCTTATTTTATTTAAAATACAAAAATAATCATAAATATTTTAAAATTACAAAAACATCTATATTGCAGTTTACCCTAATATATATAAACTCTACCATGAAGTTTCTTAATTAAATTATTTAGTAGCTTTATTTACTCATAAAAAAACTATGTAATGTTCTGCCTCTTCTTTTTTGTTATGTTATTTGTTATATTTTTATATTTTCCAAAGAGAGAATTCATTTTTTAAGCAATTTAATTTAAATTAAGTTATGTCTTTGACAGTAATTTTAATTTCAAACAGTGCAACAGTAGACTATACTGGTACTTGACAGATACTATTGATTAGACATGCTTTTGTTGTTTTCAATCCTTAATAGTCTTATTTACCATAATTTCATGCCTGGAGCAAGACCTAGAAAAGAAATGTGGTACCACTCTATGCTGTTTTCAGTTATTGTAGAAATCTGAAGAGTTACTTTACTGCACAGGTTGTGCTCTTGATAAGTAGTGGTTCTGCTATATAGCATTCTATCATTAGGTAATTGAGTCGATCAATACTTGACAACTGATATATGTTTCAGCTGTTTTTGTTAAATACAGTTGCTTAATCCGTCGCTTTTGTTTTTTTTTCAGTATTATGAATAATTTTTTAGTTATTCACACTGCTTCCTAACTGTGGCATCATTAAACAGGTTCGAAGAGATGGAACTAAAATGTCACTTGCTCAAAGCAAAAAGTTATCTCAGCTTAGTGCTGATAATGCCCAATGGGAGGATCGGCAACTTATGAGATCTGGGACAGTTAGAGGTACCGAAGTGCAGACTGAGTTTGATGATGAGGAAGAGCACAAGGTTATTCTTCTTGTACATGGTAAGTAAATGTTATGCTAACTGTCATGCTTAATTAATACCAGAAATAATATACATGATTGTTATTTCCTCGCTAAAATTTTCATCATCCTGTGTTGCTATAGACACAAAGCCTCCTTTCCTGGATGGAAGAGTTGTTTTTACCAAACAAGCGGAGCCAATAATGCCCCTAAAAGATCCCACCTCAGATATGGCCATTATTTCAAGGAAAGGATCTGCTCTGGTCAGAGAAACTCATGAGAAGCAAAGCATGAATAAATCACGTCAGCGGTTTTGGGAGCTTGCCGGCTCAAAACTCGGTGATATTCTTGGTGTAGAGAAAACTGCTGAACAGGTGATAATTTCATATCATAATGATGATATGATTTAAAAAACTTTCTTATTCTGAAAATAGGTGGTAATTTACTGTTTGTTTCAATCACAGATTGATGCTGACACTGCAGCTGTTGGTGAGGAAGGTGAAATTGATTTCAAGGAAGATGCAAAATTTGCACAGCATATGAAAAAGGGGGAAGCTGTAAGTGATTTTGCAAAGTCAAAAACTCTATCCGAGCAGCGGCAATATCTACCTATATATTCAGTGCGAGATGAGTTGTTGCAGGTTTGACATTTCTCCATAAGCTTAGCTTATTTTTACAGACAATAATTGGGCAACCACTTTGATTCCTCATCATTCAAGCATTGAAAAGAATGTATATACTGCTTGTTTTGGTCATATTCCCATTTGTCCTTTTATTTTATGGAAAGAGGGGATGGGTTCTTTTTCAGAGGGCCGAGGGAAAGGTTGATCCACTTGGAGGAGCAGATAATGTAATTTAATGATCTGATCACATCTATCAAGGGAAGAACATGGAATGTTTCTGCTAAAATACTTACCATTTCCTTTCCTATTTTTGTTATTGTGGTTTTGTACGACATGGTGCTTGGAACCTTCTTCAGCATGGCATCATGGTTGTGCTTTATGCCCATGAGTTGTAGCTGAATTGCTGTGCTATCCTTCCTATCTCCTAATGGGTTTGGATTTTGAAGCTACTTGTAAAAGAAAAAAAAATTGTAGCGATTGATCATCTTCACTGATTTATTTTTTCTGCATTTTAATAGACCACAATTCACTGTATAGTTTCCCTTTCATACTGTTGGTGTGCACTGCACAAAGTACTTGGTTAAAAATTCCGTCTGGCCCTTTTTATATCATTTATTTTGAACCTGCATTGGGCAGGTCATTCGTGAAAATCAAGTGATAGTTGTTGTTGGAGAGACTGGTTCAGGAAAGACAACTCAACTGACACAGGTTCCTCCTTGTTTATATTTTCCTTCTCTTATCATACAGAGTTTTTTATGGTTTATAAGAATGTATATCTATGCACCTCAGTAACTGGAATCTGACTTGTTTATTTTTTTTTATAGTATCTCCATGAAGATGGGTATACAACAAATGGGATAGTTGGTTGCACCCAACCAAGGCGTGTTGCAGCCATGAGTGTTGCAAAAAGAGTTAGCGAAGAGATGGACACTGAATTGGGGGATAAAATAGGTTATGCCATTCGTTTTGAGGATGTGACTGGGCCAAATACAATAATTAAGGTGATTAACTGGTTAGTTGTTGTAGTAAACATTTTTAATAATGGTTTCTGAAAATGCCACCTGTGATGATTTTTTTTTTGTTGTTGCTGAAAAACAATGAATACTGGATTATGAATTACAAAAGAAAGGAGGAATAATGGATGTTCATGGAAAATACCTTAGAAGCACCAAGTGTTATTTTGAAAAGAAAAGGAAGTAGAAGAAAACCCTGAAAATGATAGAATTCAGCGTCTGGCAATGAAGAGAAGAGTTTCCTGAGAAATTTAACTATTCAAGTGTAAAAAAACTATTAAATGGCAGATACATGCACTTGCCTGTACTTTAATTTGTACAAGATTTATAACATTCTAAAATTTTTGCTCTACATTTTGCAGTACATGACTGATGGAGTACTCTTGCGTGAGACACTGAAAGATTCTGACCTTGATAAGTATCGGTATGAGAATTTCTAGATTTCGAGTAACTAGATAATTTTACAAGAAAATTTCAGTGTTATGAAAACAAGACTGAAATGGTTGGCTGATTGTTGCAGTGTCATTGTCATGGATGAAGCACATGAGAGATCATTAAGCACAGATGTGTTGTTTGGGATTTTGAAAAAGGTGGTTGCCCAGCGTCGTGACTTCAAACTCATTGTGACATCTGCAACTCTAAATGCGCAGAAATTTTCAAATTTCTTTGGGAGGTAACTTAAGAATGGCTTTTACTAACAAAATGTTAGTTGTATCAAGGTTGTTTTTCTTTTTCCATGTGTTGTTTGAGAACATTATGCATAACTAGAAGCTTCTCAATTCTAATACTCTTTTAATTACAGAAAAAATAATCTCCATGTCTTGCATTCATTTGACCAACATAAGTAATTTCTGAATCTGTTGCAGTGTACCTATTTTCCACATCCCTGGAAGAACATTTCCAGTAAATATCTTGTACAGTAAAAGTCCTTGTGAAGATTATGTTGAAGGTGCAGTGAAGCAGGCCATGACTATCCACATTACCAGTCCTCCTGGCGACATTCTCATTTTCATGACTGGCCAAGATGAGATTGAGGCGGCCTGTCATGCTCTTGCAGAGCGCATGGAACAGCTTACCTCCTCCTCCAAGAAAGCAGTGCCTAAACTCTTAATACTACCCATATACTCCCAACTTCCAGCTGATTTACAAGCGAAGATATTCCAAAACGCTGAAGACGGGGCCCGCAAATGCATTGTCGCCACCAACATTGCTGAGACTTCTTTGACTGTAGATGGAATTTATTATGTCATTGACACGGGTTATGGAAAAATGAAAGTCTACAACCCAAAGATGGGTATGGATGCTCTCCAAGTTTTCCCTGTTAGTCGTGCTGCTGCAGATCAGCGTGCTGGGCGTGCTGGTAGAACTGGTCCGGGCACATGTTATAGGCTTTATACAGAGAGTGCTTACCTAAATGAAATGCTTCCCAGTCCAGTTCCAGAGATCCAGCGGACAAACCTTGGCAATGTGGTTTTGTTGCTCAAGTCGCTTAAAATTGAAAATTTGCTGGACTTTGATTTCATGGACCCACCACCACAGGACAACATCCTTAATTCTATGTACCAGTTGTGGGTCTTGGGTGCTCTAAACAATGTTGGTGCCCTTACTGATCTTGGCTGGAAAATGGTGGAGTTCCCATTGGATCCCCCTCTAGCTAAGATGCTCTTGATAGGTGAACAGTTAGGGTGTATAAATGAGGTTTTGACAATTGTGTCGATGCTTTCAGTGCCATCAGTGTTTTTTCGGCCCAAGGATAGAGTGGAGGAGAGTGATGCTGCAAGAGAAAAGTTCTTTGTGCCAGAGTCCGACCACTTGACTCTTCTTAATGTTTACTTGCAGTGGAAAGAGCACCAGTACCGGGGAGATTGGTGTAATGATCATTTTTTGCATGTCAAAGGATTACGAAAGGCTAGAGAGGTTAGATCCCAGCTGCTAGACATTCTCAAGACATTAAAAATCCCGCTAACATCCTGTGGGTATGATTGGGACGTTGTACGGAAAGCCATCTGCTCTGCATATTTCCACAATTCAGCGAGATTAAAGGGTGTCGGGGAGTATGTTAATTGCCGGAACGGAATGCCTTGTCATTTACACCCAAGCAGTGCTCTTTATGGTTTAGGCTACACTCCAGATTATGTAGTCTATCATGAATTGATCTTGACAACAAAGGAGTACATGCAATGCGCCACTGCAGTGGAGCCCCAGTGGTTGGCTGAGCTGGGACCAATGTTTTTCTCTGTGAAAGATTCAGACACCTCAATGCTGGAGCACAAGCGAAAGCAGAAAGAAGAGAAAACAGCAATGGAAGAGGAAATGGAGAATTTGAGGAAGGTGCAAGCCGAGACGGACAGAGAAAGCAAGGAGAAGGAAAGGGAGAAGAGGGCAAAGCGGCAGCAACAAGTCTCAATGCCTGGGTTGAAGAAAGGCTCTTCCACATACTTGAGACCGAAGAAGTTCGGTTTGTAAATGTAAATTATTTTGTACTTCTGGTCAACTGTTACCGACTCCTGGCAGAAAATAGGAATGTTATACGAGAGAATTTTGCCCCCCTCTGTTGTAAAAAGAACATCGAAATTAGAGTTGCTGATTGTAAGAGTATACGAGTGCTTGGTAATTGATGTCAAGGTTTACTGACAGCATTCGAATCATTTCATGCTATGCTGTCTTAAAATTGTGACAAATCATATCATGTTTCTGTCATGGTTCTGCAGATTGGTCGATGGGTTTTAGCTACATGGAAATGTGTGCTGTGTAGCAGAAATATCGTGTTGCGAGCCTGTGATGGGCCAAGCCGAAGGCGTGCCTTCATTTAGCTTGGACTGAATATTTTCCAAGTGCCGGAGTCTCCTGCCGAATTAACCTCCTATAATACTAAAACACTTGGGAAATTAATGATGCTCCACTATGATAAATGAATATTTATTTTTTTTTTCAATTCAGCCTTCTTTTTTTTTTTTCAATTTCTTTTTTTTTTTAATTTTATTTATTTTTCCTCTCACAATTTTATCTTTTTTTTCTTGTGTATTTAGATTTTTTTAACGATTATTCAGATTATTTTTATATTATCAAATTAATTAGATCATATCAAGATTATTTTCACACCATTAGATTTTAAATCCAGGCTAGACCAAGTTAGCTAGGTCACATTAATATAACTCTTACATGATTTAATTTTAAACCCGAATTAGGTAAAAAGTTAGGTCATGAGATTTTTTATTATTTTTATCATTTTATTTTTCTTAATTTGATCCTTGATATTTTTACCGGTAGATCAGATTGTTTTTAAACCTATCATGTTAATCAGATCATATTATAACAATTTTTATATGGTTTAATTTTAAATCTGAATTATAAAAAATCAAATCAAAATATTTTCAAGTTAACTGGGGTATGTTTATTATCAATATTAAATAATTTTATATAACTTAAATATTTTTACTACGTTTTTTTTTATTGAAATTCCAGCGTAACGTTTATATAGTGCAATTTATTTCCCGTGGTATTTTTTTTTGCCTTTCACGATACCAGAGATAACTAACTACTTTAAATTGTTATTTTATTTTATTATTCTTATTTTATTTTTAGTATAGCAGACCACCTCGCTGGTCTTGTTGATCTTTATTAAAATCTCTGGAGTAGGGTATTTTTTAGGTTTTCAATAGCCGTGCACACCAATTTTTTCATATACCCAAATTTTTTCCCCCTATGTACACATGATTTTTCTATGCAAAGTAGATATTATATTTTATTATAAAAACTGTACATCGCCAATATTTTAACTAATAGTGTATAAAATACAATAACCTTCACATAACACAATAGCCAACTCGTAACTAGCCAATAATAACTCTGATTTTTACACCAATAATATAATATTTTAAAAAAAAAATTCAAAGAAATGCATGTATATTGTTGTTTTTTTGAATTCAAAAAATTCAAAAGTTACTGTTGTTTTTTTACGAGTAAAGCACTCACAATGTCCGAGTGTTGACATTATGTGATTTTATTAAATATATTGTTGTTTTCTTAGTTGATGATTATACTCTTAAAGCAATACAAAAGTTTAAAGGTTGTTTTCCTTTGAAAATTAGGTTTTTTTAGTTTTAAGGTTTTAATATGTTTTGGTCTGTCTACTTTAATCTTCTTTTTTTCTAATTTTAAATTATTTTATATCTTTTTTCTCAATAAAAAAACATTAAAAAAAATAAAGATTCTAATCTTGTTCTATTTTTATTTTGAAATATAAATGGTATACATGGTATCATTTGAACCTTTTAATTAGAGTAAAAGATTTATTCCCATCAAACTATTCTAAGAGGGTTCCATTTGATCAAATATTGAAAGTCCAAGGATATACTACATGTAGATTATCCAAAACTATTATTATAATCACCTTATTAAATTTCTAACTCCCAAGTCGGGGTTTCGAATGATCAAATTTGAAATTATGATGGACTAGTGAAGGTTTTGAGGAAGAAGAAAGCCATCCCTGAGTTAATCAGGGCATGATTACTCAATCAATCTGAAGTCCATGTCTCTCTACCAGTACCAGCCCAAATAAGAAAAATCGCTACAAGCCAGCGCAGAGCTCACACCGAAATACCTTCTGTCGCTTGTAAGGGAGGGAGGCAAGTAGCCCATAGAGAAAGCCCAAAGCGACATTTCTACCAGATTCAGATGCTTTTTAACCCATTCATGCCGCCAGCTGCACAAAACAGAGGATTGATGAAAGGAACTTGATCGTCATTTTTATCCTATCATTAGGCAGTCCAGAGGTATACTTCTAGATTGACCGCATACATGTTGAATGTAACATTATTTCAGAGATGCACCCTTGCATGTCCAAATTTCACATGAGAAGAAGAGCCAAAAACACAAAACAAAAACCAAATCACTTATCAAATTCGTAACTACACTTTCATAGAAGCTTGAAGCATTCGCTAAAATTGTAGCGTCCGCTAATGCAGTAAACCTCTCATGGTATTTATTTAATTGTGTGCTGCCACCAACGCCATGTGCTCGATAAGGTCCAGCACTCGGTTGCTGTAAAAAAGAGCAATTCAGGTTGTCATTCATCATTACTGTAAAACCAACCACAATTTACATCCCCAGTAAATACATGGAGCCTGCATGTCTGCGCTTACACAGGCCTCCCGTAAAAGAAAGATGCTATACCTGTAACCCCACTCGTTGTCGTACCAAGAAACAAGCTTCATGAAGGAAGCACTCAATCCTATACCAGCTTTGGCATCAAATATGCTTGACCTGGAATGAAACCAATGTGTTAAAACGCAGAAGGAAATTTGGTTAATTAGCCAAGAAGTTTTTGTCTTGGCTCATTATAGTTCACATTCAGCAGTTATGTTATTAGTTTTTAGTTTTTAAATCATAGACATGTGACTAGCATGAAACTTCTAATATTTGAAGGACTAAGACTGTATGAGGTAGTTGAAGAGGTTTTTCTTCAGACCCTCCAATATCCTTGCAATTGTATTCCAGCTTCAATCTCATCTAATACTACGTTCTGCTCTTTATTTGATTTCATTTCATTTTCCTTAAATCAGATCAGCGCCACTGGAAGATCAAATAAAAGATCCTTTCATATTTCACAAGCAAGTCTAGTTTCTAGATAAAAGATAGAAAAGGCACAGGTCGTGGAAAGTCGGAGTAGGCAATTATAGGCCAAAAAGTAGCAGCACAGTGGGGCGTCAATTAACATGATCTCTCAAGTTTTCCAGGATACTTGAGCATGGCATTATAAAATTTGTTGAAAAGTGCAATCAATAGAAGTCACAAACCAAGCATTCTTAACAAATGATGATATTAATAGTTGTTCAAAATGAAGCAACCCGGCACACACACATGCGCGCGCGCGCAGAGGGACAACTAAAGGGAGGGAGATTTACCTTGAGTCACCAAGAAAATCACTGGAGACAACATCATCGTCAGTATACCCAAGAATGCCCTTAAGTGGGCCTTCTGATGCGTACCTTGATTTGAAAATCACAATTTTAACTCAGTTATTGCCACTAAACTATAACCAGCAAACTATCAAAGCCCTCCATTCTGGCCCAACCCCAAACCAAAATTCAGAAAAATATGTGAAGATAAAAACTAGCAGATTTACTTAATAGCTGCCTTGACATCTTCATATGATGCACTCTTCTCAAGTCGACAAGTTAAGTCCACGACAGAAACATTAGGTGTTGGGACACGGAAGGCCATTCCAGTAAGTTTTCCGTTGAGTTCTGGAAGAACTTTTCCAACAGCCTACAATACCAAAAAACATGTTTGTATGCCTTTTTGCCAAACTTAAGTTGGATAAAATCTCAAGTTTGTATATTCAATTCCATACCTTTGCAGCGCCAGTGGAACTGGGAATGATATTTTGTGCTGCTCCTCGGCCACCACGCCAATCCTTCCTTGATGGACCATCTACAGTCTTTTGAGTTGCTGAACAAAAAATTCGTTACACACCTATGCAAGACAATGTGCTGAACAAAAACCCCATGAATGCAGGAATATGCATGGGAGACAGACCTGTGGTTGCATGGACAGTTGTCATTAAACCTTCAATGATACCAAATTCCTCATGAACAACCTGAGAAATGAATTTACAAGAAATTAAGGGATGTTAAAGAGGTAAAGGAGTTGCTTATATATTTACAAGCAAAAAGAAATAAAAATTGCACAAACTGATTGGATCTGCAAGAGTATCGTGTAAAGAAATACAGGGGAAAAACTGCAAGTGAGGTTTTCCCAACAAGTGACCAGTAGAACAGAAAAGGAGTAATAAACCTTGAAACTTCAAAATGAGATCAGACCTTAGCAAGAGGAGCAAGGCAATTGGTAGTGCAACTTGCATTGGAAACAATGTCCATGTTTGGCTTGTATGTCTTCTCATTTACTCCAACTACAAACATCGGAGCATCAGCTGAGGGAGCTGATATGACCACTTTCTTCGCACCACCCTGCAGAGCAATGTCACAAAGAGCTCAATTTGTAGTGCATGGATCTTGATATCAGAGAGACAGACAGAGCAGAGACTAGGAGAAATTAAGGGCAATAACAGTTAATACCAACCTTCATGTGAGCTGCAGCCTTCTCAACTGTAGTGAAAATACCAGATGATTCAACCACATACTCGGCCCCAAAATCACCCCAAGGGATCTCTGTGGGATCCCTGGATATATGAGTTTAAATGTTAGATCAAAGTGCTAATATTGCAATAAAAACTCTATCGAGATTCATGTTGACAATTGATTCAAGATGCTAAGAAATAAGTTACAGTAAGCCAACACATATTTCAGGTCCTGTACAGATATGAGCGCAAAAATAAATCCCCAGAAGCAGTACCTTTTGCTTGTAATTTTGATTTGCTTCCCATTGATTTCCAAGTTGGAATCATCTAAGACCTTGATGGTTCCACTGAAAACGCCATGAGTAGAATCATATTTAAACATGTAAGCCTGGATATGTGGAGGGCAAAAAAACAAGTTAATTATAAACAATTTTTGTGGCAAATTAAGGAAGCTTCCAGTAAAAAAGATTTTCCCCTGCACCCCCGCCCCCTTTTTCCCAAAACACACCATTTTCCACGTTATCAAATAGCTATAGCTAAATTAATATACAGCAAAAGGCTTGCCTCTTTTAATTCATCTTCAAATTCTTCAAGTATTCATGCAATACAAGGATACACTAGATCCTATACATCTATATGATCAATTATATCATAAATTTCTATTCAGTTTTAATGATCTGGCAGCTAATTCTAAGACTTGGGAACCACAAGACCAGGACAATGCCAAGGCATCCAAGTTACAAAAGCCAACACGCCATAGCCCTCTACATAACCAATTGCCATGCAAAAAACGCCTGCTGAAATGGAACAACAGTATGAGTTCATAGATGTTGATATAATAAAAGCAATATCATCAGATCATGAGAAAAGAGATCTTGTGAAGTTATCTATATGGTGTTGGTGGCTTTTCAACCATGCTGCAGAGCCAATTAGATTGGCTCCAGAATCATGAAAAGGAACTCATGCATCTAAAAATGCATGAGGTGTTGAGAGAGTTTGTATTTTGTGAATGAAAATGGAAATGAAAGGCACCAGCAAAACATTTGCATGAGCAATATGCTAGCTCCTGATTCCATGCATCTATGTGAAGATCACCAAAAAAATCAGATCTTGATCCATGCTGCTTGAAAAACATAAAAGGAACTACAAATCAAACACCACCTTCTATTTCCAAAATGACTTGCAACATCATGTACCAACTCCATAAGCATTCCACAAACTATAAGACTTCCCCCCAGTTTTTCTTTCAGGGAAATGAACTACTGGACATAATTTGACAAATTCAAACAAATTTGCAGTAATAATATCATTGATTTTCATTAAACATCTGAAAGACAACAATACTTGTGATTGGATGTTACTACCATACTTGTGTTTAGAACAGGTGAAAGGATATATTTTTACACCACATTCTAAACACAGAGGGAAAAAATCAAGCAAAGCCCCACTTAAGTGGTTTCAAGAAAATTACTCTGTTTCCAATAACAGCACCGGTCTAATACTATAATTCAATGGATATCGATGCAGTAATTGTGAAAGCATATATTTTTACACCACATTCTAAACACAGTGGAGAAAATCAAGCAAGTGATTTCAAGAAAATCACTCTGTTTCCAATAACAGCACAGGTCTAATAACATAGTTCAACGACACACTAAGCCATCGTACACATGACGATGAAAGTAAAAACAATCCAGGTAAGAATTAAGGCTTCTTTGGTCTTCATTTTTCCTTTGCTAACAAGGTGCCAGGATCTCAAGGCTCTCTGAGTACCTGACTAACCCCTAATCATGTGAAGTGCAATAGTCCAGAGATACCAAACAATTTTTGGGATAAATACCAGGGATGGCCAATAAAAGGGTTCACGGTGGGGTTCACCCAGGCCTGTTCTTATGACATAACAAAAGAGGCTAACATGTAAAACAAAAGCAGCCATAAAAATGAATCACACAAAAGAAGCTGAGGAGTAAACGTTGTCCATCCAACCATATCTTCAAAACTTGACTTACAATAAAGAAATCTAATCATGAATCCTTTACCATGTAGTTAGCATCAATGAAAGGATCGTTCACTGCCACCACATCAATATCATCCCTGAAAGTTGCTACTCGCAAAACCAATCTACCAATACGACCAAAACCTGTACCATTGTAGACTTCTATTAGTATTTGAGAATTTTTGTTTATGTTCCAAAGAATGTCGGTTACACTTCAAGATATATTGTAATCCATGTAGCATCCAACAATAAATAAGCAAAACAGAGCAAAAATAAAATTTAATCATGAGAAAACATACCATTGATTCCAATCTTCGTCTTTCCATCAGCCCGCGATTCTATTTAAAATAAAAACAAATGAAACTAGTATATCAGTAAATACACCTCCCTAGTCCGTCCTGCCCATTCAAAAATAAGAGAACACTGAATACAAAACAGTGGCTTCTCACTTAAAACTGTGGGAGGCATTTCGGTAGCTGTGGCCTTGATGGGTTGGATGCTCCTTCCACTGCATGTCCTGAGTAGTTCAAAATGTTTCAGAATTAGTTTAAAGAAAAGGCATGCTGGCGCACATGTACCTATATATATATGTGGAGATTTTAATATCAAATTCTTCAGTACTCAACTGTGAGGAAGATGACCCTGTTGGAATTGAAGTGCCAAAAATGCTCTTCAAAGAGTTAAAACTAACGCTAGACACCTGAGATTACAAGGAGAAAAGGAAAGATTAAAACTAAAAATGGCCAAAAGTTACATACATCTCTAAATAGTAACTGGCACTTCACACCACTCATCAGCTATAGACAGACACATTGTCAAAAGCTTAGTCTATATATGAACATTAATGCATTCTTTATAACGATTAGAAATTATTAAAACTAAATAAACTCAAAATATAAGAGCTATAAGCTAAAGAAGCACAGGGTTTAATAATAATTGATGATAATACCGATCTGATATCACCTTTTTTTTTTTTGAACAGTTTGTTTTAAAACAAGCTTCTGTTTCATTTTCCTCAGTTTTCTCGCCAACCAAACAGATATAAGTAACTCAAAACCAGTATAACTGAAATCAAATAAATAAATAAATAACCTGTATACACTACTATCTATCTTATATCTTTCATATCTCTCGTTATTTGCAGATTTAACTTCCAAGTCAGGCAACTTCCATATTTATTTTATTTTTTCATGAATAACAATTTCAATATCTAGTTTTAACTCTACTTTTTTTTCTCTCTCAACAACCAAAAACCAAAATCAAGCTCAAACAAAGTGCGACTAACGGACTTTCAAAAAGAAAGAGTTGATAGGAGAAAAAGGAGCAGATACCTTGAATCGATCGGACGGTGAAGGAGAGAAGTCGGAGCGGGAAGCTTCAACAAGAGGAGCGGCGGGCGTAGATCTGAGAAGACAAGAGAAAGCCATTTGTACTGAGTGCAACACCAAGCTCTTTCTCTCAAGAACCCTACTACTAAACCAAGGCTTGGTTTGCGGCTTTTGAGAGGGAGCAGAAGGCGAGGAAAATGAAAGAACCAAAAAAAAGAAATGGTAGTTGTTGGTGGCGTTTGATCGTATTTTAAAAGCAAAATCGAAAGTGTATTTAACAGAAAGAGAAGGAAATTTTTAGCGGAGTTTCTTATGAGGGACGTCCTTAGCTCACTTTTTTATTTTTTGTGTATCTCTCTCTCTCTCTCCAAAAAAGCAAACTATCAGCGGGTGAGTTGTGTTAATGTACGAGCAGGCACATTGTTTCTGGTGTGAGCTCTCTTGTTCTCCTGATTTTATATTCGGTTGGTTAAATGGCAAAAAAAGTGGGTCAAAGGTTTTTAAGTGAAACTTATTTAAAATGTATTTTTGATATTTTTTAAAATAATTATTTTATTATTTTTATGTATTGATGTCAAAATTAAATTGTAAAAAATAAAAAATTATTATTTTAATATATTTTCAAGTAAAAAATAATTTAGATATATACTAAAAAATTAAAGAGCATAAGTATGACTATGGCGAGTGTTTATTTTATTTATTCATTTTTTTAATAAAAAAAAATAAGATATTCGAAGAGCATATTTATCCAACTAGAAATTTATTATCAGTCATGGTTGCTTATTGCCCTTGGTATTCTTTACAATAGACATGTAAAACTAGAAAAAACAGAGCTCCACACAAATTCCGTGAAATTGTTTGTACGGAGACAGTGCTAGAACAACTATCATTAGGGGATTGCAACTGTGTGAAACACGGAGGCGAGTTTGTCGTGTACTTTCGGAGCTGAGAAACCCTGGCCAGGTCCTCGAAAGCCACGTCAGCCAGTCTGGGCCAGTTT
>Ga0307517_10008364_pt1 | contig 14851 bp, 14 predicted proteins | sample 23_EM_MG_FD_194515 | JGI IMG/M metagenome (GOLD analysis project Ga0307517, IMG submission 194515) | Populus trichocarpa ectomycorrhiza microbial communities from riparian zone in the Pacific Northwest, United States - 23_EM | ecosystem: Host-associated > Plants > Roots > Unclassified | place... | reverse complement strand
GACCGTGGAAATGACCTTTATTGCGGTCAAGGTGACTGCTAATTTTCAGTTACTCTGACTACTCAAAGGTAGTTAGCGCGTACTGTGTCTGGGTCAGTCAGTATGACCCCGTTTACTAACCACAGTGTCTTTTATTTATAAAAGCTCGTTTGTAGCGACCTTATCCGAGCTTTCTTCTTATCAGTGTACTTTATTAGCCTTCTTTCTCTTTATTCTCTATGACGCTGTCTGTGTTGTTTTGTGTAGTTTCAGTAACGTATTGGTTCTCTCCAAGTCATATAGTAGTATGACTTGCCTTATGACTTGCCTTCTCAATTATGACTCGACTCGCTTACTTTGCTTGTATAAATAGTAGCTTGATTGTACCAAGAGGTACGCAAAAAAAAAACCATATATACGAGGTACTTTTATTTCGTTGAGGCCTTTTGAACCCCCTCCCCCTCCTACTAAAAAAGGAAATAGAAATTGCCTAATTAGGCTACTTTTTTTTTTGTTCGACGGCGCTTGCGCCCTGAAACTGTTCTGCCGCCTCCGTTTTTCTCGCATTCATCATCACAAAACCACCCTCCCGCTGGGATTTCAAGCTGGCCACGGCATGTCAAGTGGTACTTGAATAAAAATATTTATGAACACTGAGTTAAGGACTTTGCGATCTCTTGTAGTGCTTGGAAGTCCGGTCCAGTCCGGTCTTTCGCAAGTCGGGCAATTATCAACAAGCCACTTATGACAACTGTTGAGTCTCCATTAATCAAAACGACGTTCTCGCCTCCGAAAATAAGTAGGATTTGATAAAATAACCCAGAATAATTTGAAGGGATGAGGTCGGACTGACGACAAGCACTCTGAAAGCGAGCTCAGACTTGGAACCGAGTGTTTGATTCCAAAATTCGAGTCGGTGGTTGTGCAACCTGGGTCCTGCGCGTACCGCCGCAATGAAATCTAGATCAATTAGTTGTCATAGTGGAATGGTGTGGGCCACAATATCTGTAAGTAAGCCATGTTTGAATATTCGACATCTAGATTTCTAACATGAATGATTATCGATTATCACCAATAACCTATACACAGCGAATGTTCGCACAATTTGATGTCTGTATAATGTTGGAAAAATCTCAAAGACTCTCTGACAATATGCCTAAAATTATACCTTTGGGGAATTTTCAGAAAGTTCTACAAGTCTACCACATTATGTCTGAATTATTCCTACATTTCTCCTGCATTTTTTGATACATTTTGGCTGGTCAATTGACAATATAGGCACACACGATGGCACGGCACACCCATACTCGGCCCCCAGAATGCAAATTTGCTCATAATGAACATAATGGGTATATATAAAAGGATTTATTGGCCTCAGAATAAACGTGAATACTACATGGTGTATCACGAACAATAGAGCGCATTTAGCGACTGACACAACACTAGGCACGCCGTCGCCATTCCACCCGTAGCGAAATCGAGCCATGTACACTCAGATCTTTGCGAGATTTATCAGCGCAGGATGGGAGGTTTCAGAGAACGGATACATACCAATCTCTGGAACATTGATAACCAAAATGAAGGCGAAATTTGAAGGATGAAGGTGGAGATGGCTGCCTGGTTGAGAGTAGGTGTAGTGACCGGTGTGTGTCGAATACTTATCCTGGCAATACAAGGCGTGAGTGATGGATGCTGATTTTAACTCAAGGACATACCTATTGAACGAGTCACAAAATGTTGTCTCCGCTGAGATGGTCATAACAAAGAATACAGCGCTGTGGAGGGCGCCCAGAAGGCAAGATAAAAGAGGAATTCAATACGTACTTCGACTTCCTTTGCGTGCCCCAGAGCAGATGTGGATCGGAGACGATTTGTGAGCCGGTGCCAGGTGGACCAAACTTCCGCTTTTACCAAGTGAACTCAGAGATACCCAGGTACACCATGCCAGGGTCTAGGGAACGCGATTCTTCGTGAGACTCGGATTGCCTGCTAGTTATCATACTGAAATTACTCACAGTATCACTGAAGACCCCTAATGATTGCGGACTTTCTGTTCAACACGCTTACAGCGAATCAAAATTCAACACCAATCAGTATTTGCGGTAAAGTGGTACTGATAAACTTGCTTTGCCGATCCATCTCGCGATAACGTTGATGCATCAAGCGCGGTGGGGTGCTGATGTGCAGGGTGGAATAGAAAGATGGTGGTGGTTAAGAGGAAAGAGGTTTTTTTTTTTTTTGAAGTCCGATTGCAGCCGGGATACACATCTGGACCGTGAAATATTTGATAGTTGTAAATTGAAAGAGAATGCGAGAATACCTAACATTATGATGATAGAGAAATTTATATAGGTAAAATATAAGAATAATCTGGGAAGATTTGAAATTACCCTAAATTTTACCACAGGTATATTCTTTGACCTTTCACTGTGATACATATGTAAGCAGTGACGCATTTTTTTTGACATGTATAGCCATGCAGTTCTAAGTAATTCCTGACTGTCGTTCGACCTCTCCGGAGGCTGTGACTTCCGCTGTATACCTAAATAAGCGCCTGACAGATGTGTTCCCGAATCTCCCTCTCTTTCGTCCACTCCCAGCTTGTTCAACACAGACGAAAGCTAGGACGAGCGCGGTGAATCTAACTCACTTTGTTGCAGGTTTAGTGCTGACACCCAAATGATTCGCTAATTGCAGGGCGGCATGTCTCTTCAGTTACAGGGGGCAACTATCCATAACGGAAACTTCAGTAGCGTCGCCAGAGATTTTATTCAGCACCAACATATCTCTGTTGGGAATGGTGATTCTGCACTTGTCCACACCTGTCTTCGCCGATGCTGACATTCGATGGCGAATAGGTATCCAGGCTTTGAACCAGGCGATCTCGCATGGCGCGATGCGCGATTCTTCCGAGCGAGATCCGCCCCCTCGATGTCATCCAGGAACGCGCGAAAGGGCCACCGAGGACATCATATGCTGGATTGAAGAACCGATCCAATCTTCATCTGTTCTCTGGGTTAATGGACGTGCAGGGGTCGGGAAATCGGCGCTCATGCAGAAGATCGCGGAGAGAGGCGGCGCATATTACGGAGGATGCTTTTTCTTCCGTCGAGGAGTGCCGGGTTGCAACAAGAAAGGGTTTTTATTCTCCACCGTTGCTTATCAGCTTGCGATGAACGTACCAGGAATGGACGAGCATGTCGATTCAGCCATGTCGAAAGACTCGTCCCTCCCCAGGATGAGTGCTGCTGTTCAGATGGAATGGCTCATCGTCGAACCAATCAAATTAGCCCGACCAGTCCTTCCTCACCCTCTGATAATCATCATCGATGGCCTGGACGAATGTGAAGACCACGATTCGCAGCGGGATATCCTCAAACTGGCTGTCCGAGCCTCGCTAGATCCGAGTGTCCCATTCCGATTTATCATTGCTAGTTGCCCAGAATATCAAATTTGCAGCATGTTCAATGAGGAACCGCTGTTTTCGACAACTCGCCGTCTTGTCCTCGATGAAGAATATGATTCTTCCTCTGATATACATTGGTACCTGCATGACAAATTCATGGAAATCCACACACGCAACAGAGATATTATGCGCCAAATCAGGAGTCCCTGGCCATCGGAAGGCAATTTACGCACTCTCGTGGCCCGGGCTTCTGGGCAATTCATATACGCATCCACGGTCATCAAATTCATCGGATCCGTTGGCGATCTTCTTTCCCCGCAGGAGAAACTGGACATCATACTTCATCCTGGTCCTATGCAGGCCTCCGCGTTTTCAGAAATAGATCGTTTGTATACCCAAATCCTCTCAGCTTATGATGACTCCAAGGTGTTGGTTCATGTCTTGGGGGTGGTTCTTGCAATTGAAGCTCTGAATGGCGATATCTACAGCGATGACGAGCCCCTCACAAATCCTGAGGTAATAGCTAACATAGCTGGCCTTGGACAGGGAAAGGCGCTCCTAGTGCTTCGTGCGCTCCAGCCTGTGACTAAAATTCAGATCAAACTGGTTTATGACGACTGGGATGATGGACAATCCGAAAATGACATAATCGACCAAAGGGTTCAAATTTCTCATCGATCTTTTCACGACTTCCTCACAGATAAGGCACGGTCAGGGCCCTACTTCGTCAATATAGAGCTTTCCATTGGACAAATATTTTGCCGTATGCTGGATTTAGCTACAGTGTCCCTAAAATTTTTGAAAAGGTGATATCTCGTCGTTCATTTCAAGCTCTAATATGCTAACTGAATGTTCACTGGCAAGCTCTGGCTCATTGCCAAAAACAAGCCTGGAAACCTGGTGTCAATTCGAGTCACTGTTTGTTTACAATAACCGGAGAGCTCTGCGTCCAGCAGTACGCACAATCGATAAAACAGAGCTACGTTCTCAGGTTTATATCCTACAAGCCACTCTTTTCAATGGCCAGCCACTTATATCCCAACACTCTTTTGAATCATATGCCGCCCTCATTCCGGTCGTACATTGCATATGTTCTGCACTATACGTATGTGAAGGTCACTACTTCGTGTGAAGTTTTACAACTCTTAATCTATGCATAGTTTATTCAGGGTGTTGAGCAGCTTGAGCCTTTCAGCCTGCTGCTGCAGGACCATGATTTACTGCAACTCAACAAATTTTACCTTGACACCTGCAATATCCTAGATGAATGCTACAGGCAGGTTTTTGCAGATCCTGCTATTGGGCCTGTCTTGATACTGATGTGTATCACCCTCGATTTCAAATCATGCCGTTTCACAGATGAAGTTGCTAAACCCAGAACTCTCTCAGAGATTTGTAGGATCTGTAATATTCCAGATTCACATCTTGTGAAGAGATTCCTGCAGGAACGATCTTTTTTGTTACACACTTGGTACACTCAGGATGTAACAAAACTGGTCCTAACCTACTCTGCTCCCCTTCAGCTGCGTAACTTTTTCTTCGACCCTGGTCGCTCCCGACATTTATACTCTGCACCTTGGGTGATTGAAAGGTGCTGGGAGGCTGTCCAAGGTGTCATTAAATCACAGTCAAACTTAGTAGGAGATCCCGTGCTTTCCTTTCAGTTTGCTTTCGGCTTGTGCCATTTCTTTACACCCAAGAAAGATTGTCAATTTTCCAGCGCCAGTCTTATGCTGTCGGCAGAAAGCATCAGGAATGGGTCTGATAGTGATAGCCTACTGGGTTTCCTCAAATTTTTGTCCAGGATTCCTTGGCTGGATATTTGCTTCAACGGTCATTTGAATGGACTCTGGACTCCTGCAATTGCCAACTGGGTGTGTAAATCCCTGGTGAGCGAACATGTGCCAAACTGCGACCACTAATTAACAGGATTTTAAATCAGGAATCATCATCACTTCAAAGTGGCGACATTCGTGACGCCATGCACAAGGTTCTTATCGAGATTATTCCCCGCGGTATCCTACCAGTGCTCCGTGTCGGTAATTTCCGGTTCAAGAAAATGGGCATTCTTGATGATAAAGAGGGTTCTGTGTGCTTGAAATGTTCAATTCCACAGATTTTGATTGGGCGGCGACATTGGCTGGACACAAACAGTTTCGAAATGCTCTCCAAAATTCCCTCTGCATGTACAGGTCAAGATTTTTTCCAACTGCTCTGCACCACTATAGTTGAGGCCATATTATTTGGAATGGTGTATTGGACCACCGTCCACAAGGGGTATGTATTTCCAATTTGACTTGTCTATGGTGCAAATTTTACAATATGACGCACCTCCAGAGCATTCCCCCATACATGCCTGTAAGTTTTGTCACAGTTAATTGCTAGAGTTACCTAAGGACAAACTCCACAGAGATGGCTCTATTGTCAATGTCGAAGACAGACCGTCCTCGTGGTTATCCGATTACAATTCAGATAATCCCTGTGACATCGAAAAGGCACGTCGAAATTGGGGGTTTGCATTCGCCCACGCATCAAGATCGAGTAAGAGTATCTTGGTTGCATTACGGTGGCTGCGGATTACCCCTGATGTATACTTGGGACATGACTTTGTGGGCACCAAATGGATTGTGCGCGAAATGATAGAATGGTTGAAGGTGTGTGCTGGTACTATCTTAATTCACGGAATTCTAACTATTGGGAAGGAACAAACAGCCGATTCCCAACCACAGGATGAGCTGGTTGCATGGATGGAAAGTGTATGTGCCGAAGTTGAAAGAAGATAGCAAAAAGCCGAACATATCTATGGTATGTGAACGCATTGTGTCACAGGAGCCCAGAACTTACTGACGAGCTCAGGCCACCGCCAAGTCGGAGGGCATTCCCATCTGCTCAATTTCCCATATGGGAAGAGAGAAAATGAGTGATTAGCGAATCGAACAATATATATATATAGGATAGATGTGCTCATTTATAAAAGTATCGCAATACTCGAAGGGGAGAAGAGACCAAAAAAGAAGAAACATAGGTAACCATAAAAAAGAACCACAAACGCGCCAATAACAGAAATAATTAATTTCTTTCATTCTCCCCCACTCCGTTCGGTCACTATTTAGATTCAGCCATTTTTTGTTTGACCAGGAAAGTGTCAAATCCAAAGGAAGAATGGAGGGTGAATGAAGGTGGGTGAATCGTGGTGAATGACGAATAGGTGGATAATTGCCCATAATCGGCTTGTTGCGTTCACATTCATGCCTGAACCCTAGATTTTCCTGTCACAGGACTGGGCCAGGGGGAAGATGGATGGATGAACGACGATGTCTGTAAAGGACCTTGTGCATCAGTAAGCCTCATCCCAAGAACGAACACAAAAGGCAAACTAACCTAGTACATTTTATTATACCCCACCAAAAAGGCAGACTCCCCGGCGGCGTGACGCAATGAAAGGGGGGAAGTCGGAGTCGAGTTGGAATGTGAGTATGTGTTGTACTCAATTGTGCAGACAGTGCAGACGGTTACTCGGACTTCGCACAGGTTGAATTTCGAGAAATCCGAATAGGTGAGTGAATGGATGAGACGGGGAAGCTGGCAGGGGCATTCCCGGGGGATTGAGGTCCTTTGCAGCGTTTGCAAGGGGTGCATGCACCGACGAAGACTACGTAGGAAGGAGGCAACTTGTAAGACCTGGTGGAAATACGCTGGAAGGGTTGCACAGCGTTGGGACTGGAAGGCTTCTGCATTGGCAAAGGGATAGGTGGCGCTGTCTAGGGGTAGCTAATATGAGGAGCCTCGAAGTCTGGTGGGTTATTCATAACAAACGATACGTACTTCTGGCCATAGATTAATGGGAATGGGAGTGTCGGGAGCGACAGAGGGCAGCCACTGTGTGGGTCAATATTGAGGTCTAGATCCGGCTTCGGGTCGAACATTGTGGGTAGCTTGGACCATTTTCGTGGAGTTCATGGACCTGCGAAGTCAAGGGATTCTTGACAGCGCCAGCGGGCATATAAACGGCACAGGAGATCCCCTCATTGACACGAACTCCGTTCACAGGGATAGTTAGATACAAGACAATTGCACTAATTCTCTTAAGTCTAAACAGTTGCAAAAATGAAAACTTGTGAAGCAGATCCCACCACGTGCACGAAAAGATAATGTGACCAAATATGGTAGCATTATTTCAAATTCAGTGCAAAAATGGCTGTTTTTAAAAATTATTTAGATTTTTGGGTATAATATTTACATATTTAGTCATCAATTATTCTTTTGTGCACGCTGTGTCCCTGCCAAATATTACATAAGGTAGGGGACGTCCATGTGAAACCTACATCACGTGCTGTTACTTTTCCGTGACAAATCATCCAAAACCGGAATAAGACCAGCTGCGACATGAATTAGGAAAACCATAACAAGTTAATAAAAGTTCTGGCCCCAACATTTTGTTAAACCAAGTACTTAGAACATTTTTGCAAAAAATTAGAGATATTGAGTAAAAAATGACAGAGGAGATGCAAAATACATTGAAGCAGTGATCTAGAGTACAATTTGAATTGTGCATCAAAATCACATTTTTCGTGGAGATAAGTGTTCTAAGAGGCGCTTGGCCCCTTTAGCAAAGTTTAGAGTCGATTTATAATGCATCTGGGGCGCTTATGCATGTGAGGTGGGCTCAGGAGGGTAGACGAAGTCAATATTGAGCAAAATTGGCCTTATTCAGGGTGTAAATCCCTATCTCCTTTCTCAACTTTGCCCCTTTCGAGCGGATTTTTGTGCCAATTACAGTTACAGTCATCCACCAGCTAATAATAAAGTGAAACCTCAAAAATCAATTTTAAATTCAAGAACATAATTCTTTGTAAAATTGACTGCATAATAAATTCTTATAATACACTTCGTTTATGCTCTCCAAATTTCAGAATATTTGGATGTGTTCCTGCCTAGAAATTCCCCAAACATGGGTATATCATTAGGTGGTGGCTGTGTTTTTGGCCAAATCCATGAAACACTCATTTTTGAATGAGATATCCTGTGCCTGGAATCAAGTCTTTTGTCCACATTTGAAAAGACTGAGACTGTAACCGGTCCACCCTGCCCAGGATTTGCCCAGGATACTCAAAAAAACTGGACCGAACCATCATAGACCGGTCCAGAGCAGTTTTTATGGTTTTCTGCAGTTGCGAGACCAGTCTAAACTGGTCATGGTCTCAACCAGTTTTACATGTGTATATACCAATAGATACAATGTACTTCTACTAGTAAAATCGTGGCATAGCTTACAGTACTCGTGTATCCGGCCTTACTACGAGGTACCCTGCCCACCATCATGATTGTGGTTGAATTGACGGTGGTAGTCAGCGTGGCAATTGACAGGTGGCAGTCGATGTGGCAGTCGACGTGTCAGTGGGTGATGGTGGGCCAGTGACATGGTGGCCATGTTGAGCATGGGTGATGGTGGGCAGTGACGTGGCGGCCATGTTGACCGTGGTGGGCAGTGATGTGGCAGCCTTGTTGTTGTTGGGATTGGGTGAGGGCATGGACACTAGGTCATGGGGCTAGCACCTGACGATGAGGTGGGTGGTGGTTGCTCACTTCGCATTCGGTGTTGACGTGTCATATGCAGAGCTGTGGGGAAAGGTAAGTAAGTGTGAAATGAGGTGATCTCATTCTGTAACACACCTTGTGGGTCTCCCTATCTAAGGTCTCCCCTTAGTTTCCGTCACTCCTCATCACCCCTCTGCGTTGTTCGAAAGTCTGCCAACATCCCTCAATGGGGGGAGCAGCAAGCTACATGGCGGTCATTGCTTGAGATGTAATTGTCCTAAATACAAACATTTCAGTAGATACAGTATATTAGCAAGAAAAGAACTTGTGAACATGTTTGAGGCCCTTCGTGTTGAGGGAATATGAGTGGCGAGGAAGGAGGGAAGTGGAGGTTGAAGACAACAAACAATGTTGTTTGTTGTTGATGGACATATCCAGCCACTTCCGAGTGTGAGATCAAATTTCGAATACAAATTTTAATACCAAAGTACAATAATTATTAGTTGAAAATAATAAGTTCTGACCTTGGGCTTGCTTACCTTCGAGAGTGTTAAGACCGGTTGAGACTGGTTAAGACCGGTTTTTGCTCGGTCTTCCATTTTTCAAATTGCCAATGGACCATGGACCAGACTGCGGTTGTGGTCTTTGGCAGTCCTGGGAATTTCCGGTCTTGGGCAGTCTGGGTCCGGTTCGGTCTCAGTTTTTTTGCACTCTTGAGACTGGACTTCCAAGCACTAGATGTACAACTGGGTCAAGGTGTGCATAGAGGAGTTAAAGATTGACAAGGCACTACTTGACAGAAAGGTTCAGCGCCTTATTGATGCTATGTTATGGCTGTACATCTCCCCTAATTTAAGGCTTGTTTTGAAGTCTGAGAGGCTAATTCTCATATGTAACGGTGCAAATTTAGTTCATATTCCCCCTCCGATCGCGAAGGAGCCCCCTCAAAATCAATTGAACCAGAACCAGCAGCACCTACATCATTCAAGGCCTGGTTTTCAACGGCTGAGGTTTCTTGTCCTGGATATACTCTCAAAATCCCTGATTCCCAATCACCATTCACATCTTATCCCTTCCTACTCCATACGATGAAATCACTGCCATGGAAAGTCATTGTGAGCTCTGCTGGTGTGATATTATATTCCAACCAATGCACTGGTAGCTCCCAATCCACAAAGAAAGGCAAGGAACTGCGCCCTATTGCATGCTTCCCTTGCTCTAGGCTCCATGACCACACAATAGTCATGGGCATTCGACACCACTTGCTTGATGGTGCCCACAAAAACACACCATGGGCCTATTTAACACCAGTGGAAATGTATGCGTCACTCAAGAAAAAGGATAAGCAATTCAACAACCTCAAACTTCGATCCCTCAACAATGCGGCCACGATAGGAGTACAAAATCGCCACTTTGATGGTTGGAAGCGACTCGCCATGGCAATTGGAAAAGAAGATATCCCTCGTATTCGCAGTCTCATGGCCACTCAAACACGAGCAGGGGCCAGCCTATTCCTGATCATTGAGAAGATTGACAAGGCTGTGACTCGAAACTACAGCCCTCGAGGATACAACCGAACAGACTTTGAGTGCGCATTCCTCATTTACAAGTTGGGTGGTCGTTCTGCTGCTAACATTGCCCACAAGGCACTTGGAATACCATCTATTGATGCAACTAAATGTCATATCACAGCTAACCCACTTCAGGCATCGTCTGGATTCCCTTTGGCTGAGGAGCTTGCAGCCAACCTCAACCACTGCTATCAAGTGCTGCCTTTGCCATCCCTGGTTGAGGAAACGCTCCCCATCCTTCCCATGTCCATCCAGATTGATGAAATCAAGGTTCAAGAATGTCTTCGCTGGGACCCCCAGACAAATCACATACTTGGGGTATGCCGTGAGCACGGTGGCGCTTGCACGCTGGAGTTCCATTCAATTGTCCAGGTGGATGCAGTAGCAGATTGTCTGCGCAAAAATATCGTCCATTTTTCATCCGAAGTGAGTTACTCTTCTATCTGACTTAATATGTCTATCTGACTACCGGAATACTTATAGGCAACTGTCATCAGCTCCAGCATTTTGACTGCTGATCCAAATGAATACACCACCAAATCATTCACAATAACAGGCAGCTGTAAACGTGAAACAGTCCAGGATCAAGAACGCCTTCTGCATCTGGCAATCGAATCACTGCGGAAAAGCCAACAAAATTTCAACTGGTGTCTTTACTGTGTGGCGTCAGATGGAGATTCATGCCGCCATTGAGCGCTTATTCAAATTATGCTTACAGGTGACCTGGATCTATCTGATCCCATCTATCGCCTTCTCTCCCCACTGCCCCTTTTCGATCTCAAATGTGGAGATGACGCATTGACCTCTGATTTCGACTGGAAGCATGTCCTTAAGTGGTTCTGGAATACAGCTATTTGACCCAAGGGATTCAACATCAATGGGAACAATGTCACCGCTGCCGTCATGAAATCCCATCTATTGTCAATTGGTATGTCTGAAGTGACAGCCGATACTTTACTTGCTCCAAACGACAAGCAGGATGTGATGTTAATGATCAAGCTACTCTATGCAATCACCACACTCCCTTCTGTGTCAACAGCTAATCATGTTTTGGCACAATTTACCTGTGATGCACTTCGACTAGTTGGACAGGTCTACTGTCATCTCTTGAATGCATATCTCGACACCACACTTTCCCTTCACCAACAACTCCAACATCTTAGTGCTGCAGCGCATCTCATCCTCGCCCTGTACAGCCAGGATAAAGGAGACTTTATTCTGGTACAAACCTATTTCAATGTTATGTCCATGGTCAAGAACATTTATTTCTGTGTCGCGAAAGCTCAGCGCAATAATCCAACTGGTCGCTTTTTCATTATTCTCCTTGGTACTGATGGCCTTGAGAAGATCTTTGGGAAGGTATGGAGTATGGTTGGGAATGATACAAACGCCGACCTCCTCCAGTTGGCCAACCGAATTGACGGCACAGTCCAATGCGTGAATATCCTCGAGATTCATCCAGAGTGGGGTGGCGATGCTCGTTAACCCACTTCAAGGGGATGCAATGGACCTTTCAAGCAAATATGATCACATAAACCCTTGTTCTTGGAAAGGCGATATCCGTGTTGACCAAGTTGTGCTTCTGGGGAGCTGGAATGAAGGACGCTGAGTGGCTGAAGGAGAGTAAAGGATGCTGGGATCAACCCTCCATTTGAACGCATGGCGCAAGAGGGAGGGTACAACATTCTCTGTCCATTCGGAAATGGGAAAATAGTTCTGGTGGATGGTCTGCAAGCTGGAGAGCGTGATGAAATGGGGGAAGAACTTGACTTGCCTGTGGTAACCTTAGTCCCCTCCGCGAACCTGGATGTCTCAGAGAAGGAACCCGATATCGATGATCTTGCAGGAACTGCCGACCTTTTGACTTTGCCCAATGACTCACCACCTGTTCCCTATGTTTTGATTGACATGAACAACCCAGAAGCAAAGAAGGCCCACAAAGCATCTATTCTTCGTTTATACTCCAGCCCACTCACCATCATGGAGTCTTGGGATCGGTTGAAGTGAGTACGGGGATTCTCGCATTACAACAAATTGAAGGGGGACAATATGAATGCCGACCCATCTGTACCTGAAGAAGAAGATTGTTTAAATATTCAAGATCCTGCGCTCACTCTTGTCCAGTGCGACAAGCGCATCTACTTGGCCATCTTCCAAGTCATTGGGATCCGATGTGATGGAAAGGAGATTCAGTCGCTTCCTTCTCGATTTATCTCTGAACCTAACATCTGCATCCAGGGCCAAGTCATGAAACTTTCTTTGATATCTCATTCCCAAGAAAACGCTCATCAGATTGACAAACCAGATTGGGAATAGAATGGAAGTTTGGAACCTTGCGCCGTCTTTCGTGATCTTGAAGGTCGGTTTATTCAGCAGATTAATCCCAATTGACAGCATGCATCTTGTGGTAGGAACATGGGAGAGGGCACATTTGTCTTCCAAAGTGCAGAGCTGCGTGCTCTCTGTGCAATCATATATGAACAGCTTTACAAAGAGACTAATTCTCTTCCCCACGCTCCCCTCAGCGACTCATTTCCATACCGGTCTGCTGCTGGTGAGATTTCATTGGTGATATCTTGTCACACAAGGATTAATTCAATTTCCAGGTCAGGCCTGCTTTGTCTGCGAAAGGGACAGTGTAGCGGGCGATCTCCGTCATGTTGACAGCTCTCCCTCATGCCCATGCTGTCCAAATGTCAGAACCAAATTGCTTGGGGGGCAGGATTTGCTCAAGCACATGGGCGCACATATTCTCCACGACGCAAGTCTCAAAGGTGCTAACAATCCTTGTGGGCTTTGCTTAAACACAGGCTCTGTATGCGAAATTCATCTTATTCGCCATGGAGATATGACAAGCATTGACTCATCCAAATCTCGTTGTCAAAATCTTCGGCAAATTAAACTCAAGCTCGCAAAAGAGTTTACCAAGCACCAGCCATGCACCAACCACCCACTCATCTGTCCATTATGCTCAAAAATGTCACCGGCGGTGTGGAACCTTTACAAGCCATTTTACCGTCTTCATGCTGATGAATGGACGCTTATGAAAGGTGTTTTTCTTACTCAAACACGTTTGAGACCTTCTAAAAGGTCGGATGCCCCAACATTGACAATTTCAGATGGCCATAGCTCGCGACTTGTGCTGAGGTATGCTATAAAGTTTATCTAGTTTTAATTGGTAATTGAATTTCATTTTGAATAGAGATGTAAGAGAGGAATCCCAGGAGGGAGTGGATTATATAGGTAATGATAATGAGCAGGAATCTGAACCGACTTCTGATGGAGTTGGGGATTCAGATGAAGGAGTTGACCCACCAAGTGATTGGGAAGCACCCAATAGTGTCTTAGTACCAGAGCCGACCAATCCAGGTAGCGCCGGTACCTATGATGGGCAGGTTGCTCCTGGGACATCACAATTTATAACTGGAAATGACGGTATAGTTAACAAATTGCTTAATTACCCATTTTATTGAGCTGATCCCCTTACAGAAACCGCATCCCCAGCTGCCAGAACAAGAACACACCAAAAATGGAAGATTACCCAAGTTCTGAAAGATATAATTGATAGCCGAGTTTGCGCTGATGAAGGGTGCGAAATGGAGGTTGATGACCGTGATCTCCTTCGTTGTGATGCATGCAAACAAGTGGTAAGTTACCTCAAGAGATTAGTGCTTGGAAGTCCAGTCTCAAGAGTGCAAAAAAACTGAGACCGAACCGGACCCAGACTGCCCAAGACCGGAAATTCCCAGGACTGCCAAAGACCACAACCGCAGTCTGGTCCATGGTCCATTGGCAATTTGAAAAATGGAAGACCGAGCAAAAACCGGTCTTAACCAGTCTCAACCGGTCTTAACACTCTCGAAGGTAAGCAAGCCCAAGGTCAGAACTTATTATTTTCAACTAATAATTATTGTACTTTGGTATTAAAATTTGTATTCGAAATTTGATCTCACACTCGGAAGTGGCCGGATATGTCCATCAACAACAAACAACATTGTTTGTTGTCTTCAACCTCCACTTCCCTCCTTCCTCGCCACTCATATTCCCTCAACACGAAGGGCCTCAAACATGTTCATAAGTTCTTTTCTTGCTAATATACTGTATCTACTGAAATGTTTGTATTTAGGACAATTACATCTCGAGCAATGACTGCCATGTAGCTTGCTGCTCCCCCCATTGAGGGATGTTGGCAGACTTTCGAACAACGCAGAGGGGTGATGAGGAGTGATGGAAACTAAGGGGAGACCTTAGATAGGGAGACAGTTTATGGTCACAATCAGTTGCTATTCATGTACCATCCTTCCCCTCCATTTCTAGCTTTCTGTAATCATCATCCATTCAATCTCTGTAGTTATTT
>Ga0307517_10008363_pt1 | contig 14852 bp, 11 predicted proteins | sample 23_EM_MG_FD_194515 | JGI IMG/M metagenome (GOLD analysis project Ga0307517, IMG submission 194515) | Populus trichocarpa ectomycorrhiza microbial communities from riparian zone in the Pacific Northwest, United States - 23_EM | ecosystem: Host-associated > Plants > Roots > Unclassified | place... | reverse complement strand
GGCTTAACGTCAACCCCTAGGCAGAAGCCATCGTGGGGGAAGAGAGGTGGGTGGGGGAAAGTGACGATGATTTCTCGTGGTGTTGAGATTTCAATCGCTGGAGGTGTTGTTGCAATGGTTCGTGGTCCCATCCCTTGGTCGGAACCAAGCACCTTATATAGGCATCTTCCCACAACCCTAACCCTGGTGACTCATCACCTCGCGCTACATAAACCTCTATGACTCATAGTGAGTCATAGCGCGAAATCCATCGATGACTCATATGAGCCATCGCACAACATTCCGTTAACCTAATCCAAACTTATAACCCAAGTCATGTGCTCAAATGAGTCACATGCGTAAAGCCCCTGACTCATAATATGAGTCATGTGCGAAAGTCATTACATCATATAACATCACAATCGTGAGTCGTGGAAACATTAACCAATCATAATATAATCATGACTCGCAAATGCGTAGTCATGTGAGAACTATAAGTCAAGTGACGTCATATAAAATCCAACATACCTTATGACTCATAAGTATGAGTCATGTGTAATCTGCCTTCCTTAGTCACGATTTGTGACATTAGCTCCCATCTCCCCCTAGCATCGGTCCCACGATGCTACTTGCCCAGTTCTAACAACCTCTGCCTAGCTCTTCTGAGCTCCTTTCGGAGGCTGTGGTTTCTGTGCTCGAGCTCCTCGTTTGCTCGCGTTCTGGTATCCATCCTGCTCCTCAACCTCGCTAGGCTGAAACCCGATCCCGCGAGCGTTCTGTGAAGTCCTTGAATTTCTTCGCGCATTTGGCTTATCGTGGATTGCTGGTCTGCTAGCTGCCGTCGGGATATGTCTTCGTTTTTTAGGAATTGGTCCTTTTCGTTCAAGAATTCCTGGATTTGCCTCTGTAGGGCTCCAACGTCTGGTAGAGTTTTTTTGCTCTCCTCTCTCACCAGCCGTGTCCTCACGGCACTGAATTTCCTTCCTTGTTCCGGCTCGGGGTGTCTCCGATGCCATTTCGAGAGGGGTTTCTTTTCGCCGTTTTCCCGGGGATAGTACCCTGCTTTGATCTTCTCTTGCACATGTACGAAGCATTTGTCGTCGTAGCATTCGTGCCATGTCACGCTCTGCCCATGGCGTTTCCTATGCTGTTTTTTGTTCCTGTGCGATACCGGTACTGATGGCACAGACGGACATCGGTCTTGGGGAAACCATTCCCAGGCTTCCTTGTCCCTGTACTGCACTTGGCACCCGTCGTCGTAGCATGCTGTCCATGACAGCACGTCGTGCTCCTTTCGAGCTCGTTCCTTCTGTTCTACTTCTTCCCATTCGTGTGGGGCTCGGTATGGGGGGCTCGTTGGTAGTCCCACAGTAGTTCCCCATCCGTCTTGGGCTGTCATCGGTGTCGGGGGTCTTGGTGTCGTCATTGGTGGAGGTGGCCATTGTGGTGCGAGTTGCGATGGTGGTGTTATGGAGACCCAAGTTTCCCCGTTTTTTTGTTCCTCGATCTTGATCGAGAGAGGGCTTCCTGGGCTACTGTTGGTGGAATTGTTGTTTTGCGATGCCTGCATTTTCGAAATCTTCGTAGGGGTACCAGACTTTGTCGTGTTCAGGAGGATAACCGGTCCACTTGGCCCGGTATTGTAGTTTTCCGTAGTGTAGTCGAGAATCGATGATTTGTTCGAGTTCGTACTCCGGTTCTCCTTCGATAATAATTGGAGGCGGTGGTTGTGTTCGTTGGGAAGAAAACCTATCGTCGTGATGAAGTTCAAGAAGAGAAATGTGGAATGTATTGTGGATCCTCATCGATGGTGGAAGATCGAGCTTATAAGCACTTTGTCCTATCTTTGCCAAGATTTTGAAGGGTCCGATTTTCTTGTAGTCCAGTTTCTTGCATGGCCTTGTTGTTCCTATCTTTCTTGGCAATAGCCAGACCATATCTCCTGATTGTAAATTCGGATTGGGCTTTCTTCCTGCATTGTAGTATTCCTTGTGTCTTAGTTGCGCTTCCGTCATTTCCGCTTGTAGGGTGTCGTGTAATTGCCTCATATCTTCGGCTCGTGTGGTTTTTCCTTGCATCAGGTGCCCGATGGTCTGATATTCGGGGTTGACTCCGTAGTTTGCAAAGAAGGGTGTGCGCTTAATGCTTTCTTGATATCCATTGTTGTATGCGAATTCTGCCATCGGTAGGAGCTCCTTCCAGTTGTCTTGTTGATAATTGACGTATGCTCGGAGGTATTGTTCCAAAGTAGAATTCGTCCATTCTGTTTGTCCGTCCGTTTGAGTGTGAAACGCCGTTCTCAGTCTTCGTTCGATTCCTAGTTGTTTGGTCGTTTCTTTCCAGAGATCCGAAGTAAATATGGATCCTCGATCCGTTATGATATCTTTGGGTAGCCCATGCAATCGAAATATTTCTCTCATGAAGAGTTCCGAGAATTGCCGTGCATTCATTTCCTGAGTGCATGGTAGGAAATGAGCCATTTTTGTGAGTCGATCTATGACGATCAGGATTGCGTCATTTCCTTCGGATTTCGGTAAGTCCGTGATGAAGTCCATGGATATCGATTTCCATGGTCGATCCGGGGCTTCATTTGGCTTCATCAGGCCATAAGGTGCATGTCGTACCACCTTCGTTCTTTGGCAAATGTCGCAATTCTTGACGTATTGTTTTATCGTATTGCGCATATGAGGCCAATAATATTTGCGTTGTAGGAGCTCCGTCATTTTTGCCGTTACCCCGTGTCCCGCTTGCGGAATATCGTGGTGTTAACGTATAAGGTTGGTCCGAATTTCCTCCTTGTTGGGGACCCAAATCTTTCCTTGTTGCCATAGGTATTCGTCCTTCCATTGGCATAGCCCTAAGGCTACTCCCTTCATTTCCTTGTCTCCTCGTTCCAAAGCTTTCCTTATTGTTTGGATTTCTTCGTTTCGGGCTGTTTCGTTGCGAAGTTCTTCGTAGCTTGTTTCTTCAAGTCTCATTGTTTCCATTTCCTGGATGCTGGTGTCAAAGTATTTCTCTTTTGGCAAGAGAATCCTTTCTTTCTGCGTGAGCCTTTCGTCTCCTTCCTGAGGCATGTCCGCCTTTCGTCTTGTTAAGGCATCCAGCTTGCCTCCTTCTTTTCCTGGTCGGAATTCGATCTTGAAGTCGAAGCCACTCAAGACTTCGCTCCATCGGATTTGTCGGTCCGTCAGCTCTTTCGTTGTTGTAAACCTTATTAGGTTTTTGTGGTCGGTTAGGACTTTGAAGTGTTGTCCGCTTCCTCTGAGGTATCGTCTCCATTCCTTGAGCGCTTGAACTATGGCTAATAGTTCCTTATCGTGTACGTCGTAGTTGCATTCTGCAGGTGCCATCGTTTTTGACCGATATGCTATCGGTCTCCATTTTCCGTCCTCGTCATGTTGTGATAATATGCCTGAGCAGACATATTTTGAAGCATCTGTTTCGACGAGGAGTGGCCTTCCTGGTTTAAAGTATGTCAACACTGGGGTTGAGCATAACTTCTGTCGTAATTCGTCGAACGCTGCTTGTTCCTTGTCCCCCCATTCCCACTTGACGTCTTTCTTGGTTCTGTCGTATAGGGGTTTTGCTGTCCTGCTGAATCCTTCTATAAACCGTCGGTAAAAGTTGCAGAATCCCATGAATTCCTGGATTCCTCTCTTGTTGGTAGGTGGTTTCCAATCCCATATGGCTGCTGTTTTGATGGGGTCGACTTTGACTCCTTCGTTGTTGATGATGAATCCTAGGTATTCCGTTTCTCGTTGGTGAAACTCGCATTTTGACGGTTTGAGTTTCATTCCTTGCCTTCTAATGGCTCGGATAATGGCTGCCACGTCTTTTTGGTGTTGTTCGAGACTGTCTGAATATATGAGGATATCGTCCAGATATACTATGCAGCATATATCGATATATGACTGCAACGTCCTGTTGATCCATCTCTGGAAAGCTGCTGGTGCATTGGTTAGCCCAAAAGGCATAACCAAATATTCGTATGTGCCGTATTTCGTGGTGAAGGTTGTCTTCCATTCATCTCCTTCCTTGATTCTGACGTTGTGATAGGCATCCTTGATGTCCAGCTTTGTGTAGTATTTAGCGGTCCGTAGCCTGTCCAAGGCTTCCCCTATCAGGGGTAGCGGATACCTGTCTTTCTTGGTGACGTAGTTGAGCGCTCGATAGTCGACACATAGTCGCAGTTTTCCGTCCTTCTTTTTGACGAACATGATGGAAGATCCTCCGTCGGAGTAGGTTTCCCTTATCCATCCTCGTTCTTCATTTTGCTTGATGTATTTCCAGAGTTCTTCCAGTTCATCCGGGGAGAGCGCATAAATCTTTTTGACAGGCAGTGCTTGTCCTTCCTCGAGTTTAATGTCCAGGTCTACTCCTGGTCGGTGAGGCGGTAGTTTTGTTTTTTCTTCTTCTTCGAATACGTCCAAGTATCCGTGATATTCTTGAGGCACCATTTCCTCCAGCTTTCTTTTCTTTTGGTATTTTCCGCTCTTGATGGCTAGTTCGGTGCTAATGTTAACCGATTCTAGGCTTATTCTTCCTTCTTTTTTGTTGTACTTGAGGATACCCGTGGTCGTGTCGGGTTGTCGGTAGAACTTCCCAAAAGCTCGTGAACTGATCTTGCAGATCTGGGCTTTGGAAGTTCCTGTGCTTCCAAATCCTTGTTGACCTCGATCGGTCTTTCCCGGCTTGGGGACTTGGTAACCGTCGCTTTCGACTATTTTCTCCGTAATGAGCTGTGCGATTCGATCGCCTTTTTGGATCTGGTAGTCCTGGTCGCTCATATTGGCTAGTACCACTTTGATTTCGCCGGTATAGTCGGAATCGATCACACCTGCATTGACAGCAATCTGATGTTTAACTGCCATGCCGCTTCGTGGTGCTATCCGTCCATAGGTTCCTTTAGGTGGTGTAATCGATATTCCAGTTGGGACAACATCTTGTCCTCTGGCTGGAATAGTCCTTTCTTCGTTTGCGTACAGGTCGTGTCCTGCCGCCTTGGCCGATCCTCGAGTCGGTAGTCTTGCTTGAGGATCAAGTAACCTAACTTGGATCCTCTGATCTTTCTTGCTTTGGATCGCGCCGAACTCGACTTTCAAGTTCTCTTCTCGCGCCTCGTCTTCGGGTATTGCGTATACCGTTGGTGATTCCTTTAAACACCATGTCGTACATCGTTCGCTTTCGAATGTGATCTTTCCTTGGCCCCAGTCGATTCGGGGACTGTGTTGCTTTAACCATGGCATTCCGAGGATGACCTCATGGTTGGGTAGTTTAGCCACTTGGAAAATCGCCAATTCCCTATGGCTACCGATGTCCATAGGTACTTTCGCTGTATGGGTGATTGGTCCCATAGCGCTGGGTCGACCGTGAGCCAGGTAAACCTCTCGTATCGTTTTCCCTTGCGTGGTTCTGATGTTGTATTTGCTGCAGAACCCTTTGTCGATAAAGTCCTCGGTTGCTCCCGAGTCAATCATCGCGTTAATGGTGATTTGTCTTATTGTGCCTTGTAGTCGTATCGTGACCATAATATGGTCATTTTCATTGTTCAGTGCTTCCGTGTTGTTCAGTGCCACGTAAAGGTTCCTCATCTCAATGGGCTTTGGTTTGGTCCTGTCCCTCAGACCATTTCTTACTGGGGACTTTCGTCATTTCCCGATTTTTCTTCTTTGGTCACCTCCATTTCCCTGGCTTTGACTGGTGGTCTCCATTGTTTTTTGTTGTCGTTCCTTGGTTCCCATGTCGCTCCTTCCTTGCTGTTGGCCTGGCTTCGGCATGCAGCCGCTCGATGTCCCGGCTTAGCGCATTTGAGGCATAAATTGCTTCACATTCTTCGTTGGTATTCTTTGGCCGAGATGTTGAACCCAGGCCTTCTTCGGGTAGCATCCAACTCCATTGGATCCCCATGGTTGTCGTTCTGAGGTCGAAAGGTCCCATTTTGATTTCATGGGGTCCCTGGTGATACAGTCTTTTCTTTGCTGATTGTCCCTTGACGCATGTGTTTGATGGCAGCCAGCTTTGTCTCTTTTTTGATGGCCCAGTTGGCCACGAACTGTAGGTCTTGCGAGTCTGATCTGTCCATTCCCCATGCATCTTGGAGTTCTGCCTTACATCCGCTCATTAGATGGTAAGTCAGGGTTGCATCGTCCATTCCTGTCTGACTGGCGATAAGTCTATATTCGTTCCAGTATTCTGTAGCTCCTTTTGATCCTTGAACAATCCTCATGAGTTTTGCTCTTGCTGCTCCTTGCTGGTCGATTTCGCCAAACTGTCCCTGCAATTCATTGTTAAAGTCGTCCCAATTGCTCCAGGTTACATCTTGTCATCTTTCGATGTATGGTGTTGCCCATTTCAACGCGTCGCCTCTCAGAAGGCTAAGAGCGTAGACAATTTTGTGGCTGTTGTACTCGAATTCTCATCCTACTCCCTTGAAGTAGACAGACAGCTGGGCCAGCCAGCCTCGGAGTTGGTCTCGTTCGCCATGAAATGTGCTGGGTTCCTTGATTTTAGGCTTGTTCGTGTTTCAGGATCCTCCGGTTAAGGCTCCAATGATTTGTTGTATTTGATTTGGGGTGAGGTTGGATGGTAGGGGTGGAGCCACCTCTTTACCCTTCGTGTCTGGATTAGGTGTAGATGTAGACCCCATCGTGTTTCTCCTTGTAGGTACTGCGTCCGTTTCGTCTGAGTCAGAACTTTCTCCATCGCTATCTGTTGTGTTGCTTGCAGCTCGCGAGTGTTGAATAGACTCGCCTGATGCTTCTCCTAGTCCATCTAGGTGGATTTCTGTTTCGGTGAGGTTGATCTCCTGATCGACAGGTTGTTGGGCCGTTCTATCGTTGGGTGTTGCGTTGTGACGCAACCAAATGTAACAATCCTATTGTTGTTACGTATGCAACAGGCAACAATAGTTGTTTCCTAAGTAAACAAGTCTCCTTATTCTACAATAGGGGGTATGGAAATACTATCTCCTGAGATAGTACGGAACTGGCTTGCTTGTCTTGAGTGATCCATTGAAGGATACTATCTCGTCAGATAGTAAGATCGGTGGATTGTCGTGCTGGATAGAACGATCACAATAGTGCTATGTTCGCGCAGCCCCTCGAGACTTATCACAATAGTGTCCGGGTTCTTAGAGCGTAAGCTCTCTTTGTGGAGTAGTGTTTGTAAAGAGAGTAAAGAGTAATCGTATTGCAATATCCTGAGTATAGAAAAGTACTCAGATGGTTGCGTGAAGATCCCATCCCTTGGTCGTTTTTTTTGTTTTTCTTTTTTCTTTTTTTTTGTAATCATGCGTTATTTGTTTTAGGTACAAAAAGCCTTATGCAGCGCTAGCTATGAAGAGAAAAAAACCTATAAGCCAAATAACAACCGCCCGCTTCACCTCATCATAGGAAAAATCAAGCCCCCCGAGACCATAGAAGAAACTTCCCCTGCCTAGCACCTAAGACTCGCACTTCAGACACGTAGGGAAACAACTCCTAGAAACGTACAGGAGAGAGACCCAAACCCTTCAGCAGGCCCCGTGGTAATACCAGGAAAAGTATCAAAAAAATGACGAGATGTAACTACTATTGCCAATATGCCAAACCAAAAGGCCGCGCGGCTAGTCGCCGTAAGGGGCAGGCCGGTTCACAGGCGGGACTGACCGGAGGATGGCGACCCGTCGGCGTTTAGGAGAGACCAAGGAGGCAGTGCGATACCATGATCAACCGTAACCTAAGCGAGGTTTGCGACCGTAGAGTAAATCGCAGGAGGGAGAGAGGTAGGTGGGTGAGCGGAGCGAACCAGGCAGAGGGGATGCCAGCCAACGATAATGAGGAGTAGGGTGCCAGCCGGTGAGGAGCAGTAGGATGCCAGCCGGTAGAGAGGATTAGCAGTAAGGTGCCAGCTTATGGGGCAGTACGGTGCCACCGGACGGAACCGGGAGGGGGGTAGAGGAAGGATCGCCAGCAGGCTAGCCACAACCGACAAACGGGCCATAGCAAGGGCTTTTGGGACGACAAGGAGCGGGGACGAGACCGTGATGTTACTAACCGAGGCTTTCCCCATCAGAGGTACAAGCCCAGTGAGCCGGGGCCTACTTTGACCGAGAGTCCGACACCGTAACGCCGACCGTGAGCATAGCGAGAAGCTTACCGACCGTGCAAAATCGTAAGCGAGGTGCGAAGGAAGTGCGGGGTAAGGGGGAGAACCGAACATAACGATGAACGGGAACAAGAACCCCAAGAAGGGGAGGCAGGCGTTCCTCAGGAGAGGAGGGTGGATGGCTTAACGTCAACCCCTAGGCAGTAGCCATGATGGGGGAGGAGAGGTGGGTGGGGGAAAGTGACGATCATTTCCGGTGGTGTTGAGATTTCAATCGCCGGAGGTGGAGGAGAGAAGGTTCGCGTCCCATCCCTTGGTCGTTTTTTCTTTTTTTTTTGTAATACTGTGTTCATTGTTTTTAGGTACAAAAAGCCTCATGCAGCGCTAGCTATGGAGAGAACAAAACCTATAAATCAAAAAGATAAACAAAAGCAAGTCACGGCACCAGTAAATGTCCACCATCGCACAGGTTTCTCCTCTTCCGGGCCATCGGCCACATATAACAAGGAAAGCACAACCAAGAACTCAGTCGCCTGGTAAGGAAAGCCTACATAAGCCAAAGGAAAGAAACCCAACGACCCGATACCTCAGCCAACGAAAAAAACACCAAAGACCGGGGGGGGCACCCTGGGGGGTGAGAAAGAGAATGGCGGGGAACAGGGGGGAGTGGTGGGTGGGAACATCGTGGGGGGAAATCCGTGGAGGTGACGCCTATCAAGGTGGCGAGTCTTTTTAGCAGCGGGAGGGATGACCAGAGTGGGGCTTCGGGACCGACATCAGTGACGCCGTGGAGGAGGCGCGACCTGCTGTGTTGTCTCGAGGGGCAGGACAGGATAGCGTGCTCGTAGGTTTCAGGTTCCAAGCCGCAGCGGGAGCAGGAGGTGGCGGCGTCGGGGGACCTCCAGGTTGGGTGGGCGGCCAGAAAACCTTTTCCGGCCCTCATCTGGTGGATTCTCCCGGCAACGAACTTGCCCAACCCCATGAAAGGCCTCGGCTGTAGCGCGGGAGGGTGCAGGTAGTACCCCAGCGTTAGGAAAAGGGAGGACCACTCCTCGAGGAGTTTCTCTCTTACCCTCTTCTGCAGGGCGGAGTAGGTGCTGTCCATCAAGGACTGGGGCGGGAGGATGGGGTAGGGGCACACGAGGTGGGAGTTGATCATAGGCATCTTGGATAGCCCGAGGGTGAAAGATACTGTCCGGTGAGCCACCTTGTCAATCGGCAGGTGGGTCCTTATCGGTGGGATGGGCCGGGACATTTTCCAGTGAAGGGGAAGGTAGACAGATGACAGGCCCCTGGTTAAGGCCCGAGAGGAGTCAGGCGCCCAATGCGCCGAGAGCGAAGGGAACAAGGGGTGAAGTCGGGCAGTTGCCGGGTTCATGCTAGGAGGGGAGCAGACCACCCTGAGCGCCGCCAGCCTTTGCCGGTGGTTGATCAGGAGGGAGACGGGTGGGAGGCAGGATTCAACCGAAAGTATCCCCATGGGCATAGCCGAGAAGAAATTTGTGGTCCATCTCTGGACATTTCGCCACAATGTATCGAGGCGGGTTGTCGTTCACACACTAGGTGTGAACAGATCTGCGCCGTAGAGTAGGATAGGGGCGATTAACAATGTTGCCAGCCTGTGGCATAGGTAGGGGGGAAGGCCCGCGCCGGGCGGGCTGAGGCGACGAATGAGGGCGAACGCCCCCTGGGCAAGGGCCAGGCGGCGCGAGAAATGTGCACCGGGGTCAAGGGCCGGAGTGAACCAGTACCCGAGCCACCGAGCGGAGTTGCTTGGGTGAAACAATTCCCCTTTGATCTGAATAGGCGAGGCGCACTTCGGTGAGTGCCTTTGGCTGGGGGTTCTCCAGTGTATCAGTTCCCTCTTCGCTACCGAAAAGGAGACGCCCAGGCGGGACGCCTTTCTTTCTAGTTTGTCAAATAGGTCATGGAGTCTGCGGATGTTACCACGGTAGGAAAGGGAGGCCACTGTGAGGGCGAAGTCGTCCACATACGAGATCATCAGGCCCCGAGGGATCCCGAAATGTAGTGGTGCAACGTAGAGGAGGAAGAGGAGCGGGGAGATCGGCGAGCCTTGGGGGGCGCCAACATTTACAAGGGCAGGGGTCCCTGGTGCCCCTTGAAAAACCAGGGTGCAGCTCCGTTCACCTAGAAAGGACGAAACCCAGGCGACCAGGTATGGGGATATCCCGCCTTCCCTCAGGATCTGGGCCAAAGTGTTGTTGTCGACGTTGTCGAACCCTGCTTTTATATCCAAAAACAGGGAGGAGACCTTAAGGCGGGGCCTCTGCAGGGTTCTGACGTCATTGGTGAGGGTGAGGCACGCGTCTAGGTGCTGAGCCCAGGGAGCGAACCGCATTGGTTGGGGTGCAACAACCCTCTGAGCCGGGCTGCCGCAAGTAGGCGGGCTGCTATAATCCTCACGAGGATCTTCGAAACTGTGCGGATCAGGACGATTATCCTGAATGAGGAGGGTGACTCGTAGGAAGGTTTCCCCGGCTTGTCAAGCACCACGCCATTCGAGCCTTTCAGCGACGCGGGATGGTACCCCAGGAGGACCAGCGGGGCGAGTATATCCAGGAGGATTGAGAGGTTGATCTTGTTGACCTGTTTTCAGATAGAGTAGGGTATCCCGTCCGGGCCTGGGGCCGAAGTCAAGGAGTCCTTAGAGAGAGGCGCGGCTATCTCGTCCGTCGTTAGGGGGGGTGCCGACCTGTTTGGTCTCAGCCTAGGTGGCGGGGAGAAGGGTTCCTTGGGGGGGAAGAAGTGGTCCAGGAGGACATTGTTCATTTGTTGAGGGGTCTTGGCCCCTGGGAGGGAGGGGAAACACGGCTGGGCCCGCCCGTAGGCGAACCTCTTAGCCGTCCAAAGGCTCTGGGGGGTGGCGGTCAACAGGAAGGAGGACCAGTGTTTGTCTTTAGCGGCCTTGATCGCCGTGAAGTACCCCATCTTGGAGGTGCCGGCGACTTCCCGCATGTGTGGAGTGTCGTGCTTTCTGGCCGTTCTCGCGGCTTTGTGATATTCAGGGTGAAGGATAGACAGGTGGGGGGTGCACCAGGGTTCGGAGTGATGGGAGGGCCTGGACACTGGCGTGTGCTCCTTGAGGAGGGATATCAAACGGTTCAGTGATTCTGACATCCATTCGTCCAGTTGCGGGGGGGGGTGGGGCATAATGGTGCGGCCGAGGCCCTGAAACCTTTGATGATCGGGTCCAAGGCTTTCCGGTCCATGTCTGCCTAGTGCTGGCGCGGGTGTATTTGGTTCAGGGAGGGAGTGGCGAGGGTGATTGTTATTGGAATGTGGTCGGAACCTGTTGAGGGGAGGGAGGCTTCCCAGCTCTTAATTACGGGAAGGAGGGGGGGGTTTGCGAAGGGGAGGTCTATGACCTAAGGGCGAGCGTTCCCCACTAGGGGAAACCTTGTGTACTCACCGGGGGGATTAAAGAGGGCGAAACCGGATTCTGCCGCTTTCTCGAAGTAGGGAGTCGAGGACGAGATCTCCCGTTGTGAGAAGTGCCGTAGGGGGTCTGAGAGGGGGTTGTGGATGTTGAGGTCTCCCAAGACCAGGAGGGGAAACCCAAGATCGGGTAAAAGCTCTTCTGGTGACACGGAGTGGACCCTGTGGTCACCAGGGTTAGTGGAGTAGGCGTTAATAACCCTGAATGAGTGGAAGGCGGTGCCAAAAAGAGGTTCGTCTGCGGAGATGTCGAGGGCGAGAACATCGTCCACCCCCTTGAACCTGGGTCCCATCCCTGGGTCGGTTTGTTTTTTTTTATTTTTTGATATCATGCGTTATTTGTTTTAAATACAAAAAGCCTTGTACAGCGCTAGCTATGAAGAGAAAAAAACCTATAAGCCCAATAACAACCGCCCGCTTCACCTCATCATAGGAAAAATCAAACCCCCTGAGACCATAGAGGAAACTCCCCCTGCCTAGCACCTAAGACTCGCACCTCAGACACGTAGGGAAACAACACATAGAAACGGACAGGAGAGAGACCCAAACCCTTCAGCAGGCCCGCTGGTAACACTAGGAAAAGAATCAAGGAAATGACGAGATGTAACTACTATGGCCAATATGCCTAACCAAAAGGCCCCGCGGCTAGTCGCCGTAAGGGGCAGGCCGGTTCACGGTCGTGACTGACCGGAGGATGGCGACGCGTCGGCGTTTAGGAGAGACCAAGGAGACAGTGCAATACCATGATCAACAGTAACCTAAGCGAGGTTTGCGACCGTAGAGTAAATCGCAGGAGGGACGGAGGTAGGTGGGCGAGCGGAGCCACCGGGCTGAGGGGATGCCAGCCCACGACAATGAGCAGTAGGGTGCCATCCGGTGAGTAGCAGTAGGGTGCCAGCCGATGGGGAGCAATAGGGTGCCAGCCGGGGAGGAGGATTAGCAGTAAGGTGCCAGCTTATGGGGCAGTACGGTGCCAGCGGACGGAACGGGGAGGGGGGTAGAGGAAGGATCGCCAGCGGGCTAGCCACAACCGACTAACGGGCCATAGCAAGGGCTTTTCGGACGACAGGGAAACCAAGCGGGCCCGTGATGTTACTAACCGAAGCTTTCCCTATCAGAGGTACAAGCCAAGCAGAACCGAAGCCTACTTCGACCGAGAGTCCGGACGCCAGATAGCGGACCGTGAACGAAGCGAGAAGCTTTCCGACTGTGCAAAATGCTAAGCGAGGTGCAAAGCAAGTGCGGGGTAAGGGGGAGAACCGAACTTCATGAGCGGGAGTCAACGATGAACGGGAACAAGAACCCCAAGGAGGGGAGGCATGCGTGCCTCAGGAGAGGAGAGAAGATGGCTTAACGTCAACCCCTAGGCAGTGGCCATGGTGGGGGAAGAGAGGTCGGTGCGGGAAAGTAACGATGATTTCCCGTGGTGTTGAGATTTCAATCGCCAGAGGTGGAGGAGAGATGGTTCTTGCCCCATCCCTTGGTCGTTTTTCTTCGTTTATTTTTATTTTTATTATTTTTATTATTGTATTTTATTAAATCGTTATTATGTTTAAAGGTACAAAAGACTCATGCAGCGCTAGCTATGGAGATAAAAAACCTGTAAGCAAACGTCATCCTGCCCGCTTCACCTCGTCATGGGAAAAATCAAACACCCCGAATCCATAGGAAAAAGCCCCCCTCGCCTAGCACCTAAGACAAAACCTCAGACACGTAGGGAAACAATTCATAGAGACGTACAGGCGCGAGACACAAACCCTTCAGCAGGCCCCCAGGTAACACTAAGAAAAGAATCAAGGAAACGCATAGATATAACTACTATTGCCAATATGCCTAACCAAAAGGCCCTGGGGGTAGTCGCCGGAAGGGGCATGCCGGTTCACGGTCGGGATTGACCGGAGGGTGGCGACGCGTCGGCGTTTAGGTGAGACCTAGGAGGCAGTGCAATACCATGATCAACCGTAACCTAAGCGGGGTTTGCGACCGTAGAATAAATCGCAGGAGGGAGAGAGGTAGGTGGGCGAGCGGAGCCACCGGGCAGAGGGGATGCCAGCCAACGATGATGAGCAGTAGGGTGCCAGCCGGTGAGTAGCAGTAGGGTGCCAGCCAGCGGGGAGCAGTAGGGTGCCAGCCGGGGAGGAGGATTAGCAGTAAGGTGCCAGCTTATGGGGCAGTACGGTGCCAGCGGACGGGACCGGGAGGGGGATAGAGGAAGGACCGCGAGCGGGCTAGCCACAACCGACTAACGGGCCATGGCAAGGGCTTTTCGGACGACAGCGAAACCGAGCGGGACCGTGATGTTACAAACCGTAGCTTTCCCCATCAGAGGTACAAGCCCAGCAGAACCGAAGCCGTACTTCGACCGAGAGTCCGGACGCCATATCGCCGCCTGTGAACGAAGCGAGAAGCTTCCGACCATGCCGAATGCTAAGCGAGGTGCAAAGCAAGTGCGGGGTAAGGGGGAGAACCGAACTTCATGAGCGGGTGTCAACGATGAACGGGAACAAGAACCCCAAGGAGGGGAGGGGTGCGTGCCCCAGGAGAGGAGGGAAGATGGCTTAACGTCAACCCCTAGGCAGTGGCCATGGTGGGGGAAGAGAGGTGGGTGGGGGAAAGTGATGATGAATTCGGGTGGTGTTGAGATTTCAATCGCCGGAGGTGGAGGAGTGAAGGTTCTTGCCCCATCCCTTGGTCGTTTCTTTTTTGTCTTTTTTGTAATCATGGGTTATTTGTTTTAGGTACAAAAAGCCTTATCCAGCGCTAGCTATGAAGAGAAAAAAACATATAAGCCCAATAACAACCGCCCGCTTCACCTCATCATAGGAAAAATCAAACGCCCCGAGACCATAGAAGAAACTCCTCCCGCCTAGCACCTAAGACTCGCACCGCAGTCACGTAGGGAAATAACTCATAGAAACGTACAGCAGAGAGACCCAAACCATTCAGCAGGCCCCCTGGTAATACTAGGAAAAGAATCAAAGAAATGACGAGATGTAACTACTATTGCCAATATGCCTAAGCAAAAGGCCCCGGGGCTAGTCGCCGGAAGGGGCAGGCCGGTTCACAGTCGCGACTGACCTGAAGATGGCGACGCGTCGGCGTTTAGGAGAGACCAAGGAGGCAGTGCAATACCATTATCAACCGGAACCTAAGCGAGGTTTGCGACCGTAGAGTAAATCACAGGAGGGAGGGAGGTAGGTGGGCAAGCATCAGCAAAAGTACACATTTGCCCCCTATACCTCATGAGGCATGTGAGGGATGGGGGGCAAAATTATCAAACTCCAGTTGATGTATGGGTCATCCATACCCTCATAAACCTCGGTTAAATCCTG
>Ga0307517_10008361_pt1 | contig 14853 bp, 10 predicted proteins | sample 23_EM_MG_FD_194515 | JGI IMG/M metagenome (GOLD analysis project Ga0307517, IMG submission 194515) | Populus trichocarpa ectomycorrhiza microbial communities from riparian zone in the Pacific Northwest, United States - 23_EM | ecosystem: Host-associated > Plants > Roots > Unclassified | place... | reverse complement strand
AAATAATTGAAGTTTTAGCACTAAAATGCAAAACCCTTATACAAGGATTAAACTTTAAAAATTTAAAAATTTAGGGACCAAACTGTATGATAACATATGCTGCCTACAGGGACATTTAAATAAAGGATATAAAAAAACAACCCATGTCTACTTGGATTAACTCGCAAAATTCATGACTGGGTCATGAAACTGTGATAATTTCATAGAAAAAAAATCAAAATAAATGACAAAACTTAGTTCATAATCAACTAAATATGAAAGATGTTGAATGACAAAACTGAAAAAAATCAATTAAAAAAAATAGATAATAAAAACTTCGAGTCAACCGAGTTAACCTGCCAAGCTCGTGAAATGAGTCATAAGACTAAGATAATCACAAAAAAAAAAACAAATCACAACAAATTATAAAGTCTAGTATTCAATAAACTAAGTATTAAAAGATAAAATTAGAAAAAACAAACATAGATTAAAAAAATAAAAGGAAAAAAAATATTCATGAAAGAAAAAAAAATGAAATTGGAACATTTTTGTTGAGATTTGGTTGAAAAATCTAGAATAGACTGAGATTCAGAATGAAATAAAATTTATTTCAAGACAAATTAGTAATTTCAAATACAAAGAAACATAGTTAATCATCTTGATTTTAAAAGCATTTTAATTTTTTTGAATTATGAAATAAATTAAAAAAATAGATTCACTTATTTAATATACAATAATATATCTACAATCTCACTCTCTCTCTCTCTCTCTCACTCTCTCTCTCGTTTCTTATTGTAATATATCTACATCCATTAATGTAATGAATTCAAATTTTGAAAAGTTGTTCTTGAAAGAAGGGGAGGAGGAGAGACTGCCTTGCATGTGAGGACGAAAAGAGATAAAGCAAAGACTAAAACGACTGCTCCTTATCAAGTAGTAGACTAGTACGTAAGACTGCACAGTCCAAACGCTCCCTCGACCCAAAATTCGAAATACACAGTGCTAAGCGCGAAATTTGAAGACCTCTCTTTCTCTCTCCCCCAAACTCCAAAGAAAATAAATACTTAATTAATACTAACATAATCACTTCCTGTCTCTCCATCAATCAATCTCTGTAAAAACTCTCAGAGAGGGGGAAAAAAAAGGGGGGGCGTTGATTCTTATAGACATTTACTTGAGAGATTTGCTCCTCCTCCTCCTTCTTCACCTTTTTTTTTATGGGTACTAGTAATTTATTATTATTTTCAAATTTCTCTCTATTTTTCTTTTGGCTTTGATTTGAATGAAACGCTCTGCTCTCTTTCTGTACTTTTCAACTTCCAAGAAAAGGTTAGGGTTTCAAACATTTTTCTGAGTAGAAGTTTTTGAATTTTTTTTTTCTGTCATAAAGTTCAAGCTTCAATTTTAAATTTCTTGCTTATAGATAGATCGATAGATAATGAGCGATAGATTTTACTACTTTCTTTTTATTAAAAAAAAACAGCTGACAATGTGACCTGAGGAGGAGAGGAGGGCGTGGATTTTGTTTAGTTAGGGATTTAGGAGGATTTCAAGATGAAGGAGGCACATTCCCAATTGAAAACTAGAGGGTCCTCTAGGGTTAATGCACAGCAAGTGGTTTTTGAGCTTAAGCAAAAGGTGGTTGTTGCGTTGAAAAAGCTTGCTGATCGAGATACTTGTCAAATTGGTGTTGATGAGCTTGAGAAAATGGCTGAGTGTTTAACCCCAGATGGGGTTTCGCCGTTCCTTTCGTGTATTTTGGATACGGATAAGGAGCAGAAGAGTGCGGTTAGGAAGGAGTGTGTTAGGTTGATAGGTACATTGGTGAATTTTCATGAGGGTTTAATGGGACCCCATTTGAGTAAGATGGTTGCTAGTGTTGTTAAGAGGCTTAAGGATCCGGATTCGGTTGTTAGGGATGCTTGTGTTGAGACGATGGGTATTTTGGCTGCTAAGTTGAGTAACCATGGGGATGAGAGTGATGGGGTCTTTGTTATGTTGGTCAAGCCGCTTTTTGAAGCTTTGGGTGAGCAGAATAAGCAGGTGCAGTCGGGTTCTGCGTTGTGCTTGGCAAGGGTCATTGATAATTCTCATGATCCTCCAGTTTCTATTCTGCAGCGGATGTTGGCTCGGACAATAAAGTTGCTCAAGAATCCACATTTCATGGCAAAACCAGCAGCAATTGAGTTGAACAGAAGCATCATTCTGGTTGTTTTCTCAAATATTTGTCAATGATTACAAATAATCAGTTGTGTGCACTATTATGCTAGTTACATGTACTCATACTTTGCAAAATGGTATTTTTCTATTCTCTATTTCAGGCGGGAGGTGCTCCATCACAAAATATTCTATCCGCCGCAATGACTAGCATCCAAGAAGCTCTCAAAAACAGTGATTGGACAACACGCAAAGCAGCTTCTGCAGCATTGGGAGAAATTGCTTCAAGTGGTGGATCCTGCTTGGGACCTTTTAGGGCTTCCTGCATCCGATATCTTGAATCATGCCGATTTGACAAGGTTGATGTCAATTAAGATTTTATTTGAAGAATTCACATCTGTTGAATTATGTGCGTTACTCAAATGCCTTTTGTGTTTCTTATAGGTGAAACCAGTTAGGGACGCAGTACAGCATGCCCTTCAGTACTGGAAAAGTCTTCCAGGGTCTGATACCCCTGAACCTTCTGAAACTGGTTCTTCTATAAAAGGTTTTGTGCCCATGCTCATTAACTTAAAAGCGTTAATAGAGTCTTGTGTTAAAATGGATGTTTTGAAATTTATGCAAGGTTAAGTTTGTTTATAAACTGTTCTATTGTGTTTGCCTTTGCAAATCTAAATGCATTGTCATATGTTTTTCATGATGCACTAATGTTTTAGCAGTAGACTTGAGGTCCATTTGCCAGATATGCAAGTCTATCTAGAAAGAAATCAGAGATGAGAGAAGTATCAAGGACACATCAGGATACTAGAAAACTGCTGTTTAGACTTAAAATAGCTGCGGAATTAATTTTGCCATATGAAGTGAAAAATAACTCTATTTAAAAGCTGTGGCATTTATGCTGTCCGGAAGTTTCCGTTGAACTAATCAGTGCTTGATTATTCAAAGCTATGTAATATGATGAGATCATAATTAATAAAGACTGCTCTGCGCTACAGCAAACCATTCTAAACTGTGGATTCACCAATTTGCTCAATTTGCATGGTGGGTGACCTAAAGCAAAATATTATTCCTCTGTCCTTTTGAATAATCCATGATTAACTATTGCTCTCAGTATCGTATGCAAGAAAATCACAACTCATACGTTTAAACGTTTGCAAAGCCTGTTATAGATGGTGCTGTCTCTACTATATATTCGCTTCTATAAAATCCATTACTCTGAATATGCAACACATCACCATGGGTATGTGTTCCTGGTTTCACATGGTTGGGAAGATTTGCTTGTATTTGACCGGAGTAACTGTTTTGAAGCCTGTAGAAATTTGCTTTGTAAAATTCTTGAGAGCATTTGGTATAAAGAGCTAGGGAGAGTATCATTCTATACTGATTATTATTCTTCACTGTGAGCTGTGGTGGAGTCTTTTACCTAGTTTGTTAAAGAACAATCCAGTAGTTTCTTGAAAATCCCATGTGATGTGGTTGTATATGCTTACAATTGTCCCTTAGATGCTTCCTCCAGCATGTCGTTCTGCTCTTGCTTGAATTCTTTCGGTGATTTTATCTTCCACTTTATACAGAAAACTTCTATGGAGGTGACTACAGTGATGTCACGAGTGCAAGTGATGTTGTGCGGAAGGAGGCCACACTAAAAAATGTAGTTTCAGACTCGACTAAAAGAAGGGCTCCTTTATCAGCTACAAAAGCATGTCAAAATTATGTGGACTCTCATCATCCCAAAACAGATAATTGGCATATTGAAATTTCTGTCCCAAAAAAGCATAACATTTCTTTGGCAGATCTTCAAAATGAGGAATCAGAGGGTAGTTCCATTACCAAAACATTAGAAAGGATGAGTGCTGATGTAATGAGTCCTCCAGATATTGGATGTGAATATGTGCCCATGGATGACAAGCAAGACTCTTCATCTGTGTCTAACCTAGTTACTAACAACTTTGAGACCAAGTTTGTCACAGTTTCTCACGGCTTGCTTGAGGAGGGCAGTTCATTCAAGCCGAGGGGTCGGAATCAGCAGTTTTCGTCTGAAGGGATAAACAGTGAGACGCAAATATACTCTGCACAGATGCGAGATCGTAGAAGTATCGACTCTGCAGTTACAGAGAACAGTTTCCAAACATTGCATGGATGTTGTTCACAGGTAGCCAGTGAAATGGCTTGCATACGGAAACAACTTTTGGAGATGGAAAACAAGCAGTCGAATTTAATGGAACTACTACAGGTAAATAAAATTAGAATTTCTTGATATCTTTACTGGTATAGAGTTTTATATCTACTTTAGAACCATGAAACATAATGTGTCCAGTATGCATGTTCTTGCTAACCATAATTCTACCACTACTGGCCTCTTGCTACAAGCTTCACAGTCTCTCATTATCTCAAGGCATGTATGTAGCTGTAGATGTTGTCAATATTGAGTGTTTGTTATGATTGCCTACTTTTTTGTATTTCTCTTTGCTTCCCCATTTTCTGATGTTTTCTATTGAGGGATTGCTAAAATATTTTCTGTCTAATCAAGAAAGGGTTTAAATATTTGCCTACTGTGAAGTCTATTCGCTATTTTTAATCATTCAATTAAATTTACAGGTGTTTTCAACAGGCGTAATGGATAACTTGTCTATATTACAGTCTAAAGTGTCTGGTTTAGAACATGAAGTAGATAGAATAGGTCAAGTTCTTGTGCAAGATGGGAGACGTTCTGATTCAGCTATCTCTAGACTTATGAAGCAGAATCAAACTGTTTCTTCTCCCAGACCTTCAACGTACACTCCTCGGCCATCTGTAGATATTCGCAATAGACAATCTTCACTGCTTTCTGCAAAGAATTCTGATATATGGGAGGGAAAAAATTTCAGCAGGAGCAGACCAATCAACCCTGCTAAAAATGGCACAGAGATGTGGGCTAATCCTACTGTAAAGACTAGTAGGAATGCTATAGGAAAGGACATGCAAAAACGCTCTGGGCAGGGGGCACAGAACATGGGTCAGGCGAGAAAAGTTGATTCTGTCTTTGCTCCACTCTCAAGTGCCAATTCTAGACAAAGTGGTCCAGAGAGCAAAAATTGTGTGTGGCAATGTGTGAAAGACTTTTTATGTGAAGGTGACCTAGAGTCTGCCTATGAGGAAGCTCTCTGTTCCATTGATGAACTTGTTCTTATTGAGCTTATTGATAGAACTGGTCCTGTTCTAGAAAGTTTGTCCTCCAAGACTGCTGGTGATGTTCTTAGCATTTTGGCATCGTACTTCTTAGAGCAGAGGTTTACAAACTCAATAATCCCTTGGTTGCAGCAGGCAAGTACTTTACTTTCTTTCCTTTTTTTTTTACTCCCTGTCACTTTGTTTCAATTACTTTCAGTGGCTTGAAGTTTATAATAAAAACCCTCTGAAATTTTCTCCCTTTAGGTGGTGGACTTGAGCACAATCAATGGACCTGATTATATTATTCTCTCTGCAAAAACAAAAAGAGAATTCTTTTGTGCAATCCAGGAGGCTGTAAGTATGGAATTTTCCAATCCAGCTGAGAGAAGATCCATCTCTCAACTTGCCATGAAGTTGCGTCAACTATGGGGTATGATAAATTCTTCATTCAGGAGTCTTCGATTTATTTGCACATTTCACCATGCATGTATTTTTTTTTTGTCTTTTGGTTTTGAACGCTAAACGTGTGTTTGGAGCAATAGTAGTTTCCAAGAGTCGTGGCAATCAAGTAAATGTCCAAATTATGGAAATACAATCAAAACTTAAACATAATACATGTGATTCCTTGTTACTGTATCCAAATCTTAAAAGCCTCAAGTGTCATATAGTTTGGTAATTTGGTGCTCGCCACATGCTTCTGTTCGTGCCTAAAGTTTATCTGTTAATTAATGTTTAACAATCAACACTTTGAACACCTACCATGTACAGAATAAATTAATGGTCTTCTGTTATGGCACGGGTAAACTGTAACATTTGCACTTCTCGTTTGAAGTGACCAAAATGGTATAGCTCCTGGAAAATGATAAGCTCTCATTTATTTATATTTCTATGTTATGGAATTTTATTGATGCTAAGAATTAGATGTCACGCTTATTTTATTTTATTTGCAGGGAAGAGCTCCTGATAATTTCAGCCCCATGTGAAGCATGGTTTCCAATCCACTCGGGGATTCATGCGAGCAGTGTTGATCCTTCCACATAAAAACTTTTGATTTCCCCATTGTGTGTTAACTCAAGAAGCCAAGTGTTTGTTGTGAAGTCAGATTTGATGCTGGTTGGCATTGGGATGTTTTCTCTTATGAATAGTTTGCTAGTTGTTAATATCTTGACTGTTGTTCTAAAACCAAAATAAGCCGGGATTGCAGGATAACTGAAGTCCTCCACTATGGAGATATGGTCTTCCAAATGGAAATTTTTTGAGAAATATGCCATTACTACATGTCGGCCTCATATATGACTTGCAAATCAAATGCGAGGCTAGCGACTTCGGAAGCGTTTGGGAACGCGGTTCAACCTGCGTTCCTTTGATTTTTTTTTTTTTTGCTAAAATTTAATATGGTTTGTACATTTTGGATAGTTTTGATGTGCTGATGTCAAAAATAATTTTTAAAAAATGAAAAAAACATCATTGGCATGCATTTTGGCACGAAAAGTTATTTGAGAAGTACTCGCAACCACACTGTCAAACAAGCTTCAAACGAATTATAACTTAACATCTAAATTGTTTTTTTTTTCTTGTTTATTCCCCTTCTCCCCTACTCCCCACATCCACCACCGCTGCCCACAACCTTAACCCTCTTCTTTACTGCGAAACACCCCTTCAGCCATCACATGAGCTCTCCTCTCTCCACTATGATAGGCTTTTCTCTCTCTCCACCCGTATCTTTCTCACCAAGTTTTGGTCGCCACCCCTGCCATCCATCATCGTCACTACTCACATTCAACATCTAGAGTTATATTACACTTTTTTTTTCTATCAATTTATTATAATTTATGTTAATTGTTGGTTTTGAAAATGTTAGGGTTTGGATTAGAAATTTGAAAAACATGTATACAATTTTTATGAGTTAGGTAAAAATTAGGTTAATTAGTTATAAAATACATTGATTTGAGTTGTTAGATTTATTAGTTTTGAGGAAAATTAATATAATTTTTATTATTGTTGATTGTGAATTAGAGTTAGGGTTAGGGTTTTTAGGTTACATAAGAGATTTTATCTAATTAGGTATAAAATATGATAATGAATTTAGGTTTTTGTTGATTATATTATTGTTAAGGTTTTTTTAATAAATTATTTACCTTGATTAACCCTACAATATTGATAAATTAGGCTTGAATTTTGTTGTATTATTTTAACAAATGTCTCGTACTATTGGAATGTTATGTTGTTATGGAGATATTATTGTTAGAAAGTAATGAGTTACTAACTATTACATTAAATATGTCTCTTGACGAGTTATTTGGAATGTTATGTAATCGACTTGACCGAAATATATTTGAAATTAAAGTTGAAATTACTTGGAAAATGATGCAAAATGAAGTTAGGTCAACTTGTTATGTCGATGTACCCATATACCGAGAGGGGGGTGATTTATAGTTGGCACATGTTCTGTGATATTGTTTTAATATAGTTGAGATGCATTACCCTGATAAGGTAATGTGAAAATTTGGCATATCCTGACACATCCTAGATTATATATAATATCAATCATCAAGGTAAACGTGAAAGGAATTAGCTGGTGATTCATGTAATTTACTTAGATCCTTGCGATGTAAGGAGAGATTGGATATATATAAAGTGACATTCAACAATTGATCTAGTTATTTACATGAGATGATATTTGCCCATAACACATCAGTTTATTGCACCTACATGGTAACGTTTCTCAAGGCATTCACTTCATCCGATGCAATTTTGAGTTTTAACTTCATCCGATGCAATTTTAAGTTTTAATATCCGAGACGGAATCAATTGGTATACAATATTTTATATATATAATATTTATTAAATGATGGTTACTTTTCTTATAGATGATGAGAGCTAATTATTATTTTTTATTTATTAGATTTATTTTTTATTATGGGAGGTTTATAGAGCAACATCCATTATCTATGAAGACATTGATGAGATGACACACGTTTGATTGTTATTTTTAAATTGTGATTATTGTTGGGTTGATTTATAGGAAGTTGAGAGGCCATAAAAAATACTTTCCGGACCACTTTTTTGATGAGTTATGTGCCCACATGCAACTGGCTGAGCAGAGATGAGTTTTATAACTCACTAAACTGTGTTTTTTTCTGTCATGCTAATGTAAAAAACAAACAAAACAAAAACCCGTAAATTTGATTGTTAACTCTAAAAAGTCGGAAGTGTCCTAAAATTGAAATTGCAGGCCTAAGAAGTTACCCGAATGGAGGTCCTTTTCTCTCTTTTTTCACCCTTACAGATCAATTGATTATGATCAAGCACCGAAACTGTGCTTGAAAGGGTGAATTTATATGAAAATGATTAAGTATATTCATGTGATAATTTAAGTTAATTTGATAGACTATGAGTGGAGCTAATGGCTTCTGTTCCATCTTCCAAATCATCAATAAAGAATCAAAACACCATTAAAGCATCCTGAATCCTGCCTTTAAGAACCTGAACCAAGCTAGATGAGGGTGTTGCCTTCTTTTTAATGCAAAAATTATAATGATTATACATGTCTGAAAGTAAAATATGCAGCTAATAGTTACATCTGCGACATGCTAACTTCAGCCATAAACATAAGCCTGAATCTCCTGTAAGTAAAAATTGACACATGATTGTAACTTGTGTAAGAAGAGGAGACGGAGATGCTTCAGCAGCATATTTGTTTAGAAAATCTAAAATACCAAGAATTGGAGAATAATTGCTATTTCAAAACACCAAAATGGATAGACATTTCTTACAGTTTCAACTTCCATCCATATTGGTACAAGTTCAACTCAATGTAGATGCGTTTCAGTCATAGGATTCAACATTCCAACATGAGCGCTAATCAGATCACTCTCAGTTGGGGGCTCACTTCTGCTCCCTACATTTGCAGGTTTGCTCCTCCTTCGAGGTTCCCCTTCTCTATGATCATGACTTCTAGTTTTGTTTCTTTCTTTCTCTGAAGGAGTGTGAGGAGTTTCCCCTTCTCTATGCTCATGACTTTTAGTCCGGTTCCCTTCTTCATCCGGAGTGTAAGGAGAAGGTTCCCCTTCTCTATGATCATGACTTCTAGTTTGATTTCTTCCTTTCTCTGGAGTGTATGGAGAGCGCCTTGGGACTTCATATAGGGTTACACCTCTCCCACTGGTTTCCAACACGGCAGCTTCATCCTTTGACTGGATACTCTCAAGTAATTCAACCACCTGATTCATGAGGGGTCTCCCTTTTGGATTTTGGCTAAGGCATTGGGATGCCAAATTGGCTACTTTCATTGCAATTCTAGATGAGTACTGCCCTTCCATTCTGAGATCTAAGATTCTCAGAACCTTCTTGTTGTGGTTCAAGAGAGGGCGGGCCCACTCAACAAGGTTGTGTTCTTGGCTAGGCCTGCTCTTGTCCATTGCTCTCCTTCCAAGAAGCAACTCAAGTAGCACTACCCCAAACCCATAAACATCACTTCGAGCCGTTAAATGCCCTGCTCAGAAAATTATTATATAAGCTTAGTGGAACCATGAATTCTTATCAGCGATCCCAGTTGAACATTAAATAGATTGACAATGTTTAATTTCCTATTGCAAATTACTTCATGTTTTCAGTACCACATACAAACATCTTTCCTAAAAAAAGTACCAAGTCTAGTCCTGGACTATGAGAAACTTTAAAAATAGAAAATATCCATGCCTATCAATCCATCTGCAATCAGTCACTGTTTATGCACCTGCGAGAATTTGATCCATTCGAACAAAATCCAATTCAAATTGGTTTTCTAATGCAATAAAATGAAAAGCTTCAACATTTATCCAATACCAAGACAACATTTATAACTATGCTTTATCTCTTCGCTTTGGAACAGAGAATAGGAATTCTTCAGAATTTCAAAATTTCAAAATTATCACCACAAATGGAATGATTACTGCAATATGTCACCAGACACTCACCAGTCATTACATATTCTGGAGCAGCATATCCATATGTCCCCATGACACGTGTTGACACATGAGTATGATCTCCCATCGGCCCGTCTTTTGCAAGTCCAAAATCTGAAAGTTTTGCATTAAAATCCTGCACATTGTTATTGCACTATCAGCAACAGAACTAGGAAAACTTCCTCAAGCATGAACACTAACTTCGGGAAGACTTAACTTATGCATCTCATTTCGTATATGAATACTTCCCAAGCAAAAATTCTACAACTTCATCATGCATGAAACATGGATCATTTTTATTCTTTTCAGCAGCTTTCAAGGAAGCCACAATGTCAATGTAACAATGTATCACTAGAGGTAGACAAATTTTCAGCAAGATAAGGTCCAGTTGGCCAGTTATTTGAACTTCAAAGGGAGGAAACGGCACCAAGAGGAAGATGAATTTGTTTGATAAGTAACAACTACCAAAGCTAAGATAACTAACCGAATCCAGCAAGATATTTGATGTCTTGAAATCACGGTATATGACAGATCTTTCTGCACCATGAAGAAAAGCAAGTCCTTTTGCAGCATCTAAAGCAATCCTCATTCTTTTTGACCATGTCAAAGTACAACCCACTCCTAACAAATAAGAAGGAAAAATAAAAACAATTGTCTTCTTCCAAAGGAGGAGGATTATTTCTCTGCTTAAAAATCATCAAGAGTATCATAGAATAAACAACATTGTGAGATAGCATAATCCAATACTAATACAAGAAATATCCACCTGAATAAAAATGTTCCTCTGTTTTTCTTTTCACTTTGATGGCTAAAGACACCTCGACTATCTAATTATTATAGACAACTTGAACCATGAGATCAAACAAATCAGGCCTCCGTTGCTTAAAAAGTTGTGTCCATTTGCTAATCCATTCACATTATCTGTTGAGCCTCCATTTCAGTTCTGTTCTATGTTGTAATGCTCCATCCCATGGAGGTTTGCTTAGACTCATCATTGATGTTTTTTAAATGAAAAAAGGCATCAAGCGGTTAAGTTATAGGAAACTAAATGGGAACATGAACCATTTGCAAAGCCCCCATAAATCATAATGATTCTAGACTCTACTAACTTTATGAGATTTTAAGTGGCTAAAAAGTATGTGACCTTGCATATTTCCAACTGGAAAACATAAAAGCATCCGTGATCATATCATCAACAGTGCAAGCTACGGAATACCCTAATAGGTTTTATGTAGTTATTTAAAGATAGTCATGTTAAAATTTAGATCAGTCATATGCTTCTGAATTGATTAATTCTTTGCTAATGTATAAGATTCCTCACTACACTGTACACAAAACTTCACTCCCTATAGGCACCATAAATTCAAAATTTCTACAGCCACTTACTGCGAAAAAGATGCTTTTCCAGGCTCCCACTTGCCATGTATTCATAGACCAACAGCCTGTGTTCATCTTCACAGCAATACCCAATGAGCTTCACAAGATTTTGGTGACTGAGTTGACCTAAATAGTTGACTTCTGCCTGCAAAGCAAACAGGATACAATGAATACAAGCAACTAGATGCCATCTTTGACAGAATGGTTTACACAAGAAAAACAAGTTTACTTTTCACCCAATGGCAAACAACTATGGTTTAACCATGTTGTACGTAACCAACAATACAAAATTGTAATGACTATCCAATTTCCTTCCCTCAAACAATAATGAGCATTCTCAAGAGATAGATATATACATATTGTTCTTTGATATCCCCATCTCCATTCTAACTAATAGAAGATTTCTCGCATCCAATTAGGTAAATTCATTTCTTGAGCACAGTGAAATATGAAATAAGATTTCAGTCTCTTTTCATTCACTCTCGATTCTCAAATACATCCATACGAGTTATTATCCTACTGACACAAATCAAAAGATACATAACTATGTCTCCTAAATAAGCCTACTAAAATATTCCTAATCCAAATTAAAAGAAAGTTGAGTCTATCAACTACCAGCCATTTATGGAGGAAACGGTAAATAAGAAACCAGAGTTGATAATTAGTAACACCATAACTTAGAAAAGATAAATATTCTGAGAAAGTATGAAAAGATGAATACCAGCCATTCTCTGTCACCTTGTAACCCATCAGGATTAAGCTCCTTAATGGCAACATATGTGGTCTTGTAACCAGGCCTTACACTCTTGTCCAAGACTCCTTTATAAACAGCTCCGAATCCACCCTCACCAAGAATATAATCTGGTCGGAAATGCTTAGTGGCCAATGTCATTTCCTCGTATGTAAAGATATCAACATTACCATAACCAGGACTATTACGAAGATCTGTGACATTCTTGTGAATTGAAGGGATGCTTCTTGTTCTTTTGATCTCAACCACCTCCGGCGCATTTGATATAGTCGGAGAGTGATCGTAGTCGTGCCCTGCTTCTTCACAAGAACAGTTATAAATAAAATATTACACATTCACTTAACACGCACACAAATCAACAAACCCTAAACCTTTTGGTAAAGGACAATTGAAGTAGTATTTAACAAGTTAGAAACTTTTTATGAATTGTAAAGCTATTAAATATCGCAAATTAACAGAATACATCAACAAGCTACATCTCTTAATTTCCTAAATTGCCAAAGTCACGTTAATTCAAGCCAACATTGAACTGCATACAAACACTTTCAAGTTTACAATAATGAATCCACTTCACTAAAATGCTCCATTTTGTTGCTCAAAACACCACTGGCATAACAACAAGACCAACAAAAAACCAAATGAAACCCATTTCCTCAACTATGCCTAGAAAAAACAAATCAATGCACAAAGAAATCAAAAGGCAATAAACACAAAACACAACAAAAATAACATAGACAAAAACTAAAAAAATGTGGACTTTAAAAGTACTACCTTGGTTTCCCTTAGAAGATAACCGCTGTCGTTCTTGTGGGATTTTGTCATTATCAGTACTGAAACAAATCCCCATTAATCTTGACCTTAGACCAAATCTTGATTTATTGCCTTTCATCTTCCCATTCACTACATTCCAACCCCACCCACATTAGTCTCTTTCCCAAAAAAATAAAAATGTATATTAAAAAAAAACTCTCTTATTGGTTGCTGTAACAAAAAAGCAAAACCAGTGAAATGAAAAAAAAAAGGGAAATGTACGAATTTTCTCAGGGGACAAACAGGAACAGAACCAATAAGTTGTCAAGTTTCAAAGGACAACAGGATAAAGGGAAAGAGAGAGAAAGAGAATGAAAAGGAAGTTTTTTTGTGTCTTTTAAGAGAGAGAAAGAGCATGGTTGGTAATGAAATAATGAGTTTTGGTGATTTCTTGTAAGAATAGCCGCCAAAAACGCCAAAGCAAGCGGGCCCCATTTTGTAGGACCCAGCTTTTTAAGCCCTTAATTACTTATTATTTTTACGCAACAAGCACTCCTCCTCCTCCCAATATTAATTAATTATACACTAATTTTGCCATTAAATTTCCATATTTAAGGAGCATTTTTTTCACTTCAGAAATTTTGTATGGCGTTGGCATGGTGGGTGAGTCCACCCATGCATCTCGACCTGAGCTTTCAATGCAAAATTTCTGAAGTGTTCATCAATGGTGAGGTTTCACATTGTATGGTATGACCATGTAGGAGATGTTGAATTTTTGTTTTTTTTTTTTATAGAATGAAACCTGAAGACTTCTATTTTGGAATTTGGACTTTGGAGTACTAACTCATTTATTTTGGTTATTTTATTACAAACAAAAGAAAAGAACATTATATATCACTGTCAAAATGCTGGTTTTGATTAAATTATTATAAGTTTTTTTTTAAAATAAGTTGCAGAATCAGAATGTATAAATTGTAATGTTAGTTAAATTCTTACAAGAATATGGCACAAGACCCTTTACTATAAAATAACCTTTCATTCTCAGTTTTTTTTTGTTATTTTTTTTTCAATTTCATTATTTAACATTACGTTGATTTAGAATTGAACTTCATAATTTATTTTAATTTGTTTTTTTATGAGGTTATTATGGTTTAATGACCCGAATTGCAAATTTAACATGTTAACGCATTGAATCAATCCAATATATTATCGTTTTAATATTAAAAAAAATATTTGTCTAATATATCATCGTTTCAATAATTAAAAACAATATTATCTAATATGCATCAAATTTTAAGTTCATGATTTTTATTTTTTACAATACTACATATTAGCAACGCTTGATGCCAGCCAATTTTCTTACCTTAAAAAAATATTTGATTTGACTCGTAGTTTGATGCGGACCTATGATCTAGTATTTCTCTAATCTCAAAACAAAATTATCATAAACATTTAAATGTTTTTTATATGAAAGATTTTTTGAGGTTTTACAAAACCAAAAGTATCTTAGATAGATTTTTTTGAGATTTGTTTTATACAAAGAGATATAGTAATTGTCCCAAAAAAAATTAAAATGGATTAAGTAATCAAAATATACTAAAAGATGTTAAGATAAAGATTTTGAAAATTGAGTTTCAGGAGGCAATTTATTTGTGCAAACCATATAATTTAATTGATGCATATAATATCTAACTAGTCTCGGTGCACATGTTTCATCGTGTGGCCGAATTATTTTTTTATGCA
>Ga0307517_10008360_pt1 | contig 14855 bp, 10 predicted proteins | sample 23_EM_MG_FD_194515 | JGI IMG/M metagenome (GOLD analysis project Ga0307517, IMG submission 194515) | Populus trichocarpa ectomycorrhiza microbial communities from riparian zone in the Pacific Northwest, United States - 23_EM | ecosystem: Host-associated > Plants > Roots > Unclassified | place... | reverse complement strand
AATAAAATAAAATAACAAATATAGTGAAACAAGCACGAAAAAAAAAATTACCTTAATGTAGTTGCAAGTGAAGCTAATAAGAGGAAAAAAAAACAAATTCATAAAGTATATACTAATTAAAAAAAAACTGAGAAGAAAAAAAGATGAAAGGAGAAGATGAAGAAGAAGAAGAAAGGAGACGGGTCTGTTGTGATATTAGGGATTCTATGCTTTTTATTGGGACGTTTTACCGACGGTTTTACCTACGGATAATTAAATATTAATATTTTTAATCATTTCGTAGATCATTCCGTCTGTAATATTTAATTTAAATTTTTAATTTAATAAAAAAATTTCAGAAACCGTCAAATATCACCGATGACTTTACAATCTGTCGGTGATTCCGTCTGTAATATTTAATTTAAAATTTTAATTTAATCTAAATTTTCAGAAAACCGCCAAATAACACCGACGACTTTTCAATCCGTCGGTGATTTTGTCTGTAAAGAACAATAATTAACAGTGCAATTGGAAAGTGAATAGTTCCAGAGCTCTCTAGAAAATATCGACGGAAAATCCCGTCTGTGATTCCCTTTGTAATTGACATGATGAACAGTGTTCATAGTTTACTAAGGGTTTTACTGAAGGGTTTTACCGACGGATTTTACCGACATCCATAGGTAATTCTATTGGTAAAATTATCACGTCATCATTTTTTTTGCTTTATTTTAATTATTTTGTTTTCCACTATAATTCCCTCGGTATATACTGAGGGAATATTGCCGTTGGTAAATTTCCGACGAAAATATTCTCTCGGTATTTCCGTTTGTATTTATCAATTTTCTGTAGTGAATGATATACACAAGGATATTACAAGTCGCAAGCATAACAAATACTTAACCAATTAGAAATAAATATAATGACACATAGAGATTAATAAGAAAGCAAATCAGCAAACATATATATGACATTTAAAACAAACAAAATTAAATTCCAATAAAATAAAGGGATTTATAGAAATAAAAAGAAAGGCCATAAACAAAATCATATAGAAAATAAAAATCATGGAAGCTTGGCATAAGCAAAGGAGAAACATGGCTAAACCAAAACTAGAAATACATTATTCAGCTTACGCAGATAAATGCAACAACATTATATTCAAAGCACAGCATAATTAAAATCGATATAATATGTTGTGTTGACAATTGGATGTACCATATATTGATGCATCCAATAAACTTGTTATTTTGTATTTTTTTTTTTCATAATTAGACGATACCATTCAAGCCAATAAACAAGAACTAACATACAGGAATTCTCCATTCATTTAGACATGCATTAATGAAAAAAATGGCATCCCCTCGAATAATTTGAGATAAGGATGAATACATTATATATGCAATTATAGCAAAAAATACAAAAGAAATTATAGTTTTTCAAACCCTAAAATTAAAATTGTTTAAATAGAAAACTTAAAACGACCTAATTATTAGAAAACTAAAACAAAAAAAAAAATCTTAAGCAAGGAATGATCATGGCATGTGCGTTGACAAAAAGATCTTAAAACGACCTAATTAAAATAACATTAATTATTTTACTTTACAGAAAGGAATGATCCAAAATGTCATCTATTGGTCGTAATCAAAGAAATATAGCTTGTGTTAATTAATAGTAAAAACAAATTGGAGCCATCGTGATCTTGACGTCAAAATTATTCAAATTCTTTATTAACAAACATAAAAAGAATGGCATAGTTAACTTACATTATTGTGAAATGTAATGCTAATTTTATTTTTAGTTTTTATTTTATTGTTTAGAGATTTAGCTTAATAGTTTATTTTTATGTAGTTATTTTTATGTAAAAAAAAAATCGGTATTGGTTTGATGTTCGATTTTATAGAAAAAATAATTTTATTATTAAAAAATTAAAAATTAAAAGATAAAAATTAAAAATTGATAAAACATACAGTTTTTTCTATTTACAAAATTAAACATCAGCATAATATATCAATATATACTATAATAAATTTATAAAAAGTAAATCAAAAAAATATAAGGATTAATTCCTAGTTAATACAACATGGAATGATAAAAGTTTTTTTTTAAAATTCAATCATAGAGTAATAAAATTTATAAGAATTAAAAAAAACCCAAAACACACTGTGTTTCATGTCTAGTTGGACAATGTTTGTCCATTAAATTCATCACATCATGTAGGTTTTCCTGGAATAATTTACTTTGATAACGTAATATAAGGACTCCTTTCGCGTTTAAACAAAGAAAAATTAAAATTAAGAAAGAATTTTAAGGCAATAGAAAACTTATTAATGATAATTACTGCCCTAATCGCTCATCAACCCAATAAGAAAGAACGGTTAACGTAGAAAAAAAAAGAAAAAAATAAAAATTAAGGGTGTTTACTTCTTGGGGTATTGACTCAAGGAATCTTGACTAAGAATAACTCAAAGATGACGGGGACAGTAGACTTGAATTATCGACAAACAATAGCGTACGCTGCTGGTAAGCATTACTGTCTTGGAGCTCAGACTATGCAATTGATTTTGATAGTATATTTTTTTAATTGATAATATATTAAAATAATATTATTTTTATTTTTTAAAATTTATTTTTAACATGTTAATGAATTGCAAGTGGACCTAATCAAGAAGCATTCAAATTTGGCGTGAGGATAAACAATTAAACGAGGTGGCCAGTGGCATGCTACCTAGTCAATGGCTTTGAAATTTGGCGTGTGGCAAGTTATATTTTTGCTACATCATATTTTTGTAAGTTATTATTATTAATATAGTTTAATAATGGCATATGTGATTTGCTTAAATCATATGATATTTTATTGATGTATATTTTGGTTTTTAGATTCTTTTTTTGAAAAACTTACTTTGGTTCTTCCTTTTATTTTCTTAGTAAAAAATTATCCTCATGTTTTATTGAAAATACAATCTAGTATTTAAATGATTTTTTTCAGTCAAATCTTTATATGTAAAATCTTAACTTTATCGAAATTGTAGTAATAGATATGTGATATTATAGTAAATGATTTTTTTATTAGTTTTAATGAATATATCTATTTAAACCTACTTATCTTTAATATTTTTTCTCTCTCCATTTAAATTATTGAAAACATAATTTTTTATTAGCGACATTTAACATTATTTAACATGTTAATAACAATAGTTGATAAAAAGATATAATAATCATGAAAATATAACTTACTTCGTGGATATTAAAAAAAAAAGTGTGATAGAGAAACCTTTTAAATGAAAAAAAAAAAACAAAGTCATAACGACAACATTAATCCATTCAAACTGAGTTGGCGATTGTTGTGGATTTCTCGTGGAATGGTGGTGGCGGCACAAGTTGCCACAGATTTCCCCACTTTCTCATGAGCGAAAATGACTTGTTTGTCGTTAATCTCCAGTGAGTGTGAAGTTTAGGGTGGTCTGTGATTAGCATTACGTTTCTCTATAATCCTCGGCACACTCTTTGGATTCTTGTCACCAGTAATCCTAAATTTTTTTCATTGTTACAGGTGAAATGTGAAGTAATTTACACAAGAGTATGGATTCAAGATAGTTTATTGTACTCCATAGTATGCTCAAGCCAATGTGCATGCAGAATTGACCACCAAAACCATGTCAACTTTTAAAAATTAGTGAGAAACAATCCTAAATCTTGACATAATGCTTTATTTAAAGTACTATAGGCATATATGACTTTATAGAAGATTTCTTTAGAAACCTCATCATTTACTCTAATATATGATAATGATGTCATGTTATCTATACAGTTCAAAATAATATCATTCAAAATGGTTTTACAATATAATATGGATATTTAACTTATCAATCAACCATGTTAGTACAGTTAGGGGATTTGGATGAGGTATGACTCCATGCACTAAACCATTTATTAGCACATAAAAGAAAGGTAAAAAAAGCATACAATAAACATATTTGATTAAAGAATTTGTCAATAGATGATCTAGTAGGGAAGACTATAATACCAATTGGTCATAAAGATCCAAAATTTCATAGGTAGCCTCCCTAACTAGGAGGGTACATATTTTGTTACCCAAGTGCTAAAAGAGGTGCATATCATCTAGTAAATCAAGATGGAAAAATGTATTTACACAAAGATAATATTAAAAGATAATACTTTTGAAGAAATCGAAGGACCAATATAGTGATCACAAGCATAAAATCACTCTAAATTTACATTGATTTTAATTGAGGCCTTATGGTTAAGATTTGTTTCATATTTTAGCATATGTTCATGTTTATCGTGCATAACAAGAATTTAAGTTTAGTAATTAAGTAAACTAGATCATAAAGAACAAGCTTGTTAACAAATTAAAGAATAATCAAAATATATGAAATTGGATTTTTGTAAAATTTAAATTCAGTGTATAATTTGAAAATGTTTACTATGGGAAATGACTTCTAGTTTTAGTTGTTTAAAGAGTTATATTAGTTTTAACCTCAGAAAGCTTATCTCCAACCCTGACTAATTCTTATATTAGATAAGCCACTTTAGCCTTTTAAGATTGGTATTGTATTAAGATGTCTTTGAAAGACTAGTTAGCCTTTTGAGTAGTCAAATATTCATCATTTCGGGACTTCCCTTAAAGTTGGTAAGTTTTTTAAAAGATCTATATTCATGTAAGATCCTTTTTGTAAACCTTTCAATGTTGATTGAGATATTAACACTTTTTTACAACTATAACAAGGTTTCCCATAGATTATGATCTATTATAACCTAGGGGTTTTTATAGAGGACACCTTTTAGAAGCTGCTATAGGAAATTATAGGTAGTTTGATTTTCCAAAACACTCTTTTCTAGGGCAAGTAAAGCCATAACGTATTTGACAATGCCAATAAGGTCTTTTTCAATTCATTATCCTTATTAATGAGAGGAAGTTTCCAATGGTATGGAGGAAATTATTTGAGAAAAGAGATTGTCCAAAGCTCCCTAGGCATATAAGGGGAAAAGTTTTTATTAACATTAAAAATAAAAATAAATCATGGCTTAAATCAATAGCTAAAACTTATATATTAGTTAGATGAAGGAGTTTTCATGGTTGGTAGTCCTAGTACTAATGTCTATTATATAAAAACATGGGGCATAAGACTACTAGTATCTTGATCTTCAAAGACTATAAAGGTAGGAATAAGTTCAGCTCTTGAATACTTCTTAAGATCTACAATTATTGGATCAACATGGATATAATTGACTATTGGTATATTCTCCACCTAATTATCTTTTGTATCTACGTTATACTATAGAAGTAGAGGAATAGGATCACTTATCACATCAGTTGGTGGTGAGAGTTAAGTATCATTTGAAGTAGTTGTATTGGTGTCATCATTCTTTTTTTCTCTATCTTAGTTGCTACTTCTTCTAAACTAGAAGTTTTCTTTACTAGACATCTATCTTGGCAAAAATAGCTTTCACCGGGATGTATTCACCTTTAATATTAAAGGCATGCACCTTGAGATATTTCATCATTGAGAGCTTAGAAGATCTAACCATAATAATAAGTTGATTTGTTTTCTAGCAACATCATAGCAAGATCAACCTGTTAAGGAATGACATGTGATAGAGTGTACTTAGGCTCGACAACAACAGGTGGTGAAGGATTTCTCTTAGTAGCATTAAGATCCAGTTGAATCTTTTTAAAATGATCAATAGTAAAAGAGGGTAGTGTTTCAACAACTTCAATAACTAGAACTTTAGGAATCACTATAATAGTACAAGGTAAGACCTTTTATGTTAAAAAAAAACTTAGCCAAAGATGACGAGCATAACAAACCTCGACCATTATTTCTATAGAAGTAACCAACTTCTATAACATATAAGAAAAAACATGGTAAGACCAAATTTAAATCAAACATGTCAAAGTTAAAGTACTTTGATTGAAAACATTTACCCTAAGCGTAGACGGTCCTTAATATAATAGTAGGAGTCGTCTGTTTTTACCTCATCAAATATAGGTAGATCTAAAGGGTTGACATGATCGACTATTAGTTAAGTTTGAGGAAAAACCATAAGTTAAAAGTTGTATAAATAAAGTGTTGTAAAAACATGGGATACAATAAAGGATCATAAAAAAAAAGTATAAATGTTTTTACCTGAAGTTTTATGTACATGTCTTTAAATTAATATCGAAGTTGGAGTTTCAAAGATATTTCTCTTACTTCATTGCCTAGTGATATTTTACTAAAGAAGAACTTTGTTTCTATGTTAATGAGGCATTATAAATGAAGTCCTTAATCTTATTATGCAATTTAAAGAACCCTGATTGATGACCTGTTATTAGTGAGAAATCCCTTAGTAGGAAAACCAAAGAAATTTCTCTTTTACTCTTACCTCTTTCACTTGCTTAAGGTTCTTAAAAGTGATTCTACCTTAACCATCTATGCTTACACTATAGAGCATTGGAAAAGGTATACGGGGGGACTAAACCTAGTTGCATTTCTACTAGATGAGAGCTATAGGGCTCATGAGAATAATAGTTGTTCTTTGAAATTGAATCTATCACCAATATGAAGTGAAGATCCCTATAAGTGAGGATGGTTTTCTATACTATAATATTTCTCTTAGCATATATCCTTTAACACTGAAGAAGCAATACCTATTAAGGTATTATCCTCATAATAACCAAAATAATATTTCTACATCACTCTTGTTGGTGAGGTTTAGGGGGATTTTTATATAATTCCTAAAAGGTAATTAAGAAAGCTAGATTGTAATTGGATTCTCCCTATATAAATAGAGTTTTGGTCAAGATTTATCCTTACATCATTAAATCGAGGGAAGTAGGTCGTTGCTTATACTTCCACCCATCATAGTACTCTATAAATATTTGCTTTCATTATGAAAGGTTTTTCCTTACATCTTATTTGACACTCTTTTAACGTCCTATAGATATGACTTAATATGAATGATCTTCTAAGGCTATGTTCCTACCTTTTTCAAAGTTAGTGTCACTTCCAGGTATGATTTTATATGCTAGTATAAAATAAAATCCATACTTTTTTTAAAGGTAAGAAGAACGATTATTTCTTTCCTTCTCTTGAATAATATGTTAAATTCAGATGCGCCTAATACTAAGTCCTTAAAAGGACAAGTATGGGAAAAAAAAAAGCATGTTTTTTTAAAGGTATGAAGGTTGGTTCTTTCTTTCCCTCTCTTTACTAGTATGTTGAATTCAAGTGCGCCCAATACTAAGTCCTTGAAAGGACATGAATCAATTTTTTTTGAAAGTACAAAGCTTTTTACTTGCTCGTAAAAGCCATCTATTATAGCCAAATCATGCAAAATAATGGTATGAATTCCATACTCCGTTGCTAGATTTCAATGATAATAGGGAGAGAGAAGCCAAAAGATCCATGTTAGGATTTGAATGGAATTTTCTATACTTAAATTACATCAAAAATATTTTGACGCCTCCATTGTTCACTAAATTAGTGTTCTATTCTCTCTAACAATTTGATATATTTAGCAGTAACAATACTAGATGGTTGAGTGGTTGTTTTCCATGTTTTAAAGTTAATATAGTCATCTTGAAGAGGAATTCTTTCCTTTTCAAAGTTTAGAAAAAAGGTATCAATCTCCTTCTTCTCTAAGTATTTTCTTGAAATTTGATCTAAGATGTTCTCCTTAAATTTTAGGTGAACAATATTACTAGCCACATCATATTTGATTGATTCAATCAATCAATTTTAGTATAATATAATGGGAGAAATATTCTTGTATTTAAGAAATAAAGGATTATAAGATGCATGTTTTACACGGAAAATAAATATTTGCATGTCAATCGTTGAAGAACAATGATTGTTCATAAGTGGAGAGGATGCTCAACTATACACATTGCCTAAGAAATAAACTTGAAAATTAGTAAAAAAAAAAAAAAAAAACAGCCTTAAGCACCAATAAGGTTGCTTGTAAGAGTTACAAAAAGAGATTAGTACTAGACAATATCTCACCTACTTATATGCAAAACAACACCACAAGTCAAAGTTTGATCTTGTTAAAGATAGAATATTTAAACAACCATAAACTTTGCTAGAAAAGTTGAAGAGGATTCTTGTCTCTACACTAACCTTATGTAAAGAGGTTTTAATAGACCATGATCTACTAAAGAGATAAACAAAAAAGAAATCTTAAGAAAAGTATAAAATGTTATCACCAAGATAGCAAAAAAGATTGTGAAAAGTAGTCAACCTCATGTAAAAAGAGCATCATACGCTAACAAGGTGAAGGCAATGGATTAATCAACAACTACAAAAACATAATAAAGTTGTCCAAAATGTTAGGCCAATAATATAAGAGATTAAACAAACGAGACAAGCACCATATTATTAACATAACTCAAAGAAGATGGCATTAGTCCTCAAGCAAAAGCAATAAGAAAATGCTATCAAGAAAGCCATCTTAATAAATTGGGAATAAACACGTGTTATTCAAGAGATAACACTGATTATTCTTGAGAATAGAAAAATTTTCCAAACTTTAAATGAGCTTACAGGTTATAAGAAGGCTTCAAAAGACGCTCATATCTAAAATAATAAATAGATGATAAAAACAATATGATTATTGATGCAAATAACTTACCAAATTGGTATGATGGATAAAGGTTTGGAAACCCTTTTTAACGATAACATATTATAGTAGAAGAATGAACATACATATTTCTTAGTCCTAATGCAATAGATAGGTGAACAAAGTGAATTAAAAAAAAAGGAACTAAAAAAACTTTCTAAAATAAAAGTGAACGACCGTGAAGGAGTCATACTAACTAACATAGTGTTCTCCTTGGCATACTTATTTGAAGCTAAACCTAGCTAGATGCCTTATTGTGACAATGATTATGAAGACAATACAGAAGAGAAGCCATTATTGATCTCGACTAGTCAAAGATGGTGGTTGAAACACAACTAGGCCTAAGCCTTGCACTTCCTAAGCCAATATTGGCTATAAACTACCATTTCAAGCACTTATACACCATTAGTAACTTTAATGGTGTACCAATATAAAGGGTCCTAGTCGATAATAGTACCTCACTTAACATCATGCCCTAATACTTGATCATTAAGTTTGGTCATCACTTAACTTTTGTGTTAGCAGAGGATAGCATGCATGGAGTGACTCACAATAGATTTTGCTAAGCCAAGTAACTTGTAATGGGAAGGAAGTGGCCTAGAACATGAAACAAGGGATTAAGTAAGTCACTATGACTTAATAACTTGCTTCAAAGCTTTTGACGAAGCTTGAAGATGTATTGAGAAATAAAACGAAAATTTTTCAATGAAACCAAATCAACACTATGAATTGATCCTGCTTAATATGACAAGTTTTCCACTAGCACCACACAATATGGACCATGGACAGGCTAAAGTGTATGACATGTTAATAAAGGTTAACTTAGGAACTAAAAATGAGCCTAAACCAATCTTTATAAGTACATGTATACTATAAGAGCTTTAAAAAGAAATGGTAGCACTACTACATACTTATAAAGACTGTTTCATTTGGAATCATAGTGAAATATCTAGTTTAGATAGAAGTTTAGTCAAATATACTCTATCAATCAAGCCTATGTTTAAGCCACACAAGTAACCTTTATGAAGAATAGTTTTAAATATGGTTAATCATGTGAAATAAGAGATCAAATAGCTTTTAAGAGCATGTTTTATTAGGTTAGTAAGATATGCTGAATGGATATCCAATATAGTGTTAGTTTGGAAAAAGAATGAGAAATTAAAGGTATGTATAGATTTTATAAATATAAATTTTACAGCTCTAAAAGATGAATATTTTATGTCAATGATAGTATGCTAATCGATGTAACATTTGACAATGAAATACTAAATTTCATAGATAGTCATTCTCGTTATAATCATATCTTTATTATAAAATAAGATGTTCCTAATAATATTCAAATGGCATGGTTTAAAGCCTTTTGGATTCAAAAAAGTTAGTGCAACATATCAAAGGGCTATGAACTTGATCTTTAATGATATGTCAATCACAATATAGAGGTCTATATTTATAATATTGTGATAAAGTCAAATCGAAATCCACTAACCTAGATAACCTATATGTTACCTTTAAATGTATGAAGATGCACAACCTAAAAATGAAATCTTTAAAATATGCCTTGGAGTGCAAGTAGACAATTAATGTTCTAGGAGTTGTGGTGCATCAACAAGCCATATAAATGGACAAAAATAAGGCACGAGAAATTATAGAAGCAAATCTTCATTAAAATATAAAAGAAATACAATTGTATATTGGCAAGATTAATTTTTTAAGAAGGTTAATTTCAAATATTATAGAGAAGAAAAGATCTTTTATTGAGTTGTTCAAAAGGAATTGCTTTGGTTAGTTTTAAAGGATAAAAAAGCAATAAATTACCTTGGAAGACATAAAAGTTTATCTAGCTAAACTCTAGTGTTGGCCTCACCAAGGCCTAGAAAGTTTTTAAGACTATATATTTCAGTAATATAAGGATCAATTTCTAGTATGCTAGCACAAGAAACCGACTTTAGGCATGAAAATATTGTGTTTTATCTTATTTGTGTACTAAAACAAATTACAGAAAGATATACATTAATATAAAATGATGTTTGTCTTTGTATTTTAATTGTGCTAATTATGCTAGTACATGCTAATGTAATTTATAAAATAGATTTAATTAAATATATATTGTCAAAGCTTATCTGGCTAAACTCTAGTGTTGGCCCCACTAAGGCCTATAAAGTTTTTAAGACTATATATTTCAGCAATATAAGGATCAGTTTCCAGTATGCTAGCACAAGAAACCGACTTTGGGCATGAAAATATTGTGTTTTGTCTTAATTATGTACTCAAAAAATTGCAAAAAGATATACATCAATAGAAAATGATGTTTGTCTTTGTATTTTACTTGTTCTAAGTATACTAGTTGATTAGTATTTAAAAGTGAATTTTTATCAAGGTTTTATATCATCATTTTGCACTTAAAGTATCAATAACTCCTTAACCAGAACATGTTTTATAATAACAAATCTGATAATATAAAATACCTTTAATTTATGGTAAATATTCATTTTAAATGCAGGCCTATCACATAAATCAAAAGATTGATTGATGAGTTTAACTACTGAAATTGAGAAGATAAAGAAAGGGCTAAGCTTAGAAAAGAGATAATGGTTGAATTCAAATTGAAACACAATTCGGTTATTGGATCATAACTGGAGCTGTAGAACTTGGATTTAGGTTTGGTTTATATGAATAGAAAGCTAAGACATAGGCCTAAAACTTTCATGAAGAGTTCAAGATTCAAAAGGATCGTTTTCAAGATCAAATTGTAGCAACAACAGAGAAGTCGGAATTTGTCCTGTAGCCCAGACACTGTTCGGTATTCAACCTATATCTCAAGTTTTAGAAGTCAAAATGACCTCATTCTTGTTTTTTTGGAAAGCTGAGACAATTTCCCAGAACTTTCATGAAGACTATCTGTTCAAATTCTAGTGTTAGCAATGACATTTGTTGCAGACAAGAAGATAATGATTGTTACCAAGTCAAGAGGTGGCCCCCCACTCAACAATTAGTCATCAAATCAATAGTTCTGAATTTTAGCCTATAAAAGAAGGCATTTGCCATGCATTTAGGCATCTTGGTTTTCAGATGAAGATCATGCTCTTTATTTCTTTATTTATATTTTTGTAATGTTTAAGTTTTATTTCATGTTATATTTTTCTTAATCTCTTGTTTATACTTTTCATTTCCTTTACTACACTATGTTCGTTATTTATGTTTCTCTTCTTCATTATGTTTAGCTAAGTTTATTATGTCAGGGTGAAAAGGTTACACTAATGGTTTAAGAATAAGTATAGTGTAAACTCAACATGGACTTTAATGATTGATAGTAACTTCTTTTGTATTTGTTATCTTACTCACTTTTAATACCTTGCTTGTTAAATGGTTAATCTAGATTTATGTTGTACAACCCTTGGTACAACAAATACTTTGCACTTTCATAGCCAACTGTATGGTATAACCGACACCTGAGTTATGAAAGGAACTTGATTTGTTGTTAACATAAGTTATCATTATGAATACCTAATAATATTTACAAGTATTGGCATTACTCGAATAAGATAATTAATTTAATCATGTTAACAATTTATAATCCGATTGGAACCTTCTTTGTGTGTGGTTTCCAGTTGAGTAATAAAAAAAGTTTATATTATACTTGTTTGAAATACCATTAGTGGATCCTCTAACCTTGACAATTGTTTTATCCTTGTTTAATCCTTACATCAATATCCCATAAAATTCTCATGAACTCTTTGTTTTATTAAATATATATATTATTTGTAATTTATATAGTTCACCTCCATGTGGTTCGACCCCAGTCTTGCCGGGTTATTTATTACTTCGACACTTCTAAACTTGGGATAAGACATCAATCTTTTTATCGTGTCACTAGTACATGCTAATAATAGATGTTTATGTAATTTATAAAATAGATTTGATTAAATATTTATTGTCAAAGCTATTTTTTAAGCAAATTGGTAAATGAACATTATTATTTAAGTTTAATCTCATTACATGCTAGAAAAAAGTAGTTAAGGACCAAGCCTTTCTTAATGAAAGTAACACTATCCATTTAGCTTGATTATTCTTGCATAAATAATCAAGTTGAATAAAAGGCCTTAGTTTTAGGCCTAGAAATACTATTGGAGTTAAAAGCAAAACTAGTTGTAGTGACTAAGCACTCACTACTTATTATTAACTAATCATCTAAAAAATATATATGTGAACACACAACTCTAACTTCATATCATATTATCGCCACAAACCTTATCAAAAGATATTTTTCAAGAAGATAAAATAATGTAGAAGCCAATGACTTGGCTTTTCATGGATTATGGTACAAGATGTTCTTTAATAGTCATGTCATTATCCCTATCAAAATCATCAATCGATCAACCATAGTTGATATCATCATTATAATAAAGCAATGCAAATTCTATGATAGGAAATGCATAAAAAAGCATCGATAGTATTGTTACTTAATTTTTCTATCAACTACAATCAAAGATCTTAATGACAAGTGCTCTTGATTCACAAGCAGATTGGAGGGGCAAAATTAATTTTTTTTAAAGATCCTTCATAAGGTCTTTGAAAATAAAAACAACCAACTATATACTCCTAAAAGATATATTATACAAGAGGTAAAAGAATAGAATTTTGCTTAGATGCATATGACCAAAAAAAATCTTATTGGTTATGTCTAAGGTTTATGAAAAGCTTTATGAAGCTACTCAATCATGAGTCTAACATCTTGTACTAATGACTAAGAAAGATGGTTAGCCCCATATATGAAATTTCATTTATTCAATTTATTTTTCTTGCTTTTACTTATATTTTTTCTTTATTGCTTTTGATATTTTTCATTTTCTATTTTTCTTGCAATTTCTCTCTGTATTTATGCACTTGTTTTCTTACACAAGTCACGGTCAGCATAACAAATAAATTTTTCTTAAGATATGAGGTTTGGTACTCCCATACTTCATTTGATTTTATAAGAATACTACTTATTTTGTTCAAGATTAAATTCTGAGTTATAGTTTTAAGGGGAAGAAAATGTATCTACACAATTATTTGAATCGAGTCCGTAAAACTAATATATATGCATAGACACACACGTATTTTGGTAGCAATCCTTTTCTCTCTAGTTACATATCATGATTGTTCTATAAATGACTAGTCACTTGTCTACTTCCATGTGAAGAGTCTTTTCTCTTCATCACTCCCTAGCCATGCAACCTTTGTGTTTCCACAATTATGGTTTTTTTTTTTCATAGAATTTATATCATTAAAAATCAATAAATCATACATATTTGCATAATTGATACACTCTTTTGACAAGTTCCTAAATTTGTTAACAGACATGATTTTTCTTGGCCTATTATTATTAGAAATAATAATATAAAATATTATATTATCTCCTTATCTCAATAATTATATTTGCATAATTGGACTGCTTGTTTATCTCCATATCTCAATAAAAATATTTTATTCATATAGTATAAAAATTGACTGAAAATCTTTCAAGACAATCAAATAGAAAAAAAATTACTCAGGGATGATCGATATGTTATGGAAGCCCACCTGATCTTCAGAGAATTGTTGCCTTCATCTGTCAAGTTCCATGAATCAGTTCAATTAAATAGATCTCAAGAACTGAATCTATTTAAATAGTAACTAGTTATATATATATATATATGTGGGCAAGATTGTGATTACCACCACTGAGATTTTAGCTTCTTGAACTTTCGATTTTCTTGGAAACATCGTTACTTGGCATTAAAAGCTATAAAAGTATATTTGTCTGTGATTATTAAAAAAAGAAACACCTAATTGCACTGTGCTTCGCAAAGTGCAAATTTCTTCTCCTCATTTTTTTGAATCATATAATTTCTTTACTCAATTTGATTCTTACACATTGGTTTTATTCTACATTTGTCTTGGTATTTTATTTTGATAGTGTTGATGTGGGATTTTCATGGAGCAGAGAAGCATCCAGCTATTAGGTTGGAATTTGCAAAAAAAAAAATGTTTGAATTTTTTGTTTTCCATATATTGAAACTAAAGGGACTCTAAAATGCAACCCTCTTACTTCTAAATTGAAGAAGAGAAGAAATCAGACACGGGAATCAAGAAGGGGAGATTGAGAAAAAAAAGAGAAAAAAAAAAAAAAGGTGTTGACATTTTCTTCTCTTGTCTTATAATTTAACTTGAATCCTACTACAGTGGCATAGCGTAGGCATATTAACTAGGTCAACAAACTATATAAAAAAATT
>Ga0307517_10008359_pt1 | contig 14855 bp, 7 predicted proteins | sample 23_EM_MG_FD_194515 | JGI IMG/M metagenome (GOLD analysis project Ga0307517, IMG submission 194515) | Populus trichocarpa ectomycorrhiza microbial communities from riparian zone in the Pacific Northwest, United States - 23_EM | ecosystem: Host-associated > Plants > Roots > Unclassified | place... | reverse complement strand
TAACGACAGTACTCTTCTTGATCCTGCAGTTAACAAACATAAGCTACCGCAACCTTTCTGAATGATTTTACCATCCTAGAAATATCGGAATTAGTCCCAAATAACAAATGTCGCACGATGCTCTGCTTCTCATGCATCGACTGCTCAATGCAAGAGATCAGATGTTCTTTATTATAGCTTGTTAACGTCTGGGATTGAACCATACATGATTAGATGAAACTAGCTAGATTGCTTTGTAAGTCAGTTAAAACTCAAAACCAGGAAAATACTAGCAAAACTTAGATCACTATACTCTTAACTGCATGCATTAAATTACTATTAGCTAGCTAGTTCTTGCTCATTTACAATGGAGGAGTTCCAAGAAAAAGGGGACGTGGGGGTTGACCCTTGAATTAACAATGGCTTCAGTTTTCTAGGCTTTCTTCTGTGTAAACAATACATTACCTGTAGTCTTTGTCAAGATCACAAGTGTCCAAACAATATTAATTAATGTGTGAGCACATCTTTTCTGCCCAAGCTAGCTGATTTGAAGTTCGCAGCAAAGTTAAATTCTTCAATTACAGCTTTCAGAATAATCTGTGTGAATATATCAAATTAATTAGCTAGTGCAACAAGGAATTGTTTGACATGCCATGCTGTGCATGAGGAGCTATATGTAGAAACTGTTGATACAGGGCCTGAACATGATCGGTTCTTTCAGAGCTGAAATTCCAGAATGCGATATATATATATATATATATTTCGTGGGAATGTGCAGAGATACTTTTGATTGGTCCAAACCTTTTAAATTTCCACCAAAATAAGACAGATACATATGTACATATGATCTGCGCTCAAGCTTTAGTGTTTAAAATCTTTTGAACATCTTGCCACGGTGTTGCAGTCCCCAGATCAAGGACAATAAATCCCAAAAAACAGAAGGAAAGCGTGCAATTCAATCAAGTAAATTAATCTGGAGCCCTTAAAGTCGTACCCGCATGTGCAAGCCGAAGCTATGGCGACTGCGTCTCCAACTGTTGTTGTTAATCTGGACTATATAAACTCAAAGTTCGCATAAGAATGCTAATAATGTAGTATATAAAACTAGTCATCACTCAAAATTCTTGGCCGTCCAATCAAAACGCGAGAATTCCAAGAAGGTTTAGTAGCTGTTTCCCCAATCCTTTGCTTTGATAACAATCAAATATCCCATAATTTATCATTTTATTATTTTCTCGGGATCATTTTTGCTTTAATTAATTCCATTCAACTAGAAAACCAGGTAGCATGCAGGAAGCAAGTGAAAACCAGGTAGCATGCAGGAAGCCAAGTGCCACCTATATGTTAGCGCGTGCAATGTAATGCTAAACAATAGCTGTCTATGTGCTTGTTCATTCTTCAGAAGTATTGTATATTTGATCAATGGATGCATTTAGATTTTAATTAAATTGTTAATACAAAATCATTACCATAATTTCAGTATTTGATATGATATAAGCGTATTAATAAATTAATAAATAATCATGGCAGTGTGTTATAATGTTATATATCTTGTTCAAAATTACCGGAGACGAATTAGAATTAGACAAGAGTATATATGTTTAGTTTATAATCATTCAATATATAAGATCATGGTATATTTACAATTATAATCAAATTCTAGCATGATTAATATATATATATATATAAACTTTTATAAAAAATTAAAATACAATCCCAGTTGTATACTAATCATACATGAAATTATGTATAAGAGACTGAAACTAACTCCTAATATACTTCTTAAGCATATATTAAAAATATAAGTATAGAAAATCAATAAAAGATATTTAAGCACATAACCAATCTGAATTTTGTTATTGTTTTCAAGAGTTTTTGTACTTAAAATTTTATTACTTTTAATGTAAAAAAACTAATTTCAATAAACCTCTTAAGGTTGTAATATCACCATCTTATTTATGTAATCATAAACAAGGTCTAACAAACTTAAAGAAATTTATACTTAATATCTCTCTATAAAGATAAAGATCGAATATAAACTCAAGATTATAAAAAAAAAAAAAAAACTTAACATTAAAGACCATAAGCTGAAAAATTAGGTAGAAGAACAGTTTATGTTTTTATAGAAATTCTATCCGAAACAGAAAAACCAACGTTAAACACTTCTTTTTAACTTCCATTTATAAAGATTTTTAGGAACAAAAACTGATAAAATCTCCTCTATTTTAAGCTGTTATTGGCCTTTATAGAACATGAATTAAATTGAATGTTTTGACTTTAAAATTAATTATCTTTTAATTATTTAGGTTTAGAAAAAACTCTTTTAGAAAAAATCTTATCAAATTTTATCATTCATGGGCTGAATTGGTCAAATCAATGGGTTGAAAAAAATTAATGCTAAATATATATTAAAAATATAATTAAGCAAAACCAATTAAAAATACTTGTTTAAGTACTCAGCATATAACCAATATGAGATTTATTGTTATTATCAAAGATCAATTATTTATCCTCATGATTTTATTTCTCTTTATTTGAAGCAAAAGGACTAACTTCATTAAGTCTTTTAGGATTTCAACAATATTACTTTGTTTATGTACACTCCTAAACAAGATTCATTGAACTCAAATGAATTTATATTCAATATCTCTCTATAAATACCGAACCTAAACTCTAAATTATGAGAAAAATAAAAAGAAAGAAAAAGTTTAAATTGAAGAGAATAAGATGGAAAATTGGATAAAACAAGAATCTAAATTTTTGTATAAATTCGTCCAAAATAGTGCAGAAAAACTAACCCAAAATACTCTTTTTCAACTTCCTTTTATAGGGAATTTTAGAAACCAGACTGAGTGTTGGGGTGGTCGGATTTGTGGTGATGAGAGTTTAATTTGTGATAAAATAGGGGGGTTGCTATTATTTGTAGAGAAAAATAGAGAAAGAAAAAGAAATGGGAGAGAAGAAAAGTAGGGATCGTTCGTCATGTCATAACTTAAATATTATCGATAAGTTTATTTCATTAGTAATACTGTCTGCAACAATGACATGTTATTATTATTATTATTATTATTTACACTGTAATTCCTTTAGTATATATTGACATAAAAATTTTGTCAGAGTATACTATATAGTTCATCATTCAGTTATGTAAATGTAGTAAATTTTGAAGTATATTATGCGTGAAGGAAAGGGAGAAGAAACCGTGCTTGATGAAAAGGAAGAAAAACAATCTATACCTGGCAACACAAGTTCCCGTGGTTTTCTACCCTCATACCTTTGATCCAACTATGGAAGATGACAGCAGAATCAATTAAGCGGATTTACCAAGAGAGAGATCTAGGGATTTTAATATTAAGTGGCCCATTTTGCGAACATATGTTAAGAAAGTTTCTCTAGGCCCTGTAATATTTCTTTTGCAGAGCATATCAATTTCAGACAAAACAATTGGTTCATGTCAGTGCTAGATGTATGGTCTTTCAGTTCGTCAGGAAAATACAACGTATGACCTTATCACTCCGAATCCTTCCAATTGATAAGTGAAAATATGGGTACCGAAGCCTTCCATCTTAGGATTTCATCAGTATTATTAACTTTGTATTTTTCACAGAAAAGAAACACTGTGGCCTAATTAATTTGGCAATGCATGTACGTAGTAAATCTGCATATAAAATTAAGGAAAGGTGTGACCACGCTCCACAAAAGCATGTGGAGATATGAAACCATCCTAGAGTAAAACCACAGCAAAAAAAAAAAAAAACTTGGTTAAATATAAGCTATGGTCTAAGTCCTCATGCTTGCCTTTCACGATATCTTTAGCCATGCCCGCCGGCGTAGTAATTGGCCGTCAACTTTTCTCACATCACCATACAAGTAGTTCCCCGTTGACAATCATCGTCGTATTTAAGCCCCTAGGCCGAAGAAAATGATTGCTATTTACACATTTATACACCCTAACATTTAAAGAGTTAGTGTCATCTCTAAAACTGCTAGTTAAAAGTAACGATTGGTATTTTTTTCAGCTCATCATCCAAACTGTTGTGCTAGTTGCATGGTGATGGCTACATCTTCTGGTGGTGTGCCTCCAGGGTTCCGGTTCCACCCGACTGATGAAGAACTGCTCCATTACTACTTGAAAAAGAAGGTTTCGTTTCAGAAGTTTGATATGGAGGTCATTAGAGAGGTGGACTTGAACAAGATGGAGCCTTGGGAGTTGCAAGGTAAATATTATTTGAACCCATAATCTAAGTTTATTGTGTGGTGTGCATATACTTGAGTTTATGGATTTCACAGGACTATACAAGGATTTTAATTGAAGCTCTCTTCAAGATGATATGTTTTGGTTGAAACAATTCCACCCTCTTTATGCTGATTTTTGTTTTCATTCATAATGCTTTAATCTTAAAATAATTTGAAAATTACCATTTTCATTATGAAGGTTTTATTCATCCCACCAGGGAGTAAAATTTCATCTTTTTTTTTATATATATTATTATTTTGCTTGACAGTTTTGTACTTAAATGGGAATTACATGAGTAAAAACCTGGAATTATTAGTTCATACCAACCGGTTACAAACAATGAGATCCACTACATCAACCAATCAAAACATTACTTTTATTTTCATCTAAAAAGTTGTAGAAATAAGTAAACATTAGAGCCCGTTTAGTTGTAGAGAATATTTTTTTCATTTTGTATCTTCATTTTTTTCTCTACTTCCTTTCCTTTTGTATAAAAAATGTGTTTATTTAGTGAATGTGTAAGACTATTTTCTCACTTTGGAAATTGAAAAGTAGGTTCAAAAACATTTTTTGTCTAAATAATTTTCTAAGCCTTTTCTTTTATATATATAACTTGGATGAAAAATTGTATTTACCCTAATCGATTTTAATATATTTTCATGTAATATATTACATGGGATGAGCAAGTGATTGTCTTGTTCATAACCTTGTAATTATTTTTTCATCAACAACATTAAAAATAGGTGGAAATTAATGTATAGAGAGAGATTAAATCCTAGAGAAAAAAGTAATGGAGCTCTTGTATAAATTACATGTAGGATAGAGTAGAGATTTTTATAAATAATAGAGGATGCATGTTTTGTCACCTCAAAAACGAAACAAGTGTTTTCTATATGGTAGAAATAAATATTTTCCACACCATGCATAAAATTTTTATTTTCTATATTTTATGTAGATATTTTTCAAAAATATAGAGTAGTTTCTGGTGTTTAATTAGCTTTTCATCATCCATCCTCAATTGTATTTTTGTGTAACCGGAGGTTAGAACATTTTAGACTCTCAATCTCTCATTAGATAAAATAGAATGAATTATTAATTATTAAATTTAATGACACAGAGAATAATATATATACCATGTAAAAGAATACACTGATATTCCAATGTGATTCTATATGCCACTCATCTGATTATTAGTCGTCCGTCATCTGCACGGGGAGGTTGCGGCTGCAATATTATATATGTGATGCGCTATGCCTTGTAGATTTGGTTATCTGTTCCTATATATATATATATATATATATATTTTCTAAAATTGTATTTTACATCAAGCACATGTGCGTATAAGTTAAAGATTTATACCATCTATGATGAATTTGATGATTTTACTATATATAGTGATGCATGGATGTGTGTGCAGAGAGATGTAAAATTGGGTCAGCGCCTCAAAACGAGTGGTATTTATTCTGTCACAAGGACAGGAAATACCCGACTGGGTCACGAACCAATAGAGCAACGAATGCAGGGTTTTGGAAGGCAACAGGGAGGGATAAGTGCATCAGGAACAGCTACAAGAAGATTGGTATGAGGAAAACACTTGTTTTCTATGGAGGAAGAGCTCCTCATGGCCAGAAGACTGACTGGATCATGCATGAGTATAGGCTTGAAGATGGCGATGATGCTCAAGGAAACCTTGGTGTAAGTACTCGATCTCTCTATCACCTCAGCATTACAACTCAGTGAATCAACTTCATGACATGTTGATTAAGGCATGGCTTCTTGTTAAGATATTTGTTTTGTATGCATGTGCAGGAAGATGGCTGGGTGGTATGCAGGGTGTTCAAAAAGAAGAATCTATTCAAGGTCAGTGGTGAAGGAGGAACTACAAGCATGAACTCATCTGACCAACAACTCCACTCGTCAAGCACCAATCAATCTCGAACTTTCATGCACAGAGACAGCCAATACTCCCTCCGTCAAAACCATAACCATGGAAATATTCAACAACCCTTTGTACTAAGCAAGGCTGAGCTAGAGCTTCACTATCCTCACATGGCAGCACCTCATCAATACTCTCTCTTCCAATCCCAAACCCTAATGCCACCTAATAAGTCTTTAGGTTATGACCACTACTCGGGTCTCCCTAAGGAACCACCGGTCATGGTTAAGCAGCTCATGTCAGGCGCTAGGGATTGCGAGAGTGGCAGTGAAAGTCTGAGGTACCACGCTTGTGAGCCAGGACTAGAGGTGTGCACCTGTGAAGCACCTCAGCAAATGGTTGCAGGAAGAGAAGATCACCAGGGCTTGAATGAATGGGCTATGCTTGATAGGATTGTCACTTCTCATTTAGGAAATGAAGATTCTGCAAAAGGGGTGAGGTTTGATGATGCAAGTAACGCACCATCTGCGCACGCAATTAATCAGCTCCCGTTACGTGGGGAGATGATGGATTTTTGGGGCTATGGAAAATAGTGTTTTGTTTTTAGTTCCTTCCATATCTCTTTTTGAATGACTACTATGAACATGGACTGAAACCGGTTCGGAAAAATGGCTTTCCTTTATATTTATTGTTAATTGTAATTGATGATTGTTTGTGGGATATATATATATATAAATATATAGTTGGACTCAATTCAATTTGTTAGATTATAATGATCTCTGGCTAAGTTTAAAACAGGAAAAAAATACCTAAGTTTAAATCAAGGTTTCCAACTTTTCCATGTTACTTTCACAAACAAAATCACCCAAAAGCTAACCAATTCTACATTTATACACACATAACAACTATTAATTAATATTCACACCACCAATTAAGGTGTAACCATTGAATCTTTATACATCCAAAATCCTAGTTAATATCCAAACACATTATAAACATCAATTAATATTACAATCTATAAATCAATATTCATGCCATTACATTAAATCCTTTCATTTCAATTTAATTCCCAACATATCACAAGCCAATAATTAATATTCACGTTATCAATTTAGGGTTTTAACATAGAGGTTTCACATTTCCACAACTTCGATCCAATGCTCAACACCTAATTCCTTACATTCATACCGACAAACACATAACAATTTGACCTAGATTTTCTCCAATTTACTTTCTAGTTAAGCAAATTTGAACTCCATTAATTTAAATATTTATTCCAAACAACCAATTATATTCAACATTCAGATTTCCCACACTTATAAATTTGTGAAAGGGGTGGCCAAATTTGCTAATTACTTTGGGAAACAGGCCTTTGTTTTGAAAGAGAAGAAAAAAAGAAAAATGGTCGGGATAAGAGAAACTTTCATGTTTTAATTCATTTAGAATCATCGATGAAATTTTCATTGGTGTTGCTGACAAAAATTTTAATGATTTTTTATTTTTTTATTTTGTCACCAGTTTCGTCAGAAATTACTGAAGGAAATGTTGTCATCATTTTTGTTGCAAAATTATTGATGAAATATATTTTTATTAGTTCAATTGCTTTTTCCTAACTTTCTAGTTGTGAGATGTAATAAGCTTCATAACTAGTTTCTCCATGTTTGGTAGGTTGAGTGGGACTGGATAGTTGCAAAATTATTGATGAAATATATTTTTATCAGTGTTTCAGTTGCTTTTTCCTAACTTTTTAGTTGTGAGATGCAATAAGCTTCATAACTGGTTTCTGCATGTTTGATAGGTTGAGTAAGACTGGATAGTAGAAGGTGAAGCACAATAATAAGAAGCATTGTTAGATCACAAATCAAAATGAGATGAAAATTAGAGCAAAAGTTTTGGATTTTAGAAAAATAGTTTAAACGAAATCTTTTTAAATTTAGAAGACAGTGGGTATTACCAAATGTATTGATTAACTCATGCATGGGGTCTGTATTTGTTGGGGGTCATTGGGATAAATAGGTGGAGAATTAAGAAAAGATCAATTTGATTGGTTAGATTATCTTAGTATGTGTTTAGGTCAAAAGAGAATATTAGCCATTAGAAGTTAAAGTATATAAATTTATTTTCTATTTACTTTCAGATTCTCATTTCTATTTTTAATATTACACAACATTTTATTATTGTTTATTAAATAATTAAACCATAAGTATGGATGGTTGTTTTTTCACAATTAATTTAACCATTCATTGATGGATTCCTGGAACTAGATTAGATTGAGAGCTAGTAGAGCAAGAAAGTTATTTAAAAAGAAGGAAGAATAAAACATTGTTGGTATTGATTTTCATGGTGATTATTCATATGATTATTCTATGGTAAAGTGCAAACTAATCTAACTATGACTTGTTAAGCCTTACACTACCAGAAAATTATCAAATACAAATGAAAATACCAATAAAAAAAATATCATCGATAAATAATGGGTACGTTTCATATTTTATCAAGTTTATTGGTAAGTTGAGAATTTAGGTAAATTTGAAAGAATTTAAATTTTTTAGAGAAAATTGATAATCATTAAAAGGTACTATTAAAATATATTGAATAATTTTAAATCCAATCAATGATAGCTAATTAACTAGGTACTAATAATTTGTTTAGTTCACATTATTAATTAATATATATTGTCATCAATATTCTATATAGATTTCATATAAGTAATTGATGATCATTCTTAGATATATTGAGTTTCATCCAATGGGTTACGTAGGATGAATTATTATAATGGGGTTGAGGGTTTTATTAATTATGCATCATCTAAACCAAAAATATTAGTGGAGGTGGTATTATATGTTCATATAAGAGGTGTAAAAATAAAACTTTTCTCTATCCAGATGTTGTTACGATGCATCTTCTACAAAAAAAAGTTCAGAGAAAAATGTTCGTGTTGATTTGCACATATAGAACCCTATGTTCCGTATGAGACTATTGTAGAAAGGATAATTGAATCAATTTCTAATTTTAGCAACGTGCATGAAGTTGTAGATGATAATAGTAATTGTTATAAGAGTATGGTGATGGATGCAATAAGAATGAATTAGGATTATGCAGATGAATGTTTAATTGTAGATGAAAAACCAAATATAGATATAGCTAGGTTTTTTGAAGTTTTGAAAGATTTTGATGAACCATTATGGGATGAGGGCATAAATCATAATAAATTATTGGTCATTGCACAAGTGTTCACTATCAAGTCAGATCATGAGCTGAGTAAGGCTAGTTACGATAGAATTATTGAATGATCGAGAAGCATTTTACCTGAAGGAGATAAATTGAGGCTAGTAAATCAATATTTTGGATGTTCTTACAACTTTATGGTAAATTGTTAATTATGATGAATTGATAATTGTTATGGTTTGGGTTATTTGATTGGAACTTGTGTTTGATAAATTTTGGATATGTTTGGAACTTTGGATGAAACAAGTATATAAAAACATGTGTTTGGAACTTTGGATGAATTTTCTTCTAGTGTAAAGGAATGTCTTCTTGTGTTTTATGTGATTGAATAATTTGATATACCTCGGTTGTTATTGAATGGTAACATATAGTAGTTTTATTGTTAAATTGATTTTAGCAATTTGAGAAGGGGGTTTGATGTATTAGTTGTGAAATTAGTGATGTTATTATTGTTAATATGAGGTTGTGAAATTGATTTGTGGGAGTTTATAGGTTTAGGTTAAATGAGAATATATTTTGAGGTTCTTATTATCTTGATGGTGTAGTTGTAAAACATATTAGGATGTTAAGATGTTAATTGAGTTTCATAGGTTCTTGTTTAATTTTAGTAATTTAAATATTTAGGTTACATGGAAAAAAACAGTTTTGGTGTCATAACTCATTTCTGAGTTATTCCCTAAATTCTTTTTTATTTTCAAAATAAAAAATAAAAATAAATAAAATAATGATAGCAAGAGGGCTAATATTTTTGCAACAGCAAGTTGGGAGGATTTCACATGTAGAAAAAATCATACTGCAATTTTGAATGGAATTGAGAGTTTAATTATACCCTATTTTCCTCAAAATTAAAGAGATAATGCATATTCAAAATCAAATTAAATCAAATTAAGCCTAAGGACATAATTATATTTTTAATAGGTCAATTTGATTTAATCATGGGCAAAATTAAAGTTTTATTATGTTTAAGAATTAATTTAGGTCAAATTAAAGGATTTAATTAGGAGCAAGAACTTAATTATACTTTAAAAAGGTCAAATTAATTTTATTAGGGGCTTAATTAGTGAAACATTAAGTTTAGGAGCACAATTTGAGCTTAATTAAGAAAAATAGAATTTTAGAAGACCATATTTAATTTTTATCAAGTCAATTGATTGAAATCATGGGTAAACTTGCAAGAAAATCAAAGTTTTTGGGTCAATTAAGAGCTAAATTAAATAAATTCACAGTCAAATATCATTTGGCAAAAGTCGACGAACTATAGGAATCCAATTGATTGAAATCAGGGGTGAAATTAAAGATAATTGAAAGTTTAATAGTCAATTGAGGGTCAAATTGTATAAATCCAAGACCAAGAACTAATTTGAAAAATACACTAAAATCTAGGGCTGAAATTGAAGTTCTTCAAGGGGAAAATTGAACAAAATTGAAAGTTTGAAGTCAATCAGGGGTGGAATTGAGAGAAATAAAAAAATCAAAGGACTAAAATGAAATTTAACCAAAACAGTGTCGTTTTGAGGTTGACTATTCATCTTCTTCTCTAGAGAAACTACTCGAGTGGCCTCCTTCCTGAGGTGTTTTATGCTTTATCTCTCCATCAAATTGGACACAACTCACATGAAAATGATCATCTGACACTTGGCTACACGCCAGTGTGATTGTTCTGGCTGGTTGACACCATCGTGGTTATGGCACCGCCCCGAAGTGGCCAACCCGACCAACCCTTTTCCTGCAACAAATCTGACAGCTCATGATAGCTACTTTGAGCTAATGGTTGAGATGCTTTTGTGTCGAATCAGGGGTCAAGATTTGGCACCAGTAGAGACGAAACATCCCTTTTTCCACCTCTTATAAATATGAGTAGATTTCATGACCTGAGTGAGGAGAAAATAGGTGCAAAATTTGAAAAAAAACCAGTCTCCCCCCCCTTCCTAGTTTTCATGCCATTTTTCTTTCCCTCTCTGTTCGTGGTTCTCTCCACCAACCTCACGCCAACCTCCTAGTCAGACCACCAACTGCATTGGCCCCACGCCAAGCAATCTTCCCTTCCCTCTCTTCTTTTCATCCTCCACCTGCGGTGGAGTCACTGCATCTTAAAGGATAATTTGTTCTGCATACAGCGTGAATTATAATTCACATGGTCACTGGGATGGGCTAGCAACCACGTGGGCCTTGAATTGGACCTGTTTCAGCCCAGTCTAGATGGTTAGGTCGGGTCCAACATAGAAAAAAAACAAGAGAGCTAGGTTTGTCAGGCCGCCAGTCAGCCTAACTAGACCCGGCTGGGTTCGACCCAGTTGACTGGACTGGGCCCAGCTCATATATTTAATAATAAGAATTCAAAAGTCCTTTAAAAAAAAAAGCAAAATTTGTGATTTTAGCACATGTTTTCTACCAGTTTTGCATAATATTAGGTTATATTTTTAAACTATAAGATATAGATCCAGTATTAAAATATTTGGTTTTCTCCGAAACATTTCTTAAAAAGAATTTTAAAATTCAAAAAAAATCTATAAACTTTTAAATTAATATCTCCTTTCAAAAAAAACAAAAAAAATATTTTGTTATCATCCATACGACTAGATCCTAAAAAGTTTTCCAAGCATATTTTCATATAAAAAAATGCATCTTTCTTATGTTTTAAAAAAGCAACAAAAAAAATTAATATCATAACCAGTTAATGATTATCCATTAGGATTTGACCAAAATATCAAAAACCCTTCACCAATCATTTTATTCATTTTATATTAGGGTTTAGACGTAGACTTTAATATTTTGGGATGTAAAACTACACAATAGATTACACCCTCAGGTATTAAAAATATAAAGTGCAAAATAAATGTGATGCTAAAAATTGAACTTTAGAACTCTTAAAATTGAAACCAATAAGGTAGAGAATCTCTCAATAAGGGAGATCTGCCTTAGACCTTGGAAAAAGATCAATGGATAAGAATTTGACCTAGAAAAACAATCAAACAACAATGCAGCTTACCTTAGATAGGATGCACTGGGGGTGATAAGTTTTCCCCTTGCATAATCAGTCCCTTACTCAGACTCTCGTAGACCATAGGTTTCCTAGTAACCATAATACTAGGTGGCGACTCATGAACCTTAATCATAATTTTATGATTAAACTCAAAACTCTTTCCCATCCAACAACATACCTCTTATGAGGATCACATATTAAGTGCGCCAGTGCCTGACGTCGCCCCTTCCTGTGACATTTGGAATGTTTTTTTTTAATTTTGATTTGCAATTTGCAATTGTCAACATAGATTTCAAAATAAATAAATTAAAAATTAGTAATAAAAGAAACCAGCTGGTTTGTAGCTTCATTTATTGATGTGTATTTACAGGTTTTAAAATTTTAGATAGTCTCTTGTATAGAGAAGTGATTTTTTTTTTTTTAATTTGATTCATATTTTGTTATTTAAGGTTCATATAGTAGTTTTATTTTTAAATTGATTTTAGCAATTTGAGAGGAGGGTATGATGTATTAGTTGTGAAATTAGTAATGTTATTGTTGTTAATATGAGGTTGTGAAATTGATTTGTGGGAGTTTATAGGTTTAGGTTAAATGAGAGTATATTTTAAGGTTCCTATTGTTTTGATGGTTTAGTTGTACAACATATTAGGATGTTAACATATTAATTGAGTTTCATAGGTTCTTATTTAATTTTAGTAATTTAAATATTTAGGTTACATGGGAAAAAAAACATTTTTGGAATGCTTTTTTTATTTTTATTCGCAACTTGTAATTGTCAACGTAGATTTCAAAATAAATAAATTAAAAATTAGTTATAAATAAAATCAACTAGTTTGTGGCTTCATTTATTGATGAGTATTTGTAGGTTTTAAAATTTTGGATTGTCTCTCGTACAAATGTGTTGTCAATGTTTTTTAAAATAGGATATAGTGATAATGTTATTACTTTTTTATCATATTTGTTTAGATGACAAAGAGAATGTCATTAGAGAGTAATACAGATAGGAGCGCTACTGATTTTTCTAGCAACGCTTCTGATGAGCATGAGTTGTTAGGTGTCGACCATGACCAAACACCTTAGGCATAGGCACCCTCTCTCGACGCAAACTCGTCGAGTACAAGGGCGACTCACAAAGGGGGTTTCCTTTCTAAGCAGGATGTATACATTAAGAAGTATATTGCTTAGAGGAAGCTCAACCACAGCATGTAAGTTTGTTTTCCTTTCTTGCATAATAAAAAAAATAAACAACAATGGATAATTTTTTAATAATTAATTTCAATGAACAAACAGAATTTTAGGTTTACAAATGTAGAGACTACTCATACGATAACATCGTCGATGAAAGTGGAGTCAAGTTTTCAAAAATCTTGAATGGAAGCCTATGATTGATATTTGGTTCATGAAATGCAAGGTTAGTACATACATAAAAAAAAAGTAATATTTAATTCGGTTAGTTTTTGATAATTAATAAATTAGTTGTTTTATGAAATTGACGTGTAAGGAAAATTTTTATTGTGAGGAGGCTAACCACGATGTTGCTAGAAAAGTGTAAGAGAATCACAACACTATTAGGTAAGTTTGAGTTCAAATTGTGATATTTTAAAAAAAATGTTAAAATTTTATTTTTTATTATCTTAACCAATTTTTTTTTCTTTGAACTAGGTTACGTGATTTCTGATAAGAGGCCCGGAAAAGATTAAAGAAATATGCAAAAGATAAAGGTTTTTCAGGCTAGGAAGATGTAGCCGTGTGGAAGGATTTTAGACCTTTGCATATCTCAGGGTATTTGGGACACTTATATTCAGCACGTGATGTTCAAGTGTTTCTTATGATAGTTACAATCTGATTCGAAGAACCAAACCAAGAAGATTCATGGTTCATGGTTCCATTACCACGCATATTAGTGGATTCATTTTGTTTATTTTGCATGTAAAACAAATGGTAAGATTTTGTTTTATAAGATAATTTTCTTAAAAAAAACTATTGTATTATATGAAAATATTTAACTAGCAGTAGCTTCCTTTTGTATGCTACAATGTTTGATCTCGATCCAAGACCGATGGAGCTTTTTGTTGAAACTTACTCGTGGAACGAGGGCTGTCGAAAAGGGATGCAACAACTCGTGGATAGTCAAGCCCATAAGTTCATGGTAAGTTGGATTTCAATAAATTAAGTTATTTTTTTTTATTTGCTAACTTTTTTTTTTCAGGATACATATAACACCTGATTGCATAAGAGATATAGGAACGATCCTTCAACCCATCCGGAACTTGGTTCGGATTTGTGGTTGGAGGTTGAATTTACTGGTGGACTCGATAAAAATCAGGTTTACAATATCTACAAACACTATGGTCGAGTATATGCAGGTGGGTCGATCATAGGGACCTCGCAATCAGGATCGAGCCAACAATCTACAGTCATCCAAGCAATTGTACAAGAATAGATCAAGTTGAGACGATCTGACTTAGTGTTAAAACAATCCAACTTAGGGTTGAGACAACCAAACTAAGGGATAAAATGAATATCCTCGAGTAGTTGTTGGAAACCCTTAC